>MDTD01102869.1_pt1 | contig 159245 bp, 126 predicted proteins | sample 811221 | NCBI WGS metagenome assembly MDTD01 (sample SAMN05326646, study PRJNA326480) | marine metagenome | isolation source: seawater | place: Pacific Ocean: South West | collected 2011
AAAACCCCGCCGGTCCACGAGGTTGTTCGACTTGGACAAACCCTGGAGCTCAAAGTGCTTGAAGTGAACCCCGATGAGAAGAGATTGCGCGTTGGCCTTAAGCAAATGACTCCAGATCCTTTTGAATTGATCAAAGAAAAATACGAAGAGGGTACGCAAGCCCACGGAACCGTGGTGGCATTAACCGATTTCGGCGCTTTTGTGAAAATGCCTGAGGATATTGAAGGCTTAATACACGTGTCTGAAATCTCCTGGGAACGCGTTAAGCACCCGCAAGATCATTTTGAAATCGGTCAGGAAGTAGATGTCATGGTGCTGGGCATGGATTCAGTCGCCCGAAAGCTTTCGTTATCTGCAAAAGCTTTGCAGAAAAATCCGGTCGAGAAAATCGCCGAAACCTATCCCGAAGGCACGCGCATTTCAACGAGCGTTAAATCCATTGTCGATTTTGGTGTTTTTGTTTCGCTGGACGCGCATGTGGACGGGCTGGTTCATATTGGTGAACTGTCATGGACCCAGCGCCCCCAACACCCTTCGGAAATCTTGGAAGAAGGCGACGAAATCGAAATCATCGTGATGGGATACGACACCCAGCGTCAACGCGTTTCTTGTTCCTATAAGCGAACCAAGCCCGACCCCTTCAAGGAATGGGAAGAAAAATACAAAGTGGGTCAAACCGTTGAAATGACCGTCACCCGGTTTACGGATCGTGGCGCCATCGAAGAGCTCGACGGCGGATTGGTGGTGCTTTGTGCCAACCGTGATTTATCCGAGGAAAAAGTACACCGTGCGCAAGAGGCCACTAAAATTGGTGCCACTTTAGAAGGCGTGGTGACGGAATTCGATCGTCGACATTTGGTGGTGAACATCAGCGTGAAACGCTTATTACAAAGCGAACGCAAAGAAGCGTACCAAGCCTACTTGGATAAACAAGATGAAGATTCTAACCAACGCATGACTTTAGGCGATGCGCTCAAAGCTCAACTGCCAACGACTGAAGATTCTGACGCCTAGATTACAATTTACAGGCTTTTTCCACATCGTTTCGCAAGGTCGGCTTTGTCGATGGCCTTTGAAAGCGCTTCTTCATAAGTGACTTTGTTTTCTGCCACCAGTCGGGCCAATTCGAAGTTGAGCATTTGGTTGCCCAGCGAACGGGTGGTGGACATGATGTTAGGAATTTGAAAGTTTTTCCCGTCACGAATGAGATTAGAGATGGCGTTGTTCACTTGCAGGATCTCTAAAGCGGCCACACGTCCGCCGCCCTTTTTCTTAAGCAAGGTTTGAGAGATGACACCTTTGAGGGATTCACCAAGGACCGACCGAACTTGATTTTGTTGATCGGCGGGAAACATATCGATGATCCGGTCAATAGACGAAACAGCTGTGGCCGTATGGAGGGTCCCAAAGACCATGTGACCCGTGTTGGCCGTTTCTAGGGCCAGGTGGACGGTTTCAAGGTCTCGCATTTCGCCCACCAGGACGATATCGGGATCCTCACGTAACGCAGCTTTTAAAGCTCTCGAAAAACTCTGGGTATGAGGCCCCACCTCGCGCTGATTGAAGAGGCACTGTTGGCTTTTGTGCACAAATTCCACTGGGTCTTCCAGGGTCAGCACGTGGGCTTTTCGGGTTTTGTTGATGTAGTCCATCATCCCGGCCAAGGTGGTGGACTTTCCGCTTCCTGTTGGGCCCGTGACCAAAATAAGGCCTTTGGGGTGGGCGCAAAGGTTTCGTACCGCGTCGGGCAGGCCCAGTTGCTCCATGGTTAAGATGGTGGAGGGGATTTGTCGGAGCACTGCACCGACACCCAACCGATCGCGAAAGAGGTTACAGCGGAAACGTGCCAAACCTTCGATGGCATAAGCGAAATCGGTGTCGTTGATATCTAGAAATTCTTCAATGTTACGATCGTCCATGATGGGTTTAAACAAACCCCAGACTTCCTCAGGGCCCAGCTCATGCGTGTCTTCGATGACCAAGATATCACCATCCACGCGCCAGCGAGGTTTGTGTCCCGCGGATAAATGTAAATCGGATGCGCCTTCTGCCACCATGCGCTTGAGAAGTTTGTCCAGCTCAGGATTACTCTTTTTCGTCGCTGCGTTATTGTTTATCGCGGGTTTGGGCAATCGGTTCTCAGCGCCGCTGGTTTGTCCCATAAAGGCATTGAAAAAGGCGGCGGTGATGCGCAGTTGTTGCACCTCCATACCGGGCAGTTGGTGTTTGAGCGCATTGATGGTGCTGGATTCAGGGGCATCTACCAAACCGACTTTGATGTGGTTCCCTTGGATTTCCAGAGGAATGGTCCTGTGTCGTTGCATGAAGTCCATCGGTAACAGGGCGCGGGCCTCTTTGGAAACAGCTGTCACTTCTTTATCGTACAGCGGAAGAGACATGTGTTGAGAAGCTTCGGAAAGTCTCTTCGAAAGCGCGCGTGCAATGGCTTTGCCAAACCCAGGCACTTTTTCGAACATGCGATCAAAGGTTGAAGAATCCATGGCCATGAGCAGCGAAGGTTTGGTGGCCACCACGCTGGCGGTTCTTTTTTCTTCAAGGAGAACACCCATTTCTCCTATGATTTCGGACCCACCCAGTCTACAAAGCTCGGTGCCGCTGTCAGCGGCCCCTTTGTGAATGGCGACCTCGCCTGCCACCACCACAAAAAATGATTTGGACGGTTCGCCTGCTTGCACCACCACGTCGTTCTCCTCGAACCGGATGAGCTTGGATTTGTCTACCAGTTGTTGGAGCACTTCGGGCTTGAGACTTTGGAAAAAGTCGGATTGTTGTAAGGCTCCCGCAACTTTTTTGAGAATATCTGGTGCGTGTTCGACTTCTTGCATAAACCCCTCTTTACCAGTCACCGATCCATGGTGGCGAGGTTTGATGGTCGAGCATTGACCCCAAAAAAGCAAGAAAACGACCCGGGTTTGGCGGGCCCCAAAAAGCGGTAAAATTGAATGAAATTAGTGAATTAGGGAAACCACTGGGAGGTGGTCGCTGATCACGGTGGTGTAGGTGGCCAACTCTTGATCGAGTCTTGGCACCATGATTTCAACGGTGGCATTGTTGGCTAAGAAAGAGCGGCTCACCACGATGTGATCAATAAGCGAATTTCCCCAGATGTGAGAAAACGCGCCGCTGTGCAGACCTGATGTTAGGAAGCTGTAATTGGTATCATCGTTCAAATAGGGCTCGAAAACCATGGCGCCATCGGATGTGTCCAGCCGTTCGTTAAAATCGCCCAGGAGAATCACGTAGGCCCCTTCTTCGGCTTCCAACAAATCGCTGGTGTAATCATAAAGTTTTTGAACGCCTAAAACACGACGTTCTCGTTCCTCATCGCCACCTCCTGCTTTAAGGTGCAAGGTAATGCCCCAAAAGGTTTCGGGCATTTCGCCATCTTGTCGGTGAAATTTCGCGAGCAAAGGTGGCCGAGGAAAGGCATCAAATGAACCGTAAAAAATATTCTGCACCCCAGTGGCTGAGAGAACGTCTTGCCGCCATATAAAGCCTACTTTTTGATAGGTGCCATCGGCGTAGGTGTGTGATGATAAGGCACCGTCGTGATAAGGGAGACGGCCCAAAAGCTCTTCGAAGGCAGTGATGCTGCCAATCTCTTGGACCCCTAAAAGATCGAGATCCATGGAGGCAATTAAATCCGCAGTGGTTTGTGCTGAGGTGGCGGTTTTTGGGAAGTTTTCGAGGTTCCAGGTGGCAGCGTCGAGGGTGGTTGGAGAGCCCAAGCGCGTGACCAAATTGGTTTGGGCCGCGGGCCATTCGGGAGTGGAGGTGCCACCATCTGTGGTCGTGCTGCCTTTCCCATTGGTGTCATCTTCGTCGCCAAGGGTGGGTCCCATGGGGCAAGCACACAGCAGTGAAGTTAAAAAGAGTAAGAAATACATTTGCATGAATGATTGCTCATACCAAAATAAAAAAGGGACTGTTTTTATGTTGTTGCCGAAAGGTTTTGTTGACCATGCGACACAATTTCTTGTTCATTTCATCATAAGGGAGGTCGTAATGTTCCATCAAATAATCGGTCATCTGTTGGCCTAAATTATTTAACAACGGGCTAAAGTCAGTGGCGCCTAAAGCGCGACCTTCGAGCCTGATTTGATCTTTACCTGGACTTAAAAAGCCCAACAGCACGCCGGCCTGAGACATGCGCGACCTCGCAAAGACCGTTTCGAAGGGGGCCGGGTTCACCTCTTCGTCGTTCACCCAGGGTTCTGGGAGAGGGACCCGCACTTCATGAGTGGTTCCCCCGTTACCATCAAACCTTAGTTTTTCCCCGTTTCTAAGTTCGAGGAGCTGTACATTGGACAGGCCCAGTTCATCACCCAAATTTTTATGGGCTTTCAATTGTTGTACACCACCGTGAAGGGGAATGAAGAATTTGGGTTTGGTGGCACGAATCAATGCGGCCATGTCTTCTCGATGACCATGTCCCGATACGTGTCGGCCATCACGGCCATCAAATATTTTGACGCCACGATCTGCGATTTTGTCGAGCAATGCTGCCACGGGTCTTTCATTTCCGGGAATGACCCGCGCAGAGACCAAAAGGGTGTCGTTTTCGTCGAGGTGTTTAATGGTGGAACGATCTTCACTGAGACGCCACAAGGCTGAACCCGTTTCACCTTGAGAGCCAGTTAAGAGCCAGCATTGTTCTTGGGGGGCGCGCAGCAGATGGGCTTCGGGTTTTTCCCAAACATCCCCTAAATTAAACATCCCTTTTTGTTGGGCCATCTGGACTTTTTCTCTCATGGAGCGTCCGAGGATCGAAAGTTTGCGCCCGTAGGTACGGCAGCATTCGGCGATGGTGTTGATGCGTTGAATGTGGGTGGCAAAGGTCGCGACGAACAAACGACCCGGGCTTGATTCAAACACTTTCTGGGTGGGAGCGACGACGGAACGTTCTCCAGGGTTTTTACCCGGTGCGCCTGCGAGGGTGGAGTCGGAGAGCAGACACAGCACCCCTTGGTCGCCGATTTTGGATAAGGTTGAAAAATCGGTGGGGGGGCCCAAAGTGGGATTGAGTTCCAGCCTAAAGTCGCCACTGTGCACCAAGGCGCCCGCGGGCGTTTGGACGTATAAGGTGTAAGCGTCGGGGATGGAGTGATTCACTGTGACCCATTTGAGCTGAAAAGGTCCCACGGATATGGCGTTGTTGGGGGCGATGGTCCGGATGTCGGGCGGTGAAAAATGTTTGCGTTGGAATTTCTTGCGAATCATTTCACCGGTAAAGGGCCCTGCCCAAATGGGGGCTGGTGCCACCTCGTGCGCGAAAGGAAGCGCCCCAATATGATCCTCATGCCCGTGGGTGATGGCGAAACCCAGAAAATCCTGTCCCAGCCCTTTGAAAAACTCGATGGGCGGGATCCCAAATCGATAGCCGTGACCTTCGGGTCCTAAAAATCGAGCGCCACAGTCCACCGCCAGACTCTTGTTTGATTCTAAATCCTTTATAATTAGACAGTTACCGCCAAATTGACCCACCCCGCCCAAGGGAATGATCTCAATTCCAGGGTTTGAAGGTAATGCCTGCTGTTGGATGTGGTCGGACATGGAGTTGAAATTGCCACAAAAACTGCCATTTGTCCCCACTAATCGCTGGGGTGGCAAATGCCATTTAACCGGTTGTGTTCGGGCATTTCTGGCGCTATACCCCAAAAGCAACCCAGAATTAGAGGTTTTACTGTGAGTCTGAATAACAACGAAATTATCGATAAGCGTTTGGTGCAAAGACACCTTTCTAAGGGAATTCTCAGCCGTGAAGCATTTGCTGATCACTTGGAGAATTTGCCAGATCAAGAAAGCGAAGCTGAGAACATTTGGCCCATGATCATGGAAGGCACCCAAAGCGAAGCCAGTGTAAAAGTGTCCACTGAAGAACTGGAAAACGTGCCAGTGCCCACCGCAACTGCACCCATCGAAGACACCGAAGAAGGTGGCGTTCCTGCAGCAGTGGATTTCGGTAGCTGAATCAGCACCCACTGAACCTGGAACCCATTGACCACCCCAGCGGTGGTCATTTTTTTGCGACCTGGTAAAGCATCCCCTACATTGTTGCCTTTAGGGAGGGCGATAACCACATGAATGAACTGGCGGTAGATTGGAATGAACTGGAACTTGCATTTCGTGAGGTTTCAGAGACTCAGAACTTTTTTGATTTACGCTCTGGTGCAGTGGTTTCTGTGGTGCGTGGTTATGAAGACGAAGCTGAAATTCAGACTTTGATTCAGCAGCACCCCGATCGCTTTGAAAAAATAGCGCCTTTAGATGCCGGCTTTACCCGCGATGCCTTAATGGCGTTTTTACCTTTGGTGGTTCAAAAACAACTGCGTGCGGAGTTAGAGTTGGCGCTCAAAGGACCGGCCGGTCTCACGCGGGCCATGGATGTTTTAAAAACCCACGGTGACGTCATGGGGCAGTTCCATCGACATGAACAAGAGTCTTTTTGGAAGCATGTGAATTCGTTCTTGGGCAGCTGCGGTGTTAAGCCCGCTAATCGAGCTCCTGAACCAGAGCTTTTTCACGAAGTGGCATAAGGTTTCGCTCGACCGCTTCAATACACGACAGCGCTTTTACAGGCCAAGCATCATCTGATTCGGATTGCGGATTCATGGTTTGGAATAACTTTTTGTTGCGCGTTTGACATCTCAGAAAAAGGGTACGACCCGCCTCTTGTGCTAAGCGTGTATCAGGATGTGCCATGAGACCAATCAGTAATTCATCGTCTTCGATATTATTTCGGTGCGCCTGTTTGGCCATGATGGCTCTTAACAAGGTTTGATCATTCTCTTTCAGGGCGCGTTCAATGGTTTCTGGATTAAAATAAAACCCATTTGATTTATTTCCAGAAGGATTGAGCAAATGGGTCAATGCGCCCTCGGCGGCGGCCATGATGACATCTTGGGTGTGCTTTAATTCCATCCAAGGGTTTTTATTTCTTTGTTCTTTCATTTGACGTTCGGAAATCCCTCGAGTTCGGGTTTGCCGTTGTGCGCGGGCTGAGCTGAGCGCTAAAGGCACATCGTTAAATGCAAGCTGCGCATGACAAAGGGCATTGTATTGGGTTTCCACTTTGCCCACGTGAACGATGATGCGGCATGAATTGAGCTGTATGTGCAACGCTTCAGAGGTGGATGAATATTTTTCCCCCTGCCATTGGTGAAGTTTGTTGATGAGGGCCAGCTGCTCCTCCCCGGTCATGGAGCCATCGTCGAAAAGCAGGACCGGTTTGTTCTGACTATAAGTCACCGAGCTCGGTGCTTCGAAGGCGAGAGGAAGGACCCGATAATTATCGCGAGTGGTCAGGGTGTTGGTCGCGCATGCCATCTGCAACAAACAAACAAGGAGGCCCATTTTTTCAAAGGCACGGTGGTAGGGATGGTTGCAGTTTTGGCGGTAAGCGTTCATGATAAAGAAATATAAGGAGGGCAGTGAATTGGAGCACGAGGTGCAAACATGGCGACTGACGGTGGCTTACGATGGCAGTCATTTTCATGGCTGGCAAGCCCAACCAGGGTTGCCTACGGTGCAAGGGGTGCTGCAAGAAGCGCTGCGGGCGTTTAAAAAGGGGGACATCGAAGTCCAGGGGGCTGGCCGCACCGATGCGGGTGTGCACGCCCTGGGGCAGGTGGCTTCTTGTTCTTTTCCCTCAGATTTAACCGAACGAAAAATGCTGCTGGCCATGGCCAGTTTGTTGCCGCCAACCGTTCGCATCATGAAGGCCGAGCGCATGCCAGCCGGCTTCAATGCCAAACATCACAGCATTGGTAAACGATACCTGTATCGCGTTGCCAACACGGATGTGGTGAGTCCCTTCAAGGCACCTTACGCTTGGCAGGTGAAGGCATCATTGGATGTGGAAAAAATGAAGACCGCGGCCCAGTGCCTTTTGGGCGAAAAAGATTTTGAAAGTTTTCGTTCTGTTCATTGCGATGCCGGTCACGCACGACGTTTTTTGTGGAAGGCGGAGGTGCTCCAAGACAGTGAAGACCTCTCCATTGAAATACGCGGCAACGCCTTTTGCCGAAATATGATCCGAATCATCGCAGGCACGCTGGTGGAGGTGGGTCGCGGGAAAATTGCAGTGGAACAAATGCCGCGCATCATAGACGCAAAGAACAGAGAAGCTGCAGGAATTACCGCGCCGGCACACGGGTTGTTCTTGGGCACCGTTTATTACCCTGATCAGCTGGATGATGCATGCATTCCCTCGACTGCCGTTTTCCCCAACCACCCTTGGGGAAAAGATTTCTGGCCACCTGGCCCCAAGGGCGAATCAAATAAATAATAACGCAGTCCTTATGAAATTGCGTGTCGATGCCGATGAAGAAGGAGGTGCCAGCGTTCGGCGAAATTCCTTCCGCCCTTCAAAGCCTGAACGTTCACCCAAAAAATAATGCGGTTTAAGTATGGGGGATACTTAAACCGCACAAAAGGACTGTCGGGGAGATGGGGGAGGTCCCGACAGCACCCTTCTATGAGCAAGAGACGTGCCAGAAAATAGAAGCCCGACACCATTCTCTTAAGCCCTTGTTTTAAAAGAACAAAAGCAAAACACAAAAAAGAATCACCTTCACGAAAAAGCGGCAAAAAAACCCTAAAAAATACAGGTCCTGCGAAAAAGTCAACCTTATAGGCCCTTACGAAGGTTGGCTTACATGCCTCGGTGAGGCAAAAAAGCCGCTTCCTGCGGTATGGGGCCTCATTCTTTTTTTCCCCTTTTAGTTTTCGTTACGGTAATAAGGGCGCATGTTTGGAATCGGCTTTGGTGAACTAATCATAATATTTATCGTCGCTTTACTGGTGGTGGGGCCCCACAAATTACCAGAAATGGCGAAAAACCTCGCCAAGGTGCTGCGCGAGGTTCGAAAGACCTCCGACGAGTTCCAGGCGTCCATTTTTAGGGAGACGGGTCCTTCGGTGAGCGGGTTGCTCAAAAGCCCAGAGGCCACCATCAAGCGCCACCTCGAAAACGAAGTTCAAGAAGCGCTCGGGCTTGAGGAAGACTGCGGAGAGGGTGAGTCTCCAATGGCCTCTGCTCAATCCGCGGAACCACAGGCCGCTGACCCAAATGGTTCGGCCAGCCCAGAAGATGTGCCCGAGAGGGTGGCGCGCGGCGCATTCCATGGGGAGCAGAAAGACGGTTCTTCTGGTGGATGAGCGGGAGTACTCATTGGTGGAACATTTGGCGGATTTACGCACCCGTCTGTTTTACGCTGTGCTGGGGATTTTTGCCGCCACATTTGCGTGCTTCGCATTTTCAGATACTTTTATTTTATGGTTGAAAACGCCCATGGCGGAAGTGCTGGGTGAGAACGCGCAATTTGTAGTGTTGGCGCCCCATGAATACTTTTTTGTGAAGCTGAAGATTTCCATGGTGGCTGGCATCTTTGTTTCGTCACCTTGGTTGTTTTATCAATTTTGGCTGTTTGTTGCGCCGGGATTGTTTAAGCACGAGCGGCGTTATGTCTTTTCCTTCGTGTTCGCGGGCGCTTTCTTTTTCATCGGTGGGGCTTTGTTTTGCTACTATGTGGTGTTCCCGCCCATGTTCATTTTTTTCGTGGGAACTTTGCCAGAAGGCATTTTAGGAAACTATTCGGTTGGGGTTTTGTACGGCTTTGCCACCAACATGCTGCTGGCTTTTGGTTTGGTATTTGAAGCGCCGGTGGTGGTGTTTCTTTTGGCCGTGATGGGGGTGGTCGATCCGGAGGGCTTGGGGAAATGGCGTCGGTATGTGGTGGTCTTCGCCTTTATTTTGGCTGCGGTCATCACCCCAACCCCGGACCCGTTGACCCAAAGTCTCATGGCGGTACCCATGATTTTGCTGTACGAATTAGGTTTGTTTGCGGCTAAGATATTCTTGCGCAGAGGTTCAGCCCCTGACGAAGTTAACGCTGAACCAAGTGACCCTTAAGCGATAAGCTGGCTGCGTCCGTAATTTGAACCGGAACAATACTCCCAATCAAGTTGGCCGGTCCATCAAAAGCCACGATGTGATCGCCTCGGGTTCTCGCCGTGAGTCGCACGCGATCCGTGGGCTCTGGTTGAGCGATTTTTGGACCGCCAATTTGTAACAACCCGTTATTTTCAGCGGGGCTCTCTGGTTTGCGTTGGCTGGGGTCAATTTTGGCAATGCCTTCCACCAAAACGTCATACGTTTTCTCAAGCATGTTTTGGTGATGCGCCAAACTAATCTCTTGTTGGACCGCCAGCATGCGGGCATTTCGGCTTTTCTTTTCTGCTTGTGGAATGGGATCTGCATCGCGTTTTCCCGAAACAGTGCCTGGTCGGGGTGAATATTTAAATGCAAAGATGTTTTTGTATTTCACTTCGCGAAGCATCTCCAACGACATCACGAAATCCTCTTCGGTCTCATTTGGAAAACCAACGATCATGTCACCAACGATGCTGATATCTGGCATTTTTTCTCGTGCCATGTGAATGAGGTCCATGTAGATTTCTTTGGTATAACCCCGGTTCATTTTTTTGAGAACCGCGTTGCTGCCTGATTGCGCTGGGATGTGCAGATAATTACAAATGCGCTCACTGGCGGCCATGACATCCAAAGCCTCTTCAGTAAAATCTCGAGGGTAAGAGGTCAAAAAACGAAGTCGAGGCAGATCTGGCGTGGCTTCGTGAATTTGGTGAAGCAAATCTGCGAAAGACGTGGTTTTGCCGCCCTCATGGTAGGTGTAATGGTTGATGGTTTGACCCAAGAGGGTCACTTCGCGTGCACCTTGGTCGACCAACCGTTTGACTTCATCAATGAGCCCTTGAGGTGGGCGGTGGACTTCCGGGCCGCGCGTCATGGGCACCACACAAAAAGAACAAAATTTGTTACACCCGCGGGTAATGCGAACGAAGGCTTGGCGACTTTGATTGATCTCACCCATGCGTTCTTGGTCTAAGGCTTCGATTTGCTCCAGGCGATCGGTTTCTTGTCCTTTTTGACGTTTGCGAAAACCTGAAAGTGCAATTCTATCGAATGAACTCTGGTGGTCTTCCACAAAGTGGTTTTCCAAAAGCGCGGGAACTTGATCGAGCTGTGAAGGACCGGCCAACAAATCGATGTGCGGATATTTTTGAATGAGTTCTTGACCTGCGCGTTCCGCCATACAACCTAAAACGCCGACCACAACGTCATCACCGGCCTCCTTGCGCATGCGATCTTGTCCAAGTCGACTGCGTACCTTTTGCTCACTAAGATCACGCACCGAGCAGGTGTTGTACAAAACCACATTGGCGTTTTTGGGACTGGAAACAAACTCATAGCCCAAGGGCGCCAATTTATCGCGCACCAATTCTGTATCCAGAATATTCATCTGGCAGCCAAAGGTTTCGATGAAAACCTTTTTTTGGGTAGATGATTCAGTGGCGGGCATACAACTCCTTAGGCCGTGGCTTCTTCACGCAATGGTTTGTTTGCTTCTTTAAGGTTACCTTTTTCGATCACCGCATCGATGGCTTTTTCACCTTGCATGCGGAACTCAAAATCTCGGATGCGGTCACCCTTAAAGAACTCTCGGTATTTCTTTGCCGAAATTCCCAGCTTTTGCGCTTCAGACTCTAACATCTCATTTAATTCTTCTTTGGAGATTGAGATGTCCAGTTCTTTGGCCAATGCTTCGAGAATGAGTGAGGCACGTACTTGGCGCAAAGCCTTAGGACGTGATTCTTCCTTCATCGCGGGGCCTTGGGCATTCCAGATGCGCTCGGCTTGGTTTTGCGGTAACTGCGAGAGTTGGTTGATGACCAACTGTTCAACGTTTTGGTCCACTAAGGACGGGGGAACTTCAAAGGGGTTGTTCTCGATAAGTTGGTCCACCACGTTTTCGCGAATCTCATTGTCTGCTCTTTGACTGGCTTGGTTTTCCAGTCCTTCTTGGATGGCCTTTTTGAGATCGTCTAAAGATTCGAAATCATCGGAAATGTCTTTGGCGAACTCATCGTCGAGATCTGGTTTAGATTTGGCTTTCAGGCCTTGAGGGGAAATCTGTAAAGTGGCCGTTTTACCGCGCAACTCTTCTTTACGGAAATCGTCTGGAACCACGACTTCAACTTCAAAACTTTCGTTAAGCTTTTTGCCCACCAACGCTTTTTCTGCTTCTTCGTAAAAGCGCCCAGCGCCAACCTCTACCACATAGGCAACCCCGTTCAGGCCTTGGACATGTTCACCATCCACGGAACCCGAAAAGTTAAGTTCCACCAAGTCGCTTTCTTGAACTTCGTCTCTGTCTTCAACGGGAACGATTTTCACCTGGCGATCTTGGAGGTTGGAAAGCTCTGCATCCACATCTGCATCGCCAAAAGTGTAGGTGGTTTGGGTGAGGTCGAGACCTTCCCATTTACTTACCGTGACCTGCGGTTTGACCTCAACAGTAGCGGTGAAGGAGAAGTCTAACCCTGCGATGAGCTGGGCTTGAGAGTCCACTTTGGGTTGTGCCACTGGCTTGAGCTCATGCGTGCGAACCGCATTTTCGTAGGATCGGGATAAAACACGCTCCAGGACTTCTTGTTCCACATCGGCTTTGTAATACTGCTCGAGCACGTAGCGGGGCACTTTGCCCGGTCGAAAGCCCTTGAGTCGCACTTTTTGTGACATGCGCTGGTAGGCCTTATTAAGTTCTTGAGTGATGGACTCACCGTCAACGGTGATGGTCAATTCTCGCTCAATGGTGGATAATTCTTTAATTTCGCTATTATTCTGCATGAAATGCCCCTGGCAAAAAAAGAGCGACCTGGACATCCAGGCCGGTAAGTGATGGTACGAGCGGGGGGAGTCGAACCCCCACGGGTTACCCCGCTGGAACCTAAATCCAGTGCGTCTGCCAATTCCGCCACGCTCGCATGAACTGAACTTGGGGTTAGCAAGTTGAATTGGCCTTGCAAACGCCTCTTTGGCTAAAAAAACCTGAAATTGGAACAAAAAGGCCTCAAAAGCACCCTAAAGGGATAATCGTTGACTTTCTCACGGGCCTTTTGCAACTTGAAAGCCTAAGGTTTTCAGCCAAAAAGGGGTTCTTATGAGTGTGACTCAGGATTTTCTCGCCAACATCCAAATGGAGCAAAAGGCACGATTTGACGCCCAGCGAACGGTCTTGTCCTTCACTGAATACCTGGATGAAGTGGTGGTCGCACCCGAGCGCCACATTCGAAACGCTTCCCAGTACTTCTTGGATATGGTGAACCATTTTGGCTTCGAAGAGCGTGATTACCCCACTGGTCCCGAACGGCGGTTTTCAATTTTTGATTGTGCCGCCGACGCTGGAGAAGGTCGTGTGGTGGGGCAAGAGCGCGTACAAAACGGAATCTTTAGGTTGATAAAAAATTTCGTTCGAGCGGGAAAAACAGATCGACTCATTCTCTTACACGGACCCAATGGCTCCGCCAAAACGTCATTGATTCAGGCTGTGGGCCGTGGTGCAGAGTTGTACTCCCAAACCGAAGAAGGCGTTCTTTATCGGTTCAATTGGGTGTTTCCTTTTGGAAAAATACAAAAAGGTACTTTGGGTTTTGGCGGCGATGGGAGCAAGGAAAGTGGGTCATTTGCGCACCTTCACGCAGATGATGTGGAGGCCCGATTGCCCTGTGAACACAAAGACCACCCCTTGCTATTGCTCGAGGCTGCAGACCGTCGCGGCTTTTTCGAACGATTGCAAAAAAGTGGTAAATTACCGGAGCACGTCACGGTCCCTCAGTACCTTATCGCCGGTGACCTGTCGGCCAAAAACCGCAAGATTTTTGATGCACTTAAAGTCGCTTACAATGGCAACATGCAAGAGATTTGGCAGCACGTGCAAGTGGAACGTTTTTATCTGTCGCGTCGCTACCGAAGAGGTATCGCCTCGGTAGAGCCCCAAATGAGTGTGGATGCACGCATTCAACAGGTGACCGCCGATCGTTCGGTGGCCTCCTTGCCCAAAGCGTTGCAACATGTGGATTTGTTTTCAACTGGTGGGTCATTGTCCGATGCCAACCGGGGTTTGTTAGAGTTTAACGATTTGCTGAAACGGCCGGTAGATGCCTGGAAATACCTGTTGGTGGCCAGCGAACAAGGACAAGCCAGTTTAGACCCTGTGAACCTGTTTTTCGACATGCTGATGATTGCATCGTCCAACGACATTCATTTGAATGCATTTAAAGAATACCCTGATTGGCAATCCTTTAAGGGGCGCTTCGAGTTGGTCACAGTGCCTTATCTTTTGCGCGCCAGCGACGAAAAACAAATCTACTTGCAGCAAATCCCCAAAGCGCTCAGCAATATTCATATTGCACCGCACACCATTGAAGTGGCGGCCCGGTTCGCTGTGTTGTCTCGTTTGGAACCACCAGACCCAGAACGATACCCGCGTGAAATTAGACGCGTGATCTCGTCGTTAACGCCCATGGAAAAATTACGAATTTATGATGAAGGTGTGGTGCCCGAGCGCTTGAGTCAAAAAGATCGTCGTGAGGTACAGAAATTTGTGCCGGAGCTCTATCACGAGTTTGATAATGCGGTGGCCTATGAAGGGTCAGACGGCGCATCGCCTCGTGAGATTCGGGCGGTTCTTTTAAACGCTGCACAAGATCCGCGATTTGATCATCTGTCTCCCATCGCGGTGCTCGATCAGTTGCGTGCGCTCATCAAAGAGAAATCTTCTTACGCGTTTTTGAATCGGGCCGTGGTGCGCGGGTATCGCGATGCAGTTGCGTTTGTAGAGCAGACCGAAAAAGCCTATTTACGCGAACTCGAAGATGAAATGCGGCAGGCCATGGGGCTGGTGGCCGCGGATTCACACAGCCGGCTCTTCGAGCGCTACATCCGGCACGTTTCGGCTTGGACCAAAAAAGAAAAGCTGGTGGATCCTGTCACCGGTCAAGAAGGAGATCCGCAGGAGCAAATCATGCAAAAAGTGGAGAAAGTGCTCCTGGCGTCCAACGAGAAGCCCGAGGATTTCAGGCGGTCTCTGATCAGCCAAATCGGTGCGTTCCGCCTTGAGCATCCAGACCGGGACGTGGACTATGACCACCTTTTTGGCTCCTATTTGCACCGCCTCAAAGAAGATTATTTTGCCCAGAAAAGCAGCCAGGTCACTAAAATACATGGGATTTTTCTGAGAATGCTCGAAGATGATGTGGCGGATGTGGATGCCAAAGATTTGGCTTTGGTGAAAGAGATGCGCACCCGGTTGCACGAACTGGGCTACACCGATGAGTCCGCAAAGCATTCCTTGGCCTTCATGCTGAACAAGCAAACGGCGGGATAATAGATCTCGTGTAGGTGCGATTTTTAGCCAAAAACGCCAGATGTAGGATAAAATGTGGTGTACGCCTGGGTATATGCCCATTGTTTGCGGCACCATCCACCAAAATGGTCCGTAAACACCTGAAAAAGAAGATTTTTATCTTAGGAGTGAGGACATGTTTTTCCGAACGAATTTTTTGATGATGTTGACCAGCGTCGCTTTCTTGGCTTTGACGACCGGTTGTCCTGAAGATCCCACTGGTGGTGATGGCGATGGAGACGCCACGCTCCCCATCGGCGGCGGTGGCAATGGCAATCAAGAGGGAAGCCGGAGCTTGGCTTTCCAAGGCGCTTCACCTGTGACCCTGTTTTTCGGCGATCACGTAGATTTGGCCTTTGTGTTGAAGGACAAAGATGGCACCCCAGTGGCGGGTGACAGCGTCAACTACTCGTTGAACGGAAGCTACGCTACTTTGGGCGCGACCAGTGCGACCACCTCCACCCAAGGTATCTCCACGGTGCGACTGACCGCTGGCAGCGCCAGGGGTAACCTGTTGCTGACCGCCAGCGCAGAAGGGGCCACCGATGCAGTGGTCACCATCAATGTGAAAGAAGCCACTGATGGCTCGTTGTTGGTTAATGTGACTTCACAAACTCGCATCACCGTGACCGATGCCTATGTTCGTGTGTACCGCGGGGCCAACGGCGCTGTGACCCACACGTGTGCATCATTGGCTGCGGCAGCGAACATGCCTAACCCCACTTACACCGCTGACATCGGCGCCATGCCAGGCAATCACGAATTCGAAACCATTTCTCACAACTCCAACCTCACCGTTTATGTCGAAGGCAAAAACGAAACGGGGATGGTTGTAGGAACCGGCTGCCAAGATCAGTTGACGATGCAAGGTGGCGAGCAAAACGTGGTTGATATCGTTCTGACACAAGACGCCTCTGACTTGGCCGACGAATATGATGTTCTCTTACGCGTACAAATGGACCAAGGCTTGCCAGAGCCCTACCAAACCTACGTGTCCACCACCGCAGCGGTTTTGGGTGACCCCGTGGGATACGGAACGTGGTACGCCCTGAAAGGTTTGCACAAGCGTTTGATGGAAGGGCCTTGTTTCGGTCTGGGTGATTTAGTGGACTCTTCCGGCGCTGTTTATGAAACGGGTGCCGGCGTTCCTTATTGTTACGCTTTAGGTTTTATTGACCTCGCCATTGCGAATGCCAATGACCCAGCCATCTGTGATGATTACACCTCTCGCGAAAATGAATGTGCAGAAGCCCGGGCGGCTTGTTTCGCTGACAGCACCAATGAAGAAGCCTGTAATGATACCTACTGCAACGACCCTGACGGCATCCTGGGCAATGGTGATGAGGCTTGTTCTTGTTACGCCAGCTTTGAGTGCGTGTCTGAAGGTGGATACACTTTACAGCCTCTGGTCGCCAATACCCTGGACCAAGCCGCTGCCAACAACGAAGACATTGGTGAAACCTATAGTACTATTAAATCCACTGGCGTTGACTTAGAATTGTTAGCCACTGACTTTGAAGTGGGTGCACGTTTTGATGTTCAAGATGTGGACAGTGAAGGCAATGCGCTACCAGAAGGCACATTACACGTGGACGAAACTTGGCGCGAGTATGTGTTCAACTGGTCTTTGGGCTGTGATGAGTCAGATGACTTGGGTTGCCGCCGACGCTCTGTGACCATTCCAACCGATGAGAACGATCCTCTTTATCGCGCAGGGATGACCACCGAATACAACGCATCCTACAGCCAAGCCAGTTTGGTGAACACCGATGGGACGAGTTTTGATGAGCGTTTTCGCATCAATCCCGACGCCCATGCCATCACCCTCCATTACGGCAGCATCTTGCTGTTGGCCATGGAGCAAGTGGTGTTCCCAAGTATCTGTGAAGGGTGCACCTCCTTGCAAGACGTCCTGAACAGCTTTATCGGTTGTACCAATCCAGACGGAACACCTGGCCCTGGCGCCATTGCCATCGCAGATGGCGTCAACGGCTTGATCACCCTCTTAGACTACAACACGGCCGCCACCTTGTGCAGCGCTGGGTTGGGCTTTGCAGCGGGTTACGCCGAAGGTCAAGTGACCGAGCTTCAGGTGGCACCCTCTGAAACAGCTGATGTGAAAGACATCGAAGGTTTGGCCGGAACGGGTGTGTTCTACCTCGTGGACGAAGACATGGACTTGAAAACCGAGTACGTTCGTGACGTAGGTATGGAGCTGCGCTGGAATGACCCTGCCGATCCGCTGGGCAGTGCCGATTTGGCTGCACCCATCAGTGGCCACGGTCGTGCAGCCGCCGAAGACTGTGTGAACGATTCTGAGTGTGCCGCTGTGGGGACCGTATGTGCACCCATTCCGCATTACCTCGAAATCGCCAAGGTAGAGTTGGCTTGCATCGACGCGTTGGAATCCACCACCAGCACCCCAGTGGTGGGAGGCGGCCAAAGCTGTACCGCAGATGAGCAATGTCAAACAGGGATTTGTATCGATTTAGATGCAGACAACACCTCTAATGTGATTGCCGATGGTATCTGTTACATGGCGTGCGACACCACCGCTACGGAGGGGCAGTGCTCCAATGGTCAAGTTTGCGAAGCCGACGCGGTGGACATTCTGATCGACGGGCAGAGCAAAGCCAATGGCGCAATCTTCGGAAGTGATCCAGAAGATGTGACACGGTACAATGGGACCGATCCTTACTATGGTTCGGCACCCGCGCCTTCGTGTATGCCAGAGGAAACCGAGTAATCGGTACGCCACAGCGCGAAACAAAAAAGGCTCGGTTTATACCGGGCCTTTTTTTTGGGCAGCGATTATTTACGCCTAGTGACGAAAGTGACGTTCCCCGGTAAACACCATGGTCATGCCCAGTTCGTTGGCGCGGGCAATGACTTCGTTGTCTTTCTTGGAGCCACCAGGTTGGGCCACCGCCCGAATACCCGCGGCGTACGCTGCTTCAACCCCGTCGGGAAATGGAAAGAAAGCATCGGAGCCCATGGCGGCCCCTTCCAGAATGTGATCGTGCTGCAGCGACTTTTTCACTGCCAGCTCAACCGCATCTACCCTGGAGGTTTGACCTCCACCGGCTCCCAACAATTTAGTGGCGTTGGTAAAGGTAATGGCGTTGCTGCGCACTGGGGTGCACAAACGAAACGCCAAATCTAAAGCTGCCCATTCTTCGGGGGTGGGTTGACGCTCGGTCACCACCTGAGCGTTCGGTAAACCTGTGAAGGGCACATCGTGATTTTGCTTGAGAACGCCGCCTAATACGCTGCGGGTTTGCTTTTCTGGCAAAGGCGCGCTGAGTAAAGTTGGAATTTCCAACAGGCGTAAATTCTTTTTACGGGCAAAGATGTCTTTGGCTTCTTGAGAAAAGCCAGGAGCCACGATGACTTCGAGAAAGATTTCGGCCATGAGCGCTGCAGTGTCGCCATCCACTTCGAATCCCGTTGCAACAATACCCCCAAAGGCGCTTTGGGGGTCCCCACTCAATGCGTCTTGCCAAACTGCTTGTGATGTATCTCCCCATGCGGCGCCGCAGGGAGAGCCATGTTTAATGACAACGGTACCTTTTTTATTGGCGGGTGCGCCATCGGTGAGACAGCGCAATGAAAATACGGCGGCGTCTGCATCCAGTAAATTGTTGTATGAGAGTGCTTTGCCTTGAAGGGGAACAGCTTGTGCCAAGGGAACCGAGGCATCGTCGCGGTGAAGCACCCAAGCTTTTTGGTGTGGGTTTTCGCCATAGCGTAATTCCTTGGCTGCAGGTTGTTCCACCTGGGAAAGCTTTAAGTTTAAGTTTTCCACAATATGTTGATCGTATTGGGCCGTACGAGCGAAGGCTTTAAGCGCCAAGTAGCGCCGAAACGACAGCGTGGTGCCTTGGTGTTCTTGCAGCTCTTGGCCCAATCGCGTGTAATCTTGGGGGTCGGTCAAAACCACCACATCCCCATGGTTCTTGGCCGCTGCGCGAATCATGGTGGGGCCGCCGATATCGATGTTTTCAATAAGAGCGGTTTCGGACACATCTTCTTTTGCGGCGGTTTTCTCAAAGGGGTAGAGGTTCACCGCGACCAAATCGATGGCGTGAATATTTAAATCGTTGAGTTGGCGCAGATGTGATTCCTTTTGGCGATCGGCTAAAATGCCACCGTGAATATTGGGGTGGAGGGTTTTCACGCGGCCGTCCAGCATTTCTGCAACGCCAGTGACATCCGCCACATCCGTGACATCCAGTCCCAACTCGCGAATCTTTTTCGCGGTATTACCGGTGCTGAGCATGCGCACACCCGCTTCGCTGAGCATGGTGGCCAGGGTTTCTAGGCCCGATTTATCGGACAGAGAGATAAGAGCGGTTTTGATCGATCGAATGTGTTGTGCGGACATAATTCCTCCCAAAAATGAACCCCTATCCAGCTTTCATTCTGGGGTAAATGGATTCATTTCAAAAAAGGGCGGAATGTCACACAGTCGTAACAGGCCTTAATCGGAGACGGACGGATCCCAATCGATGTAGACTTCGAGTCCTTCGTCACCCTCGTCACTCAGCCCGTTGAGTTTTTCAAGACCACGGACCTCCACTTGGCGAATTCGCTCACGTGTGAGGTTCATGATTTGGCCCACTTCTTCGAGGGTGATGCCGCCACGCTCGGCCACATCTAAGGCGCAGGACTCGCCTAATTCCCATACCTCTTTGTCTGGGAAATTAAGTTTGATGGACCCTGTTTTAGGGTTTACGTCGAGGTAAAGGTGATGCCGACAGGAGACGTACAAACACGGTCGAGGCATGTTGAGGCATTCAGAGCGGTTGCTTGGACGCCAATAATCGATAATATCGAGCATTTCGCCACGGGCTCGCATTTTGCGATGCTCGCGGGCCATGATTTTCCGAGACAATGTGGTGGGCCGGTCTCTCCCATCCATGGGGTTCAATTCGTCGGGTGCCCCTGTGGTCTCTTCAGGCTCTTCTGGCCCTAGTTCTGAGGGATCTTTAGTTGCAGCGCTCGTTTTCACTCGGTTGTTCCTGCCATTTTTCTGTCAATTGGTCCTATGTGGCATGAAACTACGAAAAAGAAGATCCCTACGTCAACGCCTTTTTCTAAAAGAAAATAGCGATTTACATCCAAAATACCGCTGTTAAGATAAAAAAGGCCTTCTTGGTGCCGCCGGGCGGAATTAGAGAGTCGCCTAAGTGTTTGAAAAATAAAGAAAATGGGGGAGCTTTGGCCCAGGATAACGAAACTTTTGAAGAACTCGAAGAATTTTTAGCGAGAGAGCGCGGTCGCTTGAGAACTTTTGGAATTCGGCTTTTTGTGGGAGGGCTCGTCTCAGTAGTGGTCGGATTGGGCATTTTGTTTGTTGCCTCATGGGCCGGGCCGCTCTTGGTGGCGGTCGCGCTGTTTTTAGTTGGTGTTGGCATTATTTCCGCCATTCGGGCTTCGTTTATTTTGTTCACCGATAAGGACGAAATGGTGGGATTGCATTTATCGCAAAATGACGAGGAAAAAAGTGACTGAGTCTTTTGAGGAAAGCATCGCGGGCATCTCTGTTGCCTTACGGGTAAGGCTGGAGGAGGCGTTAGCAAGCGGGTTAACGCATTTGCCGCGCCCGCCAAGGGCTAAGCCTCCGTCTGCGCGTTCACAAAGCCCCAGCGTTTCAGGTGCGCATCACCCCCCCCAAAAGGTGCAGCACGATGAAGATATTCCCTCAGGGAGCCAAGCTGAACAGTTACAAAAGCTCAAAGATCTTAGGATTGGCAATTGTGAGAAATGTAAACTTCATCGCGCCCGTACCAATATCGTTTTTGGCGTGGGCAGCCCCAATGCAGACTTGGTCTTTGTGGGCGAAGGTCCGGGGGGTGAAGAGGATCGTCAAGGCGAGCCTTTTGTCGGACCGGCAGGCCAACTTTTGACCAAAATGATTGGCGCCATGGGTTTAAAAAGAGAAGACGTTTATATCTGCAATGTGGTGAAATGCCGCCCTCCCAATAACCGAGACCCTCAGCCTGATGAAGTGGCTGCTTGTGAACCCTTTTTGAAAGAGCAGCTGTCCATTTTATCTCCCAAGGTGATCGTGACGCTGGGCCGCTACGCCACCCAAACCCTATTACAAAATTCACAATCCATGGGCCAATTACGAGGGAATTGGGCCACCTATGAGGGCATTGATGTGATGCCCACCTTTCATCCTGCTTATCTGCTTCGGTCTCCATTGAAAAAGCGAGAGGTTTGGGTAGATTTGCAGGAAGTGATGTCACGCTTGGGGCTCGAACGCCCCTCAACCACCCAGAGGTAGATATGCCCGTATTTCTAATCATCCTAACTGGTTTGTTTGTTTCCGTTCCCAGTTTTGCTTCGACGCCGACCTCTATGAATGCTTTAGAGCCATTAAAACTGTCGCACCCTCTACAGCTCGCCCAAGTGGACGGTGATGATGAAGAAATCTCTGGCGATGACGATGAGACGGTGAACGACGAAACAGATGCTGCGACCGGCTCGGAAGATGCCGAGGCGTCTGAAGAGGAACTTTTAACGTCAAAGCAGAAACAAAGGATAAAAGGTTTTTGGGAAAAACATTTTGCCTTCAAAATGAATCAAAATCTGTCAAAAGAGGTCGATGACAAGCTTTGGGCCTTTTTTGTGGGCGGTGGTTGTTTTGGTTGTGTGGGAGGGCCCGTTTGGTTGCCCATGTTGGTTATCGATCAGCCTGAGCCCGATGATTATCTCGAAGAGGGCTTGATCAACTGGGGGCTACACTTTTTGGTGCAACGGGTTCTCGATGCACCCATGATCATTTTGGGTTTGGCAAGCGGTGTTACGATTCCTAATCCGTTAACCTGTGTGGATGCCTGGTGGTGGATGCCTGTGAACGCCATCAACATTTGGGATGATGCACGCAAAAACGAGCGGGCCCGTGCACGCATGGAAGAGGACTGGGTCACCCGCATCGCTTCACAGACGCCACCAGCGTCACAAATGACCTATTGAGTTAGATTTGACCTTCGGGGGCGAAAATGCCCTCGAACCGACTTCCAAGTCTCTCTTTCAACATCGACTCGGCGGGCGTGATCAGTGCTTCGCAAGGTTCGGGCAGGGCGATGGCGACCTTATGCGCCCCAGCCATTTCAATGCTGCGCACCATTTGCTCGCAACGTTTCTGACATTCTATAACGCTGGCTTTGACAGGTCCCCAACCCATCAGAAAAATACGAATGGCAGGCAGTCTCCCTCGACCGGAAATTAACAAGACTTCACCGGGTTCCCCATGAAAGCTTTGGTTGCGAAGCAAGTTAGAAATTTCACCACAAAGTCGCCAATCAATAAAGCCGGCTGCCCCTTTGAGGGGTCTCACATCTTGGTGGATACCGACCATCAGCGTATCCGCTTGTAATCTATCCAGTTGTGCAAGGGTCAAAGGCAGCAGGTGCGACGCAGCCAAGTTGGGCTTCGAAGATAATTTCGATTGGCTGATGGGACGAACACTGGAGGTCATTTGGACGCAGATCTTTCCGCACTGGCCACGCTGTCTAAGACGCCGTTGATGAACTTCGGACTTGCATCGCTTCCAAATCTTTTTGCGATTTCGATGCCTTCGTCAATGACCACACGATGGGGTGTGTTTTGAAAAAGTAATTCAAAAGCGCACAACCGCAAAATATTTCGATCCACGTGGGGCATACGAGCAATCTTCCACTTGGGCGAATTTTGCGAAATGGTTTGGTCTATATGTTGGATATTGGTGCAAACCCCTTGGACCAAATTTTTGGCGTGCTCATGAATGTCTGGCGAAGCGGTGAAATGTTCAAAGAAACTTCCAATGACTTCGTCCAGTTGTGCCTCCGAGAAATTTTGAATGGGCCGAACATGCACGTTTTCTAAGGCGCTCGGGTCGGCTGGGGTCTCGAGGTTCAATCTCCCACCCAACTCCACTTGATATAGAATTTGAAGCGCGCATTCTCGCCCTTTGCGTTTTTTTCCCATACGGCGGTGATCCTAAATCTTAAGCGAGTTGGCGAAGAAGGTTAACTTGTTCCACTGCAGCCACCGCAGCTTCCCAGCCTTTGTTACCCATTTTGGTACCAGAGCGTTCAATGGCCTGTTCCAAATTATTGGTGGTCAAAATACCCATGGTCACTGGGACACCGCTTTGTAAACTTACGGTGGAGATACCTTTGATCATTTCACCGGCCACGTAATCAAAGTGAGGGGTACCCCCGCGAATCACCGCGCCAACGCAAATAATGGCGTCGTAATTTCCACTCTGTGCCGCTTTTTGGGTAGCCAAAGGCATTTCCCAGCCACCAGGTACCCATATCAAGGTTTGATCGTTTTCATCGGCACCGTGTCGCTTCAATGCATCTAATGCACCTTCGGCCAGTTTTTCGACAAAGAGATGATTGAAACGGCTGGCGACAACAGCTGTCTTCAGCCCCGCTGCATTTAAGTGACCTTCAATGGTTTTAATATTGCTCATGATTGTCCTCGTAAATTAAACGCCGTCGATCGGCACTTTTTCTGTAATGGTTAAACCAAAACCCTTGGCCGCAGACAGCCGAATGGGGTTGTTGGTGAGTAATCGAATATTCTTTAAGCCCAAGCTTCGTAAAATCTGAGCCCCCGTACCATAGTGGCGGATGACTTTTGATTCTCCTTTAGGGGCCCGGTTTTTTGCAGGCAAATTTCCGGATGCGCTAATTTCTTTTTCCAGTTCGGTGAGGGCCTCTACAAAGTTGATGGGCTCTGGTGGTTTGGGCAAATATAAAATCACACCACAGTCGGCTTGGGCCACCGCTTTGAGCGCTCCTTTGAGCATCAGTCCACCGCGATCTAAAATTCCACCGAATACATCCGTGAGCGGGTCTCCTGAATGAACTCGTACCAGTGGTGCGGCTGCATTTTTTAGATCCTCATCGCTGCCCTTCACCAATGCCAAAGCTTCGCGTCCATCAATTTGAGATCGAAAGGCGATGGCCCGCATGTCTCCATATTCGGTGGGGACGATGACCTCTTTGTATCGCTCCACCAAGCTCTCGGTGGTCAATCGATAGGCGATAATATCTGCCACGGACAAAATTGTGAGCTCATGTGTTTTTGCGAACGTCACCAGATCGGGCAGTCTCGCCATGGAGCCATCGTCTTTGAGCACTTCGCAAATGACTGCGGATGCGTTGAGTTTGGCCAGTCGTGCCAGGTCAACAGATCCTTCGGTTTGACCTGTTCGCACCAAAACCCCGCCTTCTTGAGCTCTCAGTGGGAAGATGTGGCCGGGACGTACGAGATCTTCAGGTTTGCTCTTTGAGTCGATGGCCACCTCCACGGTACGAGAGCGATCGGCCGCTGAGATGCCCGTGGTCACACCGGTACGGGCCTCAATGGAGATGGTGAAAGCCGTTTGAAAACCAGACGAGTTTTTTTCTACCATCATGGGAAGGTCTAACTGTTCAAGCTGCGCCCCGGTCATGGCCAAGCAAATGAGTCCTCGGCCTTCTTTGGCCATGAAGTTGATGGCTTCGGGGGAAATCTTCTCTGCGGCGATGCAAAGGTCTCCTTCGTTTTCTCTGTCCTCGTCATCCACCAAAATGACGAATTGTCCCTTTTGGTATGCTTCGATGGCACGCGTCACACGTTCTTGAGGCGTGTCGCCGAAAGCCAATAGTAAATTATCGTCAGATCTCAATGGGTCCGCTTCTTTTACGACAGATAAATTCATGACAACTCCTATGGTTTTTGTTGCCCAAAAGCCGCCAGAGACGACCAAGTTATATTAGAAGATTCTTGCGATTCTTGTGCCCCCAGGGTGAGCCTTTCGACGTACTTCCCGATGAGGTCTGCTTCGAGATTGACTTTTTCGCCCATGTTTATTTCGTGCAGCCGGGTTTTTTCAAGGGTGTGTGGAATGAGCCAAACTTCAAAACCGTCATCGTGAAGCGTGTTGATGGTTAAACTCACACCATCAATGGCGATAGAACCTTTATGGATACAATATTTGAGTACCTGATGGGGGGCGGCAAAACGCAGCTTCAAGGTTTCGCCCACCCATGTCTGCTCTTGTAACGTTCCCACACCATCGACGTGACCTTGGACCATGTGGCCTCCGAGTCGACTCCCCACTTGCAGCGCCCGCTCCATATGGACTTGGGACCCTTCTTCCACCTGCGACAGAGAGCTCACCTGAAGGGTTTCTGGGCCAAGATCGAAACCATAACCATCCTGGGATTCATTTTGCGGAACCACGGTTAAACAAACTCCATTAATGGCAATGGAATCGCCGATGGCCACATCATTCCACTGGGCAGCGGGCTGGATCAGAAAACGCGTTGCCTCACCCATCGGGGTAATCTTGCTCACGGTTCCTAAAGTTTCGATTAATCCGGTAAACATGAGGAGAGGCTAACAGCTGAAAAAAATGGCAAAAGGGGGCAAGGGCGCAAATCTGTGGAAAACAGCAGACCCGTGAGGATAAAAAAGCTCTAAAAAACAGGGCCTTAGGGCGTTGAGTGTCTTTGGGGCAAAATGGGGGCCAAATTCTCGAAAATGGATGCGCCAGGAAGTGGTTTCTGAGCCTCGCAGATGAACCAAGCAGCCTTGATGGAGGCGTTCCGTTTTGGGCTTTCGATTCCACTTTGGGTCCAAGAGCGAATGCCATTTTTTCGGTAAGCCTAGCGGTGGGTATTTTAGTGGATACAGAACCCTGAATACGGTTTGGAATGAAACCTGCACAGGTCGTGGTGGAGGTGGAAAATGTTTTGTCGTGTTTTAAGTGCAACATTATTAGGCGTTGAAGCAATGCCCATTCAGGTAGAAGTTGATGTGGCCGGCGGGTTGCCGGTGTTTGTCACGGTGGGGCTGGCCGAAGGGGCGGTCAAAGAAGCAAAGGTTCGGGTGCAGGCAGCCATACAAAACAGCGGTCATTTGTTTCCAGCGGGCCGGGTCACCGTGAATTTAGCGCCGGCCAACCTAAAAAAGATGGGGTCCGCATTTGATTTTCCCATCGCTTTGGGCGTCTTGGGTGCACAGGGCATCATCGCCACTGAACGCTTAGAAAAGGTGATGGTGTTTGGCGAGTTGTCCTTGTCAGGTGCGATTCAGCCTGTTCATGGTGTTTTAGCTGCAGCGCTCGCCGCCAAACGTTCAGGTTGCGAAACTTTGCTGGTTGCCAGCGGAAATGCAGCTGAAGCCTCTTTGGTACGTGATTTAAAAGTGCGCCAAGTCAAACATTTCAATGATGCAGTTTATTTTTTGAAAACGGGTGATGAGAGTTTTGCAACATTGGTCAAAGGCGCCCGACCGCAATTACAGCATTTCGATAAGGACTTCGCAGATGTTCGTGGCCAGTCTTTGAGCAAACGCGCGTTAGAGATTGCAGCTGCAGGTGGTCATAATGTTTTAATGATTGGGGGCCCCGGTACTGGAAAAACCATGATGGCCTCGAGACTGTCTTCCATTATGCCACCACTGACCGAAGAAGAGGCGTTGGAGGTGACCAAAATACATTCCGTAGCTGGACTTAACTTAGGAAAAGGGCTCATGTCACAGCGCCCTTTTCGTGCACCGCATCACTCAATTTCACGGGCGGGTTTGGTCGGTGGCGGCAGTGGCATTCCACGTCCTGGGGAATTAAGTTTGTCGCACCGTGGTGTTTTGTTTCTTGATGAGCTTCCTGAGTTTTCAAGGTCTATCTTGGAGAATCTTCGTCAACCGATGGAAAGTGGCGAGGTGATTTTGAGTCGGGTCATGGCCACGTTGGTTTATCCGGCGGACGCGTTAGTGGTGGCCGCAATGAACCCATGTCCCTGTGGTTATTTCGGCCAAACCCGTCAAAGCTGCCGGTGCATGGCGAATGAGGTCAGTCGATATCGCAACCGTTTAAGTGGACCTCTTTTGGATCGTATGGACATTCAGATTGAGGTGCCCCCCGTACCGTTGGAGTTATTGCAGGAAAAGAAGCGTGAAGAGTCTTCTACCCAAATTCGGCAGCGGGTCATCACTGCTCGCCAAGTACAAAGAGAGCGGTTTCAGTCACACGCCTTGAATGGGCAAATGTCTCGCAAGGAACTTGAACAATGGGCGTGGCCCGATGAGGCAACGCGATCTTGGCTTAGCCGGGCGGGTGAGCGTTTGGGATTGAGCGCGCGTTCCCATGACCGCATTTTGCGGGTCGCCAGAACCATTGCTGACCTAGCGGGGGAGGTGCAGGTGCATAAATGTCACGTCCAGGAAGCCATACAGTACCGGAATTTGGAGAAAAACAGGCCCGTAGCGGCTTAAATCCTTTTTCGTAAAGTCTTTTTGACCTTTGGGGCTCGTTGGGCATAGACTTAGCCGGTCTCTCGCTTTTGACTAAGGGCCTGTTTTCTAATGGATTTCAATCCGGTTCGATTCGGAAAATACCTCCTTTTGGAGCGCATCAATATTGGTGGGATGGCCGAGGTTTTTCGAGCAAAAACTTTCGGGGTGGAGGGGTTTGAGCGGATTGTCGCCATCAAACGAATCCTACCCAACTTGGTTGAAGACGAAGAATTCGTCACCATGTTCATTGATGAGGCTCGGATTGCGGTACAGTTGAACCACCCCAATATCGCCCAGATTTATGAACTGGGAAAACATGGTGACCACTATTACATTGCCATGGAGTTCTTGGCCTCGCGCGATTTACGAATGATGCTCGACCGGTTCAAAGAAAATGGCCGCATTATGCCTATTTCTCAGGCGGCCTACATTGCAACCAAAATTTGCGAGGCGTTGGACTACGCACACCGAAAAAAGGACCCCGGTGGGACGCCCATGAACATCATTCACCGTGATGTGTCTCCACAAAATATTTTGATTTCTTTTGATGGCGAAGTCAAAATGATCGACTTTGGTATTGCCAAAGCGGCCAATCGCGCCAGCAAAACCCAGGTGGGCGTCTTGAAAGGCAAATTTGCTTACATGTCTCCGGAGCAGGTGCGTGGACTACCCATTGATCGTCGCTCAGATGTCTTTGCCGTGGGTATCGTCCTGTATGAAATGCTCACGGGAGAACGTTTGTTCATTGCAGAAAGCGATTTCTCTACTTTGCAACGGGTTCGCGACGCGGTGGTGGAAACGCCCACTTCTTTTAATCGAAACATCCCGGGAGAACTCGAGCAAATCGTTTTGAAGGCACTGGCGCGCGACGTCGAGGATCGATATCAGTGGGCCAGTGAATTAGCTGAAGCTTTACAACCATTCTTAATTCAAGGCCGGACCATTTATGGCCCCAAGAAAATGGCGGAAACCATACGTGAGGACTATGCGCCCGAGGTGGCAGCAGAGCACGCCAAAATGGAGCACTTTCGAACGGTAGGGGGGGAAGGTGATCAGTTTGGTGGGGCCAGCGAAGAGACTGAACCTCAGGACAGTGAATCTTATGGTTTGCCCGATGTTACCACGTCCAGTGATGAGACGGGCGAGAACGATTTTTCAGAGGACTCAGAAGGCGAAACCATTATTTTCGAAGCTTCACGGGCGGGTTCAATTTTAGAACAATCCCTTGGGCTGGGAGAAAAAGAGCCAGACGAGTTACATGCGCAGACCCAGGATGCCGGCATTACGGCCGAGTCAGATGCCGAAGGGTTTCATGGCAGTGAAGATGCAGACGCCACTATCGTTCAGATGACCTCGCCGTTTTTTCGCAAGCAAGATCCCAATACGCACCAAGCGCAAGGGGCTGCCACAGATGTCTCTGACGACGAAAAAAATGAGAGCGATGCGGACCAAAACCATGATATTACTGGTGTTGATGACGCGGCGAGAGGGACGTTGCCGTCCAATGAATCAGACATGGCGACGATGGCAATCCCCATTGAAGAATTGCGCAAGGGAGATGCCCGTTTTCAAGAATTTAGTAAGGACGACCCGAACAAACTGTCGACGAGTGGCGATAATCCCAGTCTGACCTTGCCCGAGAACTCCGACGCCAATGACCTGGTGGGCTCCAATGAGTCCACCGCCGCAGCGCAGGAGCCATTGCAAGATGAAGAGGGAGAGGGAGAAACGGGCGGCTTCTCTTACACCGCAGATACTGTGGGCCTCGCCCCGGAAGATGCCGAGGCCTATCTGCCGCAGGGGCAGGCTGAGATTGATACGCGAGATTTCACCAAAAATTTAGTGGCACCGGGGGGCACGCAAACTTCCCCCGTACGCCCCGCGACCAACACTTGGCAAGGCGGGGTTTCAGCCAATGCCATTACGGCAAGCCAATCGGTGGCCCCAGAAGATAAACCAGACCTTGGCCAGAGCATCGGTTCTCAAGGGGGATCTTTCTCTGAATTTTATGGAAGTCGTAAATCCGCCAATCCGGTCATTGCCTTACTCGCATCTTGGATTCGAGTGGTGCCAAAGCCCTTCAGGGCCCCGGTGTTCATGGCCATCGGTGCTGTTTTTGCCTTATTGTTGGTTTTGATGGCGGTGGCCACGCAGCGTGTTTTCAACACGCCCATGGGACAAATCGAGTTGCAAAAAGTCGGCGAACTTCCATTGCCATCCGGCATTCAAATCTTTCTTGATGGAACTTTGGTGGGCGACAAATTGCCTTTGAGACTCTCAGAGGTTTCACCAGGGAAACATTTGGTGAAGGCCGAAGCACCCCCTCCTTGCGAAAACGCGGAGTTTGAAGTGACGGTCTTAGAAAATCAGGCGGCATTTATTCCCATCCCCATCTATTGTGGCAATAAGAGCGATGAGGACGAAGCGAAAGCGCCTTCATTTGCCAAATGGGAAGTGAATATCCGCGCGGTCGATCATCGGGGACGTGCCGTCAAAAATGCGCGGGTTTATATCGGTGGAAAAAAAGCAGGCGTGACACCCTTTTCAAGCTTGCTACCTCGAGAAACCGCTTCTGTTGACATTCGGCTGGAAGCTTCGGGTTACAATACAAAAAAACTAACAGCCGCTCACAATGGCATCGAAAAACCGCCTTCAATTGTGGTTGATTTAGGTGTGAAAAAAGAAACGGCGGCCAAATCTGCAGCGCTTGCCCCCAAAAAAAGCAGCCCGAATAAAGTAAAAAAAATGGCCACCTTAGAATTATTGGTTCGGCCTGATGCCACGGTTTTTGTTGATGGAAAAAGCACCGGCCGCACCACGCCGCTCACGGGAAGTCGTGCGCTCAATCTTTCTGTAGGGACGCACGTGATAGAGTTTTTGGTGAAGCGGACCTCCAAAAAGTACAAATATAAAGTGAAAATCCTTGAAGCCAGTCCCGAAAACAAGATCGTGATTCCGAAGTTGGGCAAAAAGAAAATCAAGCAATATGGCAAACTTGAAGTATCGCCCCTTTAGTTTAATATTCAGTTAAATAAGTGCATGCTTTCCCGTTGCTTTTCACGGGAATTTCGTTAAGCTGCCCCCGTGAAAATTTGTGGGATCCAAAGGCCCTGAACCACTCTTATTTGGGCCTTTATTGATTTCGTAAGCAATTATTTGAACCTGGAAGTTCCAGGAAGGATGAGCAATGACTGAAGTAATTATGGCACCTAAGGGCTTGGCCGGGGTTGTGGTGGAAGACACCATCCTCTCTCGTGTTGATGGGGTTAAAGGGGAACTCACTTATTTGGGATACAATGTGGACGAACTGGTTTCTTGTTCTTTCGAAGAGATCATCCACTTGTTCCTCTACGGCAGTTTGCCAACCCGTGGACAGCTTGAAGAACTCAATGCCAAGTTGGTGGCAGCACGAACGATTCCAGAGAGTGTCCAAAACTATGTGGCCCAAGCGCCCGCAGACCACCCTATGGCAACCTTGCGCTCCGGCATCTCTATGCTTTCTGGTTATCTCACGGATCCCGAAGACTTGAGCGACGCTTCACTTAAAGATGATGCCATCGCATTGATATCCAAAACGGCCACCGTGGCGGCTGCCATCGCGCGTGTAAGAGCAGGAAAGCCCTTGGTTACACCTCGAGAAGACCTGAGCCACGCCGCAAACTTTTTATACATGTGTAACGGCGAGGTTCCGGAGGACATCGTCACCGACACCATGAATCTCGCATTGATCTTACACGCAGATCATTCCTTCAACGCCAGTACCTTCACCGCTCGCGTGGTTGCATCCACGCAATCAGATATGGTTTCCGCCATTTGTGCTGCTGTAGGGTCCTTAAAAGGGCCGTTGCACGGTGGCGCCAACACTGCGGTGATGAAAACGTTGATGGAGATTGGCGAGTTGGACAATGTGGAATCCTGGTTGGATACTGCGCTCACAGAAAAGCGCAAAATCATGGGGTTTGGCCACCGGGTCTATCGCGTTTTCGATCCGCGTGCGCGGCATCTCAAAGCGATGTCCGAGGAATGGGGCAAGCGCGTGGGCAATGTGAAATGGTTCGAAATGAGCGCGCGTTTGGAGCAGTTGATGCTCGACAAAAAGAACATCAACCCCAACGTGGACTTTTATTCGGCTTCCACCTACTACGCCATGGGCATTGATCCCGACATGTACACGCCTATTTTTGCGGTATCACGCGTTTTGGGCTGGTCGGCCCATGTGGTTGAGCAGCTGAGTGACAATCGCATTTTCCGCCCCAAGGCCAACTACGTGGGTGGCGAAGGCAAAAAGCTGGTGGCCATCGAAGACCGCTAAATCGGACATCTGTCCTCAAAACACCTAAAAGCCTAATTTCATTGTCAGAATCCGCCCATGGGCAGCCTGACGGATTGAATTAGGCTTTTTTGTGTTTTTAATGTTTTGAATGCAGGCCAAGCCTCAGCCGTTTCTATTTGGAGAGGCAGGTTTGGCGCAGGGTCACGAAATTAGTCGTGATTTCAAATACCTGGATACCACATGAAACCCGGTGTCTTTGGACTTCAAATCTGTTGGATGGTAAACTTCTCATCGAGATGAGAAAAGGATTGAGCATGCACGTACAAAGATTCCGACATTGGCTTTTGACCTGGGCATTTTTCTTACCCCTCTTATGGAATGGCCAAGCACAAGCCACCATTGTGGTGGTGGACCCCCTGGATGTGATGACCCAGAAATCAGAAGTGGTGGTGCACGCGGTGGTTTATGCCCAAGAAGTGAAAACCGACAGTCGGGGCCGTATCATTACGCTTACTTTGGTGGAGGTATTGGATGGAATGAAAGGCGCTTCCAAAGGGGAGCAGCTTATCATTTACCAAGTGGGTGGGAGTCTGAACGGCATCAGTCAGTGGATCGCTGGTAACCACCGGTTTGCGGCAGGAGAGGAGTTTTTACTCTTCGGCGTGCGTTACGAAAACATGATCGTGAGCTACGGGGTGGGCATTGGAAAATTTAAAGTCATCCGAGACGAAACCGGGGTGTTGGTGGTTGAAGATGTCAACGATGTGGTGGCTGCTTATCGGCAGCAAGGTGGACCGATGAAAATGGAGCCGGCCACGCCGCGTGTTTTTACCGCTTTGGATGATTTCAAAGAACTGGTGCGTGACATTGCTTCAGTGCCAGCGCAGCCTAAGTTACTGACGCCCAACCTCAAGGTTATCAATCCCAAAGCCTTAAAGCCGTTGCGACAGCCCATGAAACCGGCGCAACCCATGCAACCGCTTTCCCCAACCAAATTGTAATAGGAGCATTTAATTGATAAATAAAAAGCTGACTTGGTTTTTGGGTGGCATGTTGATGGTGTTGGGAAGCCAAGAACTCAACGCTTATAAATTTTTGTGTAATGGAATGGATGCCAGCGGGAACGTCAGCGGTGATGGTTGTGGGGCTTGTAACGCCAGCAATGCTGCGAGATGGAACCCCGCCATCGTAACGGTAAAATACGACAGTCAGACGGTGCCACCGGGCGTGACCACCGCGCAATGGAGTGCGGCGTTCAATGACGGACTCGAGGTCTGGAGCAATGTTTCTGGGTCCATATTGGATTTAGACAGCGGCGGCCATTCCAGCAACCGTCAACTGGGGGCGAACGAAAACCTGCACGAGGTCATGTGGTTGCTCACGGCCAATGAATGGCGCGCAGAAGTGGGCGGTGGTGAGAATGGAACACTGGGTGTGACCCTGCCACGCAATATTTGCCCTTATGGTGGGCAAAACTTTCGAGAAATTTTGGATGCAGACATGGCCATGAACGGAACGGATGCCTTCGACTGGTCATCCTCTTGCGGGGGCTGGAATTGCGCCTCTATGCTGTCCACTTTCGTACACGAGATGGGCCATTTTATTGGTTTGGACCATCCATGTATTCAATGCGACTGGGCTGTGATGAGTGCGCAAGCCTACACTGAACCAGAAGCGCCTTTGCTCGACGACCAGAATGGATTACGTGCGTTGTATCCAGGAACCGGCGGTGGAATGGGGTATGGGTGCGACAGTCAGAACGATTGTAACTCTGGTTTTACTTGCATTACTTTTAACGAAACTCAGTTTTGTTCGAAAACCTGTAATCAAGACGGTGATTGCGACAGTGGCTATGAGTGTACGGATGTGAATGGCACCAACTACTGTACGTTTGCCACGGGTAATTTAGCTGCGGTGGTGGGCGAAGGAGAGAACTGTTACCAGCGTCGCTGCGAAGAGGGTTTGGTCTGTGCCGGTTCCGGCGGAACCGACTACTATTGCTACCGAGAATGCGACACCGATGCCGATTGCGCTGAAAACCAAGATTGTATTGGTGCTGAAAATGATCAAGGACTTTGCGTTTCCACTTCCGGTGATGCCCAAGTGGGGCAGGCTTGCGGTCCTGAGAGTTTGTGTGCCGAGGGATTGATCTGTACTGGCATGGACGAAAACAGCTTTTTCTGTCGCACGGAATGCACACCACCATCGGGGCCGGAATGTGCATCGAACGAAACTTGTTTTGAGTTACAAGGGGGTTCTGGTGCGTGTTTGCCCATGGGCAATGTGCAGGAAGGCGGCATTTGCTCAGACCCCATGGATTGCGCCGTGGGTAAACTATGTTTGACCGACAGCTTTGATGGCACGGCCCATTGTTACCAGCGCTGCGATTTGGGTTACACCTGTGACCCCAGCCAAACCTGCGTCGAGCAGGGCGGTTACTTCTATTGTACCCCCTTATTGGGTTCGGGCACGGGGTCTGGTGATGGAACCGGCGATGGGAACGGCAATGGCAATGGCAATGGTAACGGTAGTGGGAACGGCGGCAGTAACACAACCACCACCACGCCCGACGGTGATGAAAATTGCAACCTCAACCGCGGCAATTGGGACTGTCCCAACACCCATGGATGCGTCGACAATGGTGATGAAGACGAGTGGGGGGTTTGTACGGAAGGTGCCTATGGCCGCGGTGGAACCGGCGATGTGTGCGAATCTGGGAGTGATTGTAACTCTGGCCTTTGTGACAGAGGCCTGTGCACACGACCTTGCGATGTCAACAATCCCTGTGATGCGATTTATGAATGTGCAGCCGATATGCTCCCCGATGATGGCGCTGGTGGCGGTACAGGTCTGTGTCGCCCGGTGAGTTGTTTGTCCAACCCCGCGGTCTGCCCCACGGGCACCACTTGCACCTATCGAGATTCGTTCAGCCGCAACGTGTGTGCGCCTGGCAGTAGCTCTGGGTGCGCCTGTAGTGCAACCGACGATGGATCAACCAGTGCCCTGACTTTATCCTTGGTCTTGGGTTTGTTGTTTTGGCGTCGACGGTACAAATAAATTATTTTTTATAGACGGTATACAGCGGGACGCCCTGAATGCGTTTTTCATACACCACTTTAAGTGGCGCGGCTTTTTCAAGCAGCTCACCGTACTGACGCCAGCGTCGTTCGTGGGTCAAAACAATGTATTTGGCGTCTTTCCACTTTTTGGTGAGCTTTAATTGGGGAGAGATAACCCCATCTCGTCTGAGCCACTTGTAGGTTCGCTTGTATTCTTTGTGATTGGGTTCAAAATGAACTTTTGCGCCTTTTTCCACATTGGCATCGAGCCATTTGGCCAAGGTCTTGTCGGCAACGTCATAATAAGTACGTTCGTAGCCAGCGGCGGTGGCCCCTCTCAAGCCGCCGAGGTACTCACTGTAATAAGAAAGCGCATAGCCCCCATGAAATCGCTCTGATGCTAAAAACCCGGGGCCCAAAAGAATGAGTACCACAAGGCCCACCAAACCATGCTTTAACGGGACGTTTTTCAAGCCAAACATGGATGAGAGATTGTTCAGTAAATTCGAAAAGGCAATGCCTGCTAAAATACAGAAGAGTGGGAAGAAGGGCATAAACAGTTTTTCCCCACCGTATTTGGGCACGTGGCTGAAGGCGACGATACCGATGGCAAAGACCAACTGAAGTAACACGAGTGCTTGGATTTTATCTTGGGGCTCGCAGGTTCGATCTCCATTCAAGAACAAGGTCAAGGCACTGCGAGAAGCGCGCAGGACGCCCCACATCCCTAAGACTAGAAGGGGGAGGGGAATGGTGCCAGCTGCCATGTTGAAGGGCATGTGCCATGGCGCATGTGGTTCCAAGTATCGGGTCCCTTGGTAAAACACCAAAATGGGATAATGGTTCATATGGAATTTGATGTAAGCGCTAAGTCGATCGAAGGTGTCGTGCCACAGATGAGGCCAGGTTAACCAAAACACCAAGGGACTCAGAAAGAGCATGGCCCAAAAAGCATATGGGATTTGGGGCAAGGCCACATGAGTGCCTTTACGAGACAGTGAAATGTCTCGGCTGTGCCCCAACAAAAAATAGAGGACGAGACCGATGGCCACAAATGGTGCATTCAGCTTGGTGCCCAAAGCGATGCCAAAGATGAGACCAACGCCCCAAATCCAGCGACGCGCTTGCAGACTCCACCAAAAAGCGATGGTGCTCAAGGTCACCATGGTGGCTACCGGTACATCTAAAGTGGCCACTTGACTGTGAAACAGGAATCGCGGCAGTGAAAACAGTGCGACCACGGCAAATAGGGCTGCGGCCAGTCCAAAAGAGGACAGCAGAAAACGAAAAACAAAGGCGGCAAGGAGGGCAGCAAAAAACGCAACCCCAGCTCTGGCGGCATCTAAAGAGCCGAGCCACGACATTTTTTGATGCAAAAGCCATTCAAAAAAGCCAATGCTCCATTTTGCCATGGGCGGGTGCTCTTTATTAAATCGGAAAGCTTTTTGAATGTTTTTGGATTCAGAGGCCCCACTTGGATCGGTGAGAAAGTCCTGAAACCAGGAAAAATAAGAAATTCCTGCCGGTGCATAAAAATCATCGTCATCGGTGAGACCTTGAGCGGGAATGAGCCAGCACAAAGTCAAAAACACCATCCCGCCCAAAGCGAGGGCCATCGTGTTGGCATATTTTTCTCGGCAAAACCAATTTTGCACTGCTTCTTTACTTCTTCGCATCATGGTTGAGCCTCACCAGTTTGCGTCATGAGATTGAAACAATAATGCCCCGCTCCATCGTTTTCGGTTCGAACGATAACATCGAGATGCTGGGCAGCAGGCTGAGCGACAATTAAGGTAGATCTCGAAAATCCAGGTTTGCGTTGTTGGCTGAGATGGGTGAGTGTTTCTTTGTCTTTTTTGAGGGTTACCGTCACCGGGCTTTTGTTCGAGCTGCGTGCGGCGCTGTTTGAAAAAGCGTGTTCAAAAATAAGAGTGGATTTTAAAGGTGGTTTTGGAAAACGAATGCGGACTTCGCCTTTGCTGATGGGGTGACTCCAAATACATCGTTTTTCATCTTTGCCGCTTTTCATCTTGTATGGGCCTACGTACATCCATTTGGGAAGTTTGGGACATTTGAATTTTCGGCTTTTGCTGGACCACTTACAAGTTGTTTTCTTACCGTCTTTGTCTTTAACTTGTACTTGGGCTTGCGGGAGCAGGTTGATGAAATTTAGCTGAGCGCTTGTTGAACCATTTTTTTTCTTTAGGGTGAAAATATGGGCGCCGTTTTCGATGTTCGTCGCTTGGGTGAATCGCATCTTTTTTAAACGTTGAGATAACGGTGGTGCGTTGGGATCGGCGATGACAATCAGTTCTCCGAACTCACCGGCGGCCTCGGGCAGGGTACTGGTGATTTGTGGGCCAGCATTTCCAGAGGACATCTGGCTTAATGCCGATACCACATCATCTCGCCAAGTTGGATGAATAAGGACAATGTCATTGGACTGTAAATCTTTTTGAATGCTCCCATAAGCTTTTTCGTAGTGGGCCACTGGGGCATCGCTTGGTACGCTAAAAAATTGTATGTACGCGTATCCCGTTGCCACTAGCAAAATTAGACCCACCAGGAGCGGTATTTTGGGGGCATTCATCATGATGACAATTTCCCCGACCCTTTCGGGTGCACTCGGTGGCGCCACCATTGATACATGAGAACTGCCCAAAGCGTTTTTCGATGGTTTCTTTTTTTGTTAAAATGCTCTTGGGCCATTTTTTGAATGGTCTTTGCGTTTAAAATTCCATCGATTTCAAGTTTATCGGGGGTGAACAGATCTTCCACCATGGGCCGCAAGGGGCCGCCAAGCCACGATGCGACTGGCATACCAAAGCCTTTTTTAGGTCGGTGAATAATATGCGACGGCAGTAAAGGTTCAGCTGCATCTTTTAGAATGGCTTTGGTTTGAGTCCCTTTGAGTTTTTCTTGGTTTTGGAACGACAGGGCCAAGCGAACAAAATCCTTGTCCATCATGGGGGCCCGAGTTTCGAGACTGACGGCCATGCTGGCGCGGTCTACTTTTTGTAGGACGCCCGCAGACAAATAGGTTTTTGAATAGCCATAGGTCAATGTGTCATAGACATCACGCGCCCCAACTGATTGAGCCTGCGCAGTGAGTTCTTGTAAGGGAAGAAACGCTTGCTCAGGGCTGGTTTGTTGAATCAAAGGCCCCAAAGTGGATGCATCCATTCCCGTTAAGAAACGCTGGTGGCGCTGGAGCGGGTCTTTGTGAAGCAGGCCTCCAGAAAATTGTTGCAGTTTAAACCCAAGCGGCATGTTGTCGTGAGAAACGGGAATAAGTTTAGCCACGCCAGTTCCGAGGGTGCCTAGAATGTTGGGTGATAAAATACCCATGGTCTTGATCCATTGGGCGGCCTTTTCTGCCACAAAGGTGGGGTACCCCAAAAAGAGTTCGTCGCCACCATCGCCCCCAAGGGCAACCGTGACGTGTTTACGACAAAACTGAGACAGCAAATAGGTGGGCACCACAGAGTGGTCGGCGAAGGGTTCTGAGAGGTGGTCGGCAATGGTGGGAAAAACATCTAACAGGTTTTTTTCGTTGAGCCGTTCCACGTGATGTTGGGTACCCAAATGGTTGGCCACATCCTGCGCGTAATTGGATTCATCGTAAGAAGGATCTTCAAAGGCAATGGAGAATGTTTGCAGTTTGTCTGTGAATTCTGTGGCAAGGGCAGCCACCAAACTGGAATCGATACCGCCCGAGAGAAACACCCCCAATGGCACATCGGCCACCATTCGCTTTTGAATGCTTGCGGCTAAAGTTTGTCGTAACAGTTCGAGTCGGCCTGGGTAATCTGTGGGTTGTGCCACACTGCCAAAGCACAAATCCCAGTAAGGGGTGGTGGTCAGTCCAGGGTCGTCGGGGAGCCCCTGGTTGAGATCGAGCATGACATGATGACCTGGAGGTACTTTGTAGACGTTTTGGTAAATACAGTCAGGGTCAGGGACAAAATCGAAGGCCAAAAAACGAGAGACACTCAATGGGCTAATTTGCGGATTGGCCTGCGGATGTTGGGTGAGGGATTGTAGTTCAGAACTAAATGCCAAGAAGGGTTTGGCATCTTGTGCACCATGAAAGAAATCTTTGGTGGCGACATAGAGGGGTTTTTGTCCCATCGGCCCGCGAGCCAAGCACAGCGTGTTGCGGTTTTTATCCAACGCAGCGAAAGCAAACATGCCATTAAGCTTTGGCAGTAATTCGGGTCCCCACTGGGCGTACCCGTGAAGTAAAACTTCGGTATCGCTGTGATCGGATTTGAACTCGTGGCCCAAGTCCAAGAGCTCGCTGCGGAGTTCCACGTGATTGTATATTTGTCCGTTGAAGACCACCGCCACTTGTTTGTCGGCGCGGACCATGGGTTGATATCCCCCCTCGTGATCCAAAATAGAGAGACGTTGATGGGCAAAGCCAATGTTGGCCCCACGGTTCTCCGTTACCCAGTAGCCGTTATCGTCCGGACCACGATGGGTGAGCACATCGCGCATGGCTTTGAGGGATTCGATGTCGACGGGCAATCCCGGCGGTGTGATTAGGCCGGCAATTCCGCACACGCCTCGGATCCTTTCGCCTCTTGATGCAGTGGGGCTTGGGCTTGCGCACCACTGATCGTTTCTTCAATGAGGTAAATGGGTTTGTTTTGGGTCTCGTGGTAGGTACGCACCTGGAGTTCGGCCAGTAGGCCGAGCATGATGCTTTGCATGCCCAACAACCCCATGAACACCGCCAACAAAAGCATGGAGAAGCGATGGGGAAAGGTATTGGACACCAGTTTTTCTATGACGGCGATGGATGCCACCAGCCCACCACCCGCACACAAAAGAAACCCAAAACCACCAAAGAAATAAATGGGCTTGGTGGCATAGGTGCCTAGGAGTTTCACCGTGAGCAAATCTAAAATGACTTTGAAGGTACGACCGATGCCGTATTTGCTTTCGCCGGCAATGCGTGGACGATGGTTCACCACCACTTCAGTCACTTTTCCGCCCGCCCAGTGTGCATAAATGGGAATGAAACGGTGCATTTCACCGTAGAGGTGTACATGATCCATCACCCGTTTTCGGTAGGCTTTTAGAGTGCACCCGTAATCATGAATATGGACCCCGCCCACTTTGGAAATGAGCCGGTTGGCGAGCATGGAGGGGAGTTTTCGGGAAATGGCTTTGTCTTGGCGGTTTTTTCGCCAGCCAGAGACCACATCGTACCCCTCATCGAGCTTCTCCAAAAGCATGGGAATGTCGGCCGGGTCGTTTTGCAGGTCGGCATCGAGCGGAATGATGACTTCGCCAATGGCGTGATCAATGCCGGCCACCATGGCCGCGGTTTGGCCATAGTTTCGTCGAAAAATTAATGCTTTATATCGATTATCAGCGGCGGCTTTGGCGCTGATAATGTCGCGGGTCTTATCTGATGAGCCATCGTCCACCAAAACCACTTCACCATCGATTTGGTGCTGGTCTAAAACCGCGTCGATTTCTTGAAACAGTCGGTCCAGGTTATCTTCTTCATTATAACAGGGGACCACCAAAGAGACTTTCATAGGAGCGCCTTTTTTAAGCAAATTCAATGACAAGCAGTGAGCTAACATGTTTTTGACAGAAAATTAAGAACTTCAAAAGGGGGCATGGATTGGTATGTCACTAGGGTTATGTGCTATCCTAAGCACTCATAATTAGGACGTTTTGTGGAAAAGCTTCAATTTTGGGTCAATGACGCGCTTCATGAGGTGGCAGGGGTTTCAACCAACCTGACACTTTTGAATTACTTGAGATATCACGCGGACTTACCGGGCACCAAAGAAGGGTGTGCCGAAGGGGACTGCGGGGCCTGCTCGGTGGTCTTACTGGACAAAGACGGGGATGAAGGGGCTTATCGGGCCGTGAACTCCTGCTTGTTATTTTTACCAGCGGTCCATGGTCGGCGAATTTACACCGTAGAGGGATTGGCCAAAAATGGAGAATTGCACCCGGTTCAAGAAGCCATGGTGCGCAATTTGGGATCGCAGTGTGGGTACTGTACCCCGGGCTTTGTGATGACCTTGTTTGAAGCGTGTTACCGGGATGACATGGATGGCCCATGGCAGCTGGACGATCAACTGTGTGGCAATCTGTGCCGCTGCACGGGCTATCGGCCCATTCGCGCGGCGGGAAAAGAAGTCAGTGGCTTGCGGCCCAAAGATCATTTTCATGAAGCGCTTTCCGCTGAATCCTTTGAAACGTCTGAAGTTCAATACAGTGAAAAGGAACAACGTTTCTGGCGGCCTAATTCCTTTGAAAGCTTATTCGCCCTTCTAGCCGAGCAACCCCAAGCCAAAATCATTGCGGGTGCTACGGATTTGGCTTTGGAATACACCAAATTTCATCGCGCGTTACCGCTCCTCGTTTCCATCGAAGGCCTTCAAGAGTTGAAGGTTTTATCCTGCGACAACAAAGGATGGACGATCGGAGCTGGGGTGACGCTTTCACGACTCGAAATGGCCGTGGCCAACCGATTGCCCGCTTTAGAGAACATGCTGCGTTATTTTGCATCACGACAAATCAAAAACAGAGCAACGGTGGGTGGCAATATTGTGAATGCTTCCCCCATTGGAGATTTGGCGCCGGTTTTCTTGGCTTTAGATGCGCGGTTTCATTTGCGCAGTGCCCAGGGCACGAGAGAGGTTTCCAGCGACGAGTTTTTCTTAGATTATCGAAAAACCGCTTTGCAGGAAGGCGAGATCTTTGAAGCGGTGTTCATCCCTCATAAAGATGCCTATGCGAATTCCTATAAAGTTTCCAAACGCAAAGAGATGGACATTTCTGCAGTGGCAGCGGGCTTGGCCTTGTGCCGAGATGCGGATGGCAAAATCACCGAAGCGCGTTTCGGTTTTGGTGGCATGGCGGCCACACCCAAGCGTGCGGACGGCGCGGAAAAAGCTTTGTTGGGACGTAAGCTCACTGCGGGTACCATTCGCGCATCTTTAGCGGCCCTTGAATCCGATTTTGCGCCCATGACCGATCATCGAGGCACGTCGTGGTATCGACAAAAAGTCGCGAAAAACTTTTTGTTGGGTTTTTTCGAAGAAGCCATGAAGAATGAAGCGGCCCAAACCATTCGTGCCGGGGCTCTCGCGCACCCGGAGGTACGCGTATGAACCGCCCAAGCGTCGACACCATCAAAAGCCCTTTGCATGTCCCCGCGCCTCATGAAAGCGCCAAGGGGCATGTCACCGGCCGAGCCAAATACGTTGACGATTTGTCTGCGCCCGCCGGGATGCTTTGGGCGCAAGTCGTTCCCAGTCCTGTGGCCAAAGGGATTTTAAAGTCCGTGGATGTGCAAGAAGCGCTGCTGGTGGATGGAGTGGTCACTGTACTCACGGCCAAGGATATTCCCGGGGAAAATCAAATCGGCCCCATCTTTCACGACGAGCCCTTGCTTGCAACGCGAGAGTTAGAGTGTTCAGGCCAAGCCATTGCGTTGGTGGTCGGTACCTCCTTGACCGCAGTTCAAGCCGGGTGCGATGCTGTACGCTGTGACATAGAAGAGAAGACACCCCTGCTCGATATGGAAAAAGCCATCGCGCAAGAATCTTTTCAATTAAATCCCCATGTGATTGCTCGCGGGGATGTGAGCGAGGCTTTGGCATCCTCGGCCCATCAGGTGAGTGGGACTTTTAGCAACGGTGCACAAGACCATTTTTACTTAGAAACCCATGCCGCATTGGTAATCCCCCAGGAGCAAGGTGGTTTTGCCATCTCTTCCTCCACCCAGCATCCCACTGAAGTACAAGCGAAAGTTGCCGAGGTGCTCGGAGTGGGCCGTCATAAGATTGTCGTTGATGTGCCAAGAATGGGCGGAGGCTTCGGGGGTAAAGAAACCCAGGGGGCACATGTCGCGGCATTGGCGACTTTGGCTGCTTTACATACCGATCGGCCCGTAAAGATCAGATTAAACCGCGACCAGGATATGCACCAAACGGGGAAGCGGCACCCCTTCATCTCAAAATACAAGGCCGGTTTTTCTGAGTCCGGAGATTTGCTCGCGCTCGATGTAAACATTTATGCCGACGGTGGATGGAGCTCTGACCTCTCAGGCGCCATTTTGGATCGCGCCTTGTTTCATCTCGACAACTGTTACCACATCCCCAATCTGCGTTTCGAAGGTCGGGTTTTAAAAACCAATCATGTTTCCCATACTGCTTTTAGGGGATTTGGTGGCCCCCAAGGAATGTTGGTGGTGGAAGAGGTTATGAACCGCATCGCTGAGACCCTGGGCAAAGATCCCGTTTCTATTCGAAAGCGAAACTATTATGGAAAGGCGCCCAAAAACATCACGCCCTATGGTCAAGAAGTAAAGGCGCGAGACAATCGCATCCACACCATGACCCGGCAGCTTCTAAGTTCCTCGCAATACCGAGAGCGTCGACGAGAAATTGATAAATTCAATCGAAAATCCAAATGGATCAAGAGAGGCATTGGTTTTCAGCCCGTTAAATTTGGTATTTCGTTCACCAACAGCATGCTCAACCAAGCTGGGGCGTTGATTCTTGTATACGCGGACGGGACCGTTCATTTGAATCACGGTGGCACTGAAATGGGGCAGGGCCTTCACACAAAAATGTTAGCCATTTGTGCGCATGAGTTGGGCGTCCCCCTTCACAACATCCGGATGATGAATACGTCCACCGAGAAGGTGCCCAATACTTCTGCCACCGCTGCATCCAGTGGCGCGGACCTCAATGGTCAAGCAGTTCGAGATGCCTGTCTAAAAATACGACGGCGCATGGCTGAAGTAGCGGCCTCTGAAATGGGCCTTTCTGCCAAAGATGCAAAAAACATTGTGTTCGAAGACGGGATCGTCCGTTCTGATTTGGCCCCCAAAGAAACGTTACGGTTCGAAACCGTGGCCACCAAAGCATGGATGGCTCAAGTGTCTCTGTCGGCCACTGGGTTTTATCGCACCCCTAACATTCATTATGATTACGCGGCCGGGCGGGGCAAACCCTTTCATTACTTCGCTTACGGTACGGCGGTGAGTGAAGTGGAAGTGAATGGTTTGACGGGCGGTCATCTGCTGACCCGCGTGGACATTTTGCACGATGTGGGTGATTCCTTAAGCCCCGCCATTGACATTGGCCAAGTGGAAGGTGGTTTCGTCCAAGGTTTGGGGTGGTTGACCATGGAAGATGTCCTTTGGACAGATCAGGGGAAACTGATCTCCCATTGCCCTTCCGTCTATAAAATCCCGGCAGTGGGGGACACCCCCCAAGATTTTCACGTCTCACTGTTGGAGAAAGCCCCGCAAAAAGAGGTCATTCACGGTTCTAAAGCAGTGGGCGAACCGCCTTTTATGCTAGCAATTTCAGCGGTTTCCGCCCTTCGACATGCCATTTTAAGCTATGGCAAAAGTCGTGAGGTCAAGTTGGCTTCCCCAGCCACGCCAGAGGCCATTTTGCGCGCCATCGAAAGTGTAAAAAACGGGGGCTAGGATTTTGCTTCTGGTTCCAGCCAACGGTATAAGTAGTCAATAACAATAGGTTCGTGAAGCCGCGTCCCATTTTGCATCTGGTGAAGAATGTTCGGATTTATCAAAAACATGTTTGGTGGCAATCAACAAGCCAATCCAGCACAGCATGCGCAAGCTGAAGAAGACGAATACGAATACGAAGATGAGGATGAGGAAGAAGAAGAGTACGAGTACGAAGAAGACGAATACGAAGAAGAGTACGAGTACGAAGAAGACGAAGACGAAGACGAATACGAATATGAGGAAGAAGTGGCTGCCGCTCCTGCAGCTGCACGGCCCGCCGCGCCTGCACGCCCAGCCGCGCCTGCACCTGCGCCTGCTCCGGCTGCTGCTGCACCCCCTGTTCAAGAAGAATACGTTGAACCTGACCCCCCAGAACCTTCTTACGGTGCAGCCGCCATGCAATCCCAAATGCAGGCATACAGTTTTAACGCATCGGCGTCGGGCGAGGCTTTGGCCGAAGAAGATTACGACGAGTATGAAGAAGACCTTGATCCGGTTGATGACGACGAGCTTTATATCGATCCAGGTGAACTGGCCGACTACGATTTGTCCTTAGAGTACGAAGACCCTGATGATGCTGAACTCGCGAATATGGGCGAGATTTCTGAGAAAGTATTTAACCACTTTCGGGAAAACCGAGGGGATTTACCAGCCTTTCCATCTCTGGCCGGTAAGGTCTTCGAAATCATCGATAAGCCCGAAGCTGACGTGGGCGAATTGGTCAATGTGATCAGACAAGATCCAGCGATTTCAGCACAAGTGATCAAAGTGTCGAACTCTGCCTATTACTCCCGTGGTGTAGACGTGGTGAGTATTCGGATGGCCGTGGTTCGATTGGGGCTCAACGAAGTGGCCAAAGTCGCGGCGGCGGCTTCCACCCGTGCGTTGTTCGACCTTGAAATTCGAGCGGCCCACCAAGTTTTTGCCAAAAAATGGCACGATCTTTGGCTGCACTCCATGACCACCGCATTCGGATGCGGCTGGCTGTCCCTGGAACGCAACATGGGTGATCCCGACCAGGTCTTTTTAGGCGGCATGCTTCACGATATCGGGAAGACAGTGTGCCTTAGATCCCTGTCTTCATTGATGTTTTCTGGAGATATCCCCTACCAAGTGTCCGACGCCATGTGTGATCACATCTTGGAGCACATGCACGTGGATTTGGGTGGAGAAATGGCCGTTTTATGGAACATGCCTGAATTTCTTTCCAACATCTGTATGGAACACCATACCGATGCCCTAGATGAGATAGAAGATGACCAAAACATTCATATTGTCCGTGTGGTCTCAGGCGTTAACGAAATGCGCGCCAACCCCCGGTACAGAATCGGTTTGGAGCAAGAGGTTTTGGATTCAATGGTGAACTTGGGCATGAATCAGTCTGAGCTGAGATCATTGATGACCGAAATCCGAGAGTTGGCCGAAATGGCCGAAAACATGATCGAGTTCACGAGCTGATCAAGTCTTCATTTAATTGAGTTGCGTGTCTACGGTTTCGATCCTAGGAATTTCTTTACCAATGTTCGGCACCCGTTCTGGAAACTCCAATGCCACTTCTCCACCATTAAAGGCTTGGTAAATCGCTTTCGTGGTCATGACTTTCTTCACGTATTGCCGTGTTTCTCGGTAAGGGATGCGCTCAACGAAGAGGGGAATGGGCAAGTTGCCGAATGAAGTGACCCAAGAATGTACGGCCTTGGGAGAGCCATTGTAGGCCGCGGCCACCAAAAAATCGTTTTTGAACGTCTTTTTTAGAATGCTCAAAAAATGGGAGCCCAGCCAAATAGAACCCTTCGGTGCTAATAATTCGTTTCGGGGCGGTAAAGGCGTTTTTAAAGAATCAGCCACGAAAGCCGCCGTGTATGGCATGAGTTGCATGAGTCCCAAGGCACCCACGGGAGAGATGGCTTGTTGCATAAAACCACTTTCGGTTCGCATGATGGCGTAGATCATTTCAGGTGCCATTTGGGTTGCATCGCTGGCTTGGGCAACGAGTTTGTGGTGAGGCATGGCGTAAGTGGCGCGCCAGGTAGGGCTGGATGACATAACGCCTTTAGTGGCCTTATAGCGCGGCGTTATTTTGCCTGCACGTCGCCAAGGACGATGGTAATCACCCAGTTTTTGGTAAAGCCCATAAAATGCGGCCCGATTCTTTTTGATTTGTGCCACCGATAAGCTTTTGCGAAACAGTTGGGCTTCACCCAATGCCAGCCAAATTCGTTGGGTTGTATTGAGGTGGGGCAATGCTTCTTTGGCTTTCAGTTCCAAGGCATCGGGAGCCAGAGGGGTACCTTTTAAAGGGGGCAGTCCAATTTGTTCGCGGGCCAGGACCCCATAGTAATCCAGGGGGTATGACTTAGCGAGCGCGGTAAAAATCGGTTTGGATTTCTCATGTTCTCCGTTTTGTTCGTACGCAAAGGCCAGAAAAAAACGCTTTCGTGCAGACGCTTTATTTTTTCGTAACCGTCGTGATTCCCAAAATGTGATGGCCTTTTTCGGTTCTTGATTGAGTAGATGGGTAAAAGGAATATACCAGGTTAAGGCATTGGCCCACTTGCCTTTTGGGTAATCGGAGAAGCAGCGTCGCCAATGTTCATTGGCCTTTTGGTATTGGTTGAGTTCATACATTCCGAAGGCTGCGAAAAAACAACCTTCTTCTTTTTGTGAAGTTTGTTTTGCTTTTTGTTCTTGTTGCTGGCGGATGCCCACGGCTTTCTCTAGTTGACCGGCTTTGGCGAGGGCCCATGCATATTTTCCCCAGTAAACGCCGGAGTTTGGGTGTTTCGCTGTCAGTTTTTGTGCGTGTTCGAGCCCCTTGGATACCTCATTGCCTCGGACCATAGTTTCAATCCAAAGCAGGTTGACCTTCTCCCTTTGCTTTTTGGAGAGCCCGCTATCGGCTGCCAACAATATCTTTGCTTCTGCAGCGGCTTTGAGTGGGAATGAAGACTTCAACAAATTGTCGAGCCGTTGAATTTTGTGCCCGTTAGAAAGCTTTTTGGGGTGGCACAGTTGGCTTTTTTCTAAATCTTGTGTGGTGGGAAGGTGGGGCCATTTCCGGGTTAACGTTGTGCAAATATTCCCGAGGCTTTTGGCTGACAAATCTTTTGGGTTTTCTGCCACATACCGTGCCACCAGTTCGGGGTGATGTTTCAGCAACTTCTTAGAGATACTTTTGGTGTTGGGTGGCAGGCGTTTTTGCTGGGTCCAGTGGGCATCCCACATGTCTTGGGTGTGCTCACCCAAGGCGCTGGTTTCGAGGGCTTGCAGATGCGCCAGGGCGGTGTTGGGTTGCGGCCCTTGGAGTCGTGCTTGAAACTCCAAGTAGTGCAACAGATTGGTTTGATTTGGAAAATGCTTACGTGCTTTTTCGCATCGCGAAACGATATTCTCAACGGGCGTCACCAGGGTGTCTTTTTGAATCTGAGTGACAGTTTCACACAAAGCTAAAAAGTCACCCTTGGCTTCGATGGGGGCCACTTCTTTGCAATCCAATTGCGTGGCCCCTTGGGCGTTTGTGACCATCAAAACCCAAGACAAAAAGGTGAGAGTTTTCAAAGAAAATTGCATCGACCAGAGGGTCCTTAGGGTTACAGATCGATGATGCCCTGACGAATGCCTTCGGTCACTGCTTCAACCCGGTTGGTCACATCGAGTTTTTGGTAGATATGCTCCAAGTGGGTGCGCACAGTGGCCTTGGACAGTCCTAAAACGCCAGCGGCTTCGCTGTTGCTGAGGCCTTTGGCAATCATTTGTAGGCACTCCACCTCGCGATTGGTGAGCGGGGTGATGACTTCGGGCTTTAAGCCTTCTTTTTCTGGTGGTGCATTAAAGTGCTGTAACAACCGGCGAGCCAAAGAGGGTTGAATCACGCTGCCGCCTTGGTGCACGTCTTTGATGCCTTCGACAATTTTGTGGGCTTCAGCGCCTTTCAGCATATAACCTGCGGCACCCGCTTTGATGGCTCCGATGACTTTTTCTTCTTCTTCAAAAACAGTGAAGATAAGAATTTCAACGCCGGGATAGGTGGCGCGGACCTTTTCAGTGACTTCGATGCCGGACATACGAGGCAAGCCCAAATCGCAGAGAATGACATGGGGCTTCTCATCCATCTTTTCAAGTTCTTCGAGTGCTTCTTCGCCAGAAAGGGCGGTTCCCACGATTTGCAGTTCGGGGGCTGCTTCAAGCAATTTAAGCTGATTTTTCAGAATTTTAGGTTGATCTTCCACGACAAAGAGACGGATGAGGCTCATGGCTGCACTCCTATGCAAGGGGGGCCCCAGTATATCGTTTTTTGGGAAAAATAGAAGCGCGATTTACGCCTAATCTAGGGCGGAGACTTGCAGGGTGATGGTGGTGCCTTCCCCCAGTTCAGATTGAAGGTCTACGGCGCCACCAATCTTCCGAGCCCGTTCCCGCATGTTTTGAAGGCCATAATGGAGCTTGAGTTTGTTGTCTGGCTCGAAACCTTTGCCATTGTCTTTAATGCGCATCACCAAACCGGACGTATCAAAAATCACCTCCACTTCCACCATATCCGCCTTGGCGTGTTTCATGATGTTGGTAAGGGATTCCTGCAGAATACGGAAAATGCTGAGCTGCTGGTCATCGGTCAGTTTTGGGGCGATGCCGGTAATATCCAGTTGTACGGGCAGCCGAGACCGCGTGGTAAAAGTGGTACAAGCATTTTCCAATTGCGGTACCAGCTCAAACTCGTTGCGCATCATGGACAGGGCCCTTCGTACTTCATCGATGGCTTCTTCGCCTGCGGTCTTGAGTTCCAGGAGTTCTTCTCGGAGCGGGTTGTCTTCTTTCACCAAGGTCAGCAGGTATTCGGTTTGAATGAGCAGACCTGAAAGGGTACCCCCCAGTCCATCGTGAATGTCCCGGGACAGCCGGTTGCGCTCTTCGGTTCGTGCCAACGACGCCAATTCATTTTCTAAGTGGAGAATGGCTTGTCGCTGGGCTTCCTCTCTCGATGACAAATAGACGGCAATGTAAATGGCGAGTCCGTTCAGTAACGTGTGCCAAAGCAACAGAAGTGACAGCTCATTGAGGGGTGGGGTGTTGTCACCGACAATGGTGACCCAAGTTGCTGCCGGTAGCATGAGCATGGGGGCCACGACACCAATGGGGCTCGGAAACAACAGGGCAAAAAAGGTGGTGAACAGCAGCTGGGCGGTCATGATCGGTGAGACGAGCCCACCGTTAAAATAAAGAATCGTCAGCAGCACCAGAAGGTCGCAGTTCATGGTCCAGAACATGATTTGCCGACCAAACCTTTTGTGCTCTGACAGAACATAAGCCACAATGGTGTAGATCAACACCCCACAGAACATGGGGATGGCTATGGATGCAGTCAGTGGCGATAACTTTTGCCAACCGGGCACCGCAAAAATAGCCAAGCACAACAGCAGCAACGCCACCCGGGTATAGAACACGGCATGGGCACGAGCGTAAAACAGTACCCGTCGCTGTGCCTGCGGAAATTGGGATGTACTGGTGTGGCCGAAAGTTTCCGGCGTCATGTTTTATTTCTCTTCATAAGAGGCGTTGAGGTGACCCAGTTCGATGGTTTGGCCGCTTTCAAGAAGAGCAAAGAGCTTGCTTTCCCCGTTGACCATCAAAAGTCGCCGATCGCCGACCACGGTCGCGAGAACCCCTTGAGCGGTGGGGGTAAAGAGAATGTACGCTTGGTCGGCAAAAAGTTGATCGGACTCTGGCGCGCCGTACGAGCCATTTTCACCAATGGCCAGGGGTTCGTTTTCAATGAAAAGTTCTTCGCTCAAATCTTCGATCTGAAAAGTGATCACATGCTGCTTTTGAGCGGAAAGACTTTTGGATGCAGACGATTTGGTGTTTTCAAACGCGATGTCTTTTGCGAAGGCGCTGAGTCCCTTGGTCTGACTCATTTCCTCGTCCGCAAACTCAACTTCTTCGGGCGGGTTGAGGTTTGAAACACTGATGTCTGCCCCTTCTTGGTCTTCTTCGACATCATCCACCGCTAAATCCCCACCCAAATCTGCCACCTTTGCCAGATTGGAGGGATCGATCATCATGGTTTTATTCACGGATTCAGAAAAACCACTTTCGCTGTTGGTGGTTTCGCTGTCCAGAATACTGAGTTCAAAAGTGTACTCACTCACTTGAACCACGTCTTCCATGGCAAAAGCTTCGCGGCCCTCGATGAGGTTGCCATTACGCCGGGTACCGTTTTGAGAGCCCATATCTTCAATAAACCAAAGCCCGTTGTCTTGAGTTAACTTGAAATGTCGGCGAGAAATACTTTTGTGCGTGATGGGGATATCGCAATTGGGTGAACGGCCCACGATCACTTCTTCACCCACGAGAGCGTACCTTTGACGCCCTTCTGAATTCGAAACCGTAAATACGGTGGTGTCAGCTGAAGCTTCTTTGACCCCTTCGATATACACATCGTAGCGGCCCAGCTGAATGGAATCATCACTGGAAAGGGGAATGGGCTCCAAAATACGTTCACCATTCACATAAGTCCCGTTTTGACTCTCAAGGTCTCTGATCCAGATACCTGCGCCTCGTTTTTCGAGTTGCGCGTGTTTGCGGGACAGCGCGCGGTTCTCCAGATAAACATCGGCGGTTTGATCGCGGCCAATAATGGTCTTTTGTCCGTTGAGGGGCACTCGGACCACTTCTTGTCCGTCTAATTCAACCACCACTTCGGCCATGACCTGTATTCTCCATGAATGTGCGAGGAAGCTCAGGGTGCTCCTTGCCAAATGCCCCCTAACTCTGGCAGATCATGAGGGTGGGTGCAAAAATTTTAATCGAGGCGGTATCGAGTGGGGATAAACCCTTTTTCGCTCTTAAGTACCTGTAAAGAAGGAAGAAAACTTGGCAAGTCAGTCTCCCAGTCCCAACAAACATCTGAATCGCTTTCGACGACATTGGGTTTTAGAAGGCTGGGGACCCGAGGGACAACGCTCTGTTCAGCATTCCAAAGCGCTGGTGGTGGGTTGCGGGGGATTGGGGGCACCCGTGATTCAATACCTCGCGGCCGCCGGTATTGGGGAGCTTACCTTGGTAGATGACGACCGCGTCCAAGAGAGCAACCTCAACCGGCAGATTCTTTTCGGACCAGAAAACCTCGAGGCATACAAAGTGGAGGGGGCCCGAGATGCGGCCTTAAGACTATATCCAGATGCCAACATCAACATTTTACAGGAGAGGGTTGCTACCCATAATGCGCGGAAGCTCATTGCGCAGCATGATATTGTTTTTGACTGTACCGATGGTTTGCCCAACAAATATCTGCTCAACGACGCTTGTGTGCTCGAGGGTGTGCCGTTAGTTCACGGCGCGGTTAGCGCCTGGGCGGGGCAGTTGCTCTGTGTGGAACCGGGTGAAAGTGGTTGTCTGCGTTGTGTTTTTCCAGAAGTGCCCTCGGCCGCGATCATGCCCACTTGCCAGAGTGTCGGGGTGTTGGGCGCTTCTTGTGGCGTGGTGGGGACCCAAATGGCGCTGTTTGGTTTAAAGCGAATGGTCCCAGACTTAGATTGGCCCGCGGGTCGCCTCTGGGCGATGGATTTTCAATCGGATCGAAAGCAGGAGTTACAGGTCCGTCCAAACGATGCTTGTCCAGTGTGTGGCCCACAAGCGCATATCGATGCGCAAAACGATGCGGACTATCAAAATGGGTGAGCGTTGCCCATCCGCTGCATCACACTGGTCTTCATCCATTGCCGAGCAACTGGACCAAGCCTTTTGGAGGACGTGGCCGCAGGAATGTTGCGGGGTGGTTGGCCGGCGGCGTGATGGGCGACTTGTGTTCGAATCACTGAGCAATGAAGCAGCGGTCAAAGAGCGAGCCTTTGAGGTGTCGCCCGCAGACGTTTTACGATTGTTCCGGGAGGCTGAAGCAAGGGAAGAAACGCCCGTGGCTTGGATTCACTCCCACCCAAGCGGGGAGGGCCACTGTTCTCAGATGGATCGCGACGGTTTTTGGGTGGGCGAGCATTGGTTGTGGCCAGGCATGGAACATGGGATTTTATGGCTGGACGCAGAAAACAGACTCCATTTGAGTGTGGTTGGCCCCCAAAAACGGTCTAATGAGCCAAAAGTGAACTACAGCGGTGTTTTAACCCCCATATCGGTATAATTTCCGGTGGAAAGAAACCCATTCTTAGAGCATACTGTTGGGACGATTTAAAAAATGCGTTTTTCGAGGAGCTGCTTGTGAAATTGAGTCGATTTTATGTCCTGTTGTTGATGTTCGCCCTGGCCTGTGAAGACCAGGGGTGCGATGGCATGACCCCTCTTGCCGACCCTTATCCCACTGAGGATTTGCTGGACGATGCTGTGGTGGCCCATATGGCGGATCAGGGACTGACCGAACTCGAAGAAATTGCGCCTTCGATTCTCAGCGCCGTTGCTGGCTTTTCTTGCGAACAAGCACCTTGCCCAGCGGGCGATGGGGTATGTGATGCTGAAAATATTTGTCGCTCCGTTCATGATGACAAAGGGCTCATCGGGGATAAAATCGGAGAACAAGAAGTGAACAGCAGCGCTAAGGTGTGCGAAAACCAGTGCGCTGCCAATGACACGGCGTGTGAAGAAGACTTTTTCAACAAATGCAATGTCTACGTGCAAGTGGATGAGATGAGTTTCAATGGGACTGCGAACGGTGATTTGGAAATGACCGTTCTTGCCACTTTGTTTTCATCGGTTTTGCCGATTTCTTATGACCTAGGTTTTTTGGGTGAGGGCGTTTGTGATGCTCAGATCAATCGAGCACAAAAACTGATCACATCTACCATCACCTTTGATAACGATAACCCTCTCGATCGCATGCGCGTCATCGTCGGTGATATTGATATCGCTTTGGATTCAGATGATGTTCAGTTATGTACGCTTTTAGAGGCTTTCGATTCTTTGATTTGGGGATTGTTGGAATCCCGTGTTCGGGAAGAACTCGACAAGGCTCTCGACGAAGCGATGAATGGTTTATTGTTTGAAACTTGTGATGCATCAACAGCGTGTCCATTCCCTGAGTTAACCTACTGCGATACGGCCAATGAACTTTGTCGTTTTGCGGGCGTCATGGCGCCCGAAACCAACGAACCCATGCCAGTGCCTCGGGCCACCGGTATTGAAGGTCAGGTGGCTTTAGATTCATTTGTAGATCAATTCATCAAACCCGGTTCAGCGGTGGACATGGCCATTCGTGCCAAGGATGTGAGCGTCCCTGCTGCTGCCAGTGGGGGAATGGCACACGCGCTTAACATTACCACTATGGGTGGCTTTCGCTTGCCGCCAGGCGATGAGGCCGCCTCTGCATGCGTGCCTGAACTCGAATTGGCGACGCCACCATCGCTTCAGTTTGATCCGCCTTTATTGACCACCACCGGTGAAGGTTATGACATGGTGATGGCGGTATCAAAAAACTACCTGAACCAACTGGCGGAGACCTTGAGGTCTTCGGGCGCGTTGTGCCAAACCCTCGATGAAGCAGTATTGACTGGATTGTCCTCGGGGGCGCTGTCCTTGTTACTGCCTTCGTTAGACCGAATCACCAACAACGAAAGTGTACCGCTGCAGGTGGACATTATTCCAAGAGGTTCGGTTGAAATGGAAATTGGGCGCAATCTCACCACCGAAGACCCAGCCAATCCAGGGCGTTTTACCTTAGAAGAGCCTTTGATGGGCTTGGCCATCGAGGACATGGACCTGGATATGTTTTTACAGTTGCCCGGTGGTTGGGTTCGGTTTCTCACCGTTCGTGCGGACCTCTACATTGACCTCTCCCTGGAGGTGACCGAAACCGGCGGACTGACCTTGTTGGTCGGTGATGCCACCAACTGGATTCAGGACGTCACCGTGTTGAATAGCGGTTTGCTCAGTGAAAGCCCTGAGTCTCTCGAAGAGTCATTGCCTTCCTTGGTATCTGTATTCTTACCGGGTTTATTAGATTCCATGGAGTTGGATTTTGAACTGCCCGCCATGTCTGGGTTTACCTTTGAAATCGACGAGGTTGCCGGTACCAACGAACTCGGCACCACTGAGCTTGGGCACACTGGCTATGCCTTTATGGGTATTTTCGCCTCAATGAGTTTCGATCCAGAGGGACTTTCAGACGGTGCTTTTGGTTTGGCCTCCGGTCATTCATTGATTTCTTGGGCTGCTTTGAAAAGCGTGAGCACGCCCGATGCAGACCAATGGCGAGAAGGCGACAACGTTCGGATTCAGTTGCAGGTTGGGGCGACCAATGCCCAGGTACCTGCAGATTCATTGGTCAGCTGGGTGAAAGTGAACGACGGTCCCTTTCATCCACTTTACCGAGGCGATGAAATCACCATTATTGATCCTGTTTTGAACCGTCCCGGTGAGCATGATATTCACATTCATACCGCCATCGCGGACATGCCCGGGACCCGAGATCCCGTGGGCACCACTATCACGGTGAACACTCAAATCTTACCGAGCGCGCGGGCCACCGACCCCACCCCCATCGTGGAGGGTGGTGACATCAACGCCAAGCCAAACAGATGGACAGCCAGAGACGAAGTCGCCACGCGCACCGAGGGAACAGCTTGGTCGTGTGACAGCTCTTCATTGGCGAATGTCCCCTGGTGGGCAATGGGTTTGGTTCTCTTGTGGCGTCGACGAAAACGGTCTCTTTAGTCGCGTTTGAGCCGGCTTTGGTATGAGAAAAGTGGACAAAGGAGCGGACTCAGCGCGTACTTGAATTGATGGGACTGCGCCTCGAACCAGCAGGGTAAGTCGTTCATGGGGTTTGTGCTTTTGTTGATGAGACTCTAATCACTGATGCTGCATCACAAATGCCAACTTCACCCAGGAATTAACCTTTTTTATTGATATCTCCAGGGTTTAACCAGGCCAAAACGGCGGGCGTCAGAATCAGGTCCGCAACCATGGCGAAAAAGAAACAGGTGGCGGTCAGTATGCCAAATCGGCTGAGAGATGCCATTTCAGAAGGGGCCACCACTGCAAAGCCTGCACAAAGGACCGTACCGGTAATCACCAACGCTTTCCCAATGGACACCATCACATAACGTGCGGCCATCTGAGCATCATCACCGGATAAGCGCGCTTCTCTAAATCGATTGCCAATATGGATGGTGCCATCCACGGCAACACCCAATGCTACCACCGCAATCACTGCCGTCAGCCAATCTAAAGGAATACCCATCCAACCCATGAGCCCATAGGTGGCGAAAATCGGTAATAGATTGGGTAGCATCACCGCTAAGCCCAAGGCAGCAGAGCGCAACAAAAACATCATCAAAAACGCGATAATGATGGCCGCGGTGCTGAATGCACGCACCTGGCTTTTAAGAACGTAATCGGCCAAGTGCACAAAGAGTGGGTGGGTACCCGTGATCCACAGTTGGCCTTCACCTTCTTTGTTTTTCTTGAAAAGCGTATCGGCTTTCTCCAGTAGGGCTTTTTCGAGGGCCAATGCTTTTTGGGTTCCCTCTGCTCTGGCCCGAACGCTCAATCTGGCAATTTGGTTTTTGTTGTCGGTGAACAGCTTGAGGTCGCCGCCGCCGGATTCATAGAGCAAAATCAGTTGGTGGACAGCCTCGGTGGTGTCAGGAAGCTTTCGTTCCCCGATGAGGGCGAAGTTTAATTCTTTGAGAAGGTCGACCACGGAAAGTGACGCACCCACCATGCCGGATTGCTCGGCATGGAGCCAATCCTCTAGCTCGGACAGTTTCTGAATAAAGCCGATATTAAATATCCCACCGGGCTTTTCACTTTTTACCAAGACTTCAATGCCGTGTGTTCCACCCAATTTACGGTCCACTTTTTCGACCGCTTGCCTAAACGGATGGTGCGACCGGAAGGCGTGGAGGAAATTACTTTCGACGTGAATGTTTTGAATCCCCAGACTGGCGAGCAGGGCCAAACCGATAAAACCCAACGCGACTTTCTTGGGATGCCCCACAATACGTTTGGCCAATGCATTGTAAAAGCGATCGGAAACGCTGACCATTTTGACTCGATCGTGGCCGCTGGGCGGAATGGTAAGGCGTTGGTAATCTTCTGAGTCTTTGCCCAAGGAAAGCACCGCGGGAATAAGAGTGATGGCAAGAACAAAACAGAAAAGGACCCCGATGCCACAAAAGAGCCCGAGGTCTTGCATGGGCGCCACGGGGGCCACCACCATGGAGAAAAAGCCAATACCCGTGGTTAAGGCGGTCAAAAAACACGGCATTCCGGTGATGCTCAGCGCTTCGATAGCGGCCACGGGGCGCTGTAAGAAGCGTTTACGTAACGCACGAAACTCATTTACCACATGAATGGAGCATCCCAGCCCCGTAACAATAACTGCGAGTGGCAGAATAATACTCACGAGGCTCATCTCTACGCCAAGCAAGCCCATCAGACCTACGGTCCAGATGACGGCTAACAAAACCACCGACGTTGCAGCGGCCACTTGGGCGGTGTTGCGAAACAAAAAGACCAAAGCGAGAATGGCGATGACAATGGCTGCCACGCCGTAAACCTGTGATTCCTGGGCCGTGGCGTCATCCAGTTGCTTTTTGATAATGGGTGAGCCAACCAATTGGGTGTTCCATTTCATCATGTTATTTTTTTTCATGATGTTCTCGGTCTCATTAGCGACGAAGTGCGCGAAATTGTTATCGCCCACAAACAGGGTAAGAATGCCTGCGATGGCAATGGCGTCACCGGGTTCATTCACCAGAATATTTCGGTACAGACGACTTTTAATGAGTTTTTGTTGGGCCTCTTTGAGCATGACCTCAGTGGGCTTTTCGTTGGGGTCAAACAGGGTGGTGACTTCCAACATGCCCATATCGCCGCGAATGATGGGAACATTAAAGGGAGAAGACACTTCCTTAAATGCTGGCTTATCTTGATATCTGAGTTCTTTGAGTTCACGAACGAATTGGCTCACTGCAGCGTGGGCTTCGGGCGTGAAAAGCGATTCGCCTTCGAGCAAGATCAAAACAAATTCGTCGGAGCCAAATTCTTTTTGGAAGTCTCGGTAGGCTTTTAATGCAGGGTCGTTTTGGATGAAAAAATTATCATTGGCGTTGTTAACTCGCACGTTGATAAGATGACTGCCCAAAAACAACGTGATGGCTGCAATACCCAAAAGTACTTTAAAGCGATGGTGAACAACTTTTTCCGCGACAGAAGCGAAGAAGGCTTGGGATTTTGTGGGGTAGGGATGGATGCTCATAGTGGTTACTGGAGCGGCTCTAAAATGATTTTAAGGGTTAATAGGTTACCTTTGCCAATGGCTTCGGTTTGATTGCACCCGTAGGTTAACACCTCACCTGAACCATTATTGATTTTGGCCAAAAACGTTAAGGCTGTATCCGGTGGCAGTTCGGTTAGTTCGAAGGTGGCCCCATCCCTGGCTTCAAGTGCCTGCGCGTTTTGGAAATCCGATGTGATGAATCCTGCATCGGCTTGGCTGGTGTTGTCGATATCGGCTTCGAGAGCCTCACAGTCGCTGGTATTTTTTTCAAAAACCCAAAGTGACAAAATGTCTTCGGAGTCAAAGCTGGTCAGGGCTTGGCGCATTGTGATCGAGACCTGCTTGATTTCGGGTGCAGCACCGCAGCCCATCATGCAACACAACAAAAGAAGGAAATAAAAACGCAAAATCAAACTTCTACCCTATGGAAAACAAGAATCGTTTTGGCAGGTCACCGTGACGGTGGCGCTGGCGGATTGAGGTTGCAAGAGATAAATAGCGGTGACCACACCTGCCACCACCACGACAGATATCCCAATGGCAACATAAATGACCGAGGCGTTGTCTGTCGCTTCGGCATTATTGGATAACGCATCTTTGTCATCTGCCGTCGCTTTGCCGGCCAACACTGTAAAGGTCTGCGGGGCTTCAGCGGATCCTGCTTTCGCAAGGATGATGCTTTCTTGTCCCAAGATTTCCCAATAGTATTCCATCTCGTAATCATCCGGTTCGGCTTTGAGTAAAAAGCCGGGAATCGTTGCGGCAAAGGTCTCTTTGTTGGGGTCAGTGGGCACCGCGTCAATATTGCTGAAAGCACTCTCACCTCTGGGCCGCACGTAGATGACAACCCGCTGAATGGTGGTCGCATTGTTTGAGCCGTCTACGATGAGACGCATGTTTACGCTTTGTTGGGCCGCTTGAGGCTCTAGGGGAACGGTTCGTGGTCGCAGTTGAACCCGTTGGGCCAAATTTGAAACAGGGCTTTGTTGGGCGGATTTGAAAACCCGCATGATTTTGGGTGGGGTGAGTGGGTCGGCTTGATAATCAGGTGCAATGGCCAACAACTTTCGAAAAGAAGTGAGCGCATTGTTTTGTTGGTTTAATGAGATGAAACAGACCCCTTCAAGCCAGTACAGTTGGAGCAGGTGGTGGGTGGAAAGATCTTGACGCTTTAACCCCTTTTCAATCCAGTTGAGGGCTCTGGCGTATTCCGCCTCATCCATGGCTTCTTGGGCTTGGATAAGAATGGGGTCTTGTACCGGTGCCTCTTGGGTTTGGGCGAAGGCGGGCATCTCACAGATGAATAACCATCCCCAAAAAATGAAGAAGTGAAAGAATTTCAATCTCATGTGCCAAGACCTATCACAGCTTGGCGCTGTGTAAAACCTAACAGGCTTGAGGAAAACGGAAAATCCCCACAGGTCAGCGATTGGCGAACTGTGGGGATGATATCGATGGAATGCGCTTATTTATGCTTGTGCGGGCGCTTGTGTTGCCACATCCATGTTCACGGCAGGGTTGCCACCCTCTAAGGCGGCTTCGAGAACTTCGTCTACCTTCTTAACGAAAATAAACTCCATCTCGTCTTTGACATTTGGAGGAATGTCCCGGAGGTCTTTTTCGTTTCGAGCCGGCATGATGACGCGTTTCACTCCCCCACGATGGGCAGCCAGTACTTTTTCTTTGATGCCACCCACAGGCAACACCATGCCACGCAGGGTGACTTCACCGGTCATGGCTGTGTCGGACCTGACTTGTCGGTTGGTCATTAAAGAAACCAACGCGGTGGAGATGGTGATACCAGCCGAGGGTCCGTCTTTAGGGATTGCCCCGGCGGGGAAGTGGACATGAACATCGGCTTTTTCTAAAAAGTGGGTGTCCATATCGTCAGCCAACTTAAAGTTGAGGGCGCGGGAGCGAATCCAACTTAGAGCGGCCTGTGCTGATTCCTTCATCACATCACCCAACTTTCCGGTGAGGATTAAGGAGCCCTTTCCGCCCATGCGCGTGGCTTCGATAAAGAGTAAATCGCCGCCAGCTGCAGTCCACGCCAAGCCGGTTGCCACACCTGGCACCGAGGTCCGTTCCGCCGTTTCGTTATAAAACTTTTCGGGGCCCAAAACCTTTTCAAGTTTTTCCGTGTCCACAACGACCTTTTCAAACTCGTTGCTTTCTTGGGCAGCGACTTCCACATTCTCTTCGTCTGATTGGGTTTCTGAAGTTTCAGTGCTGTCTTTGAGGGTATGGTTGGCCACATCGACGGCCACCGAACGACAAACCGCAGCGATTTCTCTTTCGAGATTACGCACGCCCGCTTCCCGCGTGTAGGACGTGGCGATTTTCAAGATGGTTTCATCTGGAAAGTCGATGTGCTCATCGGTGATGCCGTGCTCCTTCACCTGTTTGGGAATCAAGTGTTGCTTGGCAATGTTTTCTTTTTCTTCGAAAGTGTAGCCCGGCAATTCGATGATTTCCATACGGTCCCGCAAGGGGGCCGGAATGGTGTCGGCTTGGTTGGCGGTGGCAATGAACAATACTTTAGACAGGTCGAAAGGAACGTCTAAATAATGGTCGCTGAATGTGTTGTTTTGTTCGGGGTCGAGAACTTCGAGCAGCGCTGAAGAAGGATCTCCACGGAAATCACTGCCCAACTTATCGATTTCATCGAAGAGAAAAACAGGATTGTGGGAACCCGACTTTTTCATTCCTTGGATGATACGACCCGGCAAAGCGCCAATGTAGGTCCGGCGGTGGCCACGAATTTCGGCTTCGTCTCGCACGCCACCTAAGGCGATACGGTGGAACTTTCGGCCCAGAGCGTCTGCGATGGAGCGGCCCAAGGATGTTTTACCGACCCCAGGAGGGCCAAGGAAACAAAGAATGGGGCCTTTCATATCGTCTTTCAACTTACGCACGGCCAAATATTCGATGATGCGTTTTTTGACTTTTTCAAGGCCGTAATGGTCATCATCGAGTTGGTTTTTGGCGTTGTTCAAATCTAAATTGTCTTCGGTGTATTGGTGCCATGGGATATCTGCGAGCCATTCGAGATAGGTGCGCGCCACGGTGTATTCCGCTTGACTGGGTTGCATGTTTCTCATGCGGCGCAACTCGCGTTGGGCTGCCTTTTGTGCTTCCTCGGTCAAATCGGTTTCGCTGAGCCGACGTTCCAGCTCATCGATGCCATTTTCGTCATCATCTCTGTCACCCAATTCGTCTTTGATGGCTTTGAGCTGTTGTCGCAAGTAGTACTCGCGTTGTGTACGACTCATTTCACCTTTGACCTGTGAATTGATTTTATTAGAGAGTTTCAAAACTTCGTATTGGCGACTCAACAGTTCTAAAACTTTTTTGAGCCGGCGTTTCAGCTGAACGGCCTCGAGAATCTCTTGCTTTTCTTCGATGGTGGCGTCGATATTGGCGGTGATCAAATCGGCCAAGTGCCCCCCATCATTGATGGATTCGAGAAGCTGTTTGGCCATCACTGGAATCTCCGGCAACATGTCGATGACTTCTCGAGCGGTGGTCTTTAAATTCAAAGACAGCGCTTCCACTTCCACATCGCCGGTACCTTCGTCTAAGCGAGGAGTGATGGTGGCGGTGAAATAGGGCTCTTCCTGGGTAAACTGATTAATTTCGAACCGAGAAATCCCTTCCACCACGATGTTGAACCCGTCTTTGCCGGTTCGCGCCAGTTTGATCACTCTGGCCACTGTGCCGATACGGTACAGGTCTTCTATGGTGGGGTTATCGATTTCGGGCGCTTTTTGCGTGATGATGCCGAGTAACCCACTGTCGCGGGTGGTCTCTTCGATCAAGCGAATGGTTTTGGCGCGACCGATGGTTAAAGGCATCACCGCACCTGGGAAAAACACGCTGTTTCGCAGGGGCAGGATGGGCAATTCGCTGGGCAGGTCTTGAGGGTTGATTTCGGGTTTACCTGATGAGGATGTCACGTTCTTTCCTCCGTGCATTGGGTTTGGTTAAAAATATAAGCCCTTTGGGGCAGAAGACAAGCAATCTACCCACAAAAGAAAACGGACGTTAGAGTCAAAAACTTGAGCCCCTACTCATTATTGGGGGATCAAAATGTCAAAATTACCAATGGCGTCCGTCAAAGTCTCTCCAAGCCACCGAAATTGTTGGCTTGTTCCACTTTCATCGCCATTTCCAGCCTGAAACGCTTGGATGGTGGTGAGGTCTAAGGAGGTCTCGCCATCTGGATGGGAGAGCGAACCAGAAATGACCTGGGGCTCGGGAAAAACAAAATCCAACAGGCTCAAATCGTCGGAGACAATAATTTCCTGGACATACACGGGTAAGGTGCTCCCGGGAGGCGGAACGAGCGTGACGCTGTAGGTGCCCGGGTCTAGGGTTAGGCCGTAATTGCCATCCGTGTCCGAGAGCGTTTCAAAAGCCCAGCTCGTTTTTTCGATGACCGCTGGGTTGGTGCCATTTTCTCCGCTTTTTCGGGTGAACTCCAAGGTGCTGCCGCCCACTGGAGGACCCGAGGGTGACCACACCACACCCTGTATAGATTGTCGTGCGCCCAAATGAACTGTCAGCCCACCGTCTAATTCAGAGAATCTAATGCCGTTTAGGATTTTTACTGCAACGGTAGAGGTTGGTGCCGGGACCACTGCAATGTCATAAATGATATCAGGCCACATGGCATTCATTTGCCCCGTTTCATTGGTGGCCAGGAGCTGTTGAAAGGTCCCTTTGCCCATGGTGCCGCTCACGTAAACTTTGGCACCGACCTCTGGTTCGCCCTCCGTGGTCAGTACCAAAATATTTGCATCGATGAGGTCAGGCCACGTCCCCAAATTAATGTCTCCAAGATCCACCACGTCATCTAAGGCGAAATCTTCAACAAAGCTGATGGGCCACAAGGAGTCTTCTTCGACGGGTAAGATTTCAAGCTTTAAGTTTTCAAAATCACCCTCGGGCACATGGATTTCAAAATCACCGTTGTCATTGCTGCGCGCTGCTGAGGAAATTAATCTTTCGCCACTAAAGACGCGTACCTGCATGCCAGCCACACTGCTGGTGCTGCTGTCATTAGCGTCGCTGGCCACCAGTCTGCCTTTGATTAAGCGCAGGGTTTCGGGGGCCGGGAAGACGATGGGTTCACCCCAATCGGATTGAGCCACGGCCTTCATTTCCGAAAGGAAGAGCGGGGCATAAGCACTGTTTTCGGGGTAAATGGACCACCGATAGTCGATGTCTTCTACCAAGTTAAACTGAAAATATCCCATGTCATCTGTGGTGGTGGAGATGACTTGCGAACGTCCTGGGATTCCCGTGGTGGGGGTTGCAATGACGAGCGCGAGCATTCCAGTTTCGTCATGTTTTTGCAAAAGCCCTTTCATCTCGACACTGGGCTTCAAGATGAGCTCAAAACGCTCTTGGCTTTGAGGGGCGAAATCCAAGAACTGTTGGGGCAAGAGCCCCGAGTCCTCGGGGGGTTTGACCTCAAATGAAAGGGTTTGGGTGGACTGGATGTCTTGGGGCATGCAGGTGCCGAGGACACACAGTTCGCTGGAGGTACATTCTAAATCTGTGGCGCAAGGGGCCCGGTCCACCAAAATGGGAAGCATTTGGGTGCATTGGGTCAGAGACACCAGGCAGAACGCACCAAAAACGAACCGTTTCAAGTGTTTTAATAAGAGGTGGCGTGGGTTCATTCTTCACCTCCGCAATCGCTCACTTCCAGCATTTCAATGAGCCAGTACATGTGATCTTCGTTGCCATCTTCGGGGAGGACCAAGGGGTCATTGTCTTCGGTAAATCTGGGATCGGAATAAGGCCGGTCGGCCACGTAGAGTTCGAGAATGTGGGTGTCATCAGTGAAAGCGTTAAGCGGTCCTAAATTCGAGATCAGGACATCTCGGTCCAGTGAAAACGTGGGTATGGTTCGCATGCGCTGGAGCGGTGTGCTCGGGGGAATGGTACCGCTTTTGAGCGGGTTTTTTCGTAGGGCATCGGTGACTTCGTAGTCGAGGAACCACTGGTAGTAGAGGGTGTCATCCAAATCCAAGTCAGAAACTTCGGGGATGCTAAATTCGGTGGGTGGACACGCATCTTCACTGCTGCCCAAAAGCACTTGCACCAAATTTTGTCCGGGTTGTGGGCTCACTGAGCGCACCTGGATCGTCGGAGGTGAATTCTCTCCGGGTTCGTAGATTGAGACCGACTGGGTGTCTAAGCAGGCCATTTCCAACATTCCTCCAACCATAAATAGAATACGAAAGGCGCGCCAAAACCTTGGTTTTAGCGTAAGTGCTCGATTTTTAGGGATAACATTCAAACCCAAAGCCCGTCTTGCCTCTCGAAAATGGGTCAAATGCGACATTTGCGTCGCGTTTGCCCCTGAGACTTTGTGGCACAGATGCCCTAAAACGGGCAAGAAATAAGGGGTTTGAGGCGCTTATTGGCGTTCGGTTTCTAGGTGGCGAAAGATGGTGCGCGGGTCCACCCCAAGTGCCTTGGCGGTTTGGGTGCGGTTGCCCTGGTGCTTGGTCAGTGCTTCGTTAATGTAGCGGCGCCGAAAATTTTCGATGGCTTCATTGAGCGGCAAGACGGCCTCAAAATCTTCGTTTTGAAAGTCCAAATCTTCGGGTTTCACGGTCTTGTTGTCACATAGAACCACGGCCCTTTTGATTTTGTTTTCTAGTTGCCGCACATTGCCGGGCCATCCGTATTGCAACAATGCATTTTTGGCTTTTGGAGAGAAGCTATTCACTTTTTGACCATACTCTGATGCATATTTTTCCAGTAAAAATTGGGCCAGCACCAAGATGTCGTCGCCTCGTTCAGCTAAGGGGGGGAGGTGCAACTGAATGACGTTCAAACGGTAATAAAGATCTTCTCTGAATTCATTTTTAGCTACCATTTCTTCGAGATTGCGGTGGGTGGCGGCGAGCACGCGAATATCAACTTTTTGGGGTTTGGTGTCACCCACTTTGGTGACCATTTGATCTTGCAAAACGCGCAAGAGTTTGGCCTGAAGCGGGAAGGGCATTTCACCGATTTCATCCAAAAACAGGGTTCCGCCATCGGCCTGCGCAAAACGCCCCTGTCGGGTTTGGGTAGCGCCGGTAAAGGCCCCTTTCACGTGCCCGAACAATTCACTTTCCAGCAAGTTTTCTGGGATGGCACCACAGTTAATGACCTCGAACGGCCCCTTTTGGCGCCTGGAACGTTGGTGAATTTCTCTGGCAATGAGTTCTTTGCCTGTACCCGTGGCCCCGAGCACAAGCACGGTCACGTCAGTGGGGGCGACGCGATCGATTTGCGAAAAGACGATGTTCATTTCGTTGCTGGCACCGACCAATTGACCGTATTTTTGAGATGCGATTGTTTTTTCGAGGTCCGAAGTTCGCTTTTGCAGCGTGTCAATGTCCAATGCATTTTGCACCAGCAAGCCCGCCTGGGTCGCAAAAAGGGAAAGGACTTCCATGGCCGCCTCGTCAAAAGCTTTGACCGTATTTTGATTTCCCACGTACAATACACCCAGCAATTTTTGGGCGTAAAGAAGGGGAACGCACATGACCGACGTTAGCTGCAGATTAATCACTGACGTCGATGAGTTAAAGTGCGTATCATTGAGTGCGTTTTGAACCAATAATGGTTTTTGGGTGTCTAACACCTGCTTCACGATGGTGTCACTCATTTGGGAAACGGCTTCATTAAGGGATTCGCCCTCGAAGTTACGGGCCACCTGAATCTTGGGATTATTGTGTTCAGAGAGGACCAGAAAGCCTTTTTGCGCTCCGGTCAGATGGAGTACTTCATCCATGAGCGTTTCAAACAAAGACTCTACGTTTTCGGTATGTGCAAGCTTTTGTGAAAAAGAAACCAATCCGCGATAGGCTTCGGTGGGAATGGCTTCGGGGGCCACTTCTTCTCTCGTGCGATTGCTGGCGGGAAGGGGTTTTTTACGGAACATGAGTTCCATGCCACCCACACTGAATACATCGCCATCCTGCAGTTGGGTTTTGCGAATTTTTTTACCATGAACCTGAATGTTGACGCCTCGGGAAACCGTGCTGAGCGTATATTGGGTGCCATCGAAATGGATGTGCGCCGCAGTGCTTGGCAACTCGGAAGAAGGAATCACCACATCATTATCGGCTGCAGCGCCCAGAGTGGTGATTGGCTTAAACAGCCCCACATTGACCTTTTGTCCGTCATTTTTCACATCGACTAAGAACGCCATCTTGACCCTTCCGGTTTCAGAAGGGCAGCATGCCCATTCGATGGCGCCCGTGCAAGAGCGTGCGGGCGGTTTTTTAGTTCTTCTTCGGTTTTTTTGGGGCTTGGGGCTTTTCGCTCTCCTCGCTGTGGATCAGCTTCCAGTTCCAAATGGAATCCACCACCCCAGTGAGGTATACTCCCAAAAACAGAACAGCGGAGCCGATTTGGAAGTTTTGTAGAAGTTCATATTGTTGTTGATCGGCTTCACTGCTGACCAAGGCGTTGGTTCCAGCCACCAGGTAATTTTGTTTGCTCCAGTAGGACGCGACGTTGGTGACCAGTAATCCCACCTCGGTAATGGCAAATGCAGCAACTTTCATGGCTGAATCGCCGTTTTGATGCTGACCATAACCAAAAGGAACAAAGTTGGTGGTAAAGGGAACCCTTCGCTGGGTGATGACTTTTTCCACCACGATAATCTTTTCTTTGCCGCTGGTTTGCTCTCTGGCCCTTTGCAGTTCTTCCGACTGCTGTTGCATTTCTTTTTGTCTTTTCTGAAACGCTTCCATCAAAGGAGGCGGCGTGATGAAAGGGTCCATTTCGTAGTCTGGTTTTAAAAAGAGAATGCGACTCAATTCTTGTTCTGCGCGTTCCTCATTGCCTTGGTCAAAGGCGCACAGGGCAGAGAGACGATGGGCTTCCAAAATATCTGCTACCGCATCGAGTCGCCCAGGTTCGGTTAAACCGGCCAACGATTTAAGAACGGCCGGGCAATCACCGTATTCGAATTGATTTTTTGCTCTTTGCAGTCGTTGTTTGTCTGATAAGTCGGTGAGCGGTTCTCCTTGCGCCAGCCCACTCACCGAGAAAAGAACCATCCAAAACAATACAAAGAGACTGAGGGGCTTGATCATGGAGTGGCCTCTGGCAATAAGTTGACTTGTAATCGGGTGGGTTTACCCGCAATAAATTTTACCGGTACGGTTTTAGGAATAAAGCCTTTTTTGTGGATGGTGACATCCATGTCCCAGCGAGGTGTTTTGTCAGGGAGCGGAATCTTCATCGGATCTTTTTGACTCTTGGCGATGGTGCCTTTGCTGTTTTTGCCAATCCCCACGATGGCATCTTTTGGGGTACCCATAACGACCAGCGTTGCAGGTTTCATTTTATCAAGATTTACTTCGATGGGCTTGATCCGGCCTTTCGATTTCACAATGACGGTTTTTTCAACTTTAGAGGCATACTGATTTTCAAACTTAAGCCGGTGCTTTCCCAAAGGAAGCTTCATGGTCAATGCCCGTTTGTTTTTTGCGACTTTTTTACCATTCACATAAATATCAGCAAAAGAGTTCACCCGCATGGCCACTCTTCTTTTGGTAATGTTTTTTTTCGGTGCTTTTTTGGTGCTGGACGCCGCCTTGATTGGACTGGCCGCTTTGGGGGGCGGTGGGATGAGCGATTTGCCATTGTCGATGTCACCAAGGTCATCGACCACAGTCGGCGGCTCCGTTTTCACGGGTTTGGGTTGGGTGTCTTGAGGGTTGGGGTACCAAGAAAAGAGCAAGATGACGCCCACCACCAGAGCCAAGGGAAACACCGTCAGTGCGATCAGTTGCCAGCGGGGTTTTTGGCCTTGGGCTTCAATCTGCTCCAAGAGTTGTTGGGCCTGTTGATCTTGTGGCGAAGCGGCCAAGACGCGTGAAACTTTGGAGAGCGCTTTACCAGTTTGTTCTTGCTCCAGCAGTGTTTCCGCTTGCGCCATGGCATTGTTTTTCAATTGGTCATTAAGCGTGGTGAGGCTTTCTTGAGGGCTTTGAAGTAGTTCGCACAATCCGTTGACCGTGGGTGCCAAACCCCATTCTGATAAATAAGCATCCAAGGCGTCGGCCAACCCTTTGGCGCTTTCGAATCTTGTTAAAGGGTCTGCAGCCATACATTGGGTGATGATTTGTGCCAAACCGTCGGGAATGCGTGGCGAGATGTGTTGGGGAGGCGCATATTTATTTTCTGAGATGGCCTTTAAAAGGGCATGTGGGGTCGGGGCGTCGAAAGGCAACTGGCCCGTACACAGCCAATATAAAATTGTGCCCAAAGAGAAGAGGTCACTACGCTCATCTGCGGTTCGACCGTCTAAGTTTTCAGGGGCCATGTGGGCCGGTGAACCCAGCAAGGTGCCGGTCACGGTGAGGCGATTCGACTCAGTGGCTCTGGCAATCCCGAAATCCATCAATTTTAAAACACCGTCTTGTCTGACCATGATGTTTTCTGGTTTTAGATCTCGATGAATAACGCCTTGTTGGTGTGCATGATGTAAAGCCAACGCCAGTTGCCAAACGATCATGGCACCTAATTCAGGGACTTCGGCAATGGGGACGTTTTCAGCCAAGGTTCTCAGTGTGACCCCATCAACGAATTCTGAAATAAGAAAAATTTCGGGTTTTTCTTCTTCGCCTTCGGCGGTCTCAATGGCGCTTTCTTCTTCAGAATAGTCAAAGATTTTTAAAATGTTCGGATGCTGCAGGCGCGCCACCAGTCGGGCTTCTCGGTTGAGGCGATCGCGACATTCTCCTTTTTGGGCCAAAAAAGGATGGAGCACTTTGATGGCCACCAGCCGGTCCAGGGTTTCATCGGAACCCTTGTAGACCACACTCATGCCCCCCTGACCGATTTCTTCCACCACACGGTAGTGCAGCAGTTTACGGCCGATCATGGGATCGCGCTGAGAACTGCTCGAAGGCTTCGTTTGAATTTCCAGGGTGCTCACCTATGTCACCAATTTCCTTTGTGCCGATAAGGGTAAGGACAAAAAGGGCTTGGGATCAAGCGACGATCGTCGGCGCATCTCCAAAAGAGATGCCCACCGAACGTGCGGCCTGTATCCAGGCGGAGGAAGGCTCAACGGGACGCGGGGTTCGAATGCTTTCCAGGAGTGGCACGCTGACCACTTGGGGTGTTTTGAGGGCCACCATACGCCCCCAATCGCCATTGGCGGCCAAATCCGCCGCTTTTGCGCCGAAGGCGGTGGCCAACATGCGATCGAAGGCCGTTGGGGAGCCGCCCCGCTGTAAATGGCCCAAGACTGTTACGCGGGTTTCCATTTCGGTGGCGGCAGATAATTTTTCAGCCACCCACTGGCCAATGCCCCCCAATTTAACCTTTCGTCCTGCTTGTTGTTCAGGACTCAGTGTTTGGGTGATGGAACTGCCATCTTGGGTTTTGGCACCTTCGGCCACCACCACGATGGAGAAATGGCGCCCATACTGCTTCCGTCTTTTGATTTTCTGAACCACCGGTTCCCATTGGAAGGGGATTTCGGGGATTAAAATGACGTCGGCGCCGCCTGCGAGGCCCGCTGCGACAGCAATGTGACCCGCGTCGCGGCCCATCACCTCTACCACCATGATTCGGTCGTGGGCCTCCGCGGTGGAATGGAGCATGTCGATACAATTGGTGGCGGTTTGAACCGCCGTGTGGTGACCAAAAGTCCAATCGGTTTGTGAAACATCATTATCAATGGTTTTTGGAACACCCACCATGGGGATTTGGTGCTCCCGGGACAGTCGCTCCGCAATACTCAATGTGCCGTCACCGCCGATGCAAATGAGACCTTCCAGCCCCGAAAGGTCGAAGTTTTTCTTTAATTTTTCTGATAAATCAGTGAGTTGGATGGTGCCATCCTTTTGTTGGACGGGAAAACCGAATGGGTCGCCATGGTTGGTGGTTCCCAAGATGGTGCCGCCCATGGATAAAATACCACTCACATTGCCCAAATTAAGGACTTTAAGGCGGGTGGGAGATTCCATGAGACCATTGAAGGCATCTTCGATGCCCACCGGTCGGATTTGATAGTGCCGAATCAGCCGGTGGACTGCTCCGCGAATGACGGCATTGAGCCCTGGGCAATCACCGCCGCCAGTGAGAATCCCGATTTTGCGCTGTAAACTGTGTTCAATAGATTCTTCGGCCATTTTTGCGTCCTTTAGCCATTTAAGCCCCCTTTTCAAGGGGACCGGGGCATGGCAGCCTGCGTCCCGAAATAATGTTTAACATCAAATAAGGAGGGGGAACCATGACAACCACCGTATATAGCATTTTTAAGGACACTGTCTCAAACATGGGCAGCCGTGTGGCGGCCAGGTATAAAAAAGACGGTCAATGGCATGATGTGACATGGAGCGAAATGAACGCTCAAGTCAATCAAATCGCGGCCGCATTGGCAGCACTTCAAATTGAAAAAGAAGAGCGCATCAGTATCATTTCAAATACCCGGTATGAGTGGGTGGCAGCGGACATGGGCATCTTGGGGGCCTGTTGTACCACAGTACCGATTTATCAAAGCAGCATTCCCGGCGATATCGAATACATCCTTAACGATGCGGGTGTGGTGGCCATATTCGCTGAAGACAGCATTCAGCTCGAGAAACTAAGAGGCCTGCGCAAAGAGATCCCAAATGTCAAAAAGGTGATTTGCTTTAACGACGCAGACGTAGACACGAGCAGCGATTGGGAAATTAGCTGGTCACAATTCCTCCAAGGGGGGTCAGACTACTTGGTTGAGAACCCCTCGGTGGTGGAACAACGTACCGCCGCCATCAAAGCAGATGATTTGTTGACCTTGGTTTACACGTCCGGCACCACTGGGCGCCCCAAAGGCGTGATGATCACCCACGACAACATGGTGTATGAAGCTGAGGCCATCTACAAAGTGGGCCTCATTGGACAAGACGACAACCAGTTATTGTTTTTGCCCCTGGCCCACATTTTCGCCAAGGTCTTAGAAGTCACTTGGCTCAAAGCGGCACATGTCATGTCTTTTGCTGAGGCCATCGACAAAGTGGTAGAGAATATGGCCGAAGTGCGACCGACTTTCATGGCCTCTGTGCCTCGTATTTTCGAGAAAGTTCACGCCAAAGTGGTGGGGGGCGCCAGTTCCGCACCCGGCATCAAGGGTAAGTTGGCACGTTGGGCATTGGCCAAGGGTGAAGAAGCAGCCAAGCAATCCATGAAAGGTGAGACGCCGAGTGGTTTGGGCTGGGCGTTGGCGCAAAAGCTGGTCATTTCCAAGATTGCCGTCAAACTCAAAGAGCTTTTCGGCGGGCAGCTGCGCTTCTTTGTTTCCGGCGGTGCACCCTTGTCTCCCGATATTGCTTATTTCTTTGCGCAAGCCGACGTGACCATCCTCGAAGGCTATGGCCTTACAGAGACATCCGCAGCCACTTGTGTAAACAATCCAGGTGAAGAGCGTATTGGCACTGTGGGTAACGCATTGCCTGGCACCGAAGTGAAAATTGCCGAAGACGGAGAAATTCTGATCCGCGGTCGTGGTGTGTTCAAGGGGTACTGGAACCGCGAAGAAGCCACCGCTGAGGCCATCACTGAAGACGGCTGGTTTAAAAGTGGCGATATTGGCGTCATTGAAGATGGCTATGTTCGCATCACCGACCGTAAGAAAGACATCATTGTGACTGCCGGTGGTAAAAACATCGCGCCGCAAAACATTGAGAACCTTGTTAAAAGCAAGTGTCCCTTGATCAGCCAAGTGGTGATTCACGGTGACAAACGCAAGTTTCTTTCAGCGTTAATCACGCTAGATGAAATTACGTTGACGGACTGGGCCAAGAGTAATGAAATTTCTGGTGATTACGGCTCTTTGACTCAAAACGATCAAGTTCGCCAAGTGGTGGACAGTGCCATCGAAATCGTCAACAACGATTTGGCGCGTTATGAAACCATCAAGAAATATGATGTGCTGGAGAAAGATTTTAGCATTGAGTCCGGCGAGCTGACACCTTCCATGAAAGTGAAACGCAACGTCATCAACAAAAATTACCAAGAGCGCTACGACGCCTTTTACGCTTAAGCCTTTAAGCAACTGGAGGCGCATTGGCCTTGGTTGATAAAAAAAGCGTGGATGAACTCCTGTTGAGCCGCTCCCTCATTTTGGTGAGCGGCAAGGGAGGCGTTGGGAAGACTGCCATCAGTTCTGCATTGGCCTGTCGGGCCAAGGAACTGGGGCGGCCCGTCTTACTCTTTTGTTGTGATGCACCTTCTGAATTAAAACCTTTTGCCAATGGCAAGGTCTTGAATGCCGAGGTGCGAGAAATCCTTCCACGGTTGTGGGGGGTGAACCAGCAAACCGAAGAGGCGGTCTATGCCTATTTGGTGGATGCACTCAAATCCAAAAAACTTGTGGATGTGATGTTTCGCAACAAAGTCGCACGAGCATTTTTACAGGTGGCACCCTCAGTTGGTGACTTGGCAATGATGGGTCGTATTTTTCAGCTGGCCCAATCATTTACTAAAAAACACCAAGGTCTGTTGATTGTGGATATGCCCGCCACGGGGCATGCACTGGCCATGTTAAAAAGCCCAGAGGCCATTGCGAATATTTTGGTAGCGGGTCCTGTTTACGATCGTGCGCGCGAAATCGTGGATTACTTTAAAAACCAAAATAAAACCACCTTCCTACCGGTTACTTGGCCAGAAGAGTTGCCCATTACTGAAGTGATCGAATTAATTGACGGGGTGCTACAGACTGGGGTCGGGGTGGGACCGGTACTGCTCAACGGAGTGGTGTCCAACCCAATCCCTTCGTTGCCCGAAAATGCTTGGTCCCAAATGCGAGAATTGGGGGCCTTGGCCGAGCATCAAAAGTGGGTAGATTACCTTCGGGTTTGGTCTCACCGGGTGAACCGCGAACGCAGCCGTTTGTTGGTCGCCCTCAAAGAAAAACTACCAGAGGAAAATGCACTTTTAGATTTTCCATTTTTGAGTCGCGTACCGCCAACCAGTTCTTTGGGTGCTGAGTTGGCCAATGCATTGGCAGGGTGATGTTTTGTCCGTAAAAAAAATCATCAGCGAAAGTCAAATTGTCGTCGTGGTAGGCTCCGGCGGTGTGGGCAAAACCACATCTGCATGTGGATTGGCATTGGCATCGGCCCGGACGGGAAAAAAAGTGGCGTTGCTGACCATTGATCCCGCCAAACGCTTGGCGCAAGCCTTAGGGCTCGATGCGTTGAACAACCAGCCCCAAGCCTTGCATGCCGACTTGGTGGGAGAGGGCGCAGTGGATGCCATGATGCTCGAGCCCGCGGAGACTTTTGATAACCTCATACGCAGCGCTGTGGCCACTGAAGCGTTGGGTGAGAAACTACTCAAAAATCGTTTGTACCAGCTCATTGCGCGCACGCTCGGCGGCATGCAGGAATACATGGCAGTGGAGAAATTGTACGATCTGACAGAGTCTCAAAGATATGACATGATCGTGGTGGATACGCCGCCATCCGTGAATGCGCTCGTATTTTTAGACGCGCCACGCAGGATGTATACATTCTTCTCAGACAAGATTGTTCGGTTTTTTGTGCGTGAAGAAAAAAAGAAATCCAACTTCATCAAAAGGATGAAAGACAAAGTGGGTGACGTTGCTATTTCGGTTTTACGCAAAACGCTTTCTGAAACTTTTATGGATGATCTGATTGAAATGGCCACAGCCTTTCAAAGCCTATTTGTAACTTTTCGTCGCCGTGGGGAAACGGTCGAGCGTTTATTGCGGGCGCGAGGAACCAATTTCGTTTTGGTGACGGGACCCGATCCGCTTCGCGTTCAAGAGGCGTCTGATTACCTGACCATCTTACGCCAATTAGGCGTCGACCCCAACCTGTGGATTGTCAATCGCGTCCATTGTTCTCCAGATAAAGAATGCTCGTTTGAAGACAGTGATGTTCAAGAATGGATAGATGCTTTTTCTCCTGAAGAAGAGGCAGCGTTCGCTGACATGAATGCCACAAGCCTTTGCAAAGAATTCAATGCCGCTGCTCAGTTGGCCACTGACTTAAAGCAACGCGATGACCTCGGACTGCGCCAAATTAAACAACTGATTGGCGGCACTCCCATGATTAGAGTGGAAGCATTCACGGAAGAAGTGGAAGACGGACAGGCGGTTGAACAGTTTGTTCAAGCCCTGAATTCCTTCGATCAGGGGCTCACCGTCACCCAAGCAGCCACGCCCAAGTGATCACTGGGTTCTGTGGCTTCTTCCAAATCTCCAAAGGTGCGACGTTCTGTGAAGACGATTTCGCTTTTCGTAACGTAAACTCTTTTTTCGGTATCGCGCACAAACAGGTGATCCATTCGAGATGGGAACTCGGTCCCTCCGTATTGTTCAAAATACAGTGCGTTGCAGTCTGAGGCGGTAAAGTTGACAGCATTGTGCGTTTCACACCAATCGGCTTCACCACCAGGGATGTCTAAACTCTGCTCTGGATTATTCACCACTGCCTGTCCCTCGGTGATGTCGAGCAATGCTTTTTCAGGGGTTCGGCCCATTTGCACGAGGTCAACAAAATCTGCGTAATGGGTGAACAAGGTATAGCTGATGGTATTTGCCCACCATCCGTCCGTTTCCTCGTTGGCACCGGTGGTCCAGACATCCGTGTCGTAATAGGAGCCCGCATTCATATCACCGCCCAAAAAGACCACATCTTCGGCATTTGAGTGATCCAAGACGTGCAGGGATAATTCTCGTGCCTCGGCCATGCGGACGCCCCAGTTGTACCACCATGGCATCATGTGAGTGTTGTACACATGAAAAGTACCCAAGGTTTCATGTTCAAAAGATAGGTGTATGAAGCCGCGTTTGATTCCCGGTCCAGGAAAATATTCCAAGCCGTCGCGTTCTGCGTAAGCAACGCCGCCGGTGGTCACAAAGGCCTCATCTTTAACGATGTCTTTTTTGACCAAAGTGAGACAGCCATCGTTGTATTCGTTGCGGGGGCCGACGTGGACCATATATCCGGCTGCTTCGCCCACTTCGGTAAAGCGCGTCACATCCGCATCGAGCCAAACCTCTTGGAGCATGAGAATGTCATAATCCTCATTGATGATGAGGTCTGGGAGTTCTTTTTGACGCTCAGCCAAATCAGGGCTTTGGGACCAATCGATGAATCCAAAGATTTGGGCATCTAAAAGCGCCACATTATAACTGAGAACACTAAGGGAGCCCGATGACTCGGATCGTTGCGCATTGGCTTCTTGATGGCTTTGAAGAAGTGCGGTGGGGTCGGGGGCGCTCTCAAACGCCACATGATTGGGATCGAAAAGGTCAGCCACTGTGAGGTCTGCGGAGTTTACCAGGGCGCTATGGATGTGCGCCAGGGCGGAGGCATCCGATAGTTTTACCTGATCCTTATCGTGCTCCCCCACGCCTTTAGGCAAAGAATCACAGGCCGTCCAAAGGCCCAACACCAATGATAATCCAACAATTTTAAGCATCTTCCCTCCGTATTCTAGTGGTTTAGCGTTTTTGGCGTCTTCTTCCAAGGGGGAGGTGATTGACGGAGGCATTCCCCTTTGGGCAAACTGGGACCAACCCTTACAACGTGGTGACAAATGGCTGAAAACAAAGAAAAGCATTGGAAAAACACGCCTTCTCATTGGCAGCAAAAAGCCCAAAAAGAGTTGCGCGACCGCCCCTTAGACGACTTGCTCTGGGAGACACTGGAGGGCATTCCCCTCAAACCGCTCTACACAGCTGAGGACCTTGAAGGTCTGGAGGGACTGGATGCCTTACCCGGTGATGCACCCTTTACGCGGGGACCTAGGGCAACCATGTATGCCAACCGACCTTGGACCATCCGCCAATATGCAGGGTTTTCCACGGCCAAAGAATCCAACTTGTTTTACCGAAAAAACCTGGAAGCCGGTCAAAAGGGATTGAGTGTTGCTTTCGATTTGGCCACCCACCGCGGCTACGACTCTGACCACCCACGGGTGCAGGGCGATGTGGGCAAGGCAGGTGTGGCCATCGACAGTGTTGAAGACATGAAAGTTTTGTTTGATGGGATTCCTTTGGACAAAATGAGTGTGTCCATGACCATGAACGGGGCTGTCTTACCCATCATGGCGGCCTACATTGTGGCGGGTGAAGAGCAAGGTGTGCCCACCGAAAAATTATCTGGCACCATCCAAAACGACATTCTCAAAGAGTTCATGGTTCGGAACACTTATATTTACCCGCCCGCGCCATCCATTCGTGTCATCGGCGATATCATTGCTTATACGGCTGAAAAAATGCCCAAGTTCAATTCCATTTCCATCAGCGGTTACCACATGCATGAAGCGGGCGCTGATTGCGCCTTGGAATTGGCCTACACTTTGGCTGATGGGCTGGCTTACGTGCGCACCGCTTTGGCTCGCGGTCTTCCCATCGATAGTTTTGCGCCGAGACTGTCCTTTTTCTTCGCCATCGGAATGAATTTTTACATGGAGGTGGCGAAGTTGCGGGCTGCCCGAATGCTCTGGGCCAAGCTCATGTCACAATTCAATCCTCAAAATCCCAAGTCTCTGATGTTGCGAACGCATTGTCAGACCAGTGGGTGGAGTTTGACGGCCCAGGATCCGTACAACAACGTCATTCGAACCACAGTTGAGGCCATGGCGGCTGTCTTTGGTGGAACGCAAAGTTTACACACCAACGCATTCGATGAAGCACTGGCTTTACCCACGCCTGAATCAGCGCGGATTGCACGTAACACCCAACTGATTCTTCAAGAGGAAACCGGATTGCCCAAAATCGTCGATCCCTGGGCGGGTTCCTATTTTATGGAAAAGCTCACCCGAGATTTGGCGGACCGCGCACAGGTTATCATTGATGAGGTCGAGGATTTGGGGGGCATGGTCAAAGCCCTCGCTGCGGGTGTACCGAAGCTTCGCATTGAAGAAAGTGCGGCCAAACGGCAGGCACGTATTGATTCAGGGAAAGAGGTCATCGTTGGTGTGAACAAATACCAACCGGCAGAGGAATCTCCGATCAACCTGCTCGACATTGACAATGCAGAGGTGCGTGACCAGCAGGTGGCTCGTTTACAAACGCTCAAAGCAAATAGAGACGAGGCCAAGGTTCAAGCGGCACTCGATGCACTTACTGATGCTTGCGACGACGAACAGCAAAACTTACTTTCGCTGACCGTGACAGCCATGCGCTGTCGCGCTACAGTGGGAGAAGTTTCCAACGCACTCGAGAAAAAATGGGGGCGGTACAAGGCGGAGGTTCAAACGGTGGCAGGGGTCTATCGCGCACAATATGGCGATGAAGATGCGTTTCAAGCGTTCCTTACCCGGGTCGAGGCTTTTGAAGAACAAGCCGGTCGTCGGCCACGTATTTTGGTGGTGAAGCTGGGGCAAGACGGCCATGACCGAGGCGCCAAAGTGGTGGCCACTGGTTTTGCCGACCTGGGATTCGATGTGGATGTTGGACCACTTTTTCAAACGCCCGAAGAGGCCGCTCGACACGCGGTGGAAAATGACGTCCATGTGGTTGGGGTATCTTCCTTGGCAGCGGGCCATCAAACACTGGTGCCCCAATTGGTGAAGGCTTTGGCCGATGCGGGAGCCAGTGATGTGGCCGTGGTCGTAGGTGGGGTTGTCCCCAAGGATGATTACGAGGCGCTCAAAAGCAGTGGGGTAGACGCCATTTTTGGTCCTGGTACCCCTATCATCGAGGCGGCGGGCTCAGTTTTAGACGCGATATCGAATAAAGGGGGCTGATGGCCTATGGGCACAGAAGAGCTCGTACAATCCATTCAAAGCGGATCCAGACGCGCACTGGCCAAGGCCATTACGCTGGTGGAAAGTCAAAAACACCATCACATTTTAGATGCCCAAGCTTTGTTGGCCCAGCTCGACCAATCCCAAAACAATACATTGCGTGTGGGCATCAGCGGCCCGCCGGGCGTTGGAAAGAGTACCTTTATTGAGGCTTTGGGCTTGTATTTAATTGGGCTTGGCAAAAAGGTTGCGGTGTTGGCTGTAGACCCCACAAGTCCCATCAGTGGTGGGTCCATTTTGGGTGACAAAACCCGAATGGAGCGATTGAGTCAGAATGAATCGGCTTTCATTAGGCCTTCGGCTTCTGGGGGCCATTTGGGTGGGGTGGCCCGTCAAACTCGCGAAGCTTTGGTTCTGTGCGAAGCAGCTGGCTATGATGTCATCCTGATCGAAACGGTCGGTGTCGGTCAATCTGAAATTGAAGTGGCCCACATGGTGGATTTCTTTTTGTTGCTTCTGCAGCCTGGTGGGGGTGATGAGCTTCAAGGTGTGAAGAAGGGCATCTTGGAAATGGCGGACTTGCTGTTGGTAAACAAGGCCGACGGTGAGTTGGTTGATATCGCCAAAAAGACCCAACAAGAATACAAACGGGCAGCCTCTTTGTTGCGTCGCAGTAAAAACAGTGCACTGGTCACTTTTTCAATTAGCGCGCTTTCTGAAGTCGGCATTGATAAAGTGTGGGATTGGTTGGTTCAAAGCCATGATGCTGCTAAAGCAGCAGGCACCTTGGCGGAGAATAGAAGTCTCCAAGCTCAGCATTGGATGCGCGCCACCGCCGAAAAAGAATTACTTCAGCGGTTTTGGAACCATCCTCAGGTCGCGCAACTGGTCACCGGCAAACAGCACCAGGTCCAAGATGGAACATTACCGCCGACCCAAGCAGCATTGGACCTCCTTCAGGCCTTCGGGTCTCCAAATTCCAGCAAATAGGTTTCATGCCCGTGAAGAAATTTCAGCTAACCCAGCACGCTGCCGAGATGGCCTCATATTATAAAGAGAACGGGTATGTTGTTATTGAGAATTGCATCAATGACGATGACATCAACCAGTTTTTGACGGCATACGAACGGACCAAGCGAAGTCGGACGTTTGTATATTACTCCCAATCCATCCATAAATGGATCAAACCTCAATTGTCTTCGGCGGGCTACATCGTCGAGTCTTTCGAGAATGCCACCCGCTTGGTCAATGCGCCGTCTTTTGCGCAAGCCATAAAAAAGATTTTGTTTCATGAGAAAATATCGCAAGCCCTTACCGCTGTAAGTGGTTTTGAGCAGTTCGTCTCGTGGCAAGATATGTTTTTTGACCGATCCACTGGGACCATTGATCACCAAGATTCATGGTATCTCGACACCAGGCCCAATGGGTATTTGGTGGGGGCTTGGTATGCGCTCGAGGACATCCACCCGGAGTGCGGTCCCTTTTACGTTTATCCAAAAAGCCACGCGCTCCCCAGGCTTGAACGGCATTTAGACCATGATGAGTTCAGAAAAAAATCCTTAGATCAGCTCACAGCGGCGAAAATTACCAAGGAAAAAGCCATGCTGCGTAAAGGCGATTTGTTGCTGTGGCACCCCTTTTTGTTGCATGGATCCGAAAGCTGCGAAAACGAAGCGCATTCCAGGAAATCATTTACCTCTCACTTTTTTCCTTTGGGGTTTGCTCGTGACATGAAAGGGGAAACGTCAAGTCCGGTGGAGGTGTTGCGACGCGACCTCAACCGTTTAGAGCCAACTTTCAATCGGAATATTTTTCAAATACACGACGTGAACCCTTACATATTTACGGGTAAAGGAATCCTCAAGGCCCTGCTTCAAAACAGAGAGGCCATCAAAGACATGCGTCGCTCATCTTATGAGTAAGATTATTGTAAGACTTTCGCCGTCCCGAAGATAATGCGGTCAAAAGTGCGGTTTAAGCTTTTGGACTGAAAATTATCCATCACCATTTGCTGATTTACCTCAATTTTTTGACCTTGTTTTAAATCGATTTTTAGAATCGCAGCCCATAGTTCTTTCGCGCTGTCATCTTTAAATTTGACGTAGGTGTAAGAGGCTGCATTGAAAGTTTCGACCACCGTCCCCACCAGTTTGACATCCTGAGCTTGTTGCACTTGAACGCCGCCGTGGTTTGGCGTTGCGGGCAATTGCGGGGCCGCCGGTGCTTGGGCCTGATTGCCCACCGGCGGATGGCCCTGTGGAAGTGCTGGCGCTGCTTGCGGTTTGCTGCCTGCGAGTCCTGATGGCGGCACTGCGGCTGGGTTATTGCCTTGCGACTCACAGCCGATTTGAATGCAAAGGAAGGACACGAACAAAATAATCAAAGGGTGGGACATTTTTTTCTCCGTCAACTGGCCACCTGCTTGGCTTTGGCGCTTTGTGCTTCCAAATCCAGCAAGTTGCGAATTTCATCTAAACTGAGCGAACGTGGGCCTGGGGCATCTTTGCCCAGCACACTCTCGGCTGCCATGCGTTTTTCATCAGCCAAGGCCAGCATCCGTTCCTCGATGGTGTCTTCACACGCCAGTCGAATCACGTGGACCGGTTTTTCTTGGCCGATGCGGTGGGCCCGGTCTGTGGCTTGATCTTCGACCGCTGGGTTCCACCATGGGTCGTAGTGGATGACAGTATCTGCGGCAGTGAGTGTAACCCCCGTGCCACCAGCTTTTAAGCTAACCACGATAACCGGAGGACCATCTTCCCGTTGAAAGTTCGCAATAATATCTCCACGGTTTTTAGAGCCGCCGTGCAGCCACAATGCATTTTCAACGCCTTCCTCTTTGAGAACTTCATGGATGATTTCTTGCATCTTTACGAACTGACTAAAGACCACCACGCGTCGGTTAGAGGCCAAGCACTCACGAATAATCTCCGCGAACAGCGCTCGTTTTGCTGAGGAGACTTCGCCGCCCTTCTTTTTGCCCAACACCAGTTGTGGGTCGCAGCACGTTTGTCGCAACCGCATCAATGCTGCTAAAATAGGTGCACGTGCGCGCCCACCGCGGTGAATGGAGAGTGCTTGTTCCACATCGGTGCGAACTTCGGCAAGAATACGAAGGTAAAGGCCTCGTTGGTCGTTGTCCATATCGCAGCGGTAGACCGTTTCGATTTTGGGCGGCAACTCGCTGGCCACATCCTCTTTCTTACGTCTGAGAATGACGGTGCGGCACCTGCGTCGGAGTTCTTCCAGGCGCATTTGATTGCCTTTGGCGATGGGGATCCCGTAACGTTTTTTGAATACGCGTTCGGTACCAAATAAGCCAGGGGTGACCACCTCTAGAATGCTCCAAAGTTCCTCAACTCGGTTTTCAATGGGGGTACCGGTAAGCGCTAAACGTTGTTCACTTTTTATTTGTTTAACGGCTTTCCAAGCTTCGGTTTGTCGATTTTTTACGTGCTGGGCCTCGTCCATGATCAGATACCGGAAAGAGATTTTTCCCAGTTGCTCATCCACATCACGCCGGAGTAATGCGTAACTGGTGACCACCAAATCGGCACTGTCCATCTCGCCGAACTGTTCTTTACGTTCGCGACCATGCCATTTAATCACCTTCAAACCGGTCACATGTTTTTTTGCCTCTTGAAGCCACACGTCGATCACGCTGGTGGGGGCCACTACCAAACTGGGTTTGGACCCTTGATTTTGTTTGGCCCAAGCAAGAACCGCCAATGTCATCAAGGTTTTACCCAGGCCCATGTCGTCGGCTAAGATGCGGCCCAGGTTGAGACGATGGAGATGACGCATCCAAGCCATGCCGTCTTGTTGGTACGGTCGGAGTTCGGTGAGCACCGAGTCGGGAACCAAATGATCTTCTTCGCTGGCTTCTGCGGTGAATGACTCCAACCGCTTTTTGAGGTCGGATTGGCAATCCAGTTCCACTTTATCTTGGAGGCTCGCGGCCAATAAAGCGAGCTCAGTGGTCCCGATTTCACGAGTGGCCTCACTGTCTTTGAGGTCTAAAACATCCACCAGGTATTCCAAGCTTTTTCCCGCCGCAGGATCGAGTGTGATGATGGTGTCCTCATCGAGGGCCACTGCTCGCTGACCCGCCAATGCGGCTTTGGCCAAGTCATCGTAGGCCACGGCCAAGTGTCGTGCCTCTTCCCCGATGTCCAAACGCACGGACAGAAGGTCTTGGTACCCTTCTTCGGCGTGTTCTACCCTCAGGATGGGTTTTTGTGGCAGCTGGACCACGCGAGGCAAACAATCTTCATCAATTTCGAGGTATTCAGGGACACCTTCACGTTCAACCAACTGTGCCAGGATATTGAGTGCTTTGGGACCTCCAGCAAAAAAACCGCGGTGGTTGGCAGCGGGTGAAAGCCCAAGGTTATACAGGGCCATGCGCGCATTTTCCTCGAGAGAGGTGGGACGTGAGATCAGGGTGGTGACCCCTTCATCATTCTTCTCGCCAGCCTTGTACAGTGCGTGTACGGGGGCCAGCGCGCCTCGTGCTGGGATTTCCACTTCATCGACCATGTCGTCGTAGGATACCTCTGTCACAAGATGAGCCCGCAACCCAAAACTGTCCTCGCCGTTACCAGAAGCCAATAAGGCGCGAACCATAATTTTGGCATCGGGTTCTGAGGGAACCCCTAAATCAAGAAGCTCTGAGAGTTCAACACCCAGGCCAACCACCGCACCAAAGGCGGCTTCTCCTTCTTCGGTGGTTAAACCTGAGATCGGTAAAGGCGCGGATTGTAAAAGCGCCACCGCTTCTCCCGGCAAAATGGGGGGGGCAACACGATATAGATGATGGCCATCCACCAGGAGCATTGCTTCTTGTTCCCCAATCACTTCGGGAGATTCTAACATTTGGTCGTCGTCATCAATGGCGATAAAACCCATGCCCGGCCCATGCTCTTCTGATTCGGTGAGAATAGACTTAAAGTGGGCTGGCTGGGTCACCTGGACCAAGCCACCTTTGCCTTCAATTTCTAAAGCCAAATCCGCCGCGAAACTGAGCAAGCGGCCCACTTGTGCTTTGGTGAGCGCAAACCGACCTTTGAACGCACGCGAGATGCCGGCTTCGGCCAAAATATTGAGTGCCGCTTTTTCGCGTTCGGAAAGGCCTTCTTCACCTTCCAGTATTTCGTGGACATTCACCATGGGCATATTGTGCGGCCCCACGTAAAGTTTTGCGAATGCACGATCTCCAGTGAGTCCATCTTCGTTGAAGACAAGTCGAATTCGGCGATTCGGCGCGTGAAGAGCGTTTTGCAGGTGAACCCAGGGCAAAGGTGCGTATTTCATGAAAATTCAATCCTTTATTGGCGATCAAAGAAGTTGGTCAGTGTCAGCACAAAAACAGTTATTTGAAAAGGGGATGCAACCGGGGGTATGATGCCTGAGTGGAAAATAATAACGAAATTCCAGAAAAAATCTGGGAAAAAATGACCGAAGTGGCGATCGAGGCCATGCAGAACGCCTATGCCCCCTATTCCCGCTTTCAGGTGGGGGCGGCGCTCTTGACTGAAAATGGAGAAATTTTACCCGGCTGCAATGTGGAAAATGCCAGTTATGGGTTGACTTTGTGTGCCGAAAGAACGGCTGTGGCCGCTGCTGTTTCCCAAGGCCACAAAAAATTTATCGGGGTTGTGGTGGTCACGAACACGTCGCCACCGAGTTCCCCCTGTGGTGTTTGTCGGCAAGTCTTACACGAGTTTGCGCCCGATCTTCCGGTGCGGTTGGTGAATCCAGCCGGTGAAACTCTCACGGTTAGCTTGGCCGACTTATTGCCCATGAGTTTTGACAAGACAGAATTGTCCAAAGGTCAAAAGCAGTCACCGGGCGCTGAATGACCGCTGCACCTCAAACGCTTTTAAAGGGGGGGACCTTGCTCACCATGGTGCCTGAAGAAGGACCGATGGTGGCGGACATTCTCTTTGGGCCGGAGGGCATCGTTCGGATTGCTCAAGATATCCAACTCATTGAAAATACGAATATTTTAAACGTTTCAGGGGCTTATGTGCTGCCCGGTTTTGTACAGGCCCACGTTCATTTTTGCCAGACGCTGTTTCGCGGGCGTGCCGAACAGGTTCCTCTTTTGGATTGGTTGGAACAGTTTATCTGGCCCATGGAAGCAGCCCATACTGCGGACAGTTTGCGGGTGTCTGCCCGTTTGAGCATGGCCGAACTTTTGTTGGGTGGCACCACGGCTGCCTTGGACATGGGAACCGTGCACCACACCCAGGTTCTGTTTGAGGAAGCGAAGGCAGCTGGTTTTCGGCTTATCACCGGAAAGGCCATGATGGACAAGGGGCCCAACCCCATGGGGGGTTTGTTGGAGCAAACCGAAGCCAGTCTACAAATGGCCGATGATTTGGCTGCGCAATGGCACGATGCAGAAGGGTTGGTTCAATACGCTTATGCACCGCGCTTCATTTTATCTTGCACCGACGAGCTGATGCGTGAAACAGCCCAATTAGCCAGAGCAAGAAAGGCCCTCATTCATACCCATGCTTCAGAAAACCCCGGCGAGTTAGATGTGGTTCGTGAGCGTTATGGGCGGGGGAACATCGGTGCTTTGGAAGATTTGGGTTTGGTGGGTCCAGATGTGGTTTTGGCCCATTGTGTGTTGCCCGATGTGGATGAAACACAAATATTGCAGCAGTCCCAAACTGGTGTTGCCCATTGCCCCAGCACGAACCTCAAATTGGCATCCGGCGTGGCGCCCATCCCCGCTTATTTAAGCGATGGAATTCGTGTGGGCATCGGCGCAGATGGTGCACCTTGCAACAATCGTTTGGACATGTTTGCTGAAATGCGGTTGGCAGGATTGGTACAAAAGCCCTTACTGGGGGCGGCGGCTTTACCGGCCAAAAGGATTCTCGAGCTGGCCACGGTGGGTGGTGCCGATTTGGTGGGCCTTGGAGATCGAGTGGGGCAACTGAAAACAGGTTTTTCCGCTGATATTCAGGTGATCAGGCCTCAAGGGCCCCATATGTGGCCTGGTGCGGATCCATACACAGACTTGGTGTACAGCGCCCAAAGCACAGATGTCGATGCCGTTTGGGTTCGTGGGTGCCAAAAAGTAGAAAATGGCGCTTTGATGGGTTGGGATATGGACGCGCTTTTTGAAAACGCGCGCACGGCCATCTCTGATTTACGGGAGCGTCTTGTCAGCAGCTGATTTTTAAGACATCCTCGCGACGCCTACAGACAGGAGTGCTCCCATGGCGTTGCATGGAACCCGGTTCGGAAAATACAATTTACTCAAGCGCATCGCCGTGGGGGGCATGGCTGAAATCTTCTTGGCCAGGCAAGAGGGCCTAGAAGGCTTTGAGAAGATGATTTGCATCAAGCGAATTCGGCCTCACCTATCCAACCAACCCAATTTTGTGACAATGTTTCTCAATGAGGCCAAATTGGCGGCGCGACTGAATCACCCCAACATTGCGCAAATATACGATTTGGGCCGCATCAACGATTCATATTTTATTGCCATGGAGCACATCAGCGGTCGGGACATGAGTCGCATCATTCCCAAGGCACAGACCAAAGGCATTGGGTTTCCCATGGTCTACGCTCTCAAAGTGGCGGCCAACGTTTGTGACGGACTGAACTACGCTCACACCAAAACGGATGCGTACGGCAACCCACTCCATATTGTTCATCGCGATGTGACCCCCGAGAATTGCTTGGTGGGATTCAATGGCACGGTCAAGCTGGTGGATTTTGGTATTGCTAAAGCGAACACACAGTTAGAAGAAACCCAGGCGGGCGAATTAAAGGGCAAGTTGTCTTATATGAGTCCTGAGCAAGCCATGGGAGAGCCCTTAGACCATCGCTCCGATATCTTTTCCTTGGGCGCGATTTTATACGAATGGATCACCAGCGCGCGTATTTTTACCGGCGAAAATGAGATGGCCATCCTAAAGGAAATTGTGGACGGTCATATTTATCGTCCATCCTACTTCAAAGATAACGTCCCTGAGCCCGTCGAGAATATTTTAATGCGCGCGTTAGAAAAAGATCGGGAGAAGCGCTATCAAAGTGCGTGGGAGATGCAGTATGACATCGACACTTATTTGGCATCTTGCGAATTCACCCCATCCAATATTCATCTCGCAAATTTCTTAAAGCAAATTTTCGAAGATGAAATCCAAGACGAACAAGAGCAATTGGTGCGATTGCGAAATGAGCAAGTGTACCAAGAACCCAGCGCCTATGATGACGTGCTGAATGAAGAGGTCTTAGACATAGATGCGCTGAGTGGCGAAATGGTGGCCGCATCCTTGGAAGGGGCCCCCTTGGTGGAGGGAGCTCCAGAGTTAGGGGAAAGTCCTTTTCATCGTACCCCAACACCTTCAGGGCGATTCACCCAGGGGACCACTGAGCTCACGGTTCAGTTCAGCCAAAAAGAAATGAATTCCATAAAGAAAATGGCTGAACACAGTGGGTTAGAGCCGGATCAAGTGGTTCGCGAATTGGTGCGGCAACAGGGGCGATGGACCTAAGGACATTTAATTCCTCTTCGAGCCCAAAAGACGCTATAATTTAGACAATGAGTGAATCGAAGAAAAAAGGGCCAGCACCCGTTCCTTTGGATGTTCCGTTGCCTGAGTTGGAAGTGTCCATTCCTTTGGCCAAGCCCGCCCTGGTCCCGGAGGCCTTTGATATAGGCCAACCCGTCGAAAAAAAAGGGAATTTAGACGCTGTTGCCCCGGACAACACGGCGGCGCCGGACCTGAGATTGGCGCCGGAAGTGGCGCAAGCGCCCCAGGCTCAACCTCAAACCGCGGTTGAACCAAGTCCCGCGAGCCAAACGCCCGCCAAACAGCGTGACACTTCACGGGCGATTCCAAAAATGAAGGCCATTGAGAGCGATGACCCCTACCTGAACGGACTTCGGCCCCTGCGCCAAGCGGAGTTTTCTGAGGCCACCGAAAAATACGTGGGCCCTCAAGCGGTGGGGCCGATGAAATTGATGGCGTCTCGGGCCATGGCGCCTTTGGCGCCGCGAGATTTGATTCGCGTGGTCTATCAGCTGATCTTCGACGATGAGGACAGAATCGCTGCAGCCGCATTACGTGCCTTTAAAGATCTCGATGATCGTGTTTTGTCCGCCGTATTGGGCGAGGCGTTACCACCCACTGTTTTGTTATTGTTGGCCAGGACATTGGTTCGAAGAAGCCTTCATCTTGAACGGGTTTTGCTCAACCGTGATACGCCCGACGATGGTTTTGTTTACGTCGCCAACCATTGCGAAGATGCCGCAATTCTTTCCATTGTTGCGGGCAACCAAGAACGGATGTTACGCGAATACAATATCATTCGTGGTTTAACGAATAACTTGGCCACGGCACGGATCGACTTGGATCGCGCCATTGACTTCTTGGTTCGTGAAGGGGTCTTCTTAGAAGATCTGCCCCAATTTACCGAGGCATTTAATCGCTTGGGTAAAGCAGAGGCCATGGAAGCATTGAAAAATGTGGAAATCAGCCACACCTTGCTCACCGAAGAAGAGCAACTGTTGTGTGCCCAGCACGGATTGACCGCCGAACAACTGCTGCTGGGTGGCATGCGCGATATCGGCAGTTTGCTCGAAGCGGAAGAATTAGATCTTCAGTCAAGACGCCGACAGCCTCTCAACACCTATCCCATCTCTGTGCAGATCAAGATGGCCATGTTGGGTGATCACATGTGCGTTTTGGAAGGACTTCACTCGTCTAACCGGATGGTGGCGTCAGCCGCCATTCGAAATCCCAAGGTTCGAGAGGGCGATATCATTAAAATCGCTAAAATTAAGTCAATTTCCGAAGAGGTGGTTCGTTACATCGCCAACAGTAAAGACTGGACCAAGTCTTACAAGGTGAAACATTCACTTATTTCTCACCCCAAGACACCACCTTCGATGGTGAAACGGTGGATGCCCCTTTTGCGTACCACAGACCTCAAAACGCTGGCCAAGAGCAAGCAAGTGCCCATTCACGTGTCAAGAAACGCCAAAAGAATCCTGCTCAACAAAAGATAAGGGCAAAGGGATTGCAAGACCCTGGTTTTTTCGCCATGCTTTCGAGGCGATGGCGAGGGAAAAATGAGCAAAAAAGCAAAAGAAAAAGCGTTACAGGCAAAAGAAGACGCGCTTTTAATTCGAGCGTCCGGTGTCATTTGGCCGGAAGACGCCAAAATCACTCCCATGATGCGTCAATGGCTCAAGGCCAAAGCCCAATCGCCTTCTTCCATTTTGCTTTTCCGCATGGGGGATTTTTACGAGCTTTTCGGTGATGACGCTGTTTCGGCCGCGCCCGTTTTAGAGTTGGCCTTGACCAGCCGTGACAAAGGTAAAAACGGATTTCCCATGGCTGGGTTTCCGCACCATGCCGCTCCGGTTTATATTGCCAAACTCATCGAAGCTGGCCTCAAAGTGGCTGTCTGTGATCAAATGGAAGACCCTGCTTTGGCGAAAGGAATTGTCAAAAGGGATATCACTCGCATTGTAACGCCCGGTCTTATTTTAGAAGATGAAAGTTTAACCGCTGGCAACAATAACTATTTAATGGCCATCCACGGTGATGCCCATCAAATGGGTTTGGCCGCTTTAGATTTGTCCACCGGTGATTTTGTGTGCACCGTAACAGCTGACTATGAATCAATTTGGGATGAGGTTTTACGTCTCAACCCTGCAGAATTGGTGGTGGTGGACCAACCCTGGCAGCGGGCACAATTTGAAGGCATGGTACAAGCGCACCCTGGAGCACTGACCTGCCGAATAGAGTGGAAAGAAACGAAGCGCCTAGACGTGGCGGTGTTCGAACCACTCGGCCTTTTAGATCCTGTTTTAGAAACCGATTCATTCAAAGAAGGCTTGACCGCAGCTGCTTTGGTTTTATCTTACGTCCAAGAGAATCAAAATGGCTTACCACCTCATTTGTCGACGCCGCGGCCTTACGCTATCGATCATCAATTGATTATTGATGAAACCACCCGAACCCACCTGAACTTGGTTGGTTCCTCCCGCCAGCGACGTAAAAAGGGAACGCTCCTGTGGGCGCTCGACCGAACATTGACCGCTATGGGGTCCAGGCATTTGCAAAGACGTTTGCTGGCGCCTTCAACAAATCTTGAAAAAATAAACAACTGGCAAGATGAAGTGGCCGAGATGGTGGCGAAACCAATGGTTGTCGAAGGTCTCAAAACCGCGTTGCGTGACGTTTATGATTTAGAAAGATTAACCGCGCGTGTGGCCAGCCAACGTGCTTCCCCTCGTGATCTTGGTCAACTACGTAAGTCTATGAGCGCTTTGCCTCGTTTGCAACAGGCTTTGGGGCTGAGTAAAAAAGGTGTGTTGGCAGCCCGGGGCAAAGCACTGGATATACTTGACGACGTGTACGCCGAGTTGGATAAAGCGTTGGCCGAAACGCTGCCGCTCACCCAAAAAGAGGGCGGTTTGTTCAAAGAAGGGTTTAACGCCGAACTTGACGAATTGGTGGGCTTGGCCACAGGTGGACGACAAGCCATTGTACAGGTTGAAGAACAAGAAAGGGCCCAAACGGGAATCCCAAACCTCAAAGTTAAGCACACCCGTGTTTTTGGATACTACATAGAAGTGACTCGCAGCCATTTGTCCCGGGTGCCGGAACATTATCGACGTAAACAAACGATTGCCAATGGCGAACGATATATTACTGAAGAACTCAAGTCGCTTGAAGAGCGGGTGGCGTCGGCAGAAACCCGGCGCGTGGCCAAAGAAGCACAGCTTTTTGAAGCGTTGCGAGCCATGTTGGCCTCTCACGCACAACGTTTTTTAAAGGTGGCACAAGATGTGGCGTCTCTTGACGTTGCTTTCTCCTTTGCGACCATCAGCCAAGAGCGCAACTACAAGAGACCCGAACTGTTGCCCGCCGATCAAAGAATCATGATGGTCGAAAGAAGCCGTCACGCTGTGTTGGAACTTCTCAGCGAAGAATTGGCAGAGCCTTTCGTGCCCAATGACATTCACCTGGATTCGCAAGAGCGACAGATGTTGCTGGTGACGGGACCCAATATGGCGGGGAAAAGCACGGTAATGCGCCAGGTGGCACTGATTCAAATTCTCGCACAAATGGGTTGCTTTGTCCCAGCGGAAGTCGCCAATTTGTCTTTGTGCGATCGGGTCTTTGCGAGGGTCGGCGCCTCTGATGATTTGGCGCGCGGACGGTCTACCTTTATGGTGGAAATGGCAGAGACCAGTCACATCCTTAAAAACGCGACGCCTTTTTCTTTGGTACTTTTGGACGAGATCGGGCGAGGCACCAGCACTTATGATGGCCTGGCCATCGCTTGGGCCGTGACGGAATATTTACACCAGCAGGTGGGTGCACGTACTTTATTCGCGACCCATTATCACGAACTCACCAGTTTATCGACGAAGCTCGAGCGTCTCCAAAACATGCATGTGGCGGTCCATGAAAAAGATAAAAAGATAACATTTTTACGATTGCTCAAAGATGGACCTGCGGGCCGCAGTTATGGGGTACATGTGGGAAAACTGGCCGGCCTCCCTGATGCGGTGATCGAACGCGCCACTGGGCTGTTGGAGCTTTTTGAGTCTGACCAGGGTCCAAAGAGCGGTCCCTCTGTGCAAGAAAATCAACTGCTCTTATTCAATGGCCCCAAACCGGAAACCAGTGATGCCGTATCACCCGTTCATCGCTGGCTCGAAGAAGAGCTGGCCGCCTTGGATTTGAACGCGCTTACCCCGATCGATGCTTTGAACGCATTGGCAAGGCTTCAAGCCGGTGCGAAGAAAAAATCACCCAAGAAGGCGAAACCCTCCAAGAACATTCGTCGCGTTTAAAGAGGGGGCGTGAGTTTGAGTTCACCAGTCATATCTACCAAGTGGAAAATACGCTCCGGGCGTTCTGATGCGGCTTCCGTTTTTTCCGACGCTTTGGGGGTGGGTCCCCTGCTGGCACAGGTGATGGCCAATCGTCGACTTGAAGAAGTGGATGCGGCCGAAGCATATCTTGAACCGAGATTGAATTCATTGCCTGATCCTGATGCGTTGGCGGGAATGGCTGAGGCAGTGGCACGTTTGGAATTGGCCCTGGAACGAAAAGAGACCGTTGGCATTTTTGGGGATTATGACGTGGACGGCGTGACTTCAACAACGCTGCTCGCCGAATTTCTAAGTGCTTGTGGTTTGCATGTGGTGACCACCATTCCCAACCGATTACTCGAAGGTTACGGATTGTCTCAAGCTGGCGTCTCGCGGTTAGCAGAGGCTGGGGCACAGCTGATCGTCACCGTGGACTGCGGTGTGACCGCTCATGAAGAGGTCGCTTTTGCACGGGAAAAAAATATTGATGTCATTGTCATTGATCACCACACCGTACCTGTAACCTTGCCCGAGGCTGTGGCCATCATTAACCCCCATCGACCCGATTGCACGCGCAATGCGGAACATTTGTGTGCAGTGGGAGTGACCTTTAATCTTTGTGCTTCGCTTCGCCGTTCGTTGCGTGAAAAGAATTATTTTAACGAAATAGATGAACCAGATTTGCGACCGCTCTTAGATTTGGTGGCGCTCGGAACGGTTGCTGATGTCGTTCCTTTGGTGGCGGATAACCGTGTTTTTGTGCGTCACGGCTTGCGCATGATCAGTCGGCAACAGCGTCCAGGGTTTTCGGCACTCATGGAGGTGGCAGACATCCAGCCTCAGCGTATCACGTCGGGGCATCTGGGTTTTCATTTGGGTCCCCGGGTAAATGCGGCAGGTCGTTTGGCCGATGCGGGGCGCGCGGTTTCTTTGTTCCAAACCTCAAATATGAAAGAGGCGCGCCTTTTGGCCCAGGAATTGGACCGAGAAAATCAAGCGCGGCGAACCCTGGAAAAGCAGATCACAGAAGAAGCCATTGCGGAAATCGAAGGTCATGACGAACTTCGAAAAGCAAAAGTTTTGGTGGTGGCGAAAACACATTGGCACCCAGGGGTGGTGGGCATCGTGGCGTCCCGACTGGTGGACCGATTTGGCCGACCCGCTTTGGTCATCGGAGAGGGGGGCAAAGGTTCAGGACGAAGCATCCCTGCGTTTCATTTGCATCAAGCGCTTTGCGCTGCATCTGAGCATCTGTTGGGTTTTGGAGGCCATGCCCATGCTGCGGGCGTCCATTTGGATTTTTCGGCTCTTAAGCCGTTGCGGAGTGCCTTAAATAAATTTGCCAGTGAACACCTCCCAGATGATGCGCTGGGACGCGTTTTTCAGTACGATGGAACCATGGCCATGGAAAATGTCACTTTTGGAAATGTCAGTGAGCTGAGCCGCGCGGCCCCTTTTGGGAGGGGGAACCCCGAGCCACTTTTTCGATTTGATGGGTTGCAGGTGGCAAACTTACAAATCCTTAATGGAGGACATCTCAAAGCGTATTGCGGCGAGGGGAATACTTTTGAACTCATCGCATTCGGACAGGCCGATAAAGAAGATTTGTTTGCTGGTTCCGTAGATGTATTGGCCGTTCCTGAAATCAATCGCTGGCGGGGAAGAGAAAAGCTGCAGTTGCGTGTCAAAGACGTGATGCCCGCGGGGGTGATGCCATGAAAACAGGGCTTCAATTATTGGGCGGTCTCTTTGTGGTGTGCTGCTTGGCTTGGGTTTCAAATGTCCATGCAAAAAAAGCGAAAAACCCATTTTTGCCAACGAGAGCTCACATACCCAAAGGGCAGCAACTGGGAGTTTACTTCTTGCCCTGGGATGACAATGGCCCGGTGTTGGCCGTTCGGTTTTTTCTTTCAAAAGATAACGTGAAAGGCTCTCTTCCTTTAGAGGCTGCCTTCGTCGATGACTCTGGGTCCGACATTTGGCGGGAAGAAATTTCCGGGGCGGTGGATTTGGCTTTTTGGGGTGAAGCACCACTGGGGGGTAATCGCGTACATATCGACTTTGCGGATGATGGAGCCATTCTGATTTCCTTGAAAGACGTCGCCGAATGGGGAAAAGAGAACCCTCAATATCAGCCGGGTGGGGGGTGGCACGTGGCGCCCATTGATAAACGCGTGGGTGCCCAACTCATGATTGCTGCGCCGCCACCGTCTCTCGACGAACTTAAAACCAACTGGCGGGTCCGTAGGGGGCTATTGGCCGGAAAATATCGTCGTTCCTACGGATGGGTTGTGGTCCGCGAACTTAACACATCGGAACCAGTTTCCGCTTTGGTATGGCCCGCCGGTGAAGGTGTAGCGTGGGCCCAAATGAATCACAAAGGCGAGATTGAGTTGGAATATTTAAATGCGTTGGCATCCCAATATCGTCGTAAATACTTTAAGGGCGGGGTGCCAGAGCGAGACGCATCAAAATGGGAACGCGCACGGTATGACCTGTTGAATGTCACCGAGAAAGACAGGTGTATCATTCCTGCGACGTTTGTGATTTCTGGGTTTCAGGACATGAGTGGCTATCAAATCAGCGACGCCATTTATACCCGGTGCGAAAAAGACTCTATTTACGGGAGATTGACCATCAAAAGGATGTGGGGCCAGTATCAAAAACTGGCCACCCAAGGCCTTTGGGTTCAGTTTTAACTAAACAGTGCGGCCCTCGCGATAGGCACGCACTGATTCTAACAACCAATCTCTCAGTCGCTTTTCATCGCCGGGTGCAAACTTGCGATACGCCGCACCAACCATCCATGAGCCGTCTTGATCTTCGACCCAGACCACATCGGAAGAAACCTTCAGAAGCTCGAGCTCTTTGTCCACTGGAAGATAAAGAATCAGGTTGATGGGATCACCCACATGCAGTTCTTCGAGGATTTCAAAAGAGATGCCTCCCACCGCCATGTTTCTGGTGGTGGTGGTAAAACTTTGGGAGCCACATGACACTTCCACACGGACTTCAATTGGGGCCCTCAGGTGGCGTGTTTTTTTCGATTCGACTTCGGTTCCAGCTTCCTGGGTCATTGGGGTATCCTTTATTGAGGTGCACGATTCCAAGTTGTCAGATCCTCGCGTTCCCCCGATGACGCGCTAAACCCTTTGTCCTGGAAGTGCGCCATTCTACTGAGGTGTAGCCGATGGATGCAAATTATTGGGTTTTGGATTTTTTAGCCGGTAATGTTGTATAAATGGCCGTTTTTAAATATGATTTTCTAAATAATCATCGGGGCATGACGCAAGTGCTGGAAAAAGAGATATCAAAAATGGGAGATCCCCAGAAAAAACCAACTGAAATTCAGGCCCTAGCAGGCCGTCGTTGGAATATTTTGTGGGTTCTGAGCCTCTTTTTCACCGTTGGAATTACGCCGGCTCAGGCTGATGAAGGCCGTTACCAAGATTATGTTTTTGGCGCACGGGCCATTGCTTTGGGTGGGGCTTTCACCGCGATATCAAACGACGCTTCGGGTATCTTTTACAACCCAGCAGGCTTGGTAGATGTGAGTCGATCGAACCTCTCCATTGCGACCAGTTTTTACGGGATTGAATTAGGCGGTCAGGATTTTGCTGAGAACGCAGGCTTTTTAAGCTCAGGCAATTTCTCCGCCGCAGATCTAATTATTCTTCCTTCGGCATCGGGGGGGGTCATTGGTTTAGGGCGACCCTTATCAAATGGTGCGTATCGCCATGCCGTTGCATTTGGAACGGCTGTACCCAAATACACCTACCGGGTTTTTTCGACCCCTCTTTCAGAGCTGGCAACCGACGCCAATGGCATTATTACCCATTACCGCACAGCATTGGTGGATCGAACATTACATGCAGGTGGGGGTTATGCATACCGTCCTTCTCCCTGGTTACGGATGGGCGCTTCACTTCAGTACGTTTTAAGAACGTTAGATGCGACCGAAGGGTTGAATGCTTACGAAGAATCGAACACCCGGTCTTTTTTGTCCTCTAACTCACATTTGCGTGCAACGAACCACAGTTTGCGATCTGCTTTGGGAATTAAACTTCATCTGGGTTCGCGTTGGTTGGCCGGACTTTCTGTGACCACTCCATCGTTGGGCTTATACGAAAGCGTGTCATTAGAGTCTTATACGGTCACGGGGGCACCGAACCTGCCACCCTCATCGCTTACACCGATTTTGTTTGAAAATGATGCTGTGATTGGCGGTGATGGGCTTGGGACGAACCCTGGTGTTGCCTCGGTGGGTAGCCAGCAACCGGGCTTTGTGCGGGCAGGGATGGCCTTTGTTCAGCCGTCTTCATTTACGTTGGCATTTGATCTCACAGGATACGCGGCCAACGAATATAATTTGCTGCCCATCAATTTCATGGAAGGTGTTTATGACGATCGCAGTGTTCAAGAATTATTGAAGCGCATTCCGATATCTATGGCGGTTTCTCGTAAATCAGTGGTGAATCTCAACATGGGTTTTGAAAAATTATTTGGCGAAAACAAAAGTGCATCTTTCGGTTTCTTTACCGATTTTTCCTCTGCCCCTGAATTAACGGTAGATGAAAACGGCTTCTTGCCGGCCGGAGAGAATTCCAGGCTCGCGAATCTAGATATGTTGGGGATTGTTTTAAGCTACGGGCAGTTTTCGGAGCATACATTAGGAAGATACGGGGTCATGATTTCTACTGGGAAAGGGAACGTGGTCTCATCCTCAGATCCCAGTGGATCATTGGGTGAGGGGTTGCCTCCCTTGGCTGTGGCCGAAGCCACGGAGACATTCGTTTACTTTTTCGTTTCTTCCAGTTTTCGATACAGCAAGGCGCGCCAGTAGTTTTTCGGTACCATGGCAATCGAATTATTTTTTGAGGCGCTCTGCGTAATCCCAAATCAGGGATTCCAATAAAGAGTTTCCTTGACGATTTTCGAGTCCATTGATTTCGCGAATGCCGGTTGGGCTGGTCACATTCACTTCGGTAAGTCGGTCACCGATGACATCAAAACCAACAAAATGGAGACCTAGCTCTTCCAAGTGAGGCTTGAGGCGCGCAGCGATTTCTTTGTCCCGTTCATCCACTTGGGTGAGCGCGGCATTGCCACCCACATGTAAATTTGCGCGATGGTCAGTGGCACCCGGTAAACGCTTTAGGGCACCCAAACATTCTCCGCCCAAGAGCAAAACCCGTTTGTCACCCTTATTGATTTCTTTCACATACTCTTGGGCGATAATGGGCGTTGTTCCCCGTTGCGTGAGCACTTCAATGGCCGATTTAAGGTTTTTGTCTTCATGGGAAAAAACGAAAATGCCGTAGCCACCCGCCGCATCGATGGGTTTTAATACCACTTGTTCCATTTCCTTGGCTGCATTCAGGAGCTGCTTCGCATCTGCACTGACGATTGTGCGTGGATATAAATCACTGGCAAAATGAGCCCACAATTTTTCGTTGGCGATACGCATGGATGTGGGATTGTTTAACACCAAGGTTTTCTTGGGGTCATGACGGTCCAAAATAAAGGTCGCCGTGATAAAGGCTTGGTTCACTGGTGGGTCTTTGCGCATCCAGATGAAATCGAAGTCATCAAAGAAGAGTAAGGTTTCCTCCGCGAGCCATTCAAATTCGACTCGTGTTTGCGGGGGGGATTGGAAGGCCAAGGGTCTGCAGAGGGCGTAACCATTCGCGCCTTCTAAGCCCAGCTGATGGATGCCGCAGAAAAAACTCTCATAGCCTCGTTTTTGGCTCTCCCACATGAGGGCCAGAGTGGTGTCGCCCTGAGGATCCACATGGTCAAAAGGGTCCATGACATACAAAACGCGTTTGGACATAACTATTTCCTTTGCCGCATTGAAAAGCTTCTTTAAGAAATCACCAAAAATGGTATGACACAAGCACCCTAACATTTAGTGGTGGTTAAAGGGATGTTATGACGCAGCAAGAACCTCAAAAGCTCACTATGGAAATGCTCATGGAATACCTGGCCTCTGGAGAGAAGCCTAAGGAGGCATTCCGCATTGGCACAGAGCATGAAAAATTTGGGTTTCATATCCCCACGCGAACACCTTTGGGGTTTGAAGGGCGTAAGGGCATTCAGAGCCTTTTAGAAGCCATTTTAAAAGATCCGCAAAGTGCGCCTCGCGGTGAACCCTGGAAGCCGCTGCGCGAAGCAGGTAAGCTGGTCGGTCTGGCGTCAGGAAGCATGTCTATTTCTTTAGAGCCCGCGGGCCAGTTAGAGCTGTCTGGGGCACCGTTGAAAACCATTCATGAAACTGCGCACGAAGTGCGGCAACACTTTAGGTTGCTGCGGCGTTTTTGTGGGCCGAACAACGTTGGCTTTTTGGCTACTGGCTACCATCCTTTTTACCATTGGTCCACGTTGCCCCAAATGCCAAAGGCCCGTTACGGCATCATGCGAAACTATATGCCCACAAAGGGCAGACGTGGTTTAGAAATGATGCATGCCACCACGACCATTCAAGCGAACTTGGATTTCAGCTCTGAGCAAGAAATGGTAGAGATGTTCAAGCTTGCGCTGGCCATCACGCCGTTGGTGACGACTCTTTTTGCCAACAGCCCTTTTCTCGAGGGCAAAGCGAGCGGGGCATTGAGCGAGCGCTCTTTGGTTTGGATGGATACTGACCCTGACCGTTCCGGTTTCCCAAGTTGCGTGTTTGAGAAAGATTTTGGTTACGAAAAGTGGATGAACTGGGTGTTGGATGTCCCCATGTATTTTATTCACCGTGATGGTGAGTATCATGACGTGGCTGGGGCTTCATTTAGAGATTTTATGTCGAATGGTTTGTTGGGCCATGAAGCCACAATCATCGATTTTGAAAATCATTTATCCACCGTATTTCCTCATGTCCGGCTCAAGAAATTTTTGGAGGTGCGTTGCGCAGATGGGGGACCCATTAAATTTATTTCTGCTTTACCGGCATTGTGGAAGGGGTTGCTCTACGATGAGACGGCCCGACAGCAGGCTTGGGCCCTGATGGACGACCCGTCGTTAGACGAGCTTAACTCTTTCCAAAAAGAGGTCGCCATCAAAGGCTTCGATGCAGTCTATCGAGAGCAAAGCTGTCATGATTTGTGCGCTTCACTTGTTGATTTGGCAAGGGACGGCTTGGTTCGACAGGGCGCAAAAAACGATGATGGTGAAGATGAAACCATCTTCCTCAGAGCTGTTGAAGAGGTGGTACAGCGACGACAAACCCCCGCAGAGCGTCTTCTGTGGAAGCTCAACACTTTTTGGGATGGTGATTTGCAGCGATTGTGGAAATCACGCGTAGACTAGCTTTTTTTACGCGAGATTTTTTTGGTTCTCTTCAGTTTCCATTCACCGAGCTTTCGCCGAATGGTGTGTTCGGACAGTCCCGTCGATCGTGCCAATTCTCGGTTGCTCATGTTGTCGAAGTTTTGCCGAATAAAGGTGTTTGGATCGTCGATGGGATTGGCCGGTTTGCTGGGAATCGGCATGTCTGCAATTTGCTTTGCACGCTTTTTTCGACGGTCCGTGGCGTTGCCTGCTTCCACCGGTTGGGCCTTGGCCGCTTTGGCTTTGGATTTTGCTTTTTTAGCCTTGGATTTTTTGGCGGCTTTCTTTTCCGCCGGTGCGGAGGCCGTATCTTCGGCGAGGCTGCCAAGAAGGTTCTCAGCATTTTGAGCGGCCAGATCTTCATCGGACATGGGGGCCGCTGCCTGCGCATCCGCGGTGCCTTCAGCCACATTGGGATTCAGGCCAAGAGAGATGAGTTTGGTTAGAATTTCACTCTCTTGGAGATCCAAACATCTGGCTAATTCTGTCACGGTTTTGGATTCGCCGAACTCTTTCAAGAATGCTTTGACATTGAGCTTACCGAATTCCCGCTCTCCACCCACGAGGTAGGAGATGTCCAAGAAGCCCGGGACTGAGCGTTTGACGCGTCCGTAATTCCGTTGTTCACGGTCAAACAATAATGAACCGATTTCGTAAGTCATGGAGGGATCAACGGGGCGCGCGGCGGATCGTTTCACGTTTGCGAGCGCTTCTTCTAAGACCGTTCGTCGCCAAGCCAACGCTGTTTCGCTGGAGTCATTGGATGTGGAGGATTCATCTCCGGGGTTCTCGAAAATATTGGATGTCCCGTCGTTTACATTATCGAGTTCTTCCAGCTGTTTGCTGTTAAAAATCAAAGTGTCCTCCTAAGGCTCTCACTGGGTCCGATCGCTCCAATATATACGGGCCAGCAGCCCCATTTGGCGCGATTTTCTCGGTGCGAACAAGCGGGTAACAACCACGGCGATGCCCGTCAAGCAGTGCCAAAGGGTGAGATTTTGCTGGATTAGCCCGTTGACCTTTGGGAGAAGTCTGTTAGATCTTCTCACGTTTCGGGCTTACCCAAGTCTGAACCCAAGTGGTGAATGGCCGCATCGGTGTGTCACCGTATTCGATGGTCGAATATGGGAACCCCGGCCCTCTGGCCCACGGAGACAGCGTTCTCCCCGAAGGTACAAAATGTCTTTTATCGAAAAAATCCAACAAAATTACTTACGTAGCGACCATCCTGAGTTTCGCGTGGGCGACTCTTTGCGTGTTCACTTTCGCATTAAAGAGGGCGAAAAAGAGCGTGTTCAGGTCTTCCAAGGCCTGTGTTTGGCCATGAGCCGCAACAGCCATGCTGGTACCATCACCGTGCGAAAGATCTCTTTTGGTCAGGGCGTCGAGCGTATTTTCCCCATCTCATCTCCCCGAATCGAAAAGATTGAAGTGGTTCAAAGAGGCCGCGTGCGTCGTGCCAAGTTGTACTACCTCCGTGCGCTTCGCGGTAAGAAAGCGCGGATTAAAGAACGCCAAGACTGGGGAAAAAAGAAATAAAAACAGGTGCTTAAATGTACTTGCCAAGCCGGTGAAGCCAGCCTTCCACCGGCTTTTTTTTGAGCAAAAGGGTTGGGTTTGAATCGTGCAGCATGATCTTTTTTCTAAGTCGGAGCACAAATCCTATCCCTTCGCCGCGTGGTATATTGAAAATATCAGTAAAATCGCGGGGATAGATGAGGCAGGGCGCGGTCCATTGGCGGGACCCGTGGTGGCGGCTGCGGTGGTGCTCGATCCCAGCACCACTTTTTTGGCGGAGTTGGGTGATTCGAAAAAGCTGTCCGAGAAAAAGCGCGACGTCCTTTTTGATCTGATTCACCAAGAAGCAATAACCGTGGGCGTTTCGGTTGTGAGCCCAGCTGAAATTGATCAATTGAACATTTTACAGGCCACTTTGTTGGGCATGAAAAACGCTTTCGCGCGTGCGGAGCAAGAACGGGGCCGTAACATCTTGGGTGCCATCGTCGATGGTAACCAGAGAGTCATGCTTCCCCACAGGGTGGTTCAACACACGCTGGTGGGTGGTGATGCCAAATGTCCGTCGGTGATGGCGGCATCGATTATTGCGAAGGTCACGCGAGACCGCCTCATGAAAAAAGCAGACATCGATTACCCCGCATATGGGTTCGGAAAACACAAAGGGTACGGAACCAAAGCTCACATCTCGGCACTTCAGGAACATGGTCCTTGTGAATTACATCGAACAAGTTTTCGCCCCGTCAAGGATGCACTCGTCAAAGCGGAGGGCCGTCTTTCCGTGACCACGACTACCGAAGTGGGTCGAACGGGAGAAGACGAAGCTTCCAATTTTTTGAAAGCGCAGGGCGTCAGCATTCTCGAAAAAAATTATAAGATGGCACGGGGTGAAATCGATCTCATTGGCATGGATCAAAACACATTGTGTTTTGTCGAAGTCAAGACGCTTCGCAAAGCTGGATTCAAGCCAGCCCACCACCAAGTGAATGCACGGAAGCAAAAGCATCTCATTCAAGCTGCACAGTCCTACCTTCAGCGACACCAACGTTATCGTGATCATTCCTGTCGGTTTGACGTTATCTCTGTGGAAGGACCGGTTGAGCGTCCTCAGATCCAATGGCACCGAGCTGCTTTTGAGAGCCCGGTAAAAGGAATTTAAATGACGGGTCGTTTTTTTGTTGTGGCAACGCCCATCGGCAACTTAGGTGATCTCACTTTACGAGGCCAAGAGGTCCTGTCGGAAGCGGCCGTCATTTTGGCGGAAGATACGCGGCACAGTCAGAAACTGTTAAGAGGTTTGAGCATTGCATTTGAAGAGAAGCAGTTAATTTCTTGTCATCAGCACAATGAGCTGGATCGATTGAACCTGGTGCTGGATGCATTGGCGGAAGGCAAATGTGTTGCACTGGTTTCCGATGCTGGAACGCCCACCCTCAGTGACCCCGGTGGACGGCTGATTGAAAAATTAATCCACCAAGGCATAAAAATAGAGGTGTGTCCTGGTGCCAGTGCCTTGTTAGCTGCCTTAATGGGGGCGGGTTTAAACACCACGCGTTTTGCTTTTTTGGGATTTTTGCCGAAGAAGGGGAAAGAACGCGAAACACGAATCACTTCGGCGTTGGTCGCTGGTTTGTCGGTGGCATTTTACGAAGCACCAGAGCGCATCGAGAAAACGCTTCAAGATTTAAACCAATGGGTGGGGCCCATCAAAGTAGTGGTGGCCCGCGAACTCACCAAAAAATTTGAAACGTTTCACCGGGGTGTATTGGGTTCAGAGCTCGCACCACCCCTGGTGCTCAAAGGTGAGATGGTGGTGGTCCTAGAAGCGCCCCAGGCGCCTGCCCAAGCCTGGTTGATGGGACTGAGCGAAGAGGCCCAACAAGAAGCCACGCGGGCACGTGTGACTGCTCTGGCTGCAGATTCGTCGCTGTCACCAAAGGCTGCGGCGAAAGAATTGATGGTGGCCACGGGGTGGTCACGAAAAGAGGCCTATGATGCCATTGTCGCTGCGCGAAAAGACGAGGGCGAGACCTAGAAGGTTAAGCCACCGTGAATCATCAGTTCCCAGCCGAGAGATTCTTCAACATAGAGTCGACGGCCGGGTGTGTCTAAGATGGGATTGTACCAATGATTGACTTCATTGCTGCTTAAGTCATCGAGGTCAACGTAACCATTACTGTTTTTGTCGGTACCAATGTCTTCGGCAGTAACCATGTGATCGGAGTCGTAGGTAAAGAGGAAGTCCACATCAAAATGGACAAAAGGCCCTGCTTTAAAATAAAAGCCGGCACCTGCCTCGGTGCGCATGAACTGCTCCACATAAGTGAGGTCGTTAAAAAGATCGGATATCTCAGAGTAATTGCGGCCTTCCGAAAAATATTCAGTTCCGCCGAACAGGTCGATGGCGAACTTTTGGTCGTAGGCTGGGTCTTCGTGCGCAATAATTTCAAGACCAGCTCGAAACCCGCCGTGATGCTGTCCGTGCAAGCCCCACAGGGCTTCGCTGGCAGGAATAGGCCCGGTGTAATGCATGAGGAAATAAGGATCCAAGAAGAGGAAACGTTTGGACATGGCCACCGCCAAACCGATGAGATGGGTCCCGTTGGCCACGTTACCCACGTCGGTGGAGTTGGCGGCTTCGGTCCACGGGTCCATGTAGGGGAAAAAGGGGGCCGTATAGGACAGATCGAGCGTGGTGGTCACTGAACTTGGTTGACGTTCGTTGTTACTGGGGGACCATCGGAACCCAAAGGTGGGATTATTGGGACCCGCTCTTTCGGATGAAAATGCACCCGTTGCATTATCGAAACGCCAATCATTATAGGCTTGTCCTTCGGGAATCCCAAAGTTGCTGGTGGGCCAGCCGTCAACCAAGGTTGGCGAAGCGTTGTTTTGGTCTTGGGCCAAGGACGAATTAGAAGCATTGGTCCCGTTTGCGTAGATACTGTTTTGATTCCAAGACAACACAATGGGAATTTTGAGATAAAGTGCCAAATCTCTAAACAATCCCAATTCGAGACGGGGTTGAATCATGTGTTGTGTGCTTTCGTAATTCAGTTCTTTCACTCGCATCACACGGTTCACTTTGTTGGTAGTGTCTTGCTGATAGTTTTCTCGGGTAATGCTCGCGGTGTGGGTGCGCAAATCGTATTGCATTTCGATGTTAGCATCGAATGGATCGTTATCGTCCATGGCATCGGCCACTTCAGTTATTCGTGCTGAATGTCCAGGGGCGCACCAAACGGCTGCCATGAGAGCGAAACCCAAAGCAAAAGGCTTAAACCGCATTTTCAACTCCAACCCGTTAAAATTAATCAGTTTCGGCCTCATTTTGCCCTTTTTTTGTTTCGCTGGTCAAGTTTGCGTCCACCTCACCTTTGTCTCGCAGGCCCATTTCCTTCATTTTGAGCTGTAAGCTCTTTCGCGATATTTTCAATCTTTTCGCCGCTTGGGTAACATTTCCGGTGGTTTCTTCCAATGCGCGTGCGATCAGGTCTTTTTCGATTTCTACGGTGGCCTGTCGAACGATGTCCTTCATGGAGGCATCTTTTTCGAGTCCTTCTTGAACCGCCGCTTGTACTTGTGTGACCATTTGATGGGCATTTTCGTCTTCTTTACTCATTTTTGCTACAAAATCAGGCGGAAGATCGCCAGGTTGCAAAACGGCACCCTCTGCAAAGAGCAAGGTTCTTTCAATGGCATTTTCAAGCTCCCGAATGTTCCCTGGCCAAGGGTAGACTTTTAACATTTCGAGTACGGCCAGGGATGCTTTTTGCACCGTTTTTTGCAAGCGTTCGTTGTAAATGCTGATGAAGTGGCTCACCAATTCATCGATGTCCTCTGGTCGATCGCGCAAAGGGGGCAGGTGCATGGGCACCACATTCAAACGATAGAAGAGATCTTCTCGGAAGGCGCCTTCTTCGATGGCTTGAGAGAGGTCTTTGTTGGTGGAGGCAATCAATCGGACATTGACATCAATGGTCTTGATGCCTCCGACCCGCTCGAACGAGGCGTTTTGCAGGACCCTCAAGAGTTTGACTTGGAGCTCAATGGGCATATCGCCAATTTCATCCAAAAATAGTGTGCCCTCATGGGCCAGTTCAAATCGGCCGGGCTTGGCTCCCACGGCACCCGTGAATGCACCTTTGTCATATCCAAACAGCTCCGACTCAAGGAGGTTTTCTGGAATGGCCCCACAGTTGATGCTGATAAAGGGTTTGTTTTTACGGGAAGAACCCTCGTGCAAGGCTTTGGCCACCACTTCTTTACCCGTTCCGGACTCGCCGGTGATGAGAACTGTTGAAGGGGTATCGGCCACCTTTTCGATCATTTGATGAATTTGGTCCATGGCGCTGGACTGTCCAATTAAGGACGTCACAAAACCGTCGATATTGCCAGCACGAACACGTGAGCGCGCGTGTTGCCGTTGGCCTAAGGCTTTTTGCACCACCGTAAGGATTTCTTCTCGCTCGTAAGGTTTGCTCAGAAAATCAAAAGCACCCTTTTTGAGCGCCTGGACGGCCAAGTCCACCGTTCCGTGAGCGGTGAGCATGATCACCGGTAAATCAGCGTAGGTCAGTACCACTTGTTCCAGTAACGTCATGCCATTCATTTCGGGCATGCGAATGTCGCAAACCAAAACATCAAAAGCGTTGTTGCCTTGTGCTTCGGCGGCCGCCAATTGTGCGAGGGCATCGGGCCCGCTTTTGGCCGTTTCGATGTTATACCCGGCACGTTTGAGCGTTGCCTTTAAAACCTTCCGTAACGATGCTTCATCATCAACAATGAGGATTCTGCCGGTTTGTTTTTTTTCTGCTGCAGACATGAGGGTTCCTTTAGATTTCTTATGCAACGTTAGCCTTTGAGAGACAAGGGTGAGGAACCCATTGGCTTCATCGCCAGGCCCATTTTGGCTTTGAGAGAAGGAAAACGGATGGCAAAGGTGGTGCCTTCATTGAGGCTGCTCTCTGCACGAATGGAGCCGCCGTGGTGGGTGACGATTCGTTTGCATAGAGCCAGCCCCAGCCCTGTCCCTTTTTGTTTGGTGGTGAAAAAGGGAATGAATATTTTATCTTTGAGGTGGGGAGGAATGCCAGGCCCTTGATCTTTGATACGAATTTCGATGTGAGTGACATCATCGGGGTTATCGGTGATGACGCGACCACCAAAATCAGTGCCGTAACACGTGATGCTGATTTGGCCTTGGCGGTTCATAGCGTCCGCCGCATTAAGAATAAGGTTCAAAAAAACTTGTCGCAGCTGCTCCGCATCTCCATTAATCTCTGGAACTTGTTCGTCTATGTCCACATGTACTTCAACCGCTTCTTCTAGGTCATGCTTGAGGAGTTGAATGGTTTTTTGCAGGGCCACTTGGACAGAGATTGCCGAGAAAGTCCCACCGAAGGGGCGCGCGTAATCTAAGAATTCCACCACCACAGTATTCAAGCGATTCACTTCTTCGATCATTATTTCAAAAAGTTCACTGTCTTCTTCAGAAACGTGTTGTGGATCGATGGCCTGGGCGGCCCCTTTGATCGCAGCGAGAGGGTTTCGGATTTCATGGGCCAAACCCGCACTCATTTCCCCCAGTGTGGCCAGGCGGTCAATTTCTTTAAGTTCGCCAAACATGTGACTGTTGGCAGTGGTGATGGCCAGTTGCTCGCCGATTTGGATCAACGCGGCTATCTCGTCATTGGTGAAGGCGGCCGTCATGCGTTCGTCGCGAAGGCACAATAACCCTACCAAATCATCGGCGCTTTTTAGTGGGAGGATAATATCGGCATTGACGGCCATCATGCCAGTCAGCAAAGCTTCTTCCTCTGCCATACCACCTTCTTCATTGGCCAAGTTCTCGGTCAAAAAACGGTCACCTTTTTTTTGGTTGATTTGATGTTGTAATGCTTCCTTGATGAGCGGGGTTGGAGATGGCCCCATCCAGTATCTAAAAAAAACAGGCTCTTTTTTTCCGCTTACAAAATTTTGGGGTCGGGGACCACGGTACATCTGTCGGTTGAATCCCAGGCCGGCGCGGTCCAATAAATAAATGCTGGCGTGGGTGGCTCTTTTTTGGTCGTAGATATCATCCAAAACCATTTCAAAGGCTTGGGTTAAATCGATGGTGGTCGCGAGGCGTCTGGCGATTTGACGCAGTTCACGCTTGAAGGTCACATGCTCACGAAAAAACAAACGGGTGGTGGTTTCTTCTAAATAGGCACGCATGGGATCGTAAAGAATCAAAATGAGAGATGAGGCTAAAAAGGTATTGAACAAGAAGATGGGCGCGGTCCCCGCCCAGATGACCAACAGGCCGTACAAGAGCGCCAATACCAATGCCAACGTACCGAAGACGATGGCCTTGCCGAGCAGCTCGTGAAGATCGAGTAAACGAGAAAAGAGGAGGGCTTGGCTGAGAAAATACAAGTAGACAGCCACGCCCAAGCCGCCCAACGCCGGCAAAGGCAAGTTGAGCAAATAGGCGCAATCAAAAAGTATGCCCAGCAAGGTGCCCAAGCCGCCGTAGGAAAGGTAACGCAATCGGGTGCGTTCCGCCAAGCTCTCCACCTCTACGGCCCGTTGACTCACCGCTTGAATGCGCGCCACCAAGAAGGCCAACACAATTACCCCAGAGCCAACTTGAACCCACAACATGCGTGCCAAAGGCGTCAACCCGCAAAGAATGATTAGGACCCCGACGAAAGTGGTTTTTCGTCGACGTTCGCGGGCCATTAAGCCGGCTTCCCCCATGAGTGCGTCGAAAAAATAAGTGGCTGTTACCACGATGAGCCCGGCCAACATGATGCGTACATGCATGAGCCAGATTTTTTGGGCGATGACCGTATCTAGAAGTATGGTGGCGTAAAAAAATGAAATACTGGAACTGAAATAGGCGAAGCGCAAGTTGAGTTTTCGCCGCGAGCGCAAGAGCAGGGCGATGGTACTGGCAATGGCCACAATGATGGCCACCAAGGCCGATTGGGTTGAAAAATTCCACATATTCATAGTCTTCTACCTGATATTTGTGTTTCAAACCTCATTTTCTTGTGTTTTCATTGGCCTAGACCTATTCATGGGGTAGAAGCAAAGCGACATTTGAGGAATTTTATGGGTCATCAAATCTCACAACCAGAAGTAGCCAATCGCCTGGCGCGCGCCATCGCTTCAGATATCTCCATTTTCCACGAGCACCAAATCGTCAGAGGGATTCAAGAGGATAATCTCTTTGAAGTTCTGGCCGAGCCTCTTGCGGAGGGCAGGGCCCTATACGAACAACGGGTCGAAGAACAGATTTGTACCGAGCAAGACTTTTATGAGCGCGCGGTGGTGGACATTATCTTTAAGCTCAAGGGCCAGCAGGTACGTTCGGAAATCTGGTGAGCGGTTCAGTCCCCCCCAAGCAATTTGTTTTCGAAGTGTCCCCCGAAACGCCCATTGAGCGCTTGGACGCATTTTTGAGTAAACAAACGGAAGAACTGTCTCGTTCTCGCGTCAAAAGTTTGATCGCCAACGGATGCGTTTCCGTGACACCCGCTTCCCAAAAAGCCATTAAAGCCAGCATGATGATCGCCTCTGGGCAGACTTGGGTGATAGAGTTGCCCCCTGCACAAGCGAGCGATTTGGTACCCGAAGAACTGCCCTTGTCGATCCTTTATGAAGACGAGGACATTATAGTTGTCAACAAGGCGGCTCACATGGTGGTGCATCCTGGCGCGGGTCAGCCTCAGGGGACTTTGGCCAACGCATTACGTTTTCATTTTCCCGACATCCAAATTGGAGATGCACAGCGCCCGGGTTTGGTGCACCGTTTGGATAAGGAAACATCTGGCGTCATGGTCGTGGCTCGCAATGCCCATGCCCATCGCGTGTTGTCTGAGGCCTTCGCTCATCGCGAAATCCAAAAAAAATATTTGGCTTTTTGCTACGGCCGTCCAAAATCCGTTCAGTTTTCCTTACAAACGGGGCATCTCAGACACGATAAGGACCGGCGCCGTTACAACACCCGCCTGCCCCCACCCGAGGCTGATGATGAAATGGTTCGTTTCGCCCACACGGATTTTCACGTTCAGGGGTTTGCCCATGGTGTCAGCTTGGTGGAAGCCGTCTTACACACCGGTCGGACCCATCAAATTCGGGCCCATTTGGCGGATCACGGTCACCCCATTCTCATGGACGCCATTTATGGGGGGCTCAAACCAGAAAAACGCATCGGTCAAAGCCCCGTTCGGCAGGCGGCCGTCCGGTTGGAGCGTCAAGCCCTTCACGCTGCGGTTTTGGGCTTTAAACACCCGAAAAGTGGAGAGAATTGCCGGTTTGAGGCCCCTTGTCCCGAAGATCTTTTGCCCCTTCAAAAGGCAATTTTGGACGCAAATTCCCTCTAAAGCCGATAGAATGGTTACACTATTGGACCGAGGCAAAAAATCGATGAAAAACGGTAAAGACAAAAACCAACCCAAAGTCACGGAGGCGCTGCTCAAGAGCTTGCCGAAAACCGATCTGCACTGCCATTTGGACGGTTCCCTGCGCTTAAAAACCATTCTCGAACTGGCCCAAAAGCACGCCGTGAAATTGTCCGCGTCCAATGAAGACGATTTGGCAAAAGCCATTCACATGGGTGAAATTTGTACCGACCTTCCAAGTTATTTGAAGGCCTTTGATATTACCTGCAGTGTTTTACAGACCGCTGATGCACTGGAGCGGGTGGCTTACGAGTTGGTTGAAGATGCGGCGGCTGAAAATGTTTGGCATTTGGAAGTACGCTACGCACCGGTGTTGCACACCTTTCGCGGGTTGTCCCTGGCCCGTATTGTTGAATCGGTCCTGTCCGGGCTAAAGGCAGGCGAGCGAGACTTCGGTGTGAGCACGGGTGTTATCATTTGTGGCATTCGTAACATCGACCCTCAAGAAAGCTTTCGGTTGGCAGAGTTGGCAGCCGCCTATAAAAACCACGGTGTGGTGGCCTTTGATTTGGCCGGTGGTGAAGCGGGTAACCCAGCCAAAAAACATGCCGCGGCCTTCGACTTGGCTTTAGACAACAACATGAACAGTACCGTTCATGCCGGCGAAGCGTACGGGCCTGAGAGCATCAAGCAAGCTTTGCATTATTGCGGTGCCCACCGTATTGGTCACGGAACCCGTTTGGCTGAAGATGGTGACCTGCTCAATTACGTATTGGATCAACGCATCCCGCTGGAAGTCTGCTTGTCCAGTAATTTACAGACCAGCGTCGTCCCCGAACTCAAATTGCATCCCTTGCGTTTGTTTTATGATTTGGGGGTTCGGGTTTCTTTAAACACCGACAATCGCCTGATCACCGATACCACCGTGACCAAAGAGCTCATGTTGGCCCACCAGCATTTGCGTTTTACTCTTGAAGAATTAAAGATTTTATTGGTGCAAGGATTCAAAAGTGCGTTTCTCCCTTATAAGTCGAAACGTGCCCTTTTGGTGCGCGTCAACGATCGCATTGAAGAGTTAACGGGAAGCTTGCCCCAAGGCGCCATTCTAAGTGAAGGCGTACAGACGGATGACTTACCGGATGCGTTAAAACCGGATGCGTTCGCGCACATTGAAACCGATCGCGTTTAAGGCGTCGTTCCCGCATCCAGTTTTTTTTGATTTGCCTCTAACATTTTGACGGCCACCACTGCTTGTTCCACCCGAGCAATTTCGGTGAGCGCTTTTTGATATTTGGGCATGAGCGCTTTCATTTGTTGTTTGCGCTTCACATAATTTTGAAAGGCGCCAGATTCATAAGCTGTTTGAGGAAAAGGTTCCGGGAAATCTTCTTGCATGCGCTTCCAAGTTTCATCGATGGCTTGCGCTTGTTGAACACGAACTTGGCTGCGGCTGCCCTCTTTTTGGGCGCGTTCCCGGGAGCGACTTTGAATGAGTATCAACAGGGTTTGAAGCTGAGCGGGGGGCATGGTGTTTTGGAAATGTTGAAAACGGGCCAGGGTATTTCGATGCTCAGCTTTGGTTTTTTGAGCCAGCTGGTGCGTGGTTTGCATTTGAGCCAAGGCCGAATCCAAGAGCTGAGCCCGTTCTTTGAGGTGACTTTGCCAGTTTTTCGAGGTTTGAACCGCTGCGGTAGGGACCCGGTCGGAGGACGCATCCTTGGGACAAGCGCTCGTACACGCCACGACCACTGCCAGTGAGGCTCCTATTTGGGCCCAAGAACGGTAAAAATGCATGAAAAACGCACTTTTAGAGCGAACAGGCCTTGCTTCCTTGGATTCTTTGGTGTTTTGATAGCCGAGCAAATCTTCCCTCGCCATAGGCGTTCATAAAGCTTCATACCCGAAGGAGCCAGCCGGTGTCAGCCTTTCTGCTCAAAAACCCACGAAGTCACAATTGTAACCAACTCACCAAGGACAATCTCAACGAAGAAGTGGTCCTGATGGGCTGGGTGAACAGCTTGCGCGATCATGGCGGCCGACGCTTTGTTGATCTTCGCGATCGATACGGCTTAACGCAAATCGTATTTAAGCCCGAAACCGACGAAGCTTTGCATCAGTTGGGCCATGCCATGCGAAATGAGTGGTGCATCGGCATTCGCGGTGTGGTGGAAGATCGTGTGGCCAATGGTGGGGCACCCAACACCCGTCTGACCACAGGCGAAATCGAAGTGAACGTGTTAGAGGTGGAAGTGTTTAATGCCGCGGAAACACCGCCCTTCATGGTTGAAGATAATGTGGACACCCATGAAGAAAAGCGGTTGCAACATCGAACCATCGATCTGCGGCGTGCACCCATGCAGCGTAATTTCATCATGCGTCACAAAGTGGCCCAGGCGGCTCGACGCGCATTAGATGACGACGGGTTCTTAGAAATCGAAACGCCCATGCTGGTGAAATACACGCCAGGTGGGGCGCGTAACTTTATTGTGCCTTCGCGTTTACACCCAGGCAGCTTTTACGCCTTGGCTGAGAGCCCCCAGTTGTACAAACAAATGTTGATGATGTCGGGTTTCGATCGTTATTTCCAAGTGGTGAAATGCTTTCGTGATGAAGATTTACGCGGCGACCGTCAACCTGAGTTTTCTCAAATCGATTTGGAAATGAGCTTTGCTTCGGAACGTACGGTCCAAGAGGTGATCGAGCGGTTGGTTACTCGAATTTTTAAAGACGTACTCGATCATGACTTGCCTCAAGTCTTTCCGAGCATGACTTACCATGAGGCCATGACCCGTTTTGGTTCGGATAAACCAGACACGCGATTCGGCTTAGAGTTGAAAGATCTGACGGCTTGCCTCAAAGACATTGGGGGCGGCGGTGTTCCTCTGTTCGCTCAAACCATCGACCGGGGTGACATTATCAAATCCATGGTGGTGCCCAAAGCAAACCCCATGTCACGCAGTGAAGTAGACAAGCTAGAGGGCTTGGTGAAGTCTTTAGGTGGTTTTGGTTTGGGACGGGCGAAAGTCGGGGAGGATGGCGCTTCTTGGACCCAATCACCGTTCTCCAAACACGTGACGCCGGAAGGCATTCAAGCCATTCATGAGGCCACGGGTGCACAGCCAGGCGATTTAATTTTGTTTCAAATGGGTAAGGCCAAATTAGTGAACACCGTGTTCAATGGACTGCGACTCAAACTCGGCGCTCAGTTCGGTCTCATTCCTGAGAGTGGCCCCGATGCTTGGCACGTGATGTGGGTCACTGACTTCCCGTTGTTTGAGCATGACGAAGAGAGCAATACTTTTGCTGCCGCGCACCATCCGTTCACATCCCCCCAAATGGGCCATGAAGACAAGTTAAAAACCGACCCCGGTGCCTGTCTCAGTCGTGCCTATGATTTGGTGATTAACGGAAACGAAATTGGTGGGGGCTCCGTCCGGATTCACGATCAAGAAGTTCAAGCCAAAGTATTTGATGCCATGGGCATCGGTGAAGAAGAGAAACAGGCCAAATTTGGTTTTCTCCTGGACGCGCTCAAATATGGTGCGCCACCTCATGCGGGCGTGGCGTTGGGCTTGGACAGGCTCTGTATGCTCTTGTCGGGGACTCAATCCATTCGAGATGTGATCGCATTTCCCAAAACACAGCGCGGACAAGACGCGGTGACTGGTGCGCCCACGCCTGTGGATCTACAGCAGTTGAATGAGGTTTATATCGCTTCTACCGCTCCTGACGATGAAGACGATTAAGAATTTTCGGTCATAAATTTGAGCCAGAGCAGGGTCCCATCCTGGTCGGTTTGCAGTGACGCTGGATGGCGAAGTTCAATGCGCAATGAAACGCGGTGCCGGCCATCTTCCTCCACATGGGGCAAGAGCCGAACCACGCTGGCATCAATATCCGAGGCGTCCAAAATACGTCTCACTTTCAGATTGCCTGCGCGTGTGTCTAAGAGTTCGACAATATAGGTTGTCGGACTTTCTTGTTTGACCGAATACTTTGCGCCCCCGCTGATTTGAACCCCAACGCTACTGCTTGCGTCTTTGTTTTTTACCACCATGAGACGGTTGAGCACGTTACGGCCCGGTTCATCATTTTTTGGGTTTGACAGCCCACCAAAGCGCCGCGTTGCTTTCTTTTCCACTGGAACCTGCCAGTATTGGTTTTTGAAATGTAGGATTTGTGCAGTGAGACGATCTTCATTGGGTGTGGGCTTCATTTGAGTCTCAGGGGTGTCAGCCCTATTGTCGCGGCGGGATAATTTGAGTTCTTCTTGTTTTTGATTTCGCAATTCGAAGATCTCTTTTTGCAAGTGATGTTTTTCCTGGGCCATTGTTTTCATCTGTTTTTGGACCTCTTCAAAGTGTTGGACTTGCGCCAATCGTTTTTTCTCATTCGCTTTTTCGAGGTCTTGGGTCTGTTGGAGCGATGTCCGAATGGCTGCTTCTTGGGTTTTTAAATCATTAAGAATCTTGGTCTTGGCTTTTTCTTGCGCCGCCCTTTGCTGGAGCAGTTCATCCATCTTCTTTTTTTGTTGGGATAAAGCCATGAGACGGGCTTCTTGTTCTGCTTGAAGGGACGATTTCTCTGCCAATGTTTGACTCAGTTCCGTTTCCTGCTTTTGTAGGTTTTGAAGCTGTTTCTTTTGCTGCTCTTGCTCAGCGCTGATGAGTTGGATTTCTTTTTCCATCTTTGCTTTCAGGCCCGCCAGGTGCTTCAGCTCTGTTTGGTGATTGCTTTGAATCTTTTGGTGTTGGGTTAACAAGCGGTCCTGATCGGTTTGGGCGATTTGTTGGTGTTCAATATAAGCCTGTCGCTTCGCTGCCAATTGTTGTTCAAGCGTCACACGCTCGGTCTTTAACCGACGCAATATTTGCTCTTCTTTTCGCATCAAGCGTCGCTTTTGCTGAAGTTTTTCTTGTTGTTCTTCTTCTGTTTCAGCGAGGAGGATTGCCTTTTCGTTTTGGGCCAACTGCAGTTCTGTTTGCAGCTTGAGCCTTTGGGCTTGAAGGAGGTTGACCGCGTGGGTCTCCTGTCGCAACAGTTGCTCCTTTTCTTCGATAATAAGTTCTTTCTCTTCTTTCGATTTCTTCAGAAAAGCTTTGTGTTGTGACTGGTATTGCTGGATTTCAGTCTTCAGTTTTTTTCGGGCCGTTCGCAATGTCTCTATTTCACTACGTTTTTGCTTGAGTTCCGCTTCTTTTTCGAGGAGTGCTGCTTGTCTTTCCAATCTGAGTGCTTCTCGCTCTTTTTGACCTCTGGCCAAAGCTTGTAAGAGCTCTTTGTGAGCGAGTGATTGGTTGTGCAGTTCCTGTTGCAGTCGCGTTTTTTCATCTACGAGAAATTCGAGTTCTTTTTGCTCCTTTTCGATATCGACCAAATTTTGTTGTCGCTTTTTGGCGGCTTGGGTGAGGGCCCGCAGACTGACTTCTTCATTCTTTTTTCGCTTCACCAAGGCGTTGATTTCATTTTGGAGCTTTTGCTTACGGTCTTTTTCATTGGCCCATTCATTGTCCATTCGCGTGTTGAGGGTTTGGGTTTGGATTTGGATGGTGGCGAGCGTTTCTTGTGCTTCTTGGAGTTCCCCTCTCAACTCAAAGAGCTGGTGAGAGGCGGTGTCACTCTTTTGCGTTAATTTTTCCAGTTCTGCTGATTTGCGTTCGTACATGCCTTCCAAGAGCTTGATGTCTTGCAGGCGTGCCTGACGCTCCGCTTGGTTTTTGGTCACTTCTCGTTGCTGAGTGTTTCTGGTTTGTCGTGTTTCTTGTAACAGGGTCAGCATTTCTTCCCGTTTTTCTTGGGTGGCTTGGAGCATGTCTCTGTGTCGTTGGTCTTGCTGCAAAACCTTCTCGTGCAACTGGGCCAACAGTTTTTCTTTGTTGGCTTGTTCCTGGAGCAGTTGTTTTTGGTGGGTTTCCAGGATTTTCGCGGTCCGGTTGACTTCTTTTTTGAGTCGTTGGAGTTCTTTTTGGGTTTTGGCCTGTTCCTGTTTGATGAGGCTTTGTTCGGCTCGAGCGGCTTTTTCCAGTTGGGTGCGGGCTTGAAAACGCTTTTTCTTCAGGGTGATGAGGGCCTTTTTTTCTCCTAAGTAGTTGAATTCAAAAGCAATACCCCTTTTTTGGCCTTTGATTGCGTATTCCACCGGGCCATTGAAGATCAGCAGGGCGCGGGGGTTTTGAATGTGGCGCCCCTGCCGTTGCTCGAAAATGATGTCGTGCAATAAGAGCCCGTCGGGGATTTTCGGGGTGGGCAAGTCGGAAATGTTCACCCCGGGCAGATCAATGGCATAGCGATTGTCTTCTCCCAGACTGTAGATTTGAAAGCCGGGCAACTTATTGCCCTGAATGCGAAAGACCGCTTTTTCGTGTCCGTCCAAATGAATGGAGACTTTTTCAATTTTGGATGGTGTGGCCCAGACCGTTTGCCCGGCGCAAACGGTGACCAAAAACAAAAACAAAGAAAGGCGGGTTAGGTGTTGCATGCGTCCCTCGTGTTTGAACAAGTTCTCGACATTAACAACCCGATCCTGATCGTCAACTTTATGAACGTTTTTAAAGGGTTCGCAGCGTCGAGACTTGTAGTTTTTTCAGGGCCGAAGAAAAAGAGCGAGACCGCGTTTGAGAAAGTGTTGCGAGTTGATTGGAGTGGGAGGCGGCGCTCGCTCCAAGGGCATTCTTGCAGCACCACTTGAGGTTGCCCCTTTAAGTCCTTGAAAATGATCCAATTTTAAAATTTCGAGGGCTGGGTTTTGTGAGGCAAACCCCTGCTGCGGGCGCCGGGTCATCCAGTGGAAAAAAGGTGGGATAAACGCCTACTGTTTGCAAAGGTGGATGGCTCAGGCTGATGGAGTGGCTCTAATAGAGCCAAGGTGGAATGGCCGTGGTGGGATGTGCGTCAGAAGCCCAAAGCGGCTTTAATGAGTGTTTGAGGGCAAAAAAAGCGGTTTGGCACCCAATTTTTGCAAAAACCCATGGAAAACGAGGGGCATAATAGGTAGGTTTCACCGGATTTTGATTCAGGCTCGAGACCCCATCTGAGGGGATCAAGGCCCATTCGCTTATAAGGAGACAGATAATGTCAGCAACCATGATTCAGCAGCCCGCCCCGAACTTTAAAGCCGAAGCCGTTTTGGCCAATGGTGAGTTCGGTGAAATCTCCCTCTCTGATTACAAAGACAACAAGTACGTGGTCTTGTTTTTCTATCCTTTGGATTTCACTTTTGTGTGCCCATCCGAGTTGATTGCGTTCTCCAACCGCATCGAAGAATTCGAGAGCCGTGGCGTACAAGTGATCGGTTGTTCCGTGGACTCCAAGTTCTCTCACTGGGCATGGCGTAACACTGCGGTGGACAATGGCGGTATCGGTGAGGTGAAATACCCATTGATTTCCGATATTAACAAAAGCATCGCTCGTGATTATGGTGTTTTGTTGGGTACCAAAGAAGCCGTTGTAGCCACCGAAAATGGCGAAATGGACACCACCATCGAAGGTGATGTGGCACTCCGCGGTACTTTCTTGATCGACAAAGAAGGCGTGGTTCGTCATGCCAACCTCAATGACTTGCCATTGGGCCGAAATGTAGACGAAGTGCTTCGTTTGGTAGATGCGCTTCAGTTCACTGAAGAGCACGGCGAAGTTTGTCCTGCCGGCTGGAACAAAGGCGCTCAAGGCATGAAGCCAAATGCCGACGGTGTGGCTTCCTACTTGGCAGAGAACGCATCCAACCTCTAAGGTTGTGATGTTGCCCCAAAAAGAACCGGTCTCTAAGGCCGGTTTTTTTTTACCCTGAGATGTAATCGCCGCGAGCGGACTCTGAACCCGTGAGTACCAGTAGTGTTTCGTCCAAGGCAGAGGAAAGGCCTTGGAGCTCATAGGCTTCGAGAATCGGAGACTTTTTGGACAGCAACAGTCGGGGTAAGGCGTAAATATGGTCTCCAGGACGTGCGACGCCTTCATCTGCATGCATGGCCCCCAAAAAACCAACTTCCATGGCTCTTTGAAGCAGTTCTGGCGCCAGTTGCTTTTGGTGGCCAAAAGGAAAACTTAAAACATCCACGTAACTTTTGCCGCAGGCGTCCCGTAAAATTTGTCGACATTGATGTAGTTCGTTGATGAGACGGTCGGGGGCCAAAGAGAGCAGCGGGGCATGGGTGTGACCATGAGCACCAAAGGTCAGCAATGGGTGGTCGGCCAGTTCGCGAAGAGATTGAAGGTCCACGTGTTGATCGATCATGCTTGGTCTCGGACCCTCAGGTGCAAGCTCCCTGAGAGTGGCCATGCGTTGCTCTCTCTTCTCATCGCTCAGATTGATGAGATGTTTAAGCAGATCCAAACCGGTTTGATACGCCTCTTCGGCTGGATATGTGGCCAGCTGGCGATCCATCCAAGGGAGGCTGAGATGGGCAGGGCTGATGGTGGCCAATAACCCGTGCACCTCTTCGTCCCACATGAGCGTTTGGTCTTGTTCGAGGTGAGCGGAACAGAGGAAAAAAGTTGCGGGTACATTCAATTTTTCTAGAATGGGCAACGCTGCATCCAGTGACGAACGGTACCCTTCATCAAAAGTTAATACCGCGTAGCTGCGATCCAGAACCTTACCCGCACGAAGCATCGCCATGGCTTCGCCCAGATAAAGAATGGGCATGTGTTTGCAGACCTCTTGAAGTAAACGCTCCAGTTGGTTCGGAAAGAGCGCTCCGGGATTGTGCGCCTCTCGGTGGTGCTCTCCAAAAGCATTTTGAGGCAAAACTCGCCGACAGCGCAAAATGACGATGGATGGTCCACGAAGCTTTTCCGATACATTGTGTAATAGTTTACGGGTGAGAGTGTATTTCAGCACCTTCTTGAGGGAATTCTGGGTTTTTTGTTTAAGCCATTTCCGCGGAATCATGCCCGGTCCTTTTCATGGCTGTTATCGCAAAAAGGGGCTGAATCGGATTGGCGACAGTTACAAATCCTCACGCAAGCGGTTTTAGGTTGATAAAAAACCAATGGGGCCAGTTTATTTTCTTTTTTATGAGAGCCATCGCACCATGGTAGGTTTCGAGAGGCGCCACACCGGCACCAGGCATAGGTACCCACGGGCAGCTCGATTTGTAGCGGACCTATGGGTTTCATTGGCGCTGTCCCTTACGTGGGATGTATTTCTCTTTAACGCCCTGTCGTCGAAGGTATTGCTTGATCCGATCGTATTCGGGTTCGTCGCCCGGTAACTTCAAGTGGGCCAGATAGTGTCTTTTGGCGCGTCCAAAAATATCCAATCCGGCGTAGGCGTCGCCCAGGTGGCGATGCGCTGTGGGGTGCTTTGGGAATCGTTGGACGCATTTTTGAAGCTGCTTAATTCCTTTTTGCACCCGTGACGGATCTTGAAACGTGCGAACGGTCAAAAGCCAGCCGTAACGACAAGGCGCCTCTTGGGCTTTCAATTTTTTGAATACAGCGTCCATGAGGTCAAGTTGACCCATCTTGGCGTGTAGCTCTGCCAATAAGAACTGGGCTTCTACCATTTTTGGGTGTTTTTTGAGCAGTCCTTCCACGTGATTTTGTGCCTTGAGAGGAACACCTGCATTCATTAAACCCAAGGCCACTTTATATTGTAGCATCGTGGATTCAGGGGCCAAAGCAGCAGCATCCATGAGATGGATGACACTCATCTCTTTTTCCCCTTTTTGAAGTACGAGCTCTGCAAGGGCGAGGTGGAAACGGGGATCTTGGCTGTATAGTTTGCGACTGGCGCGGAGCACGGTCAGACTCTCAACGATGTTGGTGTCGCGTTTGTTGTAGGCGTGTAGCAAGGCCATTTGTGGCGAATCTCCCACCATTTCTGAATAGCGTTGCGCGGCGGCCTGAAGAAGTGATTTACTGTTCATGGCATGGGCCATTTCCCCGATCCAAAAAAGGGTTGCCGCAGGGAGTTCTTGGATATTTAAAGACTGAAGTAAGGCCAGTGATTGATGACGCTGATTGTTGTGTAGTAAATGCAATGCGCTTACAACTCGAATCCAGGGTGATGTGGCTTGTTGAGGCGTTACTTCATTGAGTATCTTGGTTGCTTCCTGTGTGTTGACCTTCTTTAAAGGTGCACCGTCAATCAGACTGAGCACCAGCAGAGATTGGCTGATGGGGTTTTGAGGGTTCAAGCTCACGGCCCGGCGAGCCGCTTTTTCTTGATTGATGAAATCGAGAAGACGCCGATGCAACAATGACTTTTGGTGCAGGATTTTGATGGCTTCGGGTCCCTGTCGCGCGAGCACCGAAATCTCGTTGAGTTGCTGGAGTGCTTTATCGTAAAACCCCTGCTGAACATCGATGCGAATGAGTCCCAACAAGGCTTTGGACTCAAACCGTTTCTCTTTGAGAAGCTCATTTAATGCTTGTTTTGCCTTGTCGTATTCTTCGAGCTGAATATTGACCAGGGCGATGTGATACTTCAGACGGAGGCTTTTGGGGTATTCGTGCATGCCTTCGCGAAGGTGTTGCCTCGCCTCAAGGGGTTGTCCCTCCGAAAGAAAACGGTTTGCCACACGAATGCGCAGCGAGATGTTTTGCTCGTGTCTGTTCTTCTCCTTGCGAACTTGTTGCAAATGCTCTCGTTGTGATTCCAGCGTGACGTCTTGATCATTACAACCGAACAGAATGGCGAGAATGAAAAAAAAAGGAAGGGTTCTGTTCATCGATGGGTACCGCAAGCATTGGCAATCGCTCGTTTTACGAAAACGCTAACCATCTCTTTGCGCCAATCTGGGTCGTCACATATGTTGGTAAGGGGTCGGCATCTTTTTTGAGCCAATGCAGCGATGTCATTAATGACTTCATCGTCCAAAATTTTACCAAAGAATGGGGCCAGTTTGATTGCGCGAGGTTTGGCCGCCAAAGCATTGACGATAAGGGCCGCGCTCTCAATGGTTTTATCGTCTTTCAGATCGATACGAACGCCAACAGAAAGCATGGGGTAGTCAATACTTTTTCGGTGTCGCAGTTTAGCGAAACCCTCTTTGCGTGCCACGTTTTTTTTGGCTTTCGGAATACGTACTTTGGTGAGAATTTCTGTGGGCAACAATGTGAGGTTGTCTGCGCCATCTGATTTATAAAGGTCGGGAAGGGGGATCCAGCGCGGCCCGCTCGCATCGTTAATCTCTACTTCGGCGTCCAGGCACAGCAGCATGGTTGCCGTGTCGTTTGAGGTGGCTGCGACACATTTTTTACCCCCTTGTACAACATGACAGACGGAACCATCTTTTTTGAGACAAAACCCCAATGCTTCGCGCCAAAAATAAGTCTGGTTGTAATACAAGCAACGGGTGTCGAGACAAAGGTTGCCACCTAAAGTCCCCATGCGCCGCAGCTGAGGCCCGGCGACAGCATCTGCCGCTGTGGCCAAACCGGGCACATATTTCAAGACCAAAGGATGGTGGGCAATGTTATGCAGGGTCACACCCGCACCGATTTCGATGGCATCCGCGGTTTCTTCGAGGGTCACCAAATCTTTGATTCTGCCGATGTGGACCACTGCTTGGGGTTCATGCAAACCGTGTTTCAAGTTTGGAATTAAGTCCGTACCCCCAGCGCATAGTTTGGCTTTACCTTGCAGGTTTTCCAAATGAGTAACTGCTTCATCAATGGTGGTTGGATAATGTGTTTCAAAAGGTTGCATGCGCAGCATGATCAAGATCCTTAGGAGGTTGTTTCGGCTTCAACAGTGGTGTTTGTAGAAGGCGGTGGGGCGGAGTGGGGTTGGGTTTGGCCATTGGCGCCGGCGGCGGCTTGTCGTTGTTCACGCAATGCGGCCAAGACTTTTTGGGGCGAAAAGGGCAGTCGCGTTAATCGAATGCCCACCGCGTCGTAAATGGCGTTGGCCACTGCAGGGATACTACTGTGCAACGGACCCTCGCCGGCCTCTTTGGCGCCATAAGGACCGTTTGGATCAGGCTCTTCCACGATAAGTGCTTCGATAGCGGGCGTATCAAGGGTGGTGGGAATACGGTAATCCAAAAGGGACGGCCCTACCAACATGCCATGGCGCACATCGTTCGGGCCGTAGTGCATTTCTTCTAGGGCCACTTCTGCCGCACCCATGTACGTGGAGCCTTCAATTTGGCCTTCCACCAAGACTGGGTTCAGGGCTTTGCCACAATCGTGAGCACACCAGATTTTATGAACGGTGATTTGGCCTGTTTCTTCATCCACAGAGACATCTGCCAAATGGGCGGTACATGAATAGGCGGGTGACGAACCAATGGTTCCGCCGCGGTAATCGCCGCCACGCATTTGTGTGCGATAGCCACCAGTAGCCCCCAGGGTACCATTTTCTGCCTCAGCCAGTTGGAAGGCTTTTGCCAGTGGCATTTGGAGTTGCGTATCGTACCGGTAAAAGGCTTTGGCGCCCGCGAGCAAGACATCTTTGGGGACGAAGCCTTCAGTCAGCACGGTTTGGGCCGCTTCGTCATCTTGCCAGAAATTGAAAACCGCCTCTTGGATCTGTTTGCGAAGGCTGCGACAGGCTTCTTGCGCGGCATGTCCCATCATCAGGGTGACACGTGAAGAATAGGCGCCCAGGTCTACCGGCGTGAGATCGGTATCGCTGCTCACCACTTGCACATCGCCAAGTTCAGTCCCCAGTTCTTCGCACACAATGGTGGCCAAAACAGAGTCGCTGCCCTGGCCAATATCGGAAGCCCCACTAAAAATGGTGGCGCGTCCGGAGCGGTCCAATTGCACCTGTACGCCTGATTGGGGCATTTGATTGGGGTAGATGGGATAGTTGGTGCCTGAGATATACATGCTGGTTGCCACACCCAACCCGCGGCCCCGTTGCTTGGTTTTTTGATGCTGATCCCATTGAGAGGCTGTTCGTACTGACTGCAGTACTTTTTCGAGCCCCAAGGTCCCCATTTGTTGCCCGTTCACTGTTTCGTTGAAATGGCCAACGAAATTTTTCTGCCGCAGTTCGAAGGGGTCCATGTTGAGCTTTTCCGCCATCATGTCGAGGAGAATTTCAAATGCAAATCGGGGTTGCACCGATCCGTGTCCTCGCTTGGGACCACAAGCTGGTTTGTTGGTGTAATAGCGGGTGGCAGTGAAGTGGTAGGTTTCATAACCCACCGGTCCTGTTAGTAATTGGCCTGCGTAATAGGCGGTGATCAAACCAAAGCTGGCGTAGGCACCACCGTCAATATCAATTTCGGAGCGCAAGCCTTTCAGTGTGCCATCCGTGCTGGCCCCGAGCTTCATGGCCATTTCCATCGGGTGTCGACCTCGGTGCGCGTAAAATACTTCTTCACGCTCATAGAGGCACTTAACGGGTCGGCCACATTTCATGGACAAATAAGCCACCACGAATTCAAGGTCGAATGGCTCGCTCTTACCGCCGAAGGCACCACCCACTGCCGGCTGAATTACGCGAATTCGGTTGGCTGGAATTTTAAGCACCCAAGCTAAATCACGATGCAAATAGTGAGGGACTTGGGTGGCAGAGATAACGGTGAGGAGGCCACGCGCATCCATGTGTCCGATGGCGCAATGGGGTTCGATGGCTGCATGGGTGGTACCGCAGAAATAGAATTGGCCATCCACCACCACATCGCTGTTTTTAATGGCGTCGTCAGTATCACCAAATGCCAAGTCCACCCGTTTAGTGATGTTGCCGCGTTTGGCTTTGTCATTCACTTTGGTTTCGGGGGTGTCACCCGTTACTTTGGCTTCTTCACAAGACAAAATAGGTGGCAGGTCTTCGTAAGTCACTTCAATGGCGCGAATGGCACGAATGGCAGTTTCTTCGTCAATGGCCGCTACGGCAGCGACACCCTCGCCCACGTGACGAACCCGTCCCACGGCCAGAGGTGTCTCGTCTTGGGTCCATGGAATAATACCATATTTAGTGGGCAACTCGTCTCCCACCATGACTGCATGGACGCCCTCCATGTCTTCCGCCGGTTTGGTGTTAATGGAGACAATTCGGGCGTGGGGTCTGATACTTCTTTTTATCTTACAGTGAAGCATGCCGGGGAGTGAAATGTCATCGGCGTAGAGCGTTTCTCCCGTCGCTTTGGCCGCGCCATCCACTTTGCGGGAACGGGTGCCAATGCTGTGATGGGTGTCTTGGTTTTGCTCCAAGGGATTGGGCACGGTGGTGCCGTGCGCCAGAAAATTTACTTTCTTAGGAATGAAAACGGTCATGAGCTTTTTCCGTTTAATGGTGTCGCCGTTTTATCAAAGGGTCCCAGCGCTTGCCCTTCGTCACGCATAGACTCATAGGCCTTTTCGCTCTCGCAGGCTTCGGCCTCGGTGATGGATGCCATCAAACAGGCCTCAAGGATTTTGGTATAGCCAGTGCAGCGGCAAAGATTACCACTCAAAGCCTTACGGATGTCTTCGAGACTCGGTTTTTTTGTCTCTTGTAACAGTGCGCGGGCGGAAAGCATCATTCCAGGTTGGCAAAACCCGCACTGCAGTGCGCCGCAGCGGTCGAATGCATCTTGTACCGGGTCGAGTCCTTCAGCGGTGGCCAAGCCTTCGATGGTGGTTATTTCGGGGGTGTTGTGATCGTCGCACGACACGGCACCGCTCAAGGTTAGGCAGGAAAGGACGGGTTCGCCATCCACCAGGACTGTACAGGCACCACAATCACCCTTATCGCACCCTTGCTTCGTACCCGTTAAATTGAGTTTATAACGCAGAACTTCGCAGAGCGTATGATGGGTGGGGGCGGCCACATCTTGTTTGGCGCCATTGATCTTTAATGTCAGCAGCGCTGATTTCGCTGGGCTCATTTGACCTCCGGGTCTCCACAAGCTTTTGAATTGGCTCTCGTTTTTGTATCGAGCTTCGCCTTCGAGAGCAACAACGAAGGGCCTTAATCCTGTCGAATGGATTGAAGATGGCCGCCCGCATTCATGGACAGCGCAATTCGAGTCCCAACGGCCTGTTTTTTATCGTTTTCTGGGTGATCAGGGTGCCCCGGAAGTCGAAAGTCCATTTGACCTGACTCGTTCAGCTGTAGATCGGGGCAAATGAGTCGTTCGGGCCTGCTTTGTGCCACAAAGTCATCAAAATTAAGTGCTTGAGCCACATCCTCCATCACCGCAAAAGTGGGTGGGGCCAGAAAAAGGTCTTGGGCTTGGTAGGCATTAAAAAATTCACGGACGGGCCACCAACGGCCACCGTGGGTTTCCCGGTCGTCGGTTTTTGTCACGATGGGACCTTCAATTTGAGCCGCAAAAAACAGGGTGTCATATCGTTTCGGTTCTACCGGTGGGGTGAGCCACCAAGCGATGGGATGAAGGGCTTCAAAGAAAGGTTGCCACTGACGCTCTTGGAGGATTTGATAAAAAGGGGTTCCCTCTTGAAGTGCTTTCTGTGCCTGTTGTTGTTCAGATGGTGTGGGCCATGCCTGGTTCGCCGAGCCACACAAGAAAATACCACTTTCTTCTGCAGTCTCTCGAACAGCGGCCCAGCACAAAGCGGTGGCCAACTCGGGGTCATCGGTCATGGGTGAACGTTCGGCACACCGGTTTTTTTGGGATGGGGCCGTTTCTTTTGCTGCCACCCTATCTGCGTCGTCAAGGCGCCCCCCAGGAAAGACGTGAGCATTGCCCATAAAGCCAGATTTGCGGTGCCGTTGAATGAGGAAAATTTCGGGGCCAGTGTCATGGTTCCGCCATAAAACGAGGGTTGCCGCTTTTCGAATGGGAGCGCTTTCCATATTTATGTCCTTTTCACCCAAAGACCTTGGAGGTCAGCATTGACATTCAGGCCATCTCCAACAAAACTGGCTGCATAGACCAACATGGGGCCGAGCTTGAATTCTTTTGCGGGACGCATTTTTTTAATTTTTTTCATAGTCGGGGGTTCATCCTGCCTTTCATCGGCGCCCGTGGCAACCACTGGCCTTGCGGCGGGCGAATTGTGCCATGCTAATTTGGATTGTGCTCAGGGGCTCTTTTGTATGTGCAGCCGTTGTGTGGCGCACCCGGTTCAAATGTATCCTGCTCATTGCCCACAAACCTCTCATTTACTGGATTGTGCGACCGGGGCGGACATCTGTGTGGGGTCCTGTGAGAAAAGGGACAATTCGGTACGAGCAACGTGTAATTCTGGGCTGTGGTTCTGTCCAGAAACCCATGTCCTTGAACAGCTTTGTGAACCATTGCCCGCCAATGGGGGGGATGCAGGGCCTGAAGTTCTCACGGATGCTGCAGTTCCTTAAAAAATGCTTTTTTTGTTGATTCGCGCTGGAGCACGGTGGCGTCTTTGACTAAACTTGTTAAATGAATGCAGGAATTTATGTTACGTCTCAATGATATCCTGGATAAGGTAACAGCCTATTACCCCGAAGCGAATCTTGACGTGCTTCGTAAGGCATACATCTATTCCGCAAAAGTGCACGGTGGGCAGGTGCGAAAGAGCGGAGAACCGTACCTCACCCATCCGTTGGCTGTCGCTTTTATTTTAGCCGAGCTAGAATTGGATGAAGCCAGTGTGGCCACCGGTCTGTTGCACGACACCGTTGAAGATACTTTGGCGACCACAGAGGAAATAGAATCGCTGTTTGGGAAAGACATTGCCGCCTTGGTGGATGGCGTCACCAAGTTAGCGCAAATCCATTTTCAAAATCGTGAAGAGAAACTGGCCGAAAACTTTCGTAAAATGTTGATCGCCATGTCTCAAGACATCCGCGTGTTATTGGTCAAGCTTGCCGATCGTTTACATAACATGCGCACGCTCGAACACATGCCATCGGACAAGCAAAAACGAATTGCGCGCGAGACCATGGATATTTATGCACCTTTGGCAAACCGGCTCGGTATTTCATGGGTGAAAGTCGAGCTTGAGGACCTCAGTTTTCGATACATCAAACCGTTGGATTATGGCGATTTATCGGACAAACTGGGAAAGACGCAAAAAGAGCGTGAAAAGTTTATTGAAGATGTCACAGCTGAAATCCGGTCCGTCCTCAAACGGGCGGGGCTGCCTGAGTTTGATGTCTCTGGTCGCCCTAAACATTTGTGGTCCGTTTTTAAAAAAATGGTCTCCAAAAGCATCCCTTTTGAAGAAGTGCACGATTTAATCGCATTCCGAATTATCGTCGACAATGTAGGGCAATGTTATGAAACACTGGGCCATATACACAGCATTTGGCGACCCATACCGGGGCGATTCAAAGACTATGTCGCCATGCCTAAACCCAATGGTTACAAGTCTTTGCATACCACGGTGATCGGGCCCAAGGCCGAACGGATTGAAATTCAAATCCGAACCGACGAAATGCATCATGTGGCAGAGTCAGGCATCGCCGCTCACTGGAGCTATAAAGAGGCGGGTTCGGTTGCGACCATCGTGAAAGGTAACGATTCTTTTGCGTGGCTGAGGCAACTCATGAATTGGCAACGTGAGCTGGTGGATCCCAACGAGTTCATCGATTCCGTGAAAGTGGATTTGTTTGCCGATGAAGTTTACGTGTTCACCCCTGGGGGTGACGTGCTTGAGCTGCCCCGGGGGGCGACGGCGGTAGACTTTGCTTTTGCGATCCACACTCAGGTGGGTGAGACGTGCATCGGTGCGAAGGTGAATGGGCGGCTGATTCCATTAAAAACAGAGCTGCGTAACGGGGACACCATCGAAATCTTAACGCGCAAAGGACAAAAGCCCAATAAAGATTGGCTTGAGTTTGTAAAGACCACGCGGGCGCGCACCAAAATCCGTGCGTACCTTCGGATGCTCGAGCGCGAACGTTCTTTACAGATAGGCACAGAACTGCTGGAGAAGGAGTTTAAAAGGTACGGGGCATCGCTATCAAAGTTCGTCAAAAGCAAAGCCATCGAAAAAGCTTACGAGGGCACCAAGCATGGCAGTGCCGAAGATGTGATTATCCACGTGGGTTACGGAAAAATGGCAGCACAAGCTGTTGCACAAAAAGTACTCCCTGACGACGTCTTTCGAAAACCGCAGGAAAAACCACCCACCAAAAGTCGCTTGGGGCAACTGATCGACCGTGTGGCGCGCCGTTCCTCATCTGGTGTGATTATCGATGGCATTGAGGACATGTTGGTTCATTACGCTCGGTGTTGTTATCCGGTCAAAGGCGATGCCATTATCGGTTTTGTCACCCGTGGGCGTGGCCTCACCATTCACCGCAGAGATTGTCAGAAGATTCACCAGTTGGACCCAGAACGTCGCATTACGGTGAACTGGGACAACAAAGTGGACTTGTCTCGGCCCATGAGCATACGTGTGGTTTCTGATGACCGGGAAGGTATGCTCTCCGAACTGTCTAACGCGTTCACCAAAAATAAAATGAACATCTCGCAGGCCATTTGCAAAAGCAGAGGGGACGGGACGGCTGTGAATACCTTCAAATGTGGCGTGATCAGCCTGGATCAACTCCAAAAAGTGGTGAAAGCTTTAGAAGGGGTGAAAGGCGTTCGGTCCGTAGAGCGGGCGAAAAACGTAGAACCTCAGTAAAAACAGCTTCTTACCCGCATAGATGGCCGAAAACTTTGTGTAGAAAGTGCTCGTAAAAACATTGCACGGGCCTTGGCTTTTATTGCATGATAATCGCCTGAACAAAGACGAATTTGGAGAACGTTGCATGTACACGGTGACGCTGAAGGAAAAAGGCGGGACTGCCAAAGAATTGGATTTTGACCAAGAGCAAATCACGATTGGTCGAATTCAAGGCAATGATATCGTTTTGCCTAAGGGCAACATTTCCAAGAGTCACGCCAAGATCGTTTGCAAAGATGAAAAATTCATTGTGGCCGATCTCAAATCAACCAATGGCACCTTTGTTAATGGCAAAAAGATCATGGCTCCCCAAGTGGTGATCGATACCGACAAAATCTACATTGGGGATTTTGTGATCACCTTACAAATGTTGTCTGCCGGTCAAGACGATGAAGATGAATTACACCCCATTGAAGAAACCGGTGACCCCGTTAAAGTCGACGATGACGTTTTCGCCATGGACGAACCAGCGCCTCCTTTTGTCGACGATGACGATGTTGAAGAGGATTCAGACGAAGATCCCCGCGCAGCTTTAGAAGAAAGCTCGGATGAAAGTGATGGTTTTGACGCCGAACTGGAGAATATGGCGAACGATTTGTCTGTTTCACAGGATGACGAATCGGCAGAAAGCGACGAAGAGGCTGATGAATTTGATTTGGCCGAGGCATCCGTTCCAGAAATAAGTCCACAGGAAAAAGCAGCGGCAAAACCTGCGCCGGAGTTTACTAAAGATGTGGCTGTGGACATGGATTACGAGCGTGAAAGACCCCCGGCGCACGTGAGCTTAGAGCCTCCGAATATCGATAAAGCTGCTTGGCAGGCTCGAGCCGCTGTTTATCGGTCCGTTTTTAAAGCGCTCAACACCATGGACCAAGCGCTCAATGGCGATCCCGACACCCACAAAAAGGCAGAAAATGCAGCGGCCAAAGCGTTGGAAGCGGTGGCCAAAAAGCTCGAAGGTGTGCAAGTTGAGCTTTGGGCCAAAGAAATCGCAGATGAGATTGCAGGTCTAGGTGTGATCGATTCAATGTTTACAGCGGGTGCAGAAGAAATATTGGTACGGGCCTACGACGATATTTTGTTCACCCAAGGGGGAGAACTGAAAACGGCTGACAGTTTCTTTTCAGCGCAAGAGGCGCTTGAAGAAATCGCCTACCGCATCGGTGGTCAAGAATTTCGTAAAGGTGAGGCCGCCGTCGTTTCAGGCACACACGTCTCGGGTATGCAATTCACGGTCATTGCCGCGGATGCGGCAGGCACGGGGCCCGTTTTGTGTTTGCGAAAAAAGCAAACCGAAAGCAAAAGCTTTGAAGAGCTCGAGCGCGATGGTGTTTTATCGCCGGCCATGACTGATTTTTTGTTGGTCTGTCTCAAAGCCAAAAGAAATATTCTGATTTGTGCTGCCAATGGGGCCGATCTGAATGCTTTTCAAGGAAGTTTGGCAAAGCTGATTTCCAACCAAGAACGACTGTTGGTGTTACAAGCTCAACCCGCCTTGGCGCTTCCCCAAGAGCAAGTGGTTTCCATGATCGTTGACGATGAGAATGCGGATGCATTGGCAAAATCCATGGTGTTTTCCCGCTTTGATCGGGTGGTCGCCAGTGGATTTGGTGGGCGTCTCTTGGGCGCGGTGTTGGTGCACGGTGGACAGGTGCAAGCCGGGAACATCGTGTCCTGTCACGCGGGATCGGTGCGACATGGTTTAAATCAAATGGTGTTGAGTTTGAGCGGATACGAACAAGAAAATGGATTTGCATCTCAAGCCCAAGTGGCCAATGCCATCGACGTGGTCGTCCATCTCGCTCGTGATGTGACGGGGCAGGATCGCGTCACAGAAATTTCGGAAGTTCTGGATGTGGAAGTAGACTTCATCACCCTTCAATCGCTTTTTCGTTGTGATGTGGGGGCATCGAAAGCCAAAGGTGAAGGGGTTTTTCATCCATCAGGCCACCTGCCGCGATTCTATGAAGATTTGCAGCGCTGGGGTGTGGATGTGAATCTCAAAGTATTCAAAGTCTAGTTAGAAATTCTTTCAGCGTTTTGTTGGGCTCCGCGCTTTCGAAAGGTGCTCCCATGAATGCCAGTCCGTGGGCGCCAGCGCTCAGAACGCTTTGCGCATGTTTGGGAACGATACCGCCCAAGCCAATGACAGGTATCTGGCATTGGGCAATCGCAGCGGACAATTGCGGCAGCCCCAACGCTTCCTCTTGCGACGTCTTGGAAATAGGCTGAAAAATAGGTGAGAAAAAAAGATAGTCAGCCCCCAACGCGCCTTCATCACCCTTCAAAGTGCGCTGATGCCGAGAACAACCCAAAAGGGGATTAGGCCCCAATGCCTGACGAACAGGTGCCAGCGGAGTTTGATCGGGGCAGTGAAGACCCGCCAAGCCCAAGTCTTGCACCCATTTGGGGTCTCCATAGGTCATGAGCTGTCGGCCCCCTTCAGGTAATTGGTGCGTGAGCCACTCAAGGTGGCTGTATGCGATCTCGGGATCCTGCGTTTTTCCGCGGTACAACAGCATGATGCGGGCGCGTTGTTCCGCAGAGAGGGTTCCAAAAAGATCCGTAATGGCTGAAAGATCCAGCCCCTTTTTCTCTAAGAGCTGGGGGCAGATGAGCCAAAAAAGATGTGGAATGGTGTTATGGCGGCTCATGGGGCCTCAATAATGAGCGGAATAGAAAAAACCAAGGTGGTTGGGCCTTGACCGATTCCGCTAAATTGTTCATGAAGGCACCACTTAGCGGCGGTGGCGGAACTGGTAGACGCGCTACGTTGAGGTCGTAGTGGCCAATTGGCCATGGGAGTTCGAGTCTCCCTCGCCGCACCATTCATTTCCCTACTCCAGGCTCTATTTCTCCAAGCCACGTAACATGTCTGCTTGGAAGTGGGCTCGAATGGCATCGATCAACTCTTCGAGCTCTCCAGAGAAAAGTTTGGGTAAGTTGTGTGCCGTCAGCGAAATTCGGTGGTCTGTGCAGCGATCTTGGGGGAAATTGTAGGTTCGAATCTTTTCGGAGCGATCGCCGCTTTTCACCATGGACCGTCGTTCTTCAGCCCGTTCTGCGTCTAGCTCTCCTTGCATCTTTTCGTAGAGCCGGGCGCGCAAAACTTTCATGGCTTTATTTTTATTTTTGAGTTGGCTTTTTTCATCTTGGCATTGCACCACCATGTTGGTGGGCAAGTGAGTGATGCGAACAGCAGAGTCTGTGGTGTTCACGCTTTGGCCTCCAGGACCACTGGCTCGAAAGACGTCCACTCTGATGTCTTTTTCGTCGATCTTGATATCCACTTCTTCTGCTTCGGGCATCACTGCGACGGTGCAGGCAGACGTGTGTACACGACCTTGTGTTTCAGTTTCGGGTACCCGTTGGACCCGGTGAACACCAGCTTCATATTTGAGGTAGGAAAATACCTGATCGCCATTGATGGCAGCAATAACTTCTTTGGTACCGCCTTTGGTGCCTTCGGACATGTTCATCACATCCACTTGCCAGCCTTTTTTGCCGGCAAACCGAGCGTACATTTGAAAAAGCTCTCCAGCGAATAAAGCGGCTTCGTCACCACCCGTCCCGGCCCGAATCTCTAAAATGATATTTTTTTCATCGTTGGGGTCTTTGGGAAGCAACAAAATTTGAAGTTCGCTCTCTAAAGTTTCGATTTCTTCGTTGAGGCGCTGTATCTCCTCTTTGGCCATGGACTTTATTTCTTCGTCGTCATCTTCTAAAAGGAGTTCATTGTCAGCACGTTCTTGGGTGCTGGATTTGAGAATGGTATATTTATCGACGATGGGCTCGATTTGGGAGCGTTCTTTGTTCAGCTCCATCAGATCTTTGGGCGTCAAATCAGGGCGCATGAGCTGATCGTTAATGGCTTGAAAGCGGGCTGATACTTCGTCTAACTGTTCAAACACGATTTAGACCTCAGAGGTTTCTGTGGTAGGTGGCGTTTCGGTGATGTTGGCGTTGGCAGTGGGTTCGTTTTTTTCCAGGAGGGTTTTAACGATCACCCATAAGGCAACACACATGGGAAGCACGATCACCAACGTAAAAGCAAAAAAAGGCGAGACGATGTCGATCCAATCTGGCTCCGACAAACGCTCCACGGCGCCTTTGGCCGCTTGCATTGCACCTTGATTTGTTTGCTGATGGACCAAAAATGGTTGGAGTGCCTCAATAACTGTATTCATAAGTGTCCTCAGGCCACTTGTTGGCGTACATGGTCAAAATTGTCGAAAGTTTCCAGTTGTCGAGAACGAACTTTCAGGGAGCCGCCTTTATCGGTGACTTGTTGTTCGCGCCAAATTGCTTTGCGCAAAGCGGTGAGGGCCACTTCCTGTTGATCTTTATCGGGTCGCCGGGTGGTGAGACGCTGCATCATCATACCTGGTGCGATGATCGCACGGACCCAAAAGGTATCTGGGTTTTTGGCGGCCAACCGTTGGGCTTCATAGGCCAAGCCTGCCACTGGAAGCATCAGAGGGATTTTAATGGCGAAGGTAAACAGCGCTTGGAGCCAGGGGTGCATGTCCGGAGTTGGAATGAGCGGGAAAATGGCGGCAAAAACGAAAACTGAAACCGCGATGACCAAAAGGATTAAGCTGGTTCCGCATCGAGGATGTGCGGTGCTCTTGGGGTCGCAATGCGCCACGTCCAAGGGCTCTTTGGCTTCCCATGTGTGCACCGCCATATGCTCTGCCCCGTGGTACATGAACAGGCGTTTCACATCTTCCATCCTCGAGATGAGAAGAATGTAGCTGATAAAAATACCCAGCTTGATGGTACCGTCCACCAAGTGAAAGCCCACAGAGTCGATGGGCAGGGCGGATTCTCCATTGGCGCCCAAAAACATGCCCAGCCCCCAAGCCAATCCGTGAGGGAGACCTTTGAAAAGCAAAATGGCCAATGCAAAACCCATCACCAAAGAAAGCACCAGCGCGAAACCCGAGTTGTCCTTTTCTATCTTTTTGGCTTCTTCAGGGTTTTCGTCTTCCATCATTTGGGCTGCAGAAAAATTAAGCGCGGAAATACCGTTGTACATGCTTTCGATTAACATGGTGGCGCCACGCAAGAGTGGCCACTTAAGAAAGGTGAAGCGTTCAGATAGAGAGCGCCATGCGTCTTCTCGAACCACAATATTTCCGTTGCGTCGACGCACTGCCACGGCGAAGGAGTTGGGCGAACGCATCATGACACCTTCCATCACTGCTTGGCCACCCACGAGCGGTTGTGCTGCCAAAAGGATGGTCTTGATCGCTGATAGTTTGGGGCGTCGCGTTTGCGGCATATCTTTCACCTCATAAAACAAAGGCTGCACCTGTGTTCGGAAAAGAACATCGGTACAGCCAGGTTGTAGTGGCGTGCACTATTTCTTTTGGTAGCGTTTTTTGAAGCGCTCCACGCGGCCTTCGGCATCTAATAATCTTGCTTTCCCTGTGTAGTGAGGGTGACAGGCCGAGCATACATCGATGTTGTATTGCTTGATGCTCTTGGTGTTGAACGTGGCACCACATGCACATGAAATGGTGACTTCGTTGTATTCAGGATGGATTCCTTCTCTCATGACTAAAACCTTAAAAATCAGCAGATCGGGATTGATCTGTTGGCTGGGTTACGGGACGGGCTGCGACCCGGACCAGCGCCGAAATCCTAGGCAGCTCAAATGGCTTGGTCAAGGGGCTAAGCGGCTGTCTTCTTGAGGATTTTCGGCTGATTCGGCCTCTTCTTTTAAAAGGAAAGAAAAAGCCGCCCCGCCGAGGTTGGAGTCCGAAATCTCGATTTCGCTGTTGTGTTCGCGAAGAATATCCCGGGTCAAGGTAAGCCCCAATCCGGTACCTTTCTTGCGTGTGGTGAAAAAGGGGTTGAAGATTTTATCCTTATTTTCCGGCGGGATACCTGGACCAGTGTCATCGATGGTCACTCGGACCCCATTTGCTGAGGCAGCTGCGGCAGAGAGCCGCACTGTGCCGCCTCTGCCAGCCACGGAAAGCGCATTTTGAAGCAGATTGAGGAGGGCTTGCCTCAAACGACCGGAATGAAAGGGCACTTCAGCTAAATTTTGGCCCACCCTGAGTTCCAGCCGAACGCCATTTTGAGCCGCTTCTTCTTGGGAAAATGCGCATAAATCTGCCAAAAGATCCCCAATATCTCCGAAATTTTCCTGGCCCGAGGGCAGCTTGGCCACTCTCAAGTAACCTTCTGTGATGGCTGTGAGACGATCAATTTCCCCAGAAACGGATTCCAAAACTGAGCGGGCCTCTTGCCTTCTTTCCTCAGGCAGGGCCGGCAAGTCGTCTTCCAAAAGTTCGATATTGAGTCCAATGGCCGACAGCGGATTACGAATCTCATGGGTGATTTGTGCGGCGATGCGCCCGATGGCCGCCAATCGTTCTGATTCCACCAGTCGCTGTTTCGTGTTTTCTTGTTGGGTGACATCCTCTGCAAGGACCAGCACGTGCCCCGACGAAAAACCGGACGCATCCCGAATGGGCATGATGGCCACATCTAAAAGTCTGTCGTTTGTGTGGGTCGCGCGGTGCTGTCTGTTTTCGGAAGAAGACCGCACATGGGCCGCATCTTCGATGAGCTTCAGTCGACCTGCATCGCTGTGTGTCATGGCCAAGGGCTGTCCGGCCAGCTTCACCGGGGGCAGCCCGAAGAGGGACTGGGCTGCAGGGTTCACCAGCTGCACGTTGTCTGCATTGTCCAAAACCAAAATGCCCACCTGAACCGAGCGGATAATATCTCCAAAAAAGTCGCGCAGTTCGGATATTTGATCGGTGTTCTGAGCCAGGGTGCTTTCGCGATCTTGGAGCGCTTTGGCCAAGTTGTTGAACTCGTTACTCAGCGCACCGAGGACGTCATTCGTTTCGACTCGTACTTGAACGTTGAGGTTGCCTTCTCGAATGGACTTGGCTGATTGCACCAAAACACTGAGCGGCGATAACGCTTTTTGAATCCACCAAAATCCGAAAAGGCTGGCTGCCAAAGCGATGCCCACCATGATCAGAAGGCTGAACAGATTGTCTTTTTCTTGTTGTGCAGTGACCCGCAAGGTTTGACTGAGTTTGTTGTCTAAGGCGATGGACAGTCGCATTAATTGGGTGTGTAACGCTGCGTTTTTCGCTTTGTATTGCGCCCATTTTTCTGGGCTCATGTGGTTCAGACTCTCTTCGTTGACCACTTCTTGCTTGATTGAGTTGGGAGCCGCATCTTCTTTGGGGTCGTACTCCAGCAACTGCACGATACTGACTTCGTATTCTTTTTGGAGCCGTTTTGTCGCCAAGACAGAGTTGTTCAGGCCGGTGAAAAAGGGCTTCTGCCTTTGGCCGAGGTCGGTTTTTTGAATATTTTTGATGGCCAAGAGCAGGGCATCTACTTTTTTGGGCAAACCGTCGGGGAAATTGGTGAGCAAATAGGTCCTGAGGTGTCGTTGTACCGCTGGGTTGGTTTCGGAGGTGATGCGGCGAACCCGTTCGTCTTGGACATCGGCGAGACTTTTGATTTGGGTGACCAAGCGATTGAGAGACAGGTAGCCATGGTGAACGCCATTTAACTCCTCAAAGGTCTGGTGCATCTGATAGGCCGCAGCCAGCCAAAAGACCAGGAACAGCCCGGCTATGGCCGCAAAACCAGCGCTTAATTTAGTGGTAATTCCCCAACGCATGATTGGTTTCCTACCCATTTTAAGGGGCAATGACCACCTTAACAGCCCAAAAATCAATCTTCGGGGCTTTTGGGCCCCCAAATTATATCAAAATGTTTGAAAATCGGGTACTTGCCCCCTTGTCGACCTGTGGCCGGTCTGGCAAAACGATCGCCATGTTTAATCGAGACGCCTCTTTAGGGATTTGCCAAATGAAACAATCACGTTTTTTCGTTTCCCCCCTTTCCTTGTTGCTCACTGCGATTTTGTTGGTCGCAGGACCGACCCAAGCGCAAAGAGATGATGATGACATTCTTTCGCCTGCGGATGATGACGCACTGTTTCCCCAAACCGGGCCCGAAAAAGTCAAAGAACTGGGCATCAAAATCGGTTTTTTCCCTTTGGTGGGCTTGGGCGATGCGGACAGCAAGTTAGGTAAAGAAATCAACAATGGCATTCGGCAAGAGCTTCGCGGTATTGGGGTGGACACCTACAAGCTCCGGTTGCCGGCGGCCAAACGCAGTAAAAGAGTGGGCAATGTGTCCATGGGCACGCATAAAACCAAACTCAAAGCGGCACAGAATTTTTTGCGGCGCGGAAAAAACTCTTTAAAGAAATTGCGATTTAAGTCAGCCAATAAGTCTTTTCGCTCGGCGGTGAAACACTTTGAGGCAGGTGTCGGTGCGCTCAACTCCACGGATGATGTGGTGACTGCATATTTGGGTTTGGCTGAGGCGGCGGCCCGGCAAGGGGTTGAGACGAAAACCATAAAGTACCTGCGCAAGGTGGCTGCCATCGCACCAGAGCTGAAAATGGACAGCAGCATTTACCCACCGCCTTTTATCCGCACGTTTCAATCGGCCCGTTACGATCTTTTCAAAGAGGGATTTGGCAGTCTCCTCATCGATGAAAGCGCAGGCGGCGCCGAGGTGATGATCGATGGGCAAGTCATGGGAACCGCACCTTTGCGTGTTTCTGGTTTACCTTTCGGCAAACATTTTGTGAAGGTAACCTCTTTGAGAGGTACTTTTGCCAAGGTCATCGAATTAGGAGACTCAGAGATGACTTTATCCCCTCAGTTGTTGGGAGGCGCTGCATCGGGCCCTGTGGATGAAATGGCCAACAACAAACTTACACCAGCGGGTATCAAAAAGCTGGGCCGCATCATCCAGCAGTCCTCGCTGGACTACGGGGTGGTGGGTGTTTTCGCTGTTCAAGGAAATGAAGTTCCCACCAGCTTGATGATCATCAATCCCAAAGGCGGCGAGGTCATTCGGGTACCCAAGTTGGCTTTTGACGGTGATCTTCTCAATCTATCCATTGAATCAGTGACGGTCCTCAATGCCATTCAAGATCTCAAGTCGGCACCCAACTTTTCGCCTATTGGCGACCGGCCTCTGTTACGAGGTTTTTCCTCAGAAGGTTCTTTTGAACTCAGTGAGAAAAAGCTTCGATACCGCGCCAAGAAACCGCGTCGCCGTTTGGCGCGTGGCGGTGACTCAAGTGGTGGTACCCCCCGTCGTGGCTCTTTGGCCGATGACGATGGTGGCCGGATTATTGAGGGCGGGGGAAGTTCTGGGGGGCGTCGCAGCTCTTTGTTGGACGAAGAGGAGGATACTTTTGGCCGTGAAACACGCCGAAACATCCTCGATGAGTCGAAACCGAAACCCATCACCGAAGAACCATGGTTTTGGCCCACCGTTATCGGAGGCGGTTCGGTCATTGGCGTGGTGGGTTTGTCATCCGCTCTAATTGGCCTCGGCGTGGTTCCAAGTCCATTCCCTAAAGACAGTGTGGCCGTTGAAGTCACATTTCCATAAAGGTTTCTGAAAGGTTGTCAGATGCGTCAACGATTTTTTCTGTTTTCTGTTTTATTGACCATGATTGGGGCTTGCGCAAATCCAATTAAGGTAAATGTGTCGCTACAGGCGCCTTGTGACCAGCCGTCAGCGCTGTCTGGTGTATCCACTTACCGGGTCGTCGTTAATGATGGTGAAACCGTTTTGTCCGAGGGACAGTTCTCTTCCGATGAGCACAGCGGTGCAGCTTTTGATCAGTTGGCATTTGGTGAAAATATTCAAGTGTCTGTTGAAGGCTGGCAAGGACCCAATACCCCTGCCACAGTGGCTACCCCCTCAGCGGTGGTGGGCCGTACCCTTCCCATGAACCTCACAACTGAATCGGGTGCTGACGATTTGGAGCTTAAAGTACTCACCGGGACAACCAATTCATTTGGGACTGTGACCAGTGATGAAGGTGCCTGTCAGACCATCGCAGATGTGAATGGTCGTCATGGGCATACCTCTACTTATCTCCCCGCTCTCAACAAAGTGTTACTCGTAGGTGGTGCCGTGGTGGATCCTTCCAACGCAGCATCAGAAGCCTTTTTGAGCTCGGTCGAATTATTTGACCCACTGACCGGTACGTTTGAAAAAATGCCCGCCATGGGACAGGTACGAGCCTATCACACCGCGACACTCCTCGACGATGGTACGGTCTTGGTTGTTGGCGGTTTTGGAAACGTCAATGGTATTCAGCAGCCGTTAGGCTCTTGGGTTCGAATCGACCCCACGCAAACTGAGGCTGCCACTGCTTACACGTTTGGGGCCATGGCCTCGGGGCAGGGCCGCGCGCATCACACTGCAACCCGTTTAGAGCCACTGCCTTCTTTGGTCGTTATCGCAGGCGGTTGTGTTGACAGCGGCTGTACGCCTAACAGTGTTTCAGCCTCCGCGATGGCCTCGGGCCGCGAGTTCAACAGTATCGAAGTTTTTGATGCCACGACGAATATGGTTACCGTCGCCAGTGTGGCGTTACAGCATCCCCGTTCCATGCATGCTGCATCTTATTTGGGCAGCGGATTCATTTTATTCACGGGTGGTGTTGGCGTGGGTGGCGTTGCTGAATGCAACGTTGAACTATTTAACTACTCCGCTTCGACCATTGTGGACAGTGGCGTTTTGCCAGAGTGTCCGCACTTACACCAGCAAGTGACCTTGAGTGACGATTCGGCGATGCTGGTGGGCGGTGAAATCTTTTCTGGAAATGCCACGTCGGAAAGTAACCGCGTTTACATTTGGCGCAACGGTTCTATTGAGACCAATGTGATCACCATGGTGACTGCGCGCTCTAAACACCAAGCTGTTCTTTTAGACAACGGCTCCATTATGGTGGTGGGTGGCATGCGGGTGGCCGGCGGCGCTGTGGCGGAACTGATTTCCTATGAGGCAGCCGTGGGTGGCTATACCGTCTCTTCGGTGGTCCTACCTCCAGCACAATCCAGAGATTGGTTGAGCGCGGTGAAGTTACCCAGCAACCAAGTGTTGATAACGGGTGGGATTACAGCTGTTGACCCCATCACAACTGTGAGATCGGCCGAAATCTTTTTTGGGCCTTAGGACTGGGCGCGTCTTAGTCGCTGTTCACATTCTTGAGCATTTCAATGAACGGGGTGCGCCAGTTTACAGCGGTGAGCTCAGGGTTGGGATCCATTCTGGAGAAGGGGAAACCATCTCCGCCTCGGTACATAAATTCATTGATAATGACTCGAACCTTTTTGTCATCTTCAATGGGGTTACCCACCCGGTCCAATAATTGGGTGATCGTTTTTTTACCATCCTCGCTCTCGTGTACCGAATACATCACGCCAGCGGACAGACTTTCTTTTTTGAGTAAGACTTCTTTAAGTTCTGCGCCGGTGATGTGCACTGCGATGAGGGTATTTTCGAATGGCAATACTGAAATAACGTCGCTGACCCTCACGTCTCCCCGGTGCAGGTCTTGCCGAATGGCACCACGGTTGGTGATGGCGGCATCTGCTTTGGGAAAGAAATTCAACCAACTCTCCACCACTGCGCGGCCGAGTTCACCATCTTTTCGAAGAAGATCGTTCTCTAGCTTCGTGAGGTACGTTTTGGCGTAGGTATCTATTTGTGCGTGTGCATCATCAATTAGACTTTGAATCGCTTGGTGTGATTCTTGTTGAGCTTCATCGGTATCGAGGTGAACCACTTCAACTGCGCGGTGCAGTAGAGCGTTGTTTTTGTAGTGCAGATCAATGCGGCAGTAATTGCGCATGTAAGCGCCTGCATTGCAGATAATAACGTCGTCATCAAAATTTTCTGGGGTGCCAGGGTCAAAGATTTCTTTGTGTGAGCGATGAGCGTGGCCAAGGCCTAAAATTCGAACACCAAGTTTACTGAGGGTCAGGACAATGTGACTGAGTTCCTCGTCAGGATGGTCGTGAATCAGAACTGCGATATCTTTTGCGCCTTCTTGACGCATGATTGGCACGTACTTTTTTATGCCCTGGACGTAGTCAGTGAACTCAAGACCCACAAGGTTTTTGAGGTCTGTGGTCTCTGGTGTTTTCTTATTCGCAAAACCCAAGATGCCGATTTTGACGCCATCAACATTGATGATTTGGTAGGGTTTGGACCAAGGTGGGTGGTCTTTGGTCTTGGACAAATGCAGATTGGCAGCCAAATAAGGAAATGTGGAATTTTTTATGTTAGCTGTGAGCTGGTCTTGACCAAAATCGAAATCATGATTTCCAATCACCGCGCCTTTATAATCAAGCGCATTCATGGTTTTCACCATGGGCTCCCCTTTGAGCAGCGTACTGAGGTAAGGGCCGGTCCACATATCTCCGATGCTGTACAACAGCACATTCTCTGGTTTGATGTCTTTTCGTTCTTCGGCCAAATGTGCGGCCAAAGAAACACTGCCCCCAACTTTCGTCCCGCCTTTTCCTCGGCCAGGCTCGAGCCATCCGTGTTCGTCTGTGGTGAGTAAAAGCCGAACTTTCGCTTCCCCGCTAGGGTTCACCTTGCCTGTGGTTTCGGTTTGGACCTTTTCCCCACTGGATTTACAGCTCGGCAGTAAGGCCATCGCGGCCATGATGAGCGGCAAAAACATCCATTTGACGTGCGGCATACTTAACGGCTCCCCTTAATTATGGGTTTTTTCATATAAAACCCGAAAGATGGGTATCTCCTGGGTAACACATTTCTTTTCCCGATGCGACCTTGCGCCACTGGGATTATACGGGAAAAGACGAAAAGGGCCCATTTTGTTACGCAGTTGCGGAATTGGTTCGAAAGCCTCCATATAGCCCTCAAGCAGTGATGCCACGTCGGTTTGGATGAGCAGATGCCCCCCAGGGACAAGACGGGAAACAAACAGGTCCGCAAATACATCATTCACAATGCGACGTTTGGCGTGCTTTTTTTTCCACCAGGGGTCAGGAAAATTGATGAAGATATTATGTAAGGATGCCTCTGGGAACAGGCCGCCGGTGAGCCACCAGGCATTTCCATGTAAGGCGCAAGCATTTGGAATTGCATTCTTTTTTATGTTTTTTTGGGCCATGGCCACGTGGCGCCGCTTCCATTCAATCCCCACAATATTGTGCGTGGGCTTCGCTGCCGCTCTTTCCAGGAAAAAATGGGGCCTGCCAAACCCGATCTCGAGCTCTAAAGGCTGCTCATGGGCGAAAACCTGGTCCCAATTGGGGGGGGCAGGGAACAAGCCCGGCCTGACCCGCGGTACTTGATGAAGTTCCTTGCCATCCAATGACCCTGTTTCGTTGTCTACCGGTTGCACCATGGTTCGTAAGTTGGCATGGCCTAACTCTGTTTTCAAGCAAGGTTCTAAGGGTTTCACATTGGCTGTATTCGGAATTAGCGATTTGCATCTGTCTTTTGGCACAGATAAACCCATGGATGTTTTTGGGCCCCATTGGCAGGGTCATGCAGCCAAGATGGCGGCTAATTGGGACGCAATGGTGGGACCAGAGGACATTGTTTTATGCCCGGGGGATCTCAGTTGGGCCATGACCCTGGATGAGGCCCAAGCAGACTTATCTTGGATTGGCGCGCGGCCTGGTAAAAAAATTCTCGGCCGCGGAAATCACGACTACTGGTGGAGCGGCATTGGTAAGGTGAGGGCAGCACTTCCGCCGAATTGCTGGGCGTTGCAAAACGATGCCATCGATATGGGTGAAGTGGTGATCGCAGGCTCGCGACTGTGGTCTGGCCCCCACGCGCTGGACTTTAAAGCCCAAGATCAAAAAATCTATGATCGGGAGTTGGCTCGATTGGAATTGTCACTGAAGCATGCCCAAAAGATTGCGGATGGCAAAACCATCATTGCCTCAGTTCATTATCCTCCCTTCGGGGCCAAAGGTCAGCCGACTCATTTTGTGCCGTTGCTTCATGAATATGGGGTGACCTTGTGTGTCTATGGGCATCTACACGGACATCATTCACACCGCTCGGCGAGCCAAGGACAGATTGACGGAATCAACTACAAGCTCATTGCTTGTGATTACCTCAACTTCGCCCCCATTGAATTGATGTAAATCTGGTTGCTGGCAAGTGGTTAGAATGGCTTCAGGTGTGCAATGTTTCAGGGACCAAAGCGTTGTATAATTCTTGAAAGACCTCATCTCTTTGAAGATCTTCTTCGCCCTGTGCATACAGCCTTGATATTTGACTTTTGTTACGATTGAGCAAACGCGCTAAATCACTCCGTCGATGTCCACCCGTGCGCAGTGCCGCGGTGACAAGCAAGCGTCGGGCCATGACCAACCGGCCGTGTCGCGATGCACTTGTGAGTGTCGTGCTCGAAACTTGTAACAGAAGACAGGTTTCTTCCAAAAGGGAATCTAAGGAAAACAACGCGCGTTGTGGCGACGGACTTTTGGGTGCATCCAGACCCAAAAAATTAACAAGGTCTGCGGGCAAATGAACCCCCGGAATGACTTCGGTCATGTCCGCCAAATCGGTATCGAGGGCCGCGGATTCAACAAATCGAGAAAACGCTTTCTGTGCCACAGGGACCGATTCATTGAATTGTGCCAGCACAGGTTGCAGATTGAGCCAGTGGCGCCAGGGATGATCTTGATTCACGTAGGCTCGGTGAGAGGAAAACCTTGGCGCAATGGTCGAGCGAAATTTACCCGTTCGCACTGGATACAGATGCACCTCCCTCACCGCTTCGGCCAAATGAAAGGGCGCAAAAAGAATCGAGCGAAATCGTCCCGCAAACAAGGCGCCCCGATGTCCATATTTCCGATTCATCAAACGGGTATGCCGTCCGTGTAAACTTTGGATATTGGGTGCCAGGGCTCGCTTGTTCGGTTGGACCACCAAGCGCAGGCTGTTGTTTTGCAAGCAAAAGCCAAAAACCTGTAGGTGCTCTTCGCGGACCTTTTGTTCCAAGGCCTGTAAATACAAATGAAAATCAGTTTCTTCTTCAAAAAGTGCACGCTCTGCAACACTTTGTGCAAAAATGAGGTATGGATAGCCTTGTAGTTTTTTACGGTAGGAGCGCGCCATGATTCAGATGTTTAAACGAAATACTGCGGGATGCCAATGGGGCAAGCCATACCCCAGCGTTCTTTTGGGCGCGATGCTTTATCTGTTGATAGCGATAATGGGCTGTGAGCAAAACAAAACCATGGCCACCGGGCAAGAGGTTGTTCCGTCAAAAACAGAAGCCCAGGAGCCAGCCGCGGCCCAACCCGATAAAGCGTCCGAAATCTTTGATGGCATTCATTTGAAGGAGCGGGCCTGCAGCCAAGATGCCGATTGTGTCTTGGTACAGGCCAACTGTTGTTCGTGCAGGGCCGGAGGCTCTAAAACAGCAATCCATCGCCAGCACCTCGACAACATTAAAAAGCGTCGGGTTGAAGCGTGCGCGGAAATCATGTGTCCTCAGGTGATGAGTACCGTTTCATCATGCATGGCCACGACATCGAAGTGCGCTGAAGGTCAGTGTGTTCCCGACATGAAGCATTTGAATTTTCCCAAAAAGTTGCCACCGCTTCCACGCGGTGTCGGTGTAGAAAAGATACAAACGCCTTAGGCTTTTTTTAAGGGGTGCCTCCATCGGCACTTGTTGCACCGTTGTCGTAGGGCGTACCGCCATTGATCCATTGGTGAATGGTTTGGTACCGGTAATCGTCGGCATTGGGAAAGGCTTTCAATGGATGGCCGTCTACAACCGTTGCTAACGGTTTTGTGAGGAGCAATGAAGCCGCTGGGTTGGCTGCATTTGCCCTAGCGCCATTGTTTTCAACGACGAAGTGATAATAAGCACAGTCCGTTTGTGCATTTGGATTGCTGCCTTCATTGGCATCAATGCCCACAGCAGCATAGTCAAAATCGGTGACGCAACCATCGAGTGCCAAACCACCTTTCGGTCCACCGATGGCGGCAGGGCGCGAAGCGTAGTGACAACCCGTGCAACCAGCGCCCCCTGATTCTACTGGCCCCAATACGGCCAAAACATCATGAAGTGTCACATCAACATCAGGGTCTGGACCATTGCCTGCATCAACCATTTGGGTTGGATTTGCGTGTCGGGGCGCTCCCTGTTCAATCCACAGCGCAATGGTTTGCACGGGCGCATCGAAGAGGGAGGAGAAGGACGCGTTGGGGTGATCGGGAGGATGTTCGTACAGCGGTTTTTGAATGAGAGAGGAGGCAGTAGGGGCATCAGCACAAATGCGTTCGATGGATTCTTCTGCTGTACCAATCTCGCAGGTGGTGGTGGGCCACAGCAGGCTGGCGTAAACGGCGTTGGCATCGGTACCGCCGAGGTACAATGGACTTTCTTGCCCTGAAACCAATCCGTCTGGTTGGTGACATGCGTTGCAGCCATAATCTTCAAAAATGGGCAGAATCTCATTTTCAAAATCCACCAAGGTAACATTTTCGATGACTGTGGTGGCCTTAATGGTGACCACACCCACATGACCCGCTTGCAAATAGGTCACGCCTTCAGAAAAAGTAGGTTGTCCATCAGCCGTTTGTACTCTGACGGCAGCTTGCCCGACGCCTGTGCTGTTTTCGCTGTTGGTCAAGCGGAAGATGGCAAAATAACCATTCGCATCACTGGCCGCATTTTGACTTCCTTTTAGGGCACCATTTTCTACCTCTAAAAAGCAAACATGGGTACCATTGCCATCGTTATCATGGGTATTGGTATGGGTTGAGCCATTGTGAATCAAATCCACTTGAAGCTGGTCTTGGGTGATGTTGGCCACGCCTGTGCCCACTAAATCGGTGAGCCGACCCACCACGTGCGAGTTGATTGCATCGGTGGGGGCTGATGCCACGTCGTCGTAAACCCCACAGTCAACCCCAGCTGATTTAAACCAGTCATGTGAAACATAAGGTATCGGTGTGTTGAGCAATGATTCGTTGCCCACAAATATTTGGGTTTGCGTATCGAACGTCGAGGGATTGTTATCTGAGCGTAAGACCAGATTGAGCAAGGAGCCCGGTGGCAGCACGTCAAACAAAAACCCACTGGCATCGGTGATGTAGCAAAAGGGGTCGGTGGCTTCACTGGACGTTCCATCATAGCAAGCACCTGAATAGCTACAAGTGCCCTGTTCGCAGGTGCCATTTTCTTGGCAATCATCATTGTCGACACATTGTTCCGAGACGTTACTGATGCGCACAGTGATATCACTGGTGGGTGACTCGGTGAGCAGGTGAAATGGGCTGACGGTACCACTAAAACTGACAGCGGTATTTTCGTTGTTCGCATGGTCACCTGCATCTGGAAGTGGCTCTGAGATGGGCGTGCCGGCATCTTGTGGGCCGGTCATTGGACCCGCATCCATCGGAGGGGGCGGCGGTGGTGTGCCTGCATCCACGGCTAGGGGGGGCGGGTTCGCACCAGCGTCCTGCGCGGGAGGGTCTTTTTCTTTTTCTTCCTCTTGAGGTTCATCTGGTGGCGGGTCTGGAATCTCGTTGTTGGGACAGCCCGCAAGACACAGGGCGACCATGACTGTTGCGGGCATGAACCAGGCAGACAAATGCTTCATGGGTACTCCTTTGCGGCCAGATGATATCCCTTTCGAGATCTTAACCCATGTGGGTGTTGGTTTCCAGCAAATCACCGGTTATAAGGGGGGAGAAAGTGAGGCAAAAAGTGGGCCTAATTCGAACCCTTACTGACGAAGTCATCAACAATCTTGCTGCGGGTGAGGTTGTGGAACGGCCTGCTTCTGTACTGAAAGAGTTGGTTGAAAACAGTCTGGATGCCGGTGCCACTGAGATCGAGGTGGCTATTTTCGCTGGGGGGACCCAGTCCATCCGAGTGTCTGATAACGGTAAAGGCATGAGCCCCGAGGATGCTGTACATTGTTTCGGGCGGCATGCCACCAGTAAAATTCAAGGGGTCGAAGATCTCACCCATCTTCGTTCATTGGGTTTTCGAGGAGAAGCACTGGCTGCCATTGCAGCGGTGAGTGAAATTAATTTAAAAACGCGTGAAGCAGAAAAGGATGTGGGCACAGAAGTTGATTTGTCCGGTGGTGATATTCAATCTGTTGCAGAGGCGGGTGTCCCAGTGGGCACGCGGTTAGAAGTTAAAAATCTGTTTTTCAATACACCGGCACGAAAAAAATTCTTAAAGAAAGAACAAACAGAGGCCAAATGGTTAGAAGTCAGTCTCAAAGCTTTGGCCTTGGCCGCGCCTCATGCTAATTTTCGGTTTGTTCAAGATGGCAAACCCAAATGGCAAATGACTGCAGATCCTGATTGGTTGTCTAATGAATCAGGCCCCGACCCAGAGCGGGTGGCCGCCTGCTTAGGAACTCAAGTTCGGTCTCATTTGCTGAGCTTCTCAGGTCAAACCGAAGCCTTAAATGTTTCTGGTTTTTTGGTGTCTCCAGAAGTTACCCGTCGAGACACGCAGGGAATACGCTTAATGGTGAATGGTCGTTGGGTTTCCGATCGCGTTTTATCTCAGACCATTAAAACCGCCTACGGGCCCTACTTGGAACCTGGACGTTACCCCATGTGCGTGCTGCATTTACGTCTGCCCGATGAGCATGTGGACTACAATGTACACCCACAAAAATCAGAAGTGCGCATCTCCAACCGGCGCGAAGTGCAAGCCCACCTCATCAGGTTGATCACTGTTTTTTTGGTCACGAAGAAACCTCAGGTGTTACTGGGGACGAAGAACCACCCTGTCAACTACGCGCTCAAAGGTACACCGCACACTTCCGCAGAAACACAATCCGGTTTAAGTGCTCGTGATTGGTTTCCCGGCGTTTCAGCAGAGCCCTCGGAGCCAGTGTTCCCTCCCATAACGCCAGTGACAGATCCTTTGCAGAGCAGTGCCAGTGACGAAGTGTTTCATAACCGATTTACTTTCGTGAAAACAGAGTCCGATTTGTGGGTTTTGGATGTGAACTCTTTTTTGCGTCACGAAGTGAAAGATAAAATCGCAGCTCAAATTCGCAGCGGTGCTGTGGGCAAGCAACGGTTACTTTTTCCTTTGCAGTTTGATGCACCTGCACTTGGCGGGCATAGCTTTGAAAGTATCGAAAAAGTACTTGAGGTATTTGGCTTTGAAATAAGCAACTTTGACGGTGAGAAATGGATGCTCAAATCATTGCCGAGTTTGTTGGCCGAAGACAACGCGCGTGATGTTTTTGAAAGTGCGTTAGGGGTTGTTTTAGAAAATGTACTTTTTGGCAAAGAGGCCATGACCGAAAAATACTTAGAGCGGGTTGCTGAAATTTTTGAACCCTACTGGGAGCGGCCCCAGTTACAGGATATAAAAAGACGGGCACTGCAGTTGCGACATCATCCGGACAGCGATGGCTTTATTCGTCCCGCTGATGTTGATTTTTTCAAAGAAATTTTTGGGGGTCGGTAGATGACGATGGCCCCTCCTTTGGTGATTGCGGGTCCCACTGCCAGTGGCAAGAGTGGTGTGGCTTTAACCCTGGCCGAAGCGCTCAACGGTGCGATCATTTGTGCGGACAGTCGTCAGTTTTATGAAGGCATGGTGGTTGGAACTGCAGGCCCCTCCGAGCGAGAGCGCGCCCAAGTCCCGCATTTGCTTTTTCACGATTTCTCACCCGAATCGCCATTGGATGCCGCCCGTTTTGTGCGACTTGCAGATGAGGCCATTGGAAAATGTCGGAAGCAAGCGCAACAACCTATTTTGGTGGGTGGCACAGGCCTTTATTTACGATCTTGGCGCTATGGCATTGATGATGCGCCCCCTTCAGATCCTCAAATTAGGGAACATTTTGAGGCGCGCTTGCGTCAGGAGGGCATCGCGACCCTACACGCGGAATTATTGAATTTAGATCCTCAGGCGGCGTCTCGCATCCATCCCAATGATCCTGTTCGCACGGTTCGCGCGTTGGAGATCCACAAAATTACCCAAAAACCACCGAGTCGTTTGTTGCCTGGTAATTTTGCAGAGCGGCCTCTGAGGCAGACGGGCCATCATGTTTTGATTTGGCCAACGCTGGAATGGCTTCGCCCCCGACTGCAGGCGCGGGCCAGAGAAATGTTTAATGAAGAACTTATTAAAGAGGTTCGCGACCTGCACAAAAGGCTTCCGGCGGAGAACAGGTTATTAAAAACAATGGGTTATGAAGAGGCGCATCTATACGTGCAGGGTAAAATAAGCGAGGAAGAAGCCATTGCACAAATGATCAAACGCCAATGGACCTATGCCCGACGACAACGAACGTGGTTCAAAAAAGAAAATTGGTGGCGGGTCTATCCCGCGGACCAACCTAATTTGGCCCGGTCGATTTTGGCGGATTGGCGGGACGTGGGCGCTACATCTTGACGTGGGCCAGCGCCCGTGCAGAATGGGCCTTCAAAACTTATAAAGAATAAAAATGTGGAGTTTCTGATGCTGCCTTTGGTGCAACCCTTTATGAATGAGCTGGTCCCCTATATCCCGGGCAAACCCATAGAAGAAACCGAACGAGAGTATGGGGTGACCAATTTGGCCAAATTGGCCTCTAATGAAAACTGCCTGGGTCCCTCCCCAAAGGCCATGGCTGCCTTGCAGAAAGCTCTGCCTGATTCCCATCTTTATCCAGACGCAGGGTGTTTTTACCTGAAGGAAGCACTTCTTTCCCGGCATGCCGAACATGCCATTGGCAATGAACATTTGGTTTTGGGGAATGGAACCAATGAAATTATTTCTTTGTTGGTGCGTGCATTTATTGGGCCTGATGAGGCACTGCTGAATGCTTGGCCTTCTTTTGTTTGTTATCGGTTGGCTGCGCGCTCGTGCAACATTGAAGAAAAAGCGATTCCGCTCACATCCAGTTATGCGTACGACCTGGATGCCATGGCAGCTTATGCCAACAGTCCCACTGGGAAAAAGGTGAAAATGGTCTTCGTGGGGAACCCCAACAATCCCACCGGGCGCTACATCCCAAAACCCGAGTTGGACGCATTCATTGAATCGATGCCTGCAGAGGTGATCGTCATCATCGATGAAGCTTACGCTGAATACGCCAACGAACCGGATTACCCAGATGCCATGTCTTGGGTGATGAAAAGACCTCGGACCGTCGTGACGAGAACATTTTCGAAGGCATTTGGCTTGGCGGCCTCCAGGGTGGGTTATGCGGTTTGTGATCCAGCGGTGGCCGACATTCTCAATCGTTTTCGCGACCCTTTCAATGTCAATGCGTGGGGGCAAGTGGCAGCGCTGGCGGCTTTAAAGGATGAGGAACACGTGGAAAAAAGTCGCGTGCACAATACTGAGCAGCTGCCGTTTATTGCGCGAGAACTCGCTTCTTTGGGGCTCAAAATTACACCGAGTATTGCAAACTTTGTACTGGCTGAAATCCCCGAGGGTCAGCTTTCTTTGGATGACTTTTTCAAAAACATGATTCGTGAAGGCATCATCGTTCGACCCGTAGCCAACTATGGTTTCGAAAGAGGTGTGCGTATTAGTGTTGGCACCAACGAGGAAAATCTTCGACTTTTGGACGCTGCCAAAAAAGTATTAGCGGGTAACTAGGACGACGAGAAAATGGGTATCATCGTAGCAATTGATGGGCCGGCAGGTGCTGGCAAAAGCTCAGTGGCGAAAGCTGTAGCACGACAAACCGGAATGACTTTTGTGGACACCGGTGCAATTTATCGGGCACTGGCTTTCAGTGCGCGACAAAATGATGTCGATTTCGATGATGAAAAAGGGCTGGCCCAACTCACCGAAAATTTACCCATTCGATTTCAGAACACGGAGAACGAACAAAAACTCTTCTTGGGTGATGATGAAGTAACGCATGCCATTCGTGCTCCTGAGGTGAGCGAATGGGCATCGAAAGTGAGTCAGTATCCGTTGGTTCGGGCTGGTTTGTTAAACTTACAACGCCGACTGGGAGAGGGGCCCGACGGTGCGGTGGCCGAAGGGCGCGATATTGGGACGGTGGTGTTCCCCCATGCTGAAGTGAAAATTTTTCTCACCGCAGATCCGCAAGCGCGTGCGAAGCGACGGGTGGCACAGCTGGCAGAAAAAGGCATTCAGATTACCGTCGAAGAAATACTGAACGAAATGAAAGTGCGTGATGAACGTGACAGCCAACGGGCAACGGCGCCTTTGGTGAAGGCTGACGACGCGGTAGAAATCGATTCCACCCAAGTCACCATGGACCAGGTGATATCGCAAATCATTCAACTCGTTCATAATTGCAAAAACGCATCTGTGGAGGCCGTCCATGGCTGAAATACGCTCTATCAAAGGGATGAACGACCTATTTGAAAACGAATTGGTTTGGTGGCGCCGTGTCACCTCAACGGCTGAGAAGGTATTTCAGAGTTACGGTTACGGTGAGTTGCGCACGCCCGTTTTAGAGGAAGCACAACTGTTTATCCGGGGCGTGGGTGAGACCACGGACATCGTTGAAAAAGAAATGTATCTTTTTAAAGACCGTGATGAAAAAATGGTGTGTTTGCGTCCCGAGAACACCGCAGGTGTGGTTCGTGCCATGCTGCAGCACGGTAAAATTCGCCCCGACATGGAAGAAAAAGTCTATTACTTTGGACCTATGTTTCGAAGGGAACGACCTCAAAAAGGCCGTTATCGACAGTTTCATCAGTTGGGTGTTGAAGCGTTCGGCTTAGAAGCACCCAGTGCTGACGTTGAATGTATGGCCATGTTGCACACCTTTTTGTCTTCTTTGGGTCTTAAAGGCATCAACTTGGTCATCAACTCGCTGGGCGAGGGGGCCGAGAGACAGGCCTATACCGGTGCGCTCAAAACTTATTTTACCCAACACAAAGAAGATTTGTGCGCCGATTGTCAGCGGCGATTGGATAAGAATGTCCTTCGTATTTTGGACTGTAAGGTTCCTGGTTGCAGAGAGATTGCCGCTTCTGCGCCCACTGCCATCGAAAGTTTGGGGGCGGAATCGCGTGCTCATTTCGAGGCCGTAGAAAATGGACTCAGCGTGCTCGGCATTCCATATCAAGTCTCTCACCGTCTGGTTCGAGGTTTGGACTATTACACACGAACCGTTTTTGAGGCCATGGCTGAAACGGGTTTAGGGGCCCAAAATACCGTGATTGCCGGAGGGCGATATGATGGCCTGGTGAGTGATTTCGGGGGTAAGAAAACGCCTGCGGTGGGGTTTGCAGGCGGCATCGAGCGCTTGGTCCTTTTGCTGCAAGAGACAGAAACGAGCCTTGAAACGGCCAGCCCAGACTTGCTTTTGGTGTCCGCAGATGAAAAAGGGCGCGAAATAGCCAGTAAACTAGCGTTTTTCTTGCGTGCAGAGGGCTTTTTTGTTGAGGTTGACCACAAATCTCGGAGCGTGAAGGCGCAAATGCGCCGCGCAAACCGGATGGGAGCCCGCTTCACCATGGTTTTAGGTGCAGATGAAATCCAAAAAAATGTCGCCGAATTGAAGAATTTGGATTCGGGAGACGTTCAAACATTGGAACTACAAGGGGCAGCCATTGCTGCTCGTTTATAAGAGGTTAGCTTTGAAACATTGTTTTCGTACTCGACTCATCACATTAATGGCGCTTTGCTCCTTTTTGAGTACAGGGCCCACGCTGGCCGCTGATTCTGTGGAAGGATTGCCTCCTGGTACTGCAGCGCCGAATTTTCGGTTGCCCGTGGTGAACCAACAAGCTGCTGATGATGTTGGTAAATGGTTTGGTCCTGCCAAATGGGTGGGTAAAAAGCCCAAAGACCCCAAGAAGCTCACCGTGGTGAGTTTCTTTGCCACCTATTGCGTGCCATGCCGAAAAGAAATGCCCGAAATGGTTCGGCTGTACAATGAGTATAAAGACCAGGGGATGGGCGTGATGTTGGTCTCCATCGATAAAACCCTTGAGAAGCGTGATGAAGTGGCCCAGCTCGCATTAGAGAATAAGGTGAATTTCCCGGTGTTGCATGACCGATTCGGAGTGGTGGGACGCCGGTACAAGGCTGAGAGACTTCCCTACATGCTCTTCATTGACCAAGCCGGGGTGATTCAAAAGGTGCACATTGGTTATACCGAAGAAATGAAAGCTCAACTTGAAAATGAAGTACGCGCTGGATTGGGCCTCGAGGCCTTAGCTGCCGAAAAAGAACCTGTGGCCGACAAAGCGGTGGGCAAGAAAAAGAAAAAATCCAAAAAGAAGAAAAGAAGAAAGCCCAAAAAAGGTTAAGCAAATTTGGGGCGTCTAACCCTAAAATGAAGGCTGTACATTGAATCGCTATTTTCCCATCCTATTCTTACTACTGCTTGGTTTATCGCAATCGGCCCAAGCGGGCGAGACCGAAATCTATATTGACGCGGTACATGGCGAGGGTGATTATGCCTTAAAAGCGATCGAATACGATAAGTTGCTTTGTGTGGCGGGAACCAATCTCGGAGACTTACAGAAGAAGACGACTTTGTGCGCACATGAAGTCAAAGCGATGATGCAGCATTTTGCCATGAGTCAGAATTTGGGGCTCGGTAGTACGGGGTCAATTAAAGGGCCGGAATATCACTTTCAGCATGCGAAGGTGGTGTTTCGAGCGTATGTTGAACAAGGCAGAAAGAAAGACGGGACGCCGCAGGCAATGTTACGGATTCAAAGACTCGAAGGTGGTAACCCTCCCCGGCTGGTCAAGGAGCAAAGCATCCCGCTAAGCAGCGTGCCCAAAAATCATGAGATTTCCTTCATTCAAGATCTCATGTTGTCTCTGTTGCGATATAAAAAAGTAAAATGAGCTAACAACTCTGGGTCAAATAAACCACTGTTTCAACCTCTGGTGTGCCACCAAAGAGGTCGTATGGAACCACAGCACAAATTCGATAACCCGCATCTAAAAAGTGAGGTACGTCGCGGCCAATGGCATCGGGGTTACAGAAAACCAAGGCCACTCGACTCGCACCCAGCGCGGCCAGCGCAGCAGCAGAGTGTTGCAATCCTTTTTGTGGTGGATCCGCAACGACAGCATCGATGGTTCGTGTTTTCATTTGGGCCAGCGCATCGTCCACTGAACAAATAAAAACTTCATCAGCAATGTGATGAAGGGGTTGCTGGCAAAGCGGGTGTGTTTCGATGGCCATAACCTTGTGGGGTGACAACTGTTTGATGGCGTGTGAAAAACCGCCGTTGCCCGCGTAGGCATCTAAGATTGTACCGTCGGGGGCGGCCCCTTTTAAAAAGTGTGCCACATCGCGATAAAGCGTTTTTGCCAGGTTCGGATTGGCTTGGCAGAAAGTGTCCACATGAACTCGAGGTCCGCCCTCCAGCGGAGACAGCCAAAGAGCTCCGGCGTGACGGATGATTTCGCCACTCACGATGCTGTTGCTTTCTCGCGGTCGTAATCGCAGACCGAAGCCTGTGAAGAAGTCGTCCGCAATCAATTCTTTCATCCAGTTCCATGCTGCGTCAGGGAGGGGGGTGTCAGAGACCCAAATAGCAGCAACGCCTTCTTCCCCTAAACGTAATGTGACGGCCACGGGGAGAGCATCGCCACGAAGTTGTTGGTTTTTGATGAGGCTATTCAAACCCATTTGTAACATATCGGCACAGATGTTGAGCGCTGGGTGAACCAACGCGCATGACGTCGCCATTTGAAGATGATGAGACCCTGGCCTGAAGAGTCCCAATCGCACTTTACCTTTGTAAACCCGAATCATGAGTTTCACTTTTTGTCGGTAGCCACGGTGGGTGAGGTCTGATTTGACGTCCTCTACGGTGTCGCTCAAACCAGCGCGATCCAGTGCTTGTTCAACACGGCATTTTTTCAGTTCCAAAGCAAAAGTTGTTTGAGCCGTTTCCAATGGACAGGCTGCGCAGGGGGAGGCGTGGGTACATTCGCTGGCCTCACGACAAGGGCCTGATGAAAGCACTTCTTGGGCACGGGCCACGAGCAGTCGCCTTTGAGCGTAAATTTTTTCCACCACTGCGCTCACATGATCACCGGGGAATGCACCCCGGATGGCCACATCCACTTCTTCCGCTTCAAGGCCAGGGTAGAGTGCTCGTCCGCGACCTTCTTCGTCCATAATGTCGATGTAAACCTCGAACCGCGTGCCCGGTGCAGGCAAGGATACGCCTTTTCTTTTTTTCATGGTCCTAACCCAATCCAGGTTTGGCCGTTGTCACGGGTCTCGTATTTCCAGATGGGTGCATCTTTTTTGAGCGCCTCGATGACAAACCGACAGGCAGCAAAAGCTTCTTCTCGATGGGGTGCGCCTGCCCCCACGATGACGGCTCGATCTCCAATTTGGAGGTGATCCACCCGATGGCTAAGCGCCACTTCCACCCCCGGGAACTGCTCGCGCGCTTTGTCTAAAATGGCATGAAACACTTTTTCAACCATGGGGTTGTAAGCTTCGTACTTGAGAGCTTTCACCGATTCGCCTTCATTGTGATCACGAACCGTGCCGATCATGAGAACTTGGGCACCAATATTCGGCTGCGACAGGCGTTCCAAAATGGGCTGTAAGGATAGTGCGTCTTTTTGTAGCATCCTGAAACCTTGCTGGGGTTCAGGTTGCCCTCCGGCCACAGGCGGAATGAAAACCACCTCATCATCGTCCTGCAATGGATGGTCCAAATCGACGAAATCTTGATTCACCGCGACGCGACAAGCTTGTAAAACGCCTTCGGTGGTTGGGTAGTGCTCGGCGAAACGAACCAACAATTGACGCACTGTGGCGGAACCATCGAGGACCATATCTTCCTGATTTTTACCAACTAAATCTTTAATTACCGCAAAATAGAGCAAACGAATTTTCATGGTGAGACCTTTGGTGTCCGGCACATATTGAAAAGATTGGTGTTCTTAGTAGTGCAAGGCGACCGCAACCGCAAAGGGGGAGTTTTCCCATGGGACAAATCGCTTATTTATTTCCAGGCCAGGGCTCACAAAAAGTAGGCATGGCACAAGATTTTTTTGACGGCAGTGACGATGTCAAAGGCCAGTTCCATCAAATCGACAGTGCGCTGGACCTGTCCCTGTCTCAGATCATGTTTGAAGGCCCCGAAGAGGACCTCAAGCGGACCGAAAATACCCAACCCGCCATCTTAACCCATTCAGTGTTGGCTTTTGAAGCTTTGATGGCAGCCGGTGCGCCCCAGCCAGATGTGGTCGCAGGGCATTCCTTAGGAGAATATTCAGCGCTGGTCGCTGCGGGATGCTTGGATTTAGAATCCGCCGCAAAGGCCGTTCAGTTGCGCGGTCGGCTGATGCAGAATGCTGTGCCTGTGGGAACGGGTGCCATGGCGGCTGTATTAGGCTTAGCACCCGATGAGGTGGAAAACCTGTGTTCGCAAGCCAGTGAAAATGAAAACGACTACGTAGGTGTGGCCAACTATAACGGTTCGGGCCAAACGGTCGTGGCAGGAAAAGCGGGCACGGTGGAACGTCTTTTGCCACTGTTCAAAGAAGCGGGCGCCAAACGAGCTTTGCCATTACCGGTGAGCGCCCCTTTTCATTGTGATTTAATGTTACCAGTACAAGCGCCTTTGCAGAGTCATCTCGAGACCCTGGCTTGGGCGACGCCTCGCATGCCATGGATCGCAAATGTGGATGCAGTGGCGCACGATCGTAAAGAAGACATTATCCCACTGCTCACTGCGCAGGTCACCGCGCCGGTTCGTTTCACCCAAATGGTTCAAACACTTTTGGGCCAAGGGGTTGATACTTTTGTGGAAATTGGGCCTGGGAAGGTTTTAACCGGGATCTTGAAGCGAGAAGCAAAGGGATGTCGGCTGTTGAATGTGTCACACAAAAGTGACGTTGCGGATGTTGCGAATACCTTAAGCGCATGATGCGAAGGGCATTAAGAAAAGGGAGCGAGTCATGTTGCAGCTAGAAAATAAAACGGCATTGGTCACTGGCGGGTCTCGTGGGATCGGACGGGCCATATGTTTGTCCCTGGCAAAACAAGGGGCCAAAGTGATTGTGAACTTCGCAGGCAACCGTGCAGCCGCAGAAGAGACCGAGCAAGCCATCAAAAACTTGGGTGCGCCTGAACCTCTATTATTGCAGTTTGACGTTGGAAACGAAGAAGCCGTGGCAGATGCATTTAGCAGCATCAAAGCCGCCGGCCTCACCGTCGATATTTTGGTCAATAATGCAGGGGTGTCCAAGGATGCGCTGTTGCCTCGATTTAAAAAAGAGGATTGGGATCGCATTATCAATATCAATCTTACCGGAGCGTTCTTGTGCGCCAAGGCTGCGGCCCGTGGCATGATGAAGAGCCGTTGGGGCCGCATCATCAATATTTCAAGCGTGGTGGGCGAGCAGGGGAACGCAGGGCAGGTTGCCTATTGTGCGGCCAAAGCCGGCATTCTCGGGATGACCAAGTCCATGGCCAAAGAGCTCGCGTCCCGCCAGGTCACCGTGAATGCTGTAACGCCCGGCTATATTGAAACCGATATGACTTCGGCGTTGCCAGACGAGGTTCGAGACCAGTTCGCGGCCCAAATCCCTTTGGCTAGGGTAGGGCAGGCGGGTGAAGTTGCCGCTTTGGTGACTTTTCTCGCCAGTGAAGAAGCTGCTTATTTGACGGGGCAAACCCTCGGCGTAAACGGCGGATTAAACATGAGATAATTTTCCGGCGCACTGGCCAGACACGTTTTTTTGTTAAATGGCTTGTCAGTGCACCAATAAGTGATAAACGAGCTTTGAGTTTACTTAAATAGGAGACCGATATGACCATTGAAGCACGTGTACGTTCCATTATTGCTGACCAGTTAGGCGTTTCTGAAGAAGAGATTCGTCCTGAATCCAACTTCATCGAAGATCTGGGCGCAGACTCCTTGGACATTGTTGAACTGATCATGGCCATGGAAGAAGAATTTGAAACAGAAATTCCTGATGAAGAAGCAGAAAACATTCGTACGGTGGGTGACGCCGTTTCTTATGTGTCTGCACATCAGTAAGACATAAACAAATAGACATTCATATTTCATAAAGCTTTCGTGCTGTGCCGGAAGCTTTATGCTTTTGCGGTCCAGCTGCTGAATCGAAGAGGTGTGTGATGAGCCGTCGTGTGGTCATTACCGGGATGGGGTGTGTGAGCCCTGTCGGTAACAGTGTCGAAGAGTCATGGGATAACTTGGTCAACGGTCGTACGGGCGTCGATCACATTCCTGCGTGGGTAGAAGCCAGATACAACGACCGGCCGCTGACCGTTCATATTGGCGGGCAGGTTAAAAATTTCGACCCCAAAGATTGGATCACCCCGGTCAAAGATGTGAAGCGCATGGATCGTTTCATTCACTTGGCCATCGCTGCTGGTGAGCAAGCTTGGGCCTCATCTGGGTTGCCTGAAAAATTAACCGACGAAGAGGCGGCTAGAGCGGGCGGCATTATCGGCGTTGGATTGGGCGGTATCATTACTTTGCTCAATGAGTACGAGCGGTTTGTCCATGGCGCGGCGAAAAAAGTGTCCGCTTTCATGATCCCAGGGATTATCGGCAACTTAGCACCTGGTCACTTGGCCATTCGTCACAATCTCAAGGGGCCCAGCTGGGCACCTGCCTCAGCCTGTTCTTCGGGGGCTCATGGTATTGGTGAGAGTTTCCAGCACATTAAAGAAGGCCGAGCTGATTTGATGGTTTGTGGGGGCTCAGAAGCAGCTCTACATCCCCTGGCCATGATGGGATTTGCGTCCATGCAGGCACTGTGCAGCACGCACAATGACAATCCCAAAGCCGCCTCGCGTCCTTTCGACCTCAAAAGAAACGGGTTCGTCATGGGCGAAGGGGCCGGTGTGGTTATTTTAGAAAGTTTGGAGAGAGCCCAGGCCCGAGGTGCCAAAATTTACGGTGAAATCGTTGGATATGGCTCTTCTGGGGATGCCAACCACATCACCGCGCCCGCCCCTCAAGGCGAAGGCGCCCAGAGGGCCATCAAAGAGGCCATCGGCATGTCTGGTTTGTCCATCGAAGATGTGGACTATGTGAATGCACACGGAACCTCCACCCCATTCAACGACAAAACAGAGACCCAAGCCTTGCGAGGGGTATTTGGCGCCCATGCGGACAAACTGCTCGTAAGCTCCACCAAATCCATGACCGGGCACCTTTTGGGTGCTGCGGGAGGGGTAGAGGCTATTTTCAGTGCTTTGGCGCTTGAGAACGGGATCGTTCCCCCAACACTCAACCTAGACAATCCTGATCCAGACTGTGATTTGGATTATGTGCCTCATGAAGCCCGAAAAGCGGATATTTCAGTCGCCATCTCCAACTCCTTCGGATTTGGCGGTACAAATGCCGTTTTGATGCTCAAAAAGTACACTGGGGCTTAAGCAAGGACGCGATTTCTTGAAGGTTTTGGCGGGCCCTTTTTTGGGAAACCGCCCGAAACCTTGTTGACATTTGCGCTCAATTCCTGTTTCCTCCCCCAGAAATATTTAGATTGCGCTCCCATTTCGGAGCGGGATCGATCACATGAGTGACAACTCATTTTGTAAGGAGCCTTGAGGCATGGGTGAAGTTTTTACTGATTTAGCGCAAGCGTATCGTCACGGTGGATTTTGGATGATTCCGATTTCAGCCTTCCAAGCATTTTCCTTCGCCATTATGGCAGAACGCGTTTACGCGCTGTTCCTAAAAGTGCGTCTGAACAAAGAAGTGGTCTTGAACGGGCTGCGCGAACGTATCTTCCGTGGCGACGTCATGGGTGGCATTCGCTTCTTGGCAGACCAACCTCAAAGCCCTCTGACCCGTATTCTCAAAGCCGGGTTGTTGGAAGTTCGTCACGGCGAAGAAGAAGTACAGGCCGCCATGGATGAGGCCAGCATGCACGAACTGCCTTTCATTGAGAAGCGAACGGGTTATCTCTCCATGATTTCCAATGGTGCAACGCTCGCCGGTCTTCTGGGTACCATTCTCGGTATGATCAAGGTGTTCGCAGCGGTGGCTCAGGTCTCCGCGGCTGATAAATCCACCATGTTGTCCGCTGGTATTTCCGAAGCGATGAACTGTACAGCATACGGCTTGATCGCTGCGATTCCGCCGTTGGTTGCTTACTCCATCCTTCAAGGCCGTGCGCAAGCCCTCAACGATGACATCAGCGCCAGCGTTGCGACCACCATTAACATGGTCCTACGCAACAAAGAAAAGCTGAACATCGAAGCCATTGAAGGCGAAGGGTAGGACCTATGGGTGGTGCTGCACCAGAGGAGGGGAAAGGCAAACGGAGTTTAGACGCTCCGATCAACCTTGTTCCCTACATCGACTTAATGACCACCATCATCACTTTCTTGATGATGACCGCGGTATGGACGCGTATTGCGGCCCTTGAGGTGCAAAACGCGTCCGGCGGTAACCCGCCGGAAGAAGAAGAAGAAGAAGAAAAAGATAGGCCCAAGCCCATCATCGTTTTAATCACCGACAAGGCCCTCAAAGTCCAGGAGGAAGGTTCTGAGATGAGAGAGCTGCCGACAACAGGTGAAGATTACGATTTTGAGGCGCTCACCGAGCAACTGAAGGCTTTTAAAGAAGCGCGCCCAGAGCGTGTCGAGATTAAAATTCAAGCCGAAGATGGCGTTCAGTACAACGCGGTAGCACGGGTTATCGATATTTCGACCGGGTTAGAATTGACGGGTTTGACTCTCACACCGGCATCGGCCAACTAGGCAGGCCGTACAGAGAAGAGGTGTTTTCATGGCCGTAGGTATTCGGCAACACAGGCAATCACATCGTTTCCACTCGATGAAGCTGTTAGGCAAAGAGGGTGGGGCACGTAGTGGCGACGTGTACATCAATGTTACGGCGCTGGTCGATATGATGACAGTGCTGGTGATTTTCCTTGTGATGAACTTTAACGCCAGTGGGGAAATGCTGTTCGTGTCCAAAGACATGAAGACGCCAACGGCGGAAAACGGCGTAGAAATCACGCGGGTTCCAATCATCTCACTCAATCGCGTTGGAGATTTATATTTTGAGGGATCTATTTTGGTCTCAAGCCTCGGGAACAATGCCGATGATGTAGACTGGCGAATCCCAGAGCTCGAAGACGAACTCAACGAGAACCGGGAGAAGTTTGAAGCCATCGGCGGAAATCGAGCAGCCGCCATGAATCCTGGGGAGGACCCAACCAGCACGGTCAACGTTCAGGTTGATAATGAGGTCGAATTCTCGATTTTGAAGCGGGTTCTGCACACTTGTGAGCTTGCTGGCTATGGTCGTATCCGACTGACAGTAGGGGATGGCCGCAAAGGTGACATGACCGAAGAGGAAATTCACAACGCAGTGGCAAATTAAGCCTCTAGGCCTCAAATTTTGAGCGTAAGTCGAAAGTGGTCCAGTAGGGCCACTTTTTTGTTAAGTTTCCGCATTTTATGTAGATATTCCACTTGCGTAAATCGGAGGATCGGTCATAACATTAAGGCACATTTGTGTGTTGATGGGAAGAGCGGGTTGGCGACGAGGACCGAGCGATAATGATCCTCGACCGGAAATTTTGGATTAGATTGATGATGCTGGCAGCAAAGAGCGGGACAAAATGGGGTGGCATGGCATGTTTAGCCATCGCATTTGCTGTTAGCTTTTCTACCTCCATCAACGCTCAATCTTCAGGGTCAGCCGGACAGGCGCAGCAGGCCAACGGCCGTACGGACCCAGGAATCGCCAACAATCAGCAGTTCGGCGTACAAACCAACGGTCAAGGCCGTGGCGTGGCCGTTAAATCTAAAAAAACCCGAATGCACCTCAGCCTAGACGCTGCGGCAGGGGTCGATACCAACCCTTATTCAGTCCCCTCAGACCCCGATATCAACGGTGACCAAGTGGGTGCCGATATGGTGTTAAGGCTGCGGCCCGGTCTGGCCATGTCCAACTCAGACGCAGCCATCCTATGGGACACAGGATTCACGTTTGACTGGGGCATGATGCCAGGTGTGTTCAACGAACGTACGCAAAACAACTTGCTCTACCATGCTAACGCGCACGCTGGGCTCGAGTTTAATCGCGGCGCCCCTATGTCCTTTGCGATTCGAGATACTGTTGGTGCTTTCAGCGATCCTGGCCAAGTATCTTTAGGCCAAGTACAAAGCCGAATTAACAATGATTTCCTGGCCGGTTTGGCCTTCAAGCCTGGCGGCGGCGCATTGGTTCTCCGAACGGACTACAATTTCGGCTTCGAAAGATACATCACACCCATCGGCTTTGAAGAGGGCAGTTCTAATATGGCCAATGGTGATTTCGACAGCATGAGGCACTATGCGCATGCTCGCGTCGATTGGCGCTTCTTTCCCAGAACTGGGGCCTATCTTGACTTGCGCGGTGGCGCCCATGTGTTCCCGTTTTCAGACGTGAACCCCAATTCTTATCCTTTCTGGCTTCGAACCGGTATTCTCGGGCAGTTCTCGCG
>MDTD01030053.1_pt1 | contig 158320 bp, 164 predicted proteins | sample 811221 | NCBI WGS metagenome assembly MDTD01 (sample SAMN05326646, study PRJNA326480) | marine metagenome | isolation source: seawater | place: Pacific Ocean: South West | collected 2011
AAACGGTTACACTCTAGCATTGGGTATATGGCGCCGGCAGAATACGAGAGAATGGCAGCGTGAAACGAAGCGTGTCCATTTTATCGGGGGAAGATCACCTTGCCGTTCATAGAATCGTATTGTCTGAGGGTCGACCCCTACTGAGCGCGCCAACTGACTAATGAGCATTCGACTTCTCCTCTAGATATCCTTCGCCCTATTGACCTTATAGCGACTATATGGTTTTGAATAGCCTTATTATATTTTCTGATCGGAATCGTGTCATGAGCCAATCGGTTGACAGGCCCTCTGGCCGTAGTGCAACACCCCAGTCGAGCAACGATGGTGCTGGCGGCCGCACAACATCAGGAACACGGATCAGCACTTATACAGTGCCCAAGATGGACTGCCCGTCAGAAGAACGAATGATCCGCTTGGCTTTGAGCGGCTTTGAAGAGGTTCGCGCGCTGACCTTTGACCTATCGAACCGCCGATTGGAGGTCATACATCATGGCGAGGCTGACCCTATCACTGAAAAGCTGACCACCCTAGGGCTAGGAGCCTCGCTCCAGAGCACCACGGCTATCAATTCCGAAGCCGCCAAGACCGCCGGATCTTCGACCCTCTCCGCGGAGCAGGAATCCGGCAGTCTGCGTTGGCTGCTGAGCATCAATGCTCTCTTGTTCGTGGTGGAGATGACTGCCGGCTTGATCGCCCAATCCACCGGACTGCTCGGAGAATCGCTGGACAATTTTGCCGATGCGGCAGTATACGCAATAGCCCTTTATGCGGTTGGGCGTGGGGTGAAAATGCAAGTGCGCGCCGCCCACATTGCTGGTGTACTCCAGCTGATTCTAGCCATAGGCGTACTTGCGGAAGTGATGAGACGCTTTGCATTTGGGAGTGAACCTGAATCGCTGGTTATGATGGCTATCGCGTTCGTCGCAATGATTGCCAATATCAGCTGCCTTCTTCTCATATCCAAACATCGAGAGGGCGGGGCGCATATGAAAGCGAGCTGGATCTTCTCCGCCAATGACGTGGTCGTTAACATGGGAGTCATTACCGCCGGCGCCTTGGTCGCGTGGACCGGATCTAATTACCCGGACCTAATTATCGGCACGATCACGGGTGTGATTGTGCTGAACGGTGCCAGGCGGATTCTGGCGCTTAAGAGCTAGCACCGTTCGGCGCGGCTCGGCGAGAATGGCTTGAGGGTGCCGAGCGCTGTCGGCCCCGCTCACTCCGTATCGTCACGGCCTATTCTCAAGCCCGCGGCATGAGTGCAACCTCGCAACCTCAGCACCGACCAGAGCATCCCGCCGAGCCCAATAAGAGGGGCCAAATAGACAGCGCGGTCAGTGTACATATTCATGGCCAGACTGGTGAAAAACATCAACGAGAAAATGACGAGGAACGCACAAAGCGCCTTTTTTTGCATGAATACTCCAACATTATGCGCATGTTACCGCTACGTTATGTCAGCCGCGGCGCTCCCAGCTCAATCCATTTCCGGTCACCGACTACGGCGATACGGCCAAAATCTATTCAGCGAGCGATGTCCATCTTGAAATCTCCATGCATGGCGTACAAGTCCTCTTAACCTTCGAAATCAACCAGGTCATGAACCAAACCGGGCTTGCGAGCAACCGCAAACCGTTCCCGAAGCATAGCATACATGTGCTCTAAGTCGCTTCGAGACAACCTGCCACGGCATGCCAGGCAATGACACCACTGTGCTCCTCTAGGGCCCCGAAAACTGTGCCGCATTGCGATCTTCGGATCGACCGTGGCCATAGAGATCGGCATTTTGATGCTGTCTGTGCTCATGCTCGAACTCCAGACTGGAATGGCTAATATCAAACTGGTCTTCCAACCGCCGCTTAATCTGGCTCTTAATGTCTTCCATTCGTGACCAGGCATCTGCCATCAACACCACATGGCAGTCGAGAGCTGGCTCACTCTCCTCCATCTGCCAGAGATGCACATGATGCACGTCGTCGACGCCCTCTACACCACGCATCATGCTCAAAACGGATTTGCTATCGATATCCGGTGGACTTCCAAGCATCAATGTGCGAATCGGACCGCCTATCTCGGCGAAAGACAAGTAAAGGATATAAACCGCAATACCGATCGTGATCGCCGGGTCTATCCACCACATGTCATATAGAATAATAAGTGTGCCGCTGACGACTACGGCAACAGAGGCAAGTGCATCCGAAAGATTATGCAGGAACAAAGCGCGAATATTCACACTGCCTTTCTGCATTGAATAAGTCAAAACCGCTGTCAGCGCGTCCACGACCAGCGCGATAGAGCCAAGGACAACCACCGTCCACGCCTGCACTTCGGGCGGGCTGATAATACGCATACCGCCTTCGTAAATTAGATAAATTCCAATCAAGATCAATGTAGTGTAATTAATTAAGGCAGCCACCACTTCAACGCGCCCGTATCCGAAAGTCATGCGTTCGTCAGCTGGCCGTCTTGAGATCTTGCGTGCCGCGAAGGCGATCACCAGGGCGGCCATGTCGGAAAAATTATGCAGGGCATCCGCGATCAGCGCGAGGCTTCCCGAAAGTATACCACCGACGATTTGAGCCACGGTCAGAATACCATTGGCCCAAATGGCTATGGATACACGGCGATCGCCGGTATCGGGCTCAACGTGTGCGGCTCCATGATCATGCGGCATAGTTTTCTCCTTGCGAATGGCTCAGCCGCTCAAGCCGACGAGCTGGCGGCGTCTTCTAGCTCCGCTGGGTTTACCGGCACGTTACAACGGCACGGTCACTCTGAGTCATCAATACGTAACGGCGATTCTCGAATATTTTCACGAACGGTGCGGACAACTGCCTCTTAAAACGATCCAGGTCGTCCGGTTGGACGGCGACATATAGCGATCTACCGGGGGAATTCTTCACTTCTCGGAGAATCAAATCCAAACTCTTTTCTCGGACTTTTTCCTGACTGTAATAGCGGGCCGAAAAAGGCGCATCATCCAAATAGATGAGCGGAGCTGCGCCATTCTCCGGCTGCCGATAATAGCAGGCAATCAACCCCTTTTCCGTCTTTATACTTCCAGGATGCAGGTAAATCCAGGCACCAGCGACCAAAGACAAAGTCGGCACAAACAGCGCAAACGGCCACAAACATAGGTCTAGCCAGCGGGAGGTCACGCCCGAGCTTTGCATACCGCGCACCATTAGCAGCGCCATGAATGGCAGCCCAGGAAGTACGTAACTAGCGAGAATATTTCCCGAAAAAGTAAAGAACAAACTAGGCATGAAAGCGGCTAGCAACAATAACTTGTTGTCGTCATCACTAAGGCCACGCCGTATAGCACCAAACCCCCAATCGTCATTTCGAAGCAGCAGAAAAAGCCCGCTCAACGCCAGTGGCGACCAGGGCAGGGTCGCATACAAGGTCAGCAGCCATATAGTTCCACGAACTTCATCATGGGCGCTTCCATAAATATCCCCAACCCAACCTGGATCCAGAAAGCGCTTAATGTGCTCTCCAACAAGGAAATAGTCGATAAATCCCGGCGTCTTCAGTTCAGCCAACAGATACCATGGCGCCGTCATTAATAGCATCACGATGGTGCCGCCAACGACCGGCAAGCGCCTTAGGTCGCTCCAGCGGTGCGTCCACAGCAACCACAAAAATAACGGGCCGCCGACCAGAACAAAGGTCAGCGGACCTTTAGCGAGCAGCCCCACGGCCAGACCCAAAAAGCAAACCCAGCCCCAGACCAAGCCTTCACCACGCAGGGCCAAAGCTGCGCCGGTCAGGCCTGCGGTAGTTCCCAGGCCCAGGAACGGATCCGTCATTACGGCACCGGCGAGTACGTAAGCCAGGCTGGACGATGCAAATATCAGGCTGGTTATAAGGGCACTTTGACGACTTACCAGGCTCGACGCGTAACGCCAAACCAGCCACACCATACCCAACTGAGCCAGCCAGGCCGGAAAACGAAGTGCGAACTCGTCCCAGCCGAGAACCTTATACGACACGGCCTGAATCCAGAATGACAGCGGCGGCTTTCCCCAGAATGGCAGGCCCGGCTCAAACCAGGGAGTGATCCAGTCCCCCGATATTGCCATGCCCCGGGCAATATTCGCATAGCGCGCTTCCGTGGTATCAGTAAAGGGTAAAAAGGCCATGGAGATCCAACGACTGAGTAGAACGACCATTAGTGCGAGCACCAGCTTTTCCGTTGGCGAGCGAGGCACCAGCTTCCAGTCACGGCGATTTTCAATGGTCCCTGGCATTACAACCTCCACGCGCCGAAGCCGCTTCCCCTCCGCGGACGGCGCTCAACACCTCACGAACCAAATAGATCGGTCGGCGCTTAGCCTCCAGGTAGGTTTTCCCAACGTACTCCCCCAGTATTCCAAAAGTAATAAGTTGCACACCGCCCAAGCAGGTAATTAAAGCAATCAATGATGGATACCCGGCCACCTGCGCACCAAACACCATTGCCTTGAATATAATCCATAACCCGAAGCCGCCGCCAAAAATAGCGCTAAAAACACCCATTACCGCAGCCCACCGAAGAGGCGCGATGGAAAAAGAGGTGATGCCTTCCATGGCCAGCCCAATTAAACCCGCGTAATTCCATTTTGTCTTGCCCGCCACTCTGGCGCCGCGGTCATACTGAATCACTTCTGTAGGCATCCCAACCCAAGAAAATAACCCCTTCATGTAACGGTTTCGTTCGGGCAACTCGAGCACGGCTTGCAGACAACGCCGGCTCATCAAACGAAAATCACCCACATCCGCAGGAATCTCGCAGTCACTCAATCGATTCAATAGGCGGTAAAACAGATAGGAACTGGCGCGCTTAACCCAGCTTTCTCCGCACCGGGTACGGCGTTGCATCAGGACGACATCGACACCAGCCCGCCAAGCTTCGACCATTTTAGGAATACACTCAGGAGGGTCCTGTAAGTCCGCGTCCAGAATAATCACCGCCTCACCGGCAGCATAGTCGAGACCGGCGGTCAATGCGGCTTCTTTCCCAAAGTTTCGACTGAGGCGCACCAGCCTGATCCAGGAATATCGACGGGACTGCTCAACCAGGTACTCATAACCATCATCCTTGCTACCGTCATCCACGAAGATGGCTTCGAAAAAAAAGCCGACCTCACGCATTACTTTATCAAGGCGAGGCAGACAAACTGGCAGTACCTCTCTCTCATTATATATCGGTATAACCAGACTAATGACCGGGACTTCAGCCTCAACCGAATAACCGCTAGAATTTTTAATCATGGAAAACCCACTTTCTATAAAAACCGTAACTTCCAATTGCCACGAATGCGGTAACAAAAATCTGAGCAATGCCAGCAGAAAAACCAAACCCGGAGTTAAGAGTCACGAACAGGAACAAGTTAAGGCTCCATGTCAGAATGCATGCCAGGATGTAGACCGGCACCGGACTTGGAGACACACGACCAGAAAAAGTAAAAATTTTTTGCAACGGATAGTTAGCTATGGCGCCCGCAATCGCTCCGACCCCGGTAGCCCAGGCGGGCGGAACGTCGACCGTCATTAATAGCGCCATAATCAACCAATGGACTCCCGTGGCCGCACCGCCGCAAATTAGAAAGCGTAGATACCTCTTTATTCGCGTTCTCCATCCGTCGTCTGGATCCGAATTGGGCGTCCCTGCTCTCGAGATTGCGCTCACCATTCTCGACATGGTCCACTGTCGCAACCTTGTGACGGCTACCAAGGCCATTCGGAAATTCATTGCTTATCTCGAACTGTCCCGGTGACATCTTAAGGACAGTGAAATCCACTGACTCATTTCAAAGCGTCCTCATCGCGCTCGCCAGTATCAACGCAAGGCGGCCTCAACGCCAGCCACAAGAATTCGGCCGTCACCCGGATGACCCTCCCCTGTCCTGGCGGCCCTCTCAATCACGATCACGACCTCCTCCACGCGGGCATCAGCGATGTCGACTTCCAGCTTTGTCATTCGTAATCGACCGTAGGCGTCGTCAATGACGCCGTGACCATAGGTCTCCAGCGGAACGGCCGCCACCGAAGGCGGCTCCGGCAGCTGCGCTAAGGCGTCAATCACCTTGTTGACCATGTTGTTTCGTACGTAAGCTTTTATCTCTTTCATTACGGTCTCCTTATCGGCCGCCATCGACGATGCCGGCCGTTCTCAGATTTTAGAATTCAACATCGTCCCGGCGGGCGCCGGCAAACCAGGGATAGACCACCGGAATGACCAGCAGGGTCAGCAAGGTGGAGGTTATCAAGCCCCCCACGACCACGGCGGCGAGTGGACGCTGAACGTTGGCGCCAATGCCATCGGCGATCAGCAGCGGAAGCAGGCCAAGCATAGAGGTAAGCGCGGTCATCAGCACCGGTCTCAATCGCCGCATGGCGCCGGTTCGCGCGGCCTCGAAAACGTCCATGCCTTCGTCGCGCAATTGGTTTATGTAGCTCACAAGGACCACGCCGTTGAGTACCGCGACGCCGAACACGGCGATAAAGCCGACGGCGGCGGATACGGAGAGATACATGCCCGATAGCCACAATGCGAAAATCCCACCCATGGTGGCGATCGGCACATTCAGATAAATCAGCGCGGCATAACGCAAGCTGTTAAAGGCGGTGTACAGAAGCAGAAAGATCAGCGCCAGAGTCACAGGCACGACCAGATAGAGACGCTTCATGGCCCGTTGCTGATTCTCGAACTGACCGCCGTATTCGACGAAATAGCCGGTCGGCATATCCACCTGTTCGGCGACCTTACGACGTATCTCCGTGACCACCCCGCCCATGTCCCGGCCGCGCACGTTCAGTTGCACGAACAGGCGCCGGCTGGCCTTGGAGCGGGAGATCATTTTCGGGCCGATGAAGCGCTCCACATCGGCGACGCGGGTCAGCGGTATCACCGCGCCGGCCGGCGTTCGGATCAAAAGGTCTTCAATCGCCGACACCGTGTCGCGTTGCTCCTCGCGCAGCCGCACGAACAGATCAAAGCGCTTAATACCTTCGAACACTTGACCGGCCGCGTCGCCGCCGATACCGGTTTCCACAGTGGCGAACAGCTGGTCGACGCTCAAACCGTAGCGGGCCATCGCCTCCCTGTCCGGTCGGATTCGGATCTGCGGCTTGCCCCCTTGCTGCTGCATGCGCACATCGACAGCGCCAGGCGTGGCTTGCGCGATACGTTTGACCTGCTCACCGATACGGGCGAGTTCTCCGAAGTTTTCACCGAATATACTGATCGCGATCTGTGCCTTGATACCGGATAACAGTTCGTCGGTACGTAACTGAATCGGCTGAGAGAAATTATTGGCCAGCCCCGGCAGCCGGTCCGCCACCGCATCGGACATGGCCGACTGCAACCCTTCATAGTCGTAGTCGCCGGACCACTGACCAAGGGGTTTGAGTGTGATGGTGGTGGCGATGACATTTACGGGTTCGGGGTCACCGCCCACCTCAGCGCGCCCGACTCTGGAGTAGGTGCCGGTTACCGGTTCGAATTCCTCGAACACCGTTTGTATGCGTTTGGCATAACCGATAGCACTGTCCAGGCTGGCAGCCGGTGGCAGGGTAGAGCGCACCATGAGCGTCCCTTCACGAAGGGTCGGCACGAATTCACTGCCCAGGAGCGGAAACACCGATACACCCAGCACCAGAACCAGTACCGCCGCGCCGGCGACCACCTTGGGCCAGGCCATAACCTTGTCCAGCACGGGCCGATAGCGATCCTTTAACCAGCCCACCAGTCGGGGCTCGCCGTAGTTGCCATCCTTCTTGAAGGCATAGGTCATCAGCGCGGGCACCAGCACCAATGCTACAATCATGGCGCCGAGCAATGCGAAGGCGATGGTGTAGGCCATCGGCGAGAACATTTTCCCTTCCACGCCTTGCAGCGTGAAAAGCGGCAGGAAGACGATGATGATAATACTGCTGGCAAACACAATGGGGCGCGCCACCTCACGCGCCGCCTCACTGGCCAGCCTGGCCATGGAAACATTCTCCTCGGCGCGATTTTCCATATGCCGGAAGATGTTTTCCAGGATCACCACCGAACCGTCCACCATCATGCCCAGGCCGATAGCCAACCCCCCCAGACTCATGAGGTTGGCGGATAGCCCCACATAGCGCATCGCGATGAACGCGAACAGCGCGGAGAGAGGCAGGCTGGCGACCACGATCAGCGTGGAGCGCAGATTCCCCAACAGGAGATATAAAATCAATATCACCAGCACCGCGCCCTGCAGTAACGCCGACTCCACGGTTCCCACCGCCTTATCGATCAACTCCTTTTGCGAGTAGAACGCTTTTACCCTGACACCGTCGGGCAGTGCGCCGTTGATTTGTTCAAGCTTTTGATTGGCGTCCTTTAGGACTTGACTGGTATTGGAACCAAGCAGCTTAAGAACATAGCCGCCCACCGATTCGGCACCACTGGCAATTTGCGCACCGCGGCGAATGGCCGGCCCATACTCCACACTCGCCACGTCACCGACTGTTACCGGAGTGCTCTCGTGGGCACGGATGACGATGTCACGGATAGCATCCAAGCCGGCGTTACCCGGGGGCACCCATCCATAACCGCGGATCACGTTCTCTTCCCCGGCGCGATTAATAAAGGAGGCGCCCACATTCTTATTGTTAGCGGTAATAGCTCCGCGTACATCCGCGACGGTAAGGTCCCGCGCCAGTAGAGCGCGCGTATCAAGCCGGACCTGGTACTGCTTTTCATAGCCACCGAGAGACAACACGCCGGTCACCCCCGGCACCGTGCGCATCATGGGCTTGACCACCCAATCCTGCAGCTCACGCAGCTCCGTCAACGAAATGTCACTGTCCGGCTCGGTTTCCAGGGTGTACATCATCACCCGACCGAGGCCGCTGGTGATGGGCCCCAACTGGGGCTCGCCAAGGTCGCCGGGAATCTCGGCGCGCGCCTTGGCCAGTCGTTCCATCACGAGGCGGCGTGCGAAGTAGACATCTGTGTCTTCGGAGAAATACACATTGACCCTGGAGAGCCCGAAGATCGAGGTGCTCTGCACCCGCTTCAGACCTGGCAGGCCGTACATGGATATTTCCACCGGATAACTGATCAGGGTCTCCACATCCTCCGGTGACAAGCCAGGCGAGGCGGTAAAGATCTGAACCATGCTTGGCGTCACATCCGGGAATGAATCCACCGGCAACTGCCGCCAGGAAAGCACCCCCCAACCGGCGACACCGAGCATGAAAACCAGCACCAGTAAGCGGTTACGCAGCGCGACATCAATCAATCTTTCGATCATATTGAACTCCCGATCAGTGGCCGTGCGCGGCGCTACGACCGCTGGCGGTGAGCGCGGACTTAAGGTCAAAAGCGCCGGACGTCACTACGGAAGCGCCAATCCGCAAACCGCTTTTGATCTCGATTAAACCGTTGGCTTCTTCGCCGGTTTCCACTTCCTGAGCACGGTATTCGCCGTCTGTATCGCCGGGCACGAAAACATGCGTCTGACCGTTGATGGTCTGCACCGCATCGACAGGCACCAAAGGCACCGGATCAGCCACCTGGCGGGTTATGGTCAGATCACCGTACTGGCCGGCTTTCATTGTGCGATCAGGGTTATTGATCAGCGCACGGACCTTCAAAGTGCGAGTCTCGCCATCAAGCTGGCTGGCCACCCAGTCGATTTTTCCATCGACCGCTGCGTCCACGGTGTCGAAACGCGCCGGCTGGCCCACGGCGACCAAATCCGCGTTTTTCTCGTACACTTGACCGAACACCCAAAGAGAGCTCGCGTCGACCACCATAATCGGGGTCTGCTCCGTCGAAAGTATCTGCCCCGGCGCCAGATCGCGCTCTTCCACGACACCGGCCAGGGGGCTGGTCAATACATACCGGCTCAGGTCATCGTTCTGATCCAGCGCCGCTATTTGGTCTTCAGTGAGCCCCATGGCACGCAACGCCGCCTTCGCGGCGTTTCTTTCCGCGCGCGCACCGCGATAGAGGGCACGGGTGTCAAGCAGGTCCGCCTGGCTGACGATATTCTGTTTGGCAAGACGGCTCTGCCTGCGCAAATCCGCGGCCGCGGCTTCGAATTCGGCCTGCTTTCTCAAGTAGCGCGCCTTGGCCTCGCCCAATTGCGGACTCGACAAAACAGCCAGAACGTCATCGCGTTTCACACGGGCGCCGAGGTCGGCGACCACTTTCTCCACTCTGCCTGGCAGCAGGGGGCCCACGTGAGCGATACGGTCCGCATTGAAATGCGCGCTGGCCGGCACCTGGATAGTTTGATCGGCTCGACCACCGGGCACCTTGTCGGTCTTGAGGTTCAACAAGGCGCTTTGCTCCGAAGTTAAAGAGACTTTCGAGCCCGCTTCTTCATTATGATCGCCGTGTTCGGTGCCCGATTCCGACCTTTCGTGGCCCGCCTCTTTTTTGGCGTGGCCGGCCTCATCGTCATGTCCGGGAGAAGCATCACCGCATCCCGCCAACGCCAGAGTTAACACCATTGTCGTGATCGTCGTGGCTACTTTCATGATTCGGAATCTCCCGTGTTCTTCAGTTGTTCGGTTCCGGCTTCACGCAGCGCCACCACACCGCCAGTGGACCTCTCCAGGGCCGCGGCGGCGCCAATCGCTTCACGCAGCGCATCCAGATATTCCCTTCGCGTGTTGATAAGATCGTCCTGAGCCATGGCCAGGGTCGGCGCGCCAACACTACCGGCGCGAAACGCTTTTTCTGTGAGCCGGACGTTTTCCTCGGCGCTGGCCAGGACATCCTTGCCGAATACCTCAAGCCGTTGTCGAGCGGCGTTGTAGTCGGTTACCGCGCCAATCACTTCGGTGCGAACCTGCAAGCGCAACGCATCTTCTTCGATGCGCGCCTGCTCCAGCTCCGCGCGCGCCACCTGGTTTTCACCGGAGCGGGTATCCCACACCGGAATGGGCATGGACACGCCCAGACCCGCAACGTCCGCACCTTCTTCTTCGTTCATGAAGCCGAACACTTTGAGATTTGGAATCAGCTGGCGTTTTGATAGGGACAGTGTCTTGCGCGCTGCGACAACCTCCCTGGCCGCGGCGACCAGGTCCTGGCGGCGCTTGAGCGCCTCTCCCAACAGCGGGCCCATACTCGGCAGGTTAAAGCGGTCCAGGCTCAGTTCACTGGTCAAACGCAAACGGGCGCTTTCCGGATCCATCACCAGCAGTTCCATCAGCGCCAATCGAGCCCGTTTATGATCCCGGCGGGCATCAACCAGTGCCGCACGGGCGCGGGCGGCACCAATACGGGCGGTATTGAGTATTAGCTGGGTGGCGGCCCCGGCCTGAAAACGCTGTGACGCAAACTGGTAAAGTTTTCCAGTCAGGGTCTCGGCTCGCTCAGCGGTTTCAACGCTTTCCCGGGCCAGCAAGGCTTCCAGATAGGCAAGGCGCACTCGCGCGCGCACACTGGTTTCGAGAAAAGCAAGCCGTTGCTCGGCGGCGGTCAACCGTGCGGACGCCGCCGCTTTACCAAGCCCCCGTTGCCCGCCAATCCAAATTTCCTGGGACAATCGGATGCCCTTATCGGTACTGGATTGTCCGCCCTGGTCCCTCTCCGCGACCTGCAGAGATAATTCCGGATTGGCGGGCAACCACCGACTGGCGTGTGTCAGACGGCCCTCGAAACGTCCGACGCCAGCGCGCGCCGACTGCAGCGCACTGTTACGCCGGAGCGCCTTTTCCAGCGCCTGCTGCAGTGAAAGAGAGACGGATTCGTTAACCGGCTTTTCGGCCAGATAATCGCCCACCCGCCCCATGCTGAACTGATCGGCGGGCACAGGACCCGCCAGGCCGAGGGCGACGCACGCCGCCGGCACGACCAACTTCCACGGTCGGTTCATAAAGACCTCTGTATGCGTGATTCAGGGAATCAAATCGGCGCTGAAGCGCCGTCAAACTTGTCCAGTGAATCAGACAGAGGGAGGTCGGAAGGGGGAGCGAAAGAATCCGCTGATAGGAGGACTGCTGGGAGCAATCGACAATGCCGGACTACTAATCACCGTAAATGCCACCGGGACCGCACTCAGTCCGCTCAAGTGGGAAGCCTGATGGCAGCAGTGATGCCGATCACCGTCTCCGTCGTCCGATTGAGGCGTGGAGGTGACGATGTGAAGCTGGGAGGGCTCGTTGGTGGCCTCAGCGTGGGAATGTCCGTCCTTGTCCAGGGTATGCGCCACCACATCGCCACTCCAGACCAGGCTGTTGGTCAGGACCGCAAGGAGTGTGAGGGCATTCAGAAGACGGATCATGAACTAAATACTACCGGCCTCTACCTCGTTCGGCAACCGGACATTTTGTCCTATACTCAACGCCCCTGACACACCCGGCCAAGGAGAATGATATGCCCAGCCGTTTCGAAGAAGTCCGTGACGACGTGCTGTCCCACCCCCTGCACCGGGCCTGCGGCCTGCGCCTGCAGCGCGCCGCCGACGGCGAGAGCGAAGTGGAAATCGAACTCAACGACTTCACCCTCAACCCGGAGGGCTCGCTGCACGGCGGCATGCTGTATACGTTTTTTGACGTGGCCTGCTTTTTTGCCTGTCTGACCCTGCTGGAGGCGGACAAGCATCCGGTGTCGATCGAAACCCACACCAGCGTGCTGCGCGCCGCCTTCAAGGGCGACCGGGTGATGATTCGCGCCCGCGTGGACCGGCTCGGCCGGACCCTGGCGGCAATGCGCGCGGACGCCCTGGCGGTGAAACCCGACGGCAGCGAGAAGCTGATCGCCACCGGCTCGGTGACCAAATCCATCATCAGCCCGGCCGGCGCCTGAGCCCGCCCGGGCGACCAGACGGCCCGGGAAGGCGATGAAATGGTTTGTTTACTCTGATCCGGTAGTAGTATCTTCGTAGAAACAATGAGCGCGCCGTGAACGGTGATGACTTTTTAACCAGCGGCGCCGATAATTTGAGCAGATTCATGGGGCAAGGGGAGATCACCATGTACCGCATCATGGTTGTCGACGACGAAGATTATATTCTCAAGGCGCTGAACCGGGTTCTGGCGACGCGGCCGGACTGGGAAGTGGAAACCTACACGGACGCCGCCACCGCGTTACGGCGCGCCCGCACCACCGTGTTCGACGCGGTGATCACCGATTACCGGATGCCGGACATGGACGGCATTGAGATGCTGCAGGAGTTGCGGACCATGCAGCCGGATACCATCCGTATCCTGCTCACCGGCGTGATCGATATCGACACCCTGATGTCCGCCATCAACCAGGCCGGCGCCTTCCGCTTCGTGCCCAAACCCTGGGACGACGACCAGTTGCTGGAAAGTGTCGAGGAGGGTCTGAAATTCCGCGATATCCTGGTGGAAAATAAAATTCTCGCGCAGACCGTTCGCGACCAGCGCGAAGCCCTCAGAAGCATGGGTTACGACGGGGAGTAACCCGCATGGATCTATTTACATCGTTACAGGGGCCGTTTGCCGGGCTGGGGAGCCAGGGGCTGTTTCTGATGTCCTCCACGGTGATCCTGCTGATCATCATTTTCTTTATGTACAAAACCTACCGGGCCTCCATGAACGTGGAGGCCAAATTGTCCGAATTCGCCTCCCTGAGCCAGAGCGCCTTCGGCCGCAAACTGCGGTTGATCGAAGTGAACGCGGACGAGTACAAACTCAACAAACGGGTGCTCGGTCCGCTGGCGCGGATCATCGATGAATACTGTGTAATGACCACCAACGAAAAAGGCATCATTACCTTCGCCAACGACCGCTTTCTGTCACTCAGCGGTTTTTCCTTCCGGCAGTTGATCGGCCAGCACGAAAGCATGCACCACCCCAAGGACCGCCCTGAGCTGAGCGCGCATTTCATGCGCTGCGAGCAGGCGCGCCGGGGCGTCTGGAGCGGCGAGGTGTGCGGCCGGGGCGAGGACGGTGAGCTGTACTGGGTGAATATGTTTATTTTCCCGTTGTCGTACATCACCGATGAGGACGACGGCTATATTTATTTCGGCACCGACATCACCCAGATCAAGGCGCAGAACAGTGAACTGATCCAGGCGGTGCGCGACAAGGACGATAAGATCAACCAGGTGGAGTCGATGCTGCTGCATTCGGAAAAAATGGCCTCCCTGGGCACGATTTCCGCGGGCATCGCCCACGAAATCAATAACCCGATTGCCTTCGTCTCCGCCAACCTGCGCCGCAGCGAGCAGTACCTGACCCCCCTGTCGAAGGTGATCGCCGGGCTGCGCCGCCGTATCAGCCCGGAACGCTTTGAACAATTTCTGCAGGCGGAACAGTCATTGCGCCTGAATATGGATTCGCTGGAAATGATTCTTAACGATCATCCCCACCTGATGCGCGAAACCAGCGAAGGCATCGACCGGATCAAGAAAATCATCCGCGATCTGAAGCACTTTTCCCATAACGAGCAGGAACGCTATCAGCCGGTGGATCTGTCCCGCTGCGTGGCCACGTCCATGAACCTGGCACGCCACGAACTGGAGCGCGTGCGGGTGACCACCCACCTGCCGCCGGATCTGCCGCCGGTGAACGGTTCGGAGAGTCAGCTCTCTCAAGTGCTGATGAACATTCTGGTCAACGCCGCCCAGGCGGTGGAGCAGGATGGCGAGATCCGCATCGAAGCGCACAGCGACGAGCAGTCGTATTGCCTGTCGGTGACCGACAACGGCCCGGGCATGGACGCGGCCCAGCTGGAACAGATCTTCGAGCCGTTCTTCACCACCAAACCGATCGGCCAGGGCACCGGCCTAGGGCTGTCCATCTCCCAGGACATTATTCAACGCCACGGCGGCACCCTCACCGCCACCAGCGCGCCCGGCGAGGGTACCCGCATCGACATCCGCCTGCCGCTGGCGGAAAAGAAGCGTGCCCATGCAGCCTGATATCCACTACCAGCTGACCGACACCGACGGGCAGGTAACCCACATCAAGTTGCACCAGGAACCGGAGAGCCACGGCCTCGCCGTGGACCCGGATTTCGTGCCCCCGGACTGGGCCCTGCTGGAACACTGCCAGTGCTCGCACTGCCCGCTGAGCCGCGACGAACACCGCTATTGTCCGATCGCCCGCAACCTGGCGTGGCTGCTCCCCGAACAACAATTGGGTCACTCCTTCGACCCCATTCATCTGCGCGTCGCCACCCGGGAGCGGGAATACCTGCTGGATACCACGGCGCAGCGGGCGCTCAGCTCCCTGTTCGGGCTGGTGTGCGCACTCAGCGACTGCCCGCACACCCGCTTCCTGCGGCCCATGGCCCTGTTCCATCTGCCGGTGAGCACGGAAACGGAAACCCTGACGCGCGCCGCCGGCTTCTTTCTGCTGCAGCGCTACCTGGCGAAACGGGACAACCCCGAGCTGCCGCTGAACCTGGAGGATATGGACCGGGCCTACCGCAATCTGGGGGAACTGAACCGCTGTTTCGTGCGTCGTTTCCGTCACCCCGACGGCTCCGACGCGCCAATCAACGCGATGATTCTCTTGCATGTGCTCACCAAGGAAGTGAACGGCGAACTGCACGAGCAGCTCGACGACCTGGCCGGGCTGTTCCGCCAGGCCGCCGGCCCCGCCCCCTAGCAACCCGATGCGCTTTCAGCGGCCGGCGTGTTAACGTCGATTTTCTTTTTCGTTTGTCTCGGGACTATCAACATGAAACTAAAAAACGCCGTGGCTCTGATCACCGGTTCGTCTTCCGGCATCGGCGCCGCCACCGCCCGTCTGTTCGCGGAGCAGGGCTGCCACGTGGTGATCAATTACAGCCGTAACGAAGAGGGCGCCCGCGCCGTGGCCAAGGATTGCGAGGCGTTCGGCGTCCGCACCCTGGTTCAGCAGGCGGACGTGTCCGACGACACCCAGTGCCAGACCCTGGTGGAAGCGACCCTGGCGGAGTTCGGCCGCCTGGACGTGCTGGTCAACAACGCCGGCACCACCAAATTCTGCGCCCACCAGGATCTGGACGGCCTGAGCAAGGACGACTTCCTGCACCTCTACGCGGTGAACACCGTGGGGCCCTACCAGATGACCCGCGCCGCCGAGAAAGCGCTGCGCCAGGCGGGCACCGCCCAGGTCATCAACATGGCCTCCATCGCCGGCCTCGCCGGGGTGGGCAGCTCGATCGCCTACGCCGCCTCCAAGGGCGCCCTGCTGACGATGACCAAATCCCTGGCCCGGGTGCTGGGCCCGGAGATCCGCGTCAACGCCATCTGCCCGGGCTTCGTGCAGGGCGAATGGCTGGAGAAAGGGCTGGGCAAGGAGGCTTACGCCAACCTGCTGGCCAAGACCAAGGCCGGCGCCGCCCTGAACGACGCCGCCTCCCCGGAAACCGTGGCCCAGGCGGTGCTGGGGCTGGTGATCGGCGGCGACCTGACCACCGGCGAAGCGATCCTGGTGGACGGCGGCAGCCACCTCAATGCCAGCGGCGTGCGCCGCTAACTCCTCCCACCGCTTTAACTTGACCCCGGGGCTGCCCCGGGGTTTTATAGTTCTACTATGAATTCATCACTGCGGTCCCGCCCTGGTTTTCTGATTCTGCTGCTCTGGCTGGCGGGCGGGCTGCTGTGGTCGCCGGTACAGGCGGCCCACGTAATGGCGGGGCCGGCACACGGCACCACCAGTGAAATGCCGTGCGCGGGCGCGCAAGCCGGAAGTGCCAGCGTTCAGATCCATTGCCAGGGCAACGCCCACGATAGCGCGCCCTGCTCTTGCACCCAGGCCTGCCAGGCCAACGGCATGCCGGCCAGCCTGGCGCCGGCGCGACCGCCCCTGGTCACCCCCAGGCGTCACATCGCCCGCGCCGGCGAGCGGCTCGCCGGCTTCCACGCCTCCCCCTGGCGGCCACCGTCCGCACTACTCCCGATTTAAAAGGTTCCATGCGCCCGTGGGCGCACCTCTTTCTATTCAGGAGTCGTGACATGACCACTTCACCTCTTATGGGGCGTCGTCGCTTCGTCCAGGGTCTGGCCCTGGGCACCGGCGCTCTCGGCATCGGCGGGCTCGGCATGAGCCCCGCCAAACTGCTCGCCAGCCAGGGCCAGACCGGCGCCGCCACGCTTAGCGGCAACACGTTCAACCTGGCGATCGGCGGTGCCGATGTGAATCTCACCGGCACCACGCGCCCGGCCACGCTGGTCAACGGCAGCCTGCCTGCGCCCACCCTGCGCTGGCGGGAAGGCGACACCGTAACGCTTAACGTCACCAACTACTTGCCGGAAACCAGCTCCATCCACTGGCACGGGCTGCTGCTGCCCTTTCAGATGGACGGCGTGCCCGGGCTGTCGTTCGACGGCATCGCGCCCGGCGAGACCTTCACTTACCGCTTTCCGATCAAACAAAACGGCACCTACTGGTATCACAGCCATTCCCGTTTCCAGGAGCAAAGCGGGGTCTACGGCGCTATCGTCATTGATCCCGCCGAGGCGGACCCGGAACCGGTGGATCGGGACTACGTGATGGTGCTGTCCGACTGGAGCGACGAAAAACCCGAGCAGATTTACGCCACCCTTAAAAAGCTCAGCCACTACTACAACTTCAACGAGCGCACGATCTTCGACACGCTGCGCGACTTCCGTGAAAAAGGCGTGGTGCAAACGCTCAAGGACCGGCACATGTGGAACACCATGCGCATGAGCCAGAGCGACCTCGCCGACGTCACCGGCTATACCTATACCTACCTGCTTAACGGTCGCAGCCCGAACGCCAACTGGACCGGTCTGTTCAAACCCGGCGAACGAGTGAAGCTGCGCTTCGTCAACGCCAGCGCCATGACGTTCTTCGATATTCGCATCCCCGGCCTGGATATGACCGTGGTGGCTATGGACGGGCAGCCGGTGAAACCGGTGCGCTTCCATGAATGCCGGCTGGGCGTGGCGGAAACCATCGATGTGATCGTCACCCCCGAGAAAAAGCAAGCGTTCACCGTGTTCGCGCAAAGCATCGACCGCTCCGGCTTCGCGCGCGGCACCCTCACCCCCGACCCGGCCATGAGCGCGGCCGTGCCGGAGATGGACCCGCCGCCGCTGTTGGGGCACACCGAAATGGGTATGGGCGGCATGGCCGGCATGAACCATGGCGACATGGAAGGCATGAACCACGGTGCGATGGATCACGGCAAGATGGACCATGGCGCCATGAAGGGCATGCAGCACGACGACATGGGTCACGGTGGTATGAAACATGCCGGGATGCAGCATAAAGGCATGCAGCACGACGGCGACCACAAGGTGCCGTTCGCGTTCGTGGCGGATAACCCGGATCTGGCGCCGCGCACCAGCGCCGTCCAGCATCTGGATTCCGAATACGGGCCGGGCGTGGACATGCGCGCCATGGCGCCGGCGGCAATGCTCGACGATCCCGGCATCGGCCTGCGCGAACGCGACTGGAAGGTCCTCACCTACGCGGACATGGAGACCGCCGGCGGCCCGCCGGACAGCCTGACGCCGGACCGCGAGATCGTCTTGCACCTGACCGGCAACATGAGCCGTTATATGTGGAGCTTCAACGGCATCAAGTTCGCCGACTCCGTACCCCTGGAGCTTTACCACGGCGAGCGGGCGCGCATCACCCTGGTCAACGACACCATGATGACCCACCCGATTCACCTGCACGGCCTGTGGAGCGACCTGGAACTGGGCGGCGGGCGACTGCTGCGCAAGCACACCATCACCGTGAAACCCGGCGAGAAACTCAGCTACCTGGTGCGCGCCGATGCCACCGGACGCTGGGCCTACCACTGTCATCTGCTTTACCACATGGAGGCCGGCATGTTCCGCGAGGTGCGCGTGGTCGACAACGCAACGACGAAGGAGGCACGGTCATGAAACAGACACATCTGATAACCGCCGCTGCTTTGCTAGCACTGTCACCCTTGGTTCAGGCGGTGGACAAGCACGAGCCGGCGTTCAGCCGTGTGATCGTCGATGAGTTCGAAGCCCGCGACGCCGATGAAGGCACCGTGGCCGCCTGGGAAGCCGCCGCCTGGTACGGCGGCGACCTGAACAAGCTCTATCTCAGCACCGAAGGCGAACGCCTGATGGACAACGGCGGCGAAACCGAAGGCTTCGAGACCCGGGTTGCCTGGAACCGAGCCTTCGCACCGTTCTGGGACTGGCAGCTCGGCGCCCGCCGGGACTGGCAGCCGGACGATCCGAACCGGGACTGGGCCAGTTTCGGGGTTCAAGGGCTGGCGCCCTATCTGTTCGAAAGCGAGGCCACCCTGTTCGTCGGTGAGGAAGGACTCACCAACCTGAGGTTGGAGGCGGAATACGAAATTCTGTTTACCCAGAAGCTGATCCTGGTGCCGGCGGTGGAAGCCAACTTTTACGGCAAGGAAGATGAAGAACTCGGCATCGGCGAAGGTCTCACGGACATCGAAGCCGGTCTGCGACTGCGCTACGAGATCCGCCGCGAGTTCGCGCCCTATATCGGCGTGAACTGGGAACGGCAGTTCGGTGATACCGCCGCCAAAACCCGTGGCGCTGGAGACGACGTTTCCGAGACCACGCTGGTGGCCGGTGTTCGCTTCTGGTTCTAGGGCGCCGGTCAGCCCTCGTAGCTGTCCGCTTCCAGGTCGCGAAGTTCCTGGTTGGTCTGCACGCCCAGGTCCAGGTCGCTGAGCTTGCCGTTGGCGATGGAGTAGATCCAGCCGTGGATGCTCAGCGGCTGCTCGCGGCGCCAGGCTTCCTGGACCACGGTGGTGTTGGCCACGTTGATCACCTGGCGGGCCACATTGAGCTCGCACAGGCGGTCCAGGCGGGCGCCGTCGTCGGGCAGCTCGGCCAGGGCCTTGCGGTTGCGCAGGTAAAGCTCACGCACCTGGCGCAGCCAATTGTCGATCAGCCCGTGGGGCTGGTCTTCCATGGCGGCGCGCACGCCGCCGCAACCGTAATGGCCGACCACCATGATGTGCTCCACCTTGAGCACGTCCACGGCGAACTGCAGCACGGACAGCAGGTTCAGGTCGGTGTGATTGACCAGGTTGGCCACGTTGCGGTGCACGAACAGCTCGCCGGGCATCAGGCCGACGATCTGGTTGGCGGGCACCCGGGAATCGGCGCAGCCGATCCACAGAAAGCGCGGGCTTTGCTGGTTTTCCAGGGTTTTGAAGAAGCCGGGGTTATCCAGCTCGATGTCTCGGCGCCACTCTTCGTTCTTTTGAAACAGTTCAGGCAGGGTTTTCACGAATCAGCTCCCATTCGGAATCGCCCCATGATGCCGTACTCACCGAAAGCTGCAACGTGAAAAGTCTTTCAAAGTTTGGCGCCGGGGCCGGAACACGCCGGCGGCTCAGCCGCCGGTCATGTTCATGAAGCGCACCAGCTGCTCGCCTTCGGCGAGATCGAACTCGTGGCGTTCAGGCTTGATCTCCATGCCCCGGTCCAGGGCATCGATCAGCGGCTGGTCGTCGTCCGGGTGGGCGCGCAGGATGCCGCGCAGGTCGAGGCTGTGTTCGTGGCCCAGGCACAGCAGCAAACGCCCCTCGGCGGTGACCCGCACGCGGTTGCAGGCGTGGCAGAAGTTGTTGGAGTGCGGGGAGATGAAACCGATACGGCTGTCCGGATAATCCTCGGCGCGCCAGTAGCGGGACGGGCCGGCGGTGCCGGCGGCCAGGGGCACCAGCGGATAGCGCTCGCCGATCAGTTCGCGCAGCTCCGCGGAGGATACGAACGCCTCCTGGCGGCTGTGCTCGCCGATCTGGCCCAAGGGCATCTCCTCGATGAAGGCGATGTCCAGCCCCCGATCCAGGGCGAAGCCCACCAGGTCGCTCACCTCGTCCTCGTTGCGCCCGCGCATCACCACGCTGTTCAGGCGGATGCGCTCGAAGCCGGCCCCGCGGGCCGCCTCGATGCCCTCCAGCACATCGTCGAGGCGGCCGGTGCGGGTCAGTTCCCGAAAACGGTCCGGGCACAGGGAATCCAGGCTGATGTTGACCCGGGTGACCCCGGCGTCGCGCAGCTCCCCGGCATAGCGGCCCAGCCGCGCACCGTTGGTGGTCAGGTTGAGTTCCTCCAGCCCGGGCAGGGCGCCCAGTTCCCGGGCCAGCCAGGTCAGGTTGCGGCGCACCAGGGGTTCGCCGCCGGTGAGGCGAATGCGGCGCACGCCCTGCTCCACCAGCACGCGGCCCAGCCGCGCCATCTCCTCCAGGGTGAGCACCCGGGCGCGAGGCACGAAGGTCATGTCCTCGGCCATGCAGTACACACAGCGGAAATCGCAGCGGTCGGTCACCGACAGCCGTACGTAATCAATGATGCGTCCAAAACGATCTTCGAGCATGAGTGCCATGATGCCAGAAAGCGCGGCAAAGCACGCCCCCCCATGGGACGGTCATTTCGTGCCAGCGACGGCCGCCGGTTGGTCAGCCCCTTGGCGGGACTGTTACCATGGCGGATCACGGCGTTTCGCGCCGGCATTCATCCGCCATACATTCAACCCCAAAGGGGCACCCATGCAAATCGCAGACAACAAGGTAGTGGCCTTTCACTACACCCTGACCAACGACGCCGGCCAGACCATCGATTCCTCCCGTCAACGCGAGGAACCGCTGAACTACCTGCATGGCCACGGCAACATCATTCCGGGCCTGGAGAAAGCGCTGGTGGGCAAGGAAGCCGGCGACAAGCTGGAAGTGAAGGTGACCCCGGAAGAAGGCTACGGCGAGCGCCATGAAGGCCTGATCCAGCAGGTTCCCGCGTCCGCCTTCGAAGGCGCCGGCGGCGAGCTGCAGCCGGGCATGCAGTTCCAGGCCCAGACCGAGGCCGGCCCGCGCATCTTCACCATCACCGCCGTGGAAGGCGAGGAAGTCACCGTGGACGGCAACCATCCGCTGGCCGGTGAAACCCTGAACTTCGACGTGGAAGTCACCGAAGTCCGCGAAGCCAGCGACGAAGAGAAAGAACACGGTCACGTGCACGGCCCGGAAGGCCACGAGCACTGACCCGCGCCGCGCGGGCCGGCCCGGCCGGCCCGCGACGCTTTTCTAGCCCTCCGCCCTGTCCAGTTCCGTTTCAGCGGCCCGAACGCCCGGCGCCTCCACATCACCGGCCGGGTCCGGCACCCCTTCCATGAACACCTCCAGGGCCCGGCTCCAACTGGCCTGTTTCAGGGTGGCGATCATCGTGGTCACCTGGCCCCGGTCACCGGGCAGATCCCGGGTATGCAGCGTGTGGCGGCGGCGATACTGGTCCACCGTGGAAGCCGGCAGCAACGCCAGCCCCATGCCCGCGCCCACGCAACCGACAATAGCGTCCAGGCTGCCGAATTCGTGGATGCGCGGCGCCGCCACCTTGAGATCCGCCAGCAGCACCTCGATGGTGGTGCGGTAACCGCAACCGGACCGGAACGCCAGGAACGGCATGCGCGCCAGATCCGCCCGTTCGGGAAAGCTCTCCAGGGGCCGGCCGCTGACCAGCACCAGACGCTCCCGGAACACCGGCCGCAGGGCCAGATCCTCACCGGCGTCCTCCGCCACCACGAAGGCCGCGTCCAGCCGCCCACCGCGCACCTCCTCGATCAGCTCGCCGGTGGTGCCGGTGTGCAGGTGCACGCCGAGCTGCGGCCAGCGCCGGCTGAAGTCAGTGAGCAGGCGCGGCAGATGCACGGCGGCGGTGGTTTCCATGCTGCCCAGGCGCAGCTCGCCGAGGGGCTCGCCGCCGGGCCGGAACCGTGACAGGGCGTCGTCATGGAGCTCCACGATGCGCCGCGCGTACTCCAGCAACTGGCGCCCGGCCGGCGTGGCCACCACCGGATTGCGGCGCTCCAGCAGGCGCGCGTCCAGCTCGGTTTCCAGCTTTTTGACGTGGGCGGTGACGTTGGACTGCACCGTGTGCAGCCGCTCGGCGGCGGCGCTGAAGCTGCCGGTGTCCACCACGGCGCGGAAAATTTCCAGGGAGCGGATCAGCATGACCGGCCTCGATTCATTGGCAGTGATGGGTGCGATCTTAAAAAATCATTTCCGGTGATACCAGCACTCTGCTTTACTGGCGCCTTTATTGTCCCGGCTGGAGCCGCGCATGATCCGCGACACTTCGCTTCCCTCCCCGATTCGCCTGGTGGTGATGGCCGGCTCGGCCACCCTGGTGGGCATCGGCCTGGGCCGCTTCGCCTATGCCGCCCTGCTGCCCGGGGTGATCAAGGCCGGCTGGCTGAGCGAGGCGGACGCCGGCTACGTGGGCGCCGCCAACCTGCTCGGTTACCTGGTGGGCGCGGTGATCGCCGGCCGGGCCGGTCAGTGGCTCGGCCCGGGCCGGGGGATCCGCGTGTCCGCCCTGCTGGTGGCGGTGGGCTTCGCCGCCAGCGCCTGGCCGGCGCCGGTGTGGTGGTTCAGCCTGTGGCGCTTCGTGGCCGGGGTCACCGGCGCCTTTCTGATGGTGCTGGCGCCGTCGCTGATCGCCCAGCAACTGCCGCTGTCCATGCGCAAGCGCGGCAGCACCTGGATCTTCGCCGGCGTGGGGCTGGGCGTGCTGTTTTCCGCCACCCTGGTGCCGCTGCTCATCGACAGCGGCCTGGAGCGGGCCTGGCTGGGGCTGGCGCTGGTGTGCCTGCCGCCGCTGTGGCTGCTGTGGCGGCAGTGGCCGCCCATGCCCACCGGCGAGGGCGGCGAAGCCGGCCCGGGCCAGGGCGCCGGCCTGCTGCTGGTGGCGGTCTACCTGGCCTACCTGATGGACGCCATCGGCTTCGTGCCACACACCGTGTTCTGGGTGGACTATCTGGAGCGCCAGCGGGACTTCACCACCTGGGCCAGCGCCGTGCAGTGGGGCGTGTTCGCGGTGGGCGCGATCAGCGGGCCTTTTCTGGCCGGCGCCACCGCCCGCCATCTGGGCTGGCACCGCACCCTGATCGGCGCGCTCACCATCAAGGGCGGCGCCGTGCTGCTGCCGGTGATGGTGGGCGGGGTCGCCGCGGTGACGCTGTCCTCCTACCTGGTGGGCGCGATGATTCCGGCCATGGTGTCCTCGGTGATGGGGCGCACCGCGGAGCTGGTGCCGCCGCGCCTGGCCACCCGCACCTGGGGCCACGCCACCGCCCTGTTCGCCGTGGGCCAGGCCGGCGCCGCCTACGCCATGGCGGCGCTGTACGCCCACCACGCCGGGCCGCTGATCTTCCGCATCGGCGGCGGCACTCTGCTGGCCGCCGCCCTGTTGTTGCTGGTTTCCGGTCTTCTCGCCCGCCGCTAGCCGTGTACCATCAGGAACCGGAGCCGGCGTCACCGGCTCCAACCTGCATGGACATCATGGAAAGACAGCGGAGAACGGCATGGATCGACGTGAGCTCTTGAAAGCCCTGGGTCTGTTCGGCACCGCCCTGCTGCCGGCGGCGCCGGCCCTGGCCCGCGCCCTGGAGAAAGCCCCCGGCGTGGGCCGCGAGGGCCGCGGGGAACCGTTCAGCTACGCCGGCCTCAAGGGCATGGCGCGGCACTTCGCCGGGCGCCCCTGGCGGGACCCGGCGAAAACCCTGCCCAAGGCGATCCGCGACCTGACCTGGGACCAGTACCAGGCGATCCGCTACCGGCCGGACCACGCCCTCTGGGCGGATCGGGAGGACGCGGATTTCCGCTTCCAGTTCTTCCATCTGGGCCTGCACTTCGAGACGCCGGTAAAGATCCACGAGATCGTCGACGGCGAGGCGCGGCCGATTCCCTATCGCACCGACCTGTTCGATTTCAGCGACAGCGGCGTGGACCCGGCGGATTTGCCCGAGGGGCTCGGTTTCGCCGGCTTCCGCCTGCTCCACCACAGTGACTGGGAACGTGACGTGGCGGCTTTCCTGGGCGCCAGCTACTTCCGCGCCACCAGCGCCTCGCGCCAGTTCGGCCTGTCCGCCCGGGGCCTGGCGGTGAACACCGCCCTGCCGGAACCGGAGGAGTTTCCGGAATTCACCCATTTCTGGTTCGAGCATCTGCCCAACCCGGACCAGGTGCGGGTGTATGCCTTCCTGGATTCTCCCAGTGTCACCGGCGCCTACCGGTTCACCATCGCCCGGGAAAAAGGCGACCTGATCATGGACGTGGACGCGGCACTGTACCCGCGCCGGGCCATCGAACGCCTGGGCGTGGCACCGCTGACCAGCATGTACCAGGTGGGTGAGAACAGCCGCCGGGTAGCCTGGGATTGGCGCCCGGAGATCCACGATTCCGACGGCCTTGGCATGCACACCGGCGGCGGCGAATGGCTCTGGCGCCCCCTGGTGAACCCGCCCCAACTGCGTTTTAACAGTTACAGCGATGACAACCCGCGCGGCTTCGGCCTGCTGCAACGCGACCAGGACTTCGATCATTATCAGGACGACGGCGTGTTCTACGAACGGCGCCCGAGTCTGTGGGTGGAACCCCGGGGCGATTGGGGCAAGGGCGCGGTGCAGTTGGTGGAGATCCCCACCCTGGACGAGACCTTCGACAATATCGTGGCGTTCTGGCGCCCGGAAGAGCCGGTGCAAGCGGGACGGGAATATCTGTTCGGCTACCAGCTGTCCTGGACCGGCCGGCCACCCCGCCCGCCCCTGGCCCGCTGCGTGGCCACCCGCACCGGCCTGGGCGGCGTAGTGGGACAACCCCGGGAGCACTTCAGCTGGCGCTTCGTGGTGGACTTCCGCGGCGGGCCGATCTCCGCCGGCGAACTGCCCGGCATGGGCGAGGTGGAGCCGGTGATCGACAGTAGCGCGGGCCGGGTGGAAATCACCTCGGCGCGGCCGCTGCACGAGATCGACGGCTACCGGGCCATGTTCGACCTGGTGCCGCCGGACGACGATCTCACGCCGATCAACCTGCGCCTGTTTCTCAAGCGCAAGAGCGACGGCGCGCCGCTCACCGAGACCTGGATTTACCAGTGGTCACCGCCGCCCATGGAGGAGCGCGATTTGCGCAACCCGGGGCACCTGTAACCGAAACGAAAGTACGTCGCGCCCTGAGCCGCTTAGCAGTGATCCTCGACGCCACCGGCTCTACGAAGCCGCCCCTCAACCCACCCTGGTTCATCGTTGTTCGCACCCGGAACGGTTCCGCCACCTCGAAGCGGAGCTGTGTGGGTGCCTTCCGGGACCGATTTAAAGCGCGATGAACCTTACATCTTGGCGCGAAGGGCTTCCTTGGCCGCTTCGTATTCCCGGGTCAGGCGCGCCACGTGCTCGGCGGCGGGCAGAACATCGTCCACCACGCCAATGCCCTGGCCGCAGCCCCAAATGTCTTTCCAGGCCTTGGACTTGCTGCTGCTGCCGGAGCCGAAGTTCATCTTCGAGGGGTCGCTCTCCGGCAGGTTGGCCGGGTCCATGCCGGCGTTGACGATGGACGGCGCCAGATAGTTGCCGTGCACCCCGGTGAACAGGTTGCTGTAGACGATGTCCGAGGCATTGCTGTCGACGATCATGCGTTTGTAGCCGTCCACGGCGTTGGCTTCCTGGGAAGCGATGAACAGGGAGCCGATGTAGGCGAGATCCGCGCCCATGGCCTGGGCGGCGAGAATCGACGCGCCGCTGGCGATGGAGCCGGACAGGGCGATGGGGCCCTCGAACCACTGGCGCAGCTCCTGGATCAGGGCGAACGGCGACAGCTGGCCGGCATGGCCACCGGCGCCGGCGGCCACGGCGATCAGACCGTCGGCGCCCTTCTCGATGGCCTTGCGGCCGAAGCGGTCATTGATCACGTCGTGCATGACCATGCCACCCCAGCCGTGCACGGCTTTGTTGAGGTCCTCCCGGGCGCCCAGGGAAGTGATCACCATGGGCACCTTGTACTTCTCGCACAGGGCCAGGTCTTCCTCCAGGCGGTCATTGGTCTTGTGCACGATCTGGTTGACCGCGAACGGCGCGGCCGGGGTGTCCGGGTTGTCCCGGTCCCAGGCGGCCAGCTCCTCGGTGATGCGGTGCAGCCATTCGTCCAGCTGGGACACCGGCCGTGCGTTCAGCGACGGGAAGGAGCCAACGATGCCGGCCTTGCACTGGGCGATCACCAGGTCCGGATTGGAAATAATGAACAGGGGCGAGGCGATCACCGGCAAACGCAGCCGGTCCGCCAGATGCGCGGGTAAAGCCATGTCGGACTCTCTCCAGGGGCAAATGGGGCGAATAATTTACGGCGTATACTTTATTCCGGAAAAACGCGTCCCGGCAACCCCGGAAACGCCCCGAAGGTGACCTTTACGGTCAACGGGCTGGTGATTCTGGCCAGCACCCGATCGCGACTGAAGCGGAGTGCCGCGTAGGAGCGACTTCAGTCGCGATCCTCCTCGTCCCAATAGGGCGGCAACACGCCCATGCCGGCGAACAGGGTGCGCATGGTGGTCTGGCGCAGGAAATCCACGTCCATGTCCCGCCCCAGGGCGCCGCTTTGCTCCAGCACCACGGTGCCGTGGATGACGGCCCAGAACATGTAGCCGATCAGCTTGGCGTCGCCGCGCACCAGGCCGGCGTCGATCATTTCCTGCACATAGCCGGCCATGCTCTCATTGGCCCGGGCGTGGGCCTTGACCAGCTCCGGATAGCGGTCCTCGTCGTCCTGGGTGTGCTCGAACAATAGCTGGTAGGTGTCCGGGAAACGGCGCGCGAAGTCCAGGTAGGCGGTGCCCGCCGCCCGGGCCTTGGCGCGGGCGTCCCCGGCGGCGCGCACCGCCCGCTCCAGGTTCTCGGCGAACTGGTTGAAGGCGGCGGCGCGCACCAGCGCCAGAATCTCGTCCTTGTCGCGGAAGTAGCGGTACGGGGTCATCGGGCTGACGCCCATTTCCGCGGCGATCTGGCGCATGGTCACGTTGTCCGGCCCGCGCTCCAGGAACAGCCGGGTGGCGGCGTCACGGACCCGCTCGCGAAAAGCCGCCACTTCCTGTTCGGACTTGGGTTTCTTGGCCATGTGACGCCCCGGCTCAGCCGCGCCCGATGAAGGGCATGCGGGTGGCCATGATCGTCATGAACTGCACATTGGCGTCCAGCGGCAGGGCCGCCATGTTGACCACCGCCTCGGCCACGTGACTCACGTCCATGCGGTCCTCCACCAGGATCTCGCCGTTGGCCTGGGGACTGCCCTGTTTCATGGGCTCGGTCATGTCGGTGGCGGCATTGCCGATGTCGATCTGCCCGCAGGCGATGCGGTAACGACGGCCGTCCAGGGAGGTGGATTTGGTGAGCCCGGTCATGGCGTGCTTGGTGGCGGTATAGGGCGCCGAGTTGGGACGCGGCGACTGGGCGGAGATCGAGCCGTTGTTGATGATGCGCCCGCCCATGGGCTCCTGCGCCTTCATGATGCGGAAGGCCTCCTGGGTGCAGTAGAAGGCACCGGACAGGTTGGTGTTCACCACCCGCTGCCACTGCTCCGGGGTGAGATCCTCCAGGGGCACCGGCGGCGCGCCGGTGCCGGCGTTGTTGAACAGCAGGTCGAGCCGGCCGAAGGCGTCCAGGGTGCGCTGGAACAGCGCCTTCACCTGGGCCGGGTCGCCCACGTCGGTGGCCACCGCCAGGGCCCGGTCGGCGCCCAGCCCGGCGTCCGCCAGGGTGCGTGCCAGACGTTCGCCGTCGCGGCCGGCGAAGGTCACCCGGTAGCCGGCGTCCACCAGGGCCAGGGCGCAGGCCTTGCCGATGCCGGTGCCGGCACCGGTGACGATGGCCACTTTCGTGGCGCTCGGAGGGGTGTCATTCATGGCGAAAGTCCTTGTCGTGGTCGCCGCGTCAGGCCAGCAGATCGGCGAAGCTGTAGTAATCCAGGGGCTCACCGGCGGCCTGGCCGTGGTCCACCGGCGCCACCGCCAGCCCGTCCGCCCACACCGCCGAGCTGAGCATGCCGGAGCTCTGGTTGGGGTGCTTTTCCAGCACCACGGCGCCGTCGCGGGACACCCGCCGCACGCGCAAGTATTCCTGGCGCGGGCCGGGTTTGACGGCGAACTCCGCCGGCAACCGCTGGGGCGCCGGCAGCACCGGCTCGACCCCCAGGCAGCGGCGCAGATAGGGCAGCACCAGCATCAGGTAACACACCAGCACCGCCGAGGGGTTGCCGGGCAGGCCGAAGAAGGGCACGCCGGCGTCGCCCAGGCGGCCGAAGGTGAACGGTTTGCCGGGCTTGATCGCCAGGCGCCAGAAATCCAGCTCGCCCCGTTCCTCCAGCACCGCCCGCAGGTGATCTTCCTCGCCCACGGACACGCCGCCGCTGGCCATCACCAGATCCGGCGGGTCCGCCAGCAACTGGTCCAGGGCCTCCCGGGTACGGGCCCGGTCGTCCGGCAGCCACAGGGCGGTGACGTCCGGGAAGCCGCTGTCCGCCAGCAGGCTTTCCATCAGCGGGCCGTTGCTGTTGTAGATCTTGCCCGGCGCCGGCGGCGCGCCGGGAGGGAGCAATTCATCGCCGCTGCTCAGCACCACAACCCGGGGCCGGCGCACCGCCAGCTCCGACACGCCCACGGAGGCGGCCAGGCCGATGGCCCGGGCGGAAACCCGGGTGCCGGCGGCCAGCACGGTGTCGCCCTGACGGGCGTCCTGGCCGGCGGGGCGAATGTTCTGGCCGGGCCGCGCCTGGGTCGCCGGCGGCGGCGTCACCGTGCCGTCGCCGAACTCGCAGTCTTCCTGCATCAGCACGGTGTCGGCGCCGGCGGGCACCGGGGCACCGGTGAAAATACGCGCCGCGCCGCCCGGGGCCAGCTCTCCGGGGGGATCGCCGGCGGGCACCCGCAGGGTCACCGGCAGGCTCCGGGTGCCGTCGCCCAGGTCGGCGTGGCGCACGGCGATGCCGTCCACCGCCGCGTTGTCGTGGGGCGGCACCGTGACCCGGGCGGCCACCGGCTCCGCCAGCCAGCCGCCACGGGCCTCGGCCAGCGGCAGGCGCGTCACCTCGCCCAGCGGGCGGGCGGGGTCCAGCAGCCGCGCGCGGGCTTCGTCCACGGGCATCAATGGCATGATCAGACCTCGCGGCTTACCAGGCCCGCGAAGTTGCAGGGCCGGGTGCGGCTGTCCAGTTGGTTGGCGATGATCTTGTCCCAGCCGGTGGCGCAGGCGTTATTGGAACCGGGCAGGCAGAAGATCAGGGTGCGGTTGGCGACCCCGGCCAGGCAGCGGGACTGGATGGTGGACGGGCCGATCTCATCGAGGCTGACCTGGCGGAACAGTTCACCGAAGCCCTGGACCTCCTTGTCGAACAGCACGGCGAGCGCTTCCGGGGTGCTGTCGCGGCCGGAGAAACCGGTGCCGCCGGTGACCAGCACCACCTGCACCGCCTGGTCGGCGATCCAGGCGGAGACCACCCGGCGCAACTGGTAGATGTCGTCGCGCACCAGGTCCCGGGCCACCACCTCGTGGCCGGCCTGGCGGGCGCGGTCGGCGAGCAGGTCGCCGGAGGTGTCGTTGTCCGGGGTACGGGTGTCACTGACGGTGAGCACCGCCAGCGCCAGGGGCTGGAAGTCGGTGTCGTGGTGAGCCATGGCGGTTTCCTCCTTTGCGGACCCGCGATGTTACCAGCCGCCGTACCCGCCGGCACAGCACCGTTTGACCGCTGCCGACAGCCGCTGGCCCGGCACCGGCCGGGGCGGTTACTTTGCGGCCTATACAGGCTGTTTATCGGAGTACGCATGACTTCCATGGAAGACGCCCGGGTACGCGCGGCCCACCTGCCACGCATGCCCCAGCGCAAACTCGACCACATCCCCGGCGATTACGGCTGGCCGCTGCTGGGCCAGACCCTGGCGTTCCTGCGCGACTACCAGGGTCTGGTGCGCCACCAGGCCGAACGCTATGGGCCGGTGCACAAGGGCAGCGTCATGTTCCAGCGCGGCGTCACCCTGCTGGGGCCGGAGGCCAATGAGTTCGTGCTGCGCGACAAGGAGCATGTGTTTTCCAGCCGCGCCGCCTGGAACCCGTTGCTGGAGCGGCTGTTCACCGACGGCCTGATGCTGCGTGATTTCGCCGACCACAAGTTCCACCGCCGCATCATGCAGCAGGCGTTCAAGAAGCCGGCCCTGGCCGGCTACCTGGAACGCATGAATCCGCGTATTCACGAAGGCGTGGCCCACTGGCCCGCCGACGAGACCTTCACCTTTTTCGACCGCATCAAGAGCCTGCTGCTGGACCTGGGCGCGCAGACCTTCCTGGGCCTGGACATGGGGCCCCGGGCGGACCGGGTGAACCAGTCCTTCATCGACGCCGCGGACGCCTCCCTGGCGGTGCTGCGGGTGCCGATCCCGGGCACCCTGTGGCACCGGGGCCTGCGCGGCCGGCGTTTCCTGGAGGATTTCATCGCCGGGCTGATCCCGGAGAAGCGGCGCGCGGACACGCCGGATTTCTTCAGCGAGCTGTGCAAGGCGGCGGCGGAGGAAGGCGGCCTCACCGACCGGGACGTGACCAACCACATGATCTTCCTGCTGTTCGCCGCCCGCGACACCACCACCAGCACGCTGTGCTCGCTGATCTATCTGCTGTGCCGGAATCCGCAGTGGCAGACCCGGCTGGCGGCGGAGATGGATGCCGTGGCCGACGGCATGGACGGCGACGGACCCGGCTACGGCGACCTGGAAAAGATGGTGGAAACCGGCTGGGTGTTCCGCGAGACCCTGCGCTTGCGGCCGGCGCTGACCACCTTTCCGCGCCGCACCGCCGAGGAAGTGGAGTTCCAGGGCTACCGGATTCCGCGCAATACCCTGGTCAATCTGTCGCCGCTTTTCACTCACTACATGCCCGAGTACTGGAGCGATCCGGAGCGCTTCGACCCGGAGCGTTTCAGCGACGAGCGCGCCGAGCACAAGGGCCATCATTTCCAGTGGATTCCGTTCGGCGGCGGGCACCATAAATGCCTGGGCTTGAACTTCGCGGAGATCCAGACCAAGGCCTTTTTGTTCCATTTCCTGCGCCGTTATCGGGTGCGGGTGCGGGACGGGTATGAGATGCCGGTGCAGTTGGTGCCGTTGGCGATGCCCAAGGATGGGTTGCCGGTGGAGATCGTCCGGCGTTGATTCTCCAGCGGGGGCGAGCAGGGCCGTGCCGGGGCCGGCCGGGACACGCGGCAAGTACATCCCTGTAGCTCGTTTCCGGCATCCCTGCCTCCAACGGTCCCGGCCGGCCCCGGCACGGCCCCGCTCTCTCATGGAAAACATCACCGCCGGGTTGTTTGAGGTGGGGGGTGGCGGGGGTAGACTGTGGCCTTTCCGGTGATGGTGTCGGTGGGTTATGTCCGCCTTTTTCGTGAAGATTCTGCTGTCCCTGGCGGTGGTGCTGGGGGCGTTCGGGTTGTCGTCGTTGTTGCGCGGGATAACGCGGCGGCTGGGCGAGCGGCGCGGGTTCGCGCGCGCCCGGGTGTTCCAGGTGGCGGTGCTGATCAATGTGCTGTGCCTGGTGCTCGGGCTGCTGTTGCTGGGCGCGGTCTGGGGCCTCAGCGGCGACGGCGTGGTGGTGTTCGCCACCTCCCTGGTGGCGCTGCTGGGCGTGGCCCTGTTCGCCAGCTGGTCGATGCTGAGCAATGCCACGGCGGCGGTGATTCTGTTTTTCAGCGCGCCTTACCGGATCGGCGACCGGATCCGTTTTCTGGACGGCGACAACACCGTCACCGGGCGTATCCGCCACATGGGGCTGGTGTTCATCACCCTGGAGGACGACGGCGGGCATCATTACACCCTGCCCAACAATCTGCTGCTGCAGAAGACGGTGATTCTGCTGCGCGGCGACGACCTGCCGTCGGACCAGAAACACTGCCGCTGACACGGAGGCCCGCCATGAAGCCTGTTCTGACCACCCTGTGCCTGCTCACCCTGAGCTTTTTTCTGTTTCGAGGGCGCCTGATGGGTTAGGCCGGGCCTGCTATGATGGCCGGCGACATCCAAGGAGGAATGACCATGCGCATGTTGTTGATCGTGCTGGGCGGCGCTCTGGCGCTGGCCGGCTGCCAGAGCGGGCGCACCGCTCATCCGCTGCCCGAGGCCTGCTTCCAGGAACCGGACGCCGGCCAGTGCCGGGAGGCGGTGCCGCGCTACTATTACAATGCGGAAACCGACCGCTGCGAGGAATTCACCTGGGGCGGCTGCGAGGGCAGCGTACCGTTCGAGACAATGGATAGCTGCATGGCAAGCTGCTACGCCCCGGCACCAAACCTGCAAGGGAAAGAAATGCCGTGAACGAGCAGAGCCGGCAACTGCTCAGGGTGGTCTACGCCCTGCTGCTGATCGGCTTGCTCACCGGCGGGGTGACCGCCCTGGTGGGGGCGGTGATCGCCCACCTGAACGCGCCGGAAGCGGGGGAGCCGGAATGCTCCCATTACCGCTTCCAGTACCGGACCTTCTGGATCGGCCTGCTCTACTACCTGATCGCCGGGATCACCACCCTGGCGCTGATCGGCTGGTTGCTGCTGGTGGTGATCGGCGTGTGGTGGCTGGTGCGCTGCATCCGCGGGCTGCGAAGCCTGGGCCGGGGGCAACCGCCGGCGAACCTGACCACCTGGGGATTCTGATCCGCCCCGTTATCGGATCGCTGTCATAAAATCGTTACCGGGCCCGCCCACACTGGCGGGTCCGTCAATCGGGAGACCAACATGGCTTTACTGCGTTCATTCGTTTTGATCCTGGGCTCGGCCCTGCTGCTGGCGGCCTGCGCCCGCAGCCCGGTGGTGCAGCTCTATGACGGGGCCCAGAAACCGGACGCCCAGGTTCTGACGGTGCGCGTGCCGTCCGATCTGGAAGTGTTCACCATCAACGGCCAGGAAATCGACGGCGTGAACACCTTCTTCAGCAGCGGCTACAAGGATCTCAAGCTGACCCCCGGCCGCTACGAGATCGTGGCGTTCTACAAGCGTCTCTGGGATCTGGATCCGGACAACCACGAGGTGATGAAGTCCGATCCGGCGAAATTCCTGGTGGATGGCCAGGGCGGCGAGTTCTACCGGCTCGGCTTCGAGCGCCCGGAAAACGCCGAGGAAGCCCGTGAACTGGCGGACAACTTCTCCGGCTGGGTGGAAAACATGCAGACCGGCGAGAAGACCCCGTCCGAGGACAGCGGCCTGGTGCTGAATCGCGGCCTGCTGTCACCGATCACCGGCACCGACGTGGAAAGCGCCGCGTCCGCCAGCGTCGTGCCCCAGGGCGGCGGCGGCACCGATCAGCCGGTTCGCCCGCGGGCCCGCAAGGCGACCACCGTGGCGCCGGAAAGCGAGCAGCCCGAAGCCAGCGCCCCGGCGCCGGCCGCCGCTCCGGCCCCGGCCGGCCAGAGCGCCCAGGGCGCCAGCTACCTGGACACCCTGAAAGCGCAGTGGAACCAGGCCACCCCGGAGGAACGCCGCCAGTTCCTGCAGTGGCTGTCCCGGTAAGAAGACGGGCCTCTCCTACCGCTCACCCTGAAGGGTCGCCACGACCCGCCGGCCCCCGGCGCGGTCGCGGTGCTCGCACAGATAGATGCCCTGCCAGGTGCCCAGCGCCGGCGCGCCGTCGCGAATGGGCAGGGTCAGGCTCTCGCCGATCAGCACCGTCTTGATGTGCGCCGGCATGTCGTCGGGCCCTTCCAGGGTGTGCTCATAATGGGGCGCGTTCTCCGGCACCATGACGTTGAAATGCCGCTCCAGATCCCCGCGCACGTCCGGGTCCGCGTTTTCGTTGATGGCCAGGGACGCGGAGGTGTGCTGAATGAACAGATGCAGCAACCCCACGCGCAGTTCGCCGATTTCCGGCATCCCCTCCAACACCTCTCCGGTGACCAGGTGAAAGCCCCGCGCCCGAGGCGCCAGCTTCAGTATCCGTTGTTGCCACATGCTTCGGCCTCCGGTGTCAGGCGGCGCTCAGGCCGTTGACCACGTTGATGGGCCGGCCCGCCTTCCAGGCGCGCACATTGGCGACCACACCGTCCAGCAGCCGCTGACGGGATTCGGTGCTCACCCAGGCGCTGTGCGGCGTGATGATCAGGTTGGGCAGGTCGGCGGCGAGCAGCGGATGGTCCGCCGGCGGCGGCTCCTGGCCGAGCACGTCCAGGGCGGCGCCGCCCAGGCGCCCGGCGCGTAGCGCCTCGGCCAGGGCCGGCTCGTCCACCAGGCCGCCCCGGGCGGTGTTGATCAGGCCGGCGCCGGGCTTCATGGCGGCCAGGAAATCCCGGTTCACCAGCTTGTCGGTGTGCTCGGTGAGCGGGCAGTGCAGGCTGATCAGATCGGATTCCGCCAGCAGTTGTTCCAGGGGCGCCCGGGCCGGGTCCGGCGCGGCGTCCGGGCGCAGGGAGCGGGCCACCCGCACGCGCATGCCGAACGCCTTGGCCAGCGCTTCCACGCGGCGGCCCAGGGCACCGTGGCCGATCAGCCCCAGGGTCTTGCCGTTCAGGTCGAACACCGGGTAATCCATGCGGCAGAACATGGAGGAGCGGGGCCAGGCCTGGCGAACGTCGCGGTCGTACTGGTGCCAGCGGGTGGCCAGACCCAGCGCCAGGGCCAGGGTGTGCTGGGCCACGGTTTCGGTACCGTAGCCACTGACGTTGCAGACCACCACGCCACGCCGCCGGGCGGCGTCCAGATCCACGTTATTGGTGCCGGTGGCGGAGATGCCGATCAGTTTGAGCTCCGGAGCCGCCGCCAGCGCCTCCTCGTCGATCACCACCTTGTTGGTGATCGCCACGGTGACGTCGCGCAAACGGTTTTTTACATCGTCGGGGCCGGTTTGCTCGTAGTATGTCCAGTGCGGCAGCTCGTTCTCCAGGGCGGAGAAATCCAGCTCCGAGGGCTTGAGGGTCTGACTGTCGAGAATGACACCTTTCATGAAACACTATCGCCGTTGGTTGGGACCGGGAGGTCTTCCATGCTACCGGATTTGCTGCGCCAGATGGGCTTTGACGTGCCCCGCCGGGAGGCCGACCGGCCACGGGTGGGGGTGAGCGCCTGCCTGATGGGCGAGCCGGTGCGCCATGACGGCGGTCACCGCCGCCACGGGCTGGTCCACGACCAGCTGGCGCCGCTGGTGCGTCTGACCCGGGTGTGCCCGGAGGTGGGCATCGGTCTGCCGGTGCCGCGCCCGCCGATCCAGGTGGTGGACCTGAACGGCGAGCACCGGGTGCGCGGTGTCGCCCACCCGGAGCGGGACGTCACCGAGGCGCTGCGCGATCAGGCCCGGCACCTGGACGCGCCGCTCAGCGGCTTTGTGTTCAAAAGCCGCTCCCCAAGCTGTGGCCTGGGCACCACGCCGGTGCACGATCGCCAGGGCGTGCCCCGGAGCCTGGGCGACGGCGCCTTCGCCGAGGCCTTCACCCGGCGCCATCCCGGGCTGCCGGTGGCCAACGACACCGATCTCGACAACGCCCTGTTCGCCCGCGCCTTCGTGCTGCGGGTGTTCTGCCATCACCACTGGCGCGCCGGCGGCGCCCTGGACCCGCTGCGCCAACGCAGCGCCGCGCTCGGCGAACCGCTGCGCTCGGGCACCCGACGTTTTCTTGACCGGCTGGCCGGGGCCCCGCCCTGACCGGCCTCCCCTCACGGCTTGCGAGGTAGCGCTTATGGAACGGCAAAAAGACCGGTTACTGTGGATCGGCGGCCAATACCGGCAGGGCACCGCCGGCGAATTCTTCGACTCCCTCAACCCGGCCACCGGCCAGGTGATCTGCCGCGTGGCGGTGGCCGGCGCCGAGGACGTGGAACAGGCGGTGGCCGCCGCCGAGCGGGGCCTGCGCCAATGGCGCGCCCTGGACGGCACGGCGCGCGGCCGGGTGCTGATGCGCGCCGCCGAACTGCTGCGCGAGCACCGCGATGAGCTGGCGCGCCTGGAATCCCTGGACGCCGGCAAACCGATCGCGGAAACCCCGGAGGCGGACGTGGATTCCGCCGCCGACTGCCTGGAATACTTCGCCGGCCAGGCGTCTTCCCTGCAGGGCGAATACCAGGAAGTGGACGGCGGCTTCTTCTACACCCGCCCGGAGCCCCTGGGCGTGTGCGCCGGCATCGGCGCCTGGAACTACCCGCTGCAGATCGCCGCCTGGAAATCGGCGCCGGCGCTGGCCGCCGGCAACGCCATGATCTTCAAGCCCGCCGAGCTGACGCCGCTGTCCGCCCCGCGTCTGGCGGAGTTGTTCCAGGAGGCCGGGCTGCCGGACGGCGTGTTCAACGTGGTACAGGGGTTCGCGGAAACCGGCCAGGCGCTCACCGGCCATCCGCGCATCGCCAAGGTATCGCTCACCGGCGAGGTGGGTACCGGCAAGGCGGTGATGCGCGCCGCCTCCGACTCACTCAAGGCGGTGACCCTGGAGCTGGGCGGCAAGTCGCCGCTGATCGTGTTCGAGGACGCCGACCTGGACAACGCCGTGTCCGGCGCCCTGCTTGGCAACTTCTACACCCAGGGCCAGATCTGCACCAACGGCACCCGGGTATTCGTGCACGAATCGGTGCGCGACGCCTTCGTGGAGAAACTGCTGGCACGCACCGCCGGGCTGCGCCTGGGCGATCCCCAGGACCCGGACACCGACGTGGGGCCGCTGATCAGCCAGGGGCACCTGGAGCATGTGATGGGTTACATCGAGACCGGCAAACGCGAAGGTGGCCGGGTGTTGATCGGCGGTGAACGGGCCCGGGTGCCCGGCTTCGAGGACGGCAACTTCGTGATGCCCACGGTGTTCGACGACCTCACCGATGAAATGACCATCGTGCGCGAGGAAATCTTCGGCCCGGTGCTGTCACTGCTCACCTTTCGCGAAGAGCGCGAGGTCACCGCCCGCGCCAACGCCACGCCGTTCGGCCTGGCCGGCGGCGTCTTCACCCGCGATCTGGACCGCGCTCACCGCATGGCCGCCAACCTGGAAGCGGGCATCGTGTGGATCAACCACTACAACATCACGCCCATCGAGATGCCGTTCGGCGGCATCAAGCAATCCGGCATTGGCAAGGAAAACAGCCGCCGCGCCTTCGAGCACTACACCCGCCTGAAGACGGTGTACGTGGCCCGGGGCGACGTGGACGCGCCCTACTGAGGGCGCGCCCGCCGTGCGTCACGGATCGATCACCCGCTCCGGGGCGCCGGTGCGCTGGCGTTGCTCCCAGTCGTCCGGCGCGAAGCTGGGCGCGTCGCTGCGCAGCATGTCGCGGCCAAGAATGTGGTCGGCGGCTTTCTCACCGATCATGATGGTGGGCGCGTTCAGATTGCCGTTGGTGACCGTGGGCATGATCGACGAATCCACCACCCGCAGCCCCTCGATGCCGTGCACCCGGCACCGCGGGTCCACCACCGCCATGTCGTCGGTGCCCATGCGGCAGGAGCCCGCCGGGTGGTAGGCGGTTTCCGCGGTCTCCGCCATCCAGTCGTCGAGCTGGGCGTCGCTGCGCACCTCCGGGCCCGGTGACACTTCCCGGCCCCGGTAGGGGTCCAGGGCCGGCTGCGCGAAGATCTCCCGGGTCCAGCGCACGCCGGCGCGCAGCGCCGCCTTGTCCTCCTCCTCGGCGAAGTAGTTGAAGACGATTTCCGGCGGGTCCGCCGGGTCGGCGGAGCGCAGCTTCACCCAGCCCCGGCTCTTGGGTTTGTTGGCGCCCAGGTGCACCTGGAAGCCGTGGCCCTTGAAGGCGCTGGAGCCGTCGTAGGCGATGGCGCCGGCCAGGAAGTGGAACTGGATGTCCGGCCACTTGAGGCCGGCCCGGCTGCGGATGTAGCCGTTGGATTCAAACTGGTTGGAGATGCCCAGGCCCCGTTTCAGGAACAGCCAGTTGGCGCCGATCCAGGCCTTGGCCAGCGGACCCAGCCAGCTGTTGAGCGTGATTTTCCGCGTGCACTCCTGCTGCACCCAGACTTCCAGATGGTCCTGCAGATTGCGACCCACGCCGGGCAGGTCGTGCACCACCTCGATGCCGTGCTCCTTGAGATGCGCCGCCGGGCCGATGCCGGACAGCATCAGCAGCTTGGGCGAATTGAAGGAACTGGCGGACAGAATCACTTCCTTGCGGGCGCGCACGCGGAAGGTATTGGCGCCCTGCCGGTATTCCACGCCCACCGCTTTCCTGCCCTCCAGCAGCACCCGGGTGGTGAGCGCGTGGGTTTGCACGTCCAGGTTGGGGCGGGTCATGGCCGGCTTCAGGTAGGCCAGGGAGGTGGAGCAGCGCACGCCGTCGCGCACCGTCATGTCCATGCGCCCGAAGCCTTCCTGGCGGTAGCCGTTGTAGTCCTCGGTGTAACCGTAGCCAGCCTGCTCACCGGCCTTGATGAAGGCCCGGTAGAGCGGGTTCTTCATGTTGTTGCCGTTGCAGGTGGTGAGGCCACCCTGGTCGCCCCGGTAGACATCGCCGCCGTATACGCAGTCCTCCGCCCGTTTGAAATAGGGCAACACCTCCTGATAGCTCCAGCCCTCGGCGCCCAGCGCCGCCCATTCCTCGAAATCACCGGCGCAGCCGCGCACGTAGGCGAGACCGTTGATCGACGACGAGCCACCCAGCACCTTGCCCCGGGCCTGGTGGATGCTGCGTCCCTTGAGGCCCGGTTCCTGCTCGGAATGGAATCCCCAGTCGTAGCGCTTCATGTTCATGGGAATGGAGAACGCGGTGGGCATCTTGATGAAGATGGAGTCGTCGCTGCCGCCGAACTCCAGCACCTGCACGGTGTGCTCGCCGCTTTCGCTGAGCCGGTAGGCCACGGCGGCGCCGGCGGAGCCGGCACCCACGATCACATAATCGAATACCTGGTCGAAACCCTGTTCACTCATGTCGGTTCTCCGCTGTCTTCCTCGCCGCGCACGTCGCCGGTGCCGCCGGTGGTTTCGCGGCGCAGGTGCAGGTACTGCAGATGGCTTTCGAAATGGTCCACCACGTCCTCGATCAGCTGCTCGCGGGTGTAGCCCATGACGTCATAGCCCAGCCCGCCCTCGCGCAGGTGCACTTCCAGACGGTAATACTCCGAGCGCGACCGCTGGGCGCGGATGGTGAAGGAGGGCATGGCGCAGGCTCGCGGCCAGAGCTGATAGGAAAAGTCCTCCTCACCGCCCAGGTCCACGGTCAGGGACAGGTGCTCCTGCTCGCCGTCCTCGCCTTCGATAACAGCCTCGTGGCCCTTTTCCGATAGCGCCGAACGCACATCGGAGAACGCCGGGCGCGCCACTTCCTCGATGAACTGGGTAACCTGCTTGCGGCCCGGGAAGCTGATCGCCCGGCTCAGCCGGTGGGTCCAGTTGGTGTGGCCGCGCGGCGAGCTGGTGCGCGCCGACAGATGCCCGGCCAGGGCGTCCCGGCTACTGGCGGCTTTCATGCCTTCCACTTTCAGAGCGCGGAACAGCCCGATCATCATCAGGAACAGCACGAAGGCGAACGGCAGCCCCATGATCACCACCGCGCTCTGCAGGGCCTCGAGGCCGTCCGTGGACAGCAACGCCACGGTCACCACGCCGATCACCGAGGCCCAGACGATGCGCATCCACGCCGGGGCGTCGGTGCTCGGATCACGAATGAAACAGGTCAGGTTGGACAACACCAGGGACCCGGAGTCGCCGGAGGTAACAAAGAACACAATGGCCAGCACCGTCACCGTGACGGTGGTGACCAGTGTCCAGGGGAAGTTTTCCAGGAACAGATAGATCGCCGAGCCCGGATTGCCCACCGCCTGCTGACCGAATTCGGTGGCGCCGTTCATCACCAGGTCGATGGCGGAGTTCCCCATGATCGACATCCACGCCATCATGAAGGTGAGCGGCAGAATCAGGGTGCCGGCGACGAAGGTCCGGATGGTCCGGCCCCGGGAAATACGCGCCAGGAACAGACCGACGAAGGGCCCCCAGGCGATCCACCAGGCCCAGAAGAACACCGTCCAGGCATTGAGCCATTTCTGCGGCGGATCGAACGCATAGGTGTCGAAGGACATGGGCACGAAGCCGGCGATGTAGTCCCCCACGTTCATCACGAAGGCGTCCAGCAGGAAGCGGGTGTCGCCGGCGATCAGCACGAACAGTACCAGCACCACCGCCAGCAGCATGTTGAATTCCGAGAGCCGGCGGATGCCTTTCTCCACGCCGGTGACCGCGGAAATGGCGGCGAACACCACGATGCCCACGGCCAGGATCGCCTGGGTCAGGGTGCTCTCGGGGATGCCGAACATATAGTTAAGGCCAAAGTTCAACTGGATGATGCCGATGCCCAGGCTGGTGGCCACGCCGAATACCGTGCCCAGCACGGCGGCGATGTCCACGGTGTTGCCGACGCCGCCGTAGATGCGCTTGCCAAAGATCGGGTACAGCGCCGAGCGGATCGTCAGCGGCAGGCCATGGCGGTAACTGAAGAACGCCAGGGACATGCCCACCAGGGTATAGATCCCCCAGCCGGACAGTCCCCAGTGCAGGAAGGTCAGCTTCATCGCCTCGCGGGCGGCCTCCACGCTGCCACCCTCGCCCACCGGCGGCTGCATGAACTGGGTCACCGGCTCCACGATGCAGTAAAAGATCAGATCAATGCCGATGCCGGCGGAAAACAGCATGGCCGCCCAGGTGACGATGTTGAATTCCGGCTCGGCGTGGTCCGGCCCCAATTTGATCGACCCGTAGCGGGAAAAGGCGATGGCGATCACGAACACCAGATAGGCGACCACGGCGAGAAAATAAAACCAGCCGAAGCTGTTGGAAATCCAGGCCAGCACGGCATAGATCACGTTGCCGGCGGACTCGGTGAAGAACATGGCCCACAGGGAAAACAGGACGATGACGAAAACCGACCCGTAAAACACCAGGGGATTGATACGGTCCTTCTGATCCAGCGGACTCGTGTCCGAGGCGGGGGACGTGCTCATCCGGCGCTCCTTTGATTGGCAAGCTTCTCGGGAAAAGACGGGAAGCCCGGAACGCGGAAGGGTGGACTGCGAACTCACCGGCGGTTCCGGGGCGAACCCGGTTGGCGTCGTTCTGGTCCTGATTATCAGCCCATTGGGGAGGAAAGGCAGCAGCCTCTTACAGCTTTTTACTTGGCGTGAAGGATCAACCCGGTTTCATGAAAAACGAATTTTTTCAGAAAAATATCATCGCCAGGGCGGTGATCGCGCCGAACAGCAGGGACAAACCCAGCAGGGTGCCCCAGGGAAAACGTTTCTCCTCTTCCCGCCCCAGCTCGCGGCGCAATTCCATGCGCAACAGCCGGGTATTACGGGTGTTGGCCTTGTAGATGGCGTCGAAGGCATCGCCCACCACCGGCACCAGGCCACCGACGAAATCGATCAGCATGTTACGCACCATGCGGCGCTTGGTGGCACCGCTAGCGCCGGCCCGTTGCGCCTCCACCAGCACGTAACCGGACAGCACCAACCCGGCCAGGTCACCGACGCCGGGAAGTAAACCGATGATTGCCTCGGCACCCAGCTCGAAGCGGGTGAACGGAATCCGAAGGCTGGAATCGGTGAAGCGGCTGAAGCGGTCCAGGCGGCTCAGCACCGCTTCCTGGCGGGCTCTGCGTTGTTCGTCCATGGCGTTGTTTCCCGGGCGTTATTCCAGATAGGTGTAACCGGCCAGGCCGTCGCGGATCTCGCCCAGGAAACGCTGACGCTCGTCGTCGCGCAACTGGGACTGATGGCAGCGTTCTTCCAGGGTACCGAGCAGCCGTTCCGGATCGAAGTTCACGTAGCGCAACACCGAACTGACGGTGTCGCCCTGAATGGCGTGGGTGAGCTCGATGCCGCCCCGGTCATTGAGGTTCACGTCCACGGAATCCGTGTCCCCGAACAGGTTGTGCATGTCGCCAAGGATTTCCTGATAGGCGCCCACCATGAAGATCGCCAGATGGCCGTTGAGCGTTTCCGGCAGCGGCAGGCTGGCCTCCACGCCCTCGCCGTCCACGTACTGGTCGATGCGGCCGTCGGAATCGCAGGTGATGTCCTGCAGCACGCCGCGCCGGGTGGCGGGCTGGTCCAGGCCGGACAGCGGCACCACCGGAAACACCTGGTCGATGCCCCACACATCCGGTACCGACTGGAACACTGAGAAGTTCACGAACAGCTTGTCGGCGAGCAGTTCGTTGAGGCGGTCGAGCAGTTCGCGCTGCTGACGGCGGCGCGGATCGAGCCGGCCACGCAAGGCCAGCAGGCCGTTCATGTAAAGCTGCTCGCCGACGGCGCGGCCGCGGATGTCCAGCTCGCCATTGAGATAGCGCCGGTGCAGGTCCTGCCAGGCACCCAGCAATTCCGGGTGAATCTCCAGCAGATTGACGCCACCGTCCTCCAGCAGGCGATTGAGCCGCCACAGCTCGTGCAGCTCCACGCAGTCGTGGTCGCCGGGCGGCGCCACCGCCACCGGCGCCTGGCGCTCCTCGTCGGTGATGTTGAGCAACAGCACAGCGTGGTGGGCGGTGAGCGCCCGGCCGGATTCGGAGATCAGGTGCGGCTCGGGCAGATCATGCCGCGCGCACTGCTCGGACAGCGTCCGCACGATGTGCCAGGCGTAGTCCGCCAGGTTGTAGTTCATGGAGCAGTAGGAACGGGAATGGGTGCCTTCGTAATCCACCCCCAGGCCGCCGCCCACGTCCACCGTGTCCAGGGCCGCGCCCAGGCCGCGCAGTTCGGTGTAGTAGCGGGCCGCCTCGCGCATGCCCGCCTTGATGTCCTGGATGTTGGCGATCTGCGAACCCAGGTGGAAATGCAGCATGCGCAGGCAGTCCAGCTTGCCGGCGCGGCGGCAGTGCTCCACCGCCTCGATCAGTTGCGGCGCGCTCAGGCCGAACTTGGATTTCTCGCCGCCGGTGTTCTGCCAGTTGCCCTTGCCGATGCTCATCAGCCGCACGCGCAGGCCGATGCGCGGTGCCACTTCCAGGGCCGCCGCCTCGCTCAGCAGCATGGGCAGCTCGGACAGTTTCTCCACTACGATCTGCACCTGCAGGCCGAGCTTCTCGCCCATCAGAGCCAGGCGCAGGTACTCGCGGTCCTTGTAGCCGTTGCAGACCACGGTGTCGCCGGGATTGGACAGCGCCAGCACCGCCAGCAGTTCGGGCTTGGAACCGGCCTCCAGGCCGATGCGCTCGCCCTCGTCCCGGGCGCGCAGGATCTCGTGCACCACCCGGCGCTGCTGGTTCACCTTGATCGGGTACACCGGGGTGTAGTGGCCGCGATAGTCCTGGGCCTGGATGGCATCGCGGAAAGCGCCGGAAAGGCGCCGCACCCGGTCGCGCAGGATGCCGGAAAAACGGGCCAGCACCGGGGTGCGCAGGCCGGCGGCGCGGCAGGCGGCGAGCACCGCCTCCAGGGTGGCTTCCCCGCCGGCCTCGCCCTGGGGCCGGACCCGCAGGTGGCCGTCGCCGCCGATCCGGAAGTAGCCGTCGCCCCAGCGATCCACGTTATAGATGGCATCGAACGGGGTGGGCGTGTCGGTCATGGCGGCGTCCTTCAGCGGCGGTGGTGGTATTGGCGGGGGCGTTGCGGGCATTATGCCTGGATGCGCGGTGGCAAATCATCCATGCCGCCTTACAATGCCGACGCTTGTACCCGTTTCCCTTTCATGCAGTGGATTCCCGCTATGGCTACCCAAGACGACAACTGGTTCATCGAGCATTTCGACTCCGCCGGCACCGCCTTCGGCCTGCGCCTCAAGCGCAAGCTGGAAGAGGCCAGGACGCCTTACCAGCACATCGAGATGTGGGACACCGAGACCTTCGGCTACCTGATGACCATCGACGGGGCCACCATGCTCACCACGCGGGACAACTTCCTCTACCACGAGATGATGGCCCACCCGGCCCTGTTCAGCCACGCCGGCGCCACCAGCGTGCTGATCATCGGCGGCGGCGACTGCGGCACCCTGCGCGAGGTGCTGCGCCACGACGGCGTGGCCAAGGCGATCCAGATCGACATCGACGAGCAGGTGACCCGCTTTTCCGAGAAGTACTTCCCGGAGTTGTGCCAATCCAACGACGACCCGCGCGCGGAGCTGCGCTTCGAGGACGGCGTCAAGTTCATGCAGGAGTGCGAGGAAGGTCGCTTCGACGTGATCATCGTCGATTCCACTGACCCGGTGGGCCCGGCGGAGGGACTGTTCAAGGCGGAGTTCTTTGAGCACTGTCACCGCGCCCTGGCCGAGGGCGGCGTGCTGGTGCAACAGTCCGAATCACCGCTGCTGCACGGCGACACCATCATCCGCGACCTGCACGCCAACATGCGCGAGGCGGGCTTCAGCCATACCCGCACCCTGCCGTTCCCGCAGCCGGTCTATCCCAGCGGCTGGTGGAGCTGCACCCTGGCCGGCAAGGGCCACGACGTGGGTGAATTCCGCCAGAGCGACGCCACCGGCAAGGGTTTCGCCACCAAGTACTACAGCGCCGGGATCCACCAGGCGGCGCTGGTGCTGCCGCCGTTCATGCGGGACGCCCTGGCGGATTTCGACTGACGCGGAAAGACATCGCGGCTGAAGCCGCTCCTACCGCGCTCCGGTGGCGTTCGTGCCCAAGCCCACGGTAGGAGCGGCTTCAGCCGCGATCATCCCCGGCGCGGGTCACGCCGGCTCGCCGTTCAGGTGCGCCTCGACGAAATCCAGCCGATCCTGCCCGAAATACATCTCTTCCCCCACGAAGAAGGTGGGCGCGCCAAACACGCCGCGCGCCACCGCCTCCTCGGTGGTGGCCTTGAGCGCCTCCTTCACCCCGGCGTCCTGGGCGCGGGCCGCCCAGTGCTCCGCGTCCAGGCCGGCCTCCGACAGGGTCGCCGCCAGCACCGCCGGGTCGGCCAGATCCCGCTCCCAGCGCCACATCCCTTCGAACAGGGCGGTCAGCATGGCGTCCCGGTGTTCCGTGTCGAGCGCCGCCGTGGCCAGCCGCATGCTCATCAGCGTATTGACCGGGAAGTGCGGGTTCATGGTCAGGGTGACGCCGTAGCGGCGCGCGAAGCGCTGCAGGTCCCGCTGGCTATGGCGGCCCTTGGCGGGCACCGCCGCCGGCGAGGCATTGCCGGTGGCCTTGAACACGCCACCTAGCAGCATCGGCCGGTGGCGGGGCACGGCGCCGGTGCGCTCGGCGAGCGCCGGCAGTTGCGTCCAGGCCAGGTAGGAAGCGGGGCTGCCCACGTCGAAGAAGAATTCCAGGGTCTCGGTCATGATCAGGCCTCGTATCGGCGGAGTCAGAAGGTTTCCATCCAGGGCCGCAGATCCAGCTCGTGGGTCCAGGCGTCCCGGGGCTGGCGATGCAGCATCCAGTACTGGTCGGCGATGTGTTCCGGATCGAGGATGCCGTCGCGGTCCTTGAGGGCATAACGGTCGGGAAAATTGTCGCGGATAAAGGCGGTGTCGATGGCGCCGTCGATCACCGGATGGGCCACATGGATGCCTTCCGGCCCCAGCTCGCGAGCCAGACTCTGGGCCAGGGCCCGCAACGCGAACTTGGCGCCAGCGAAGGCGCTGAAACCGGGGCCGCCGCGCAGGGAAGCGGTGGCGCCGGTAAAAATCAGCGTCCCTTTTTGCCGGGGCACCATCACCCGAGCCGCCTCCCGGCCGGCCAGGAAGCCGGCAAAGGCGGCCATTTCCCAAACCTTGCGGTAGACCCGGGCGGTGGTATCACGAATGGGAAAGTTCACGTTGGCGCCGATGTTGAAGACCACCACCTCCACCGGCCCCACTTCCGCTTCCACGGTATTGAACAGGGCCACCATCGCGTCCTCGTCACGAGCGTCGCAACCGAACGCCCGGGCGCGCCCGCCGGCGGCTTCAATCTCGTCAACCAGCGGCGCCAAGGACGCCTCGCGGCGCCGGGTGACGCAGGCGGTGTACCCCTCTCGGGCGAAGCGGCGGGCGATGGCGCCGCCGGTGGCGTCGCCGGCGCCGATCACCAACATGGCGGCCTGACTCATTGGCTTTGTCCTCGCGATCGAAATATCGGGCATGGGTTCCATTTTGGAACCCACTGACTCGCCAAATACTGGGTTCTTTTTTGGAACCTGTCAAACCGCTAAACTGTGGGCCCGCCCAAAAGCAGGAGACGACGTGCGCTGGCAACACCTGGACCAAGAACCCTGTTCACTGGCCCGCGCCCTGGCCGTGATCGGCGATCGCTGGACGCTGATGGTGCTGCGCGACTGTTTTCTCGGCGTCCGCCGCTTCGACCATTTCCAGGAACGCCTGGGCGTCACCCGGCACGTCCTCAGTGACCGGCTGCGCAAGCTGGTCGACCAGGGCGTGCTGGAAAAAGCGGCCTATCAGGAGCGGCCCCGCCGCGAGGAATACCGGCTCACGGACATGGGGCGGGCGCTGCACCCGGTGATCGTGCACCTGGTACAGTGGGGTGATCGCTTTCTGGCGGACGAACGCGGCGCGCCGCTGCTCCATGAGCACCGGACATGCGGACACCGCCTGGAAGCCAGGCTCACCTGTGACGCCTGCGGCGAACCGGTCGCCCCCCGCGACGTTCGCGTGCGTCAGAACCCGGCGTTCACGGATCCCCTGTTGCCCGTGCCGGAAACCGGCGGCGACGTCAGCCGCCCACCATCACCGCCAGCGCGCAGGCCACCACGCCAAGAATCAGAATGAGTACGGCGCGGCGCCCCACGGTACTCCAGTCCACCAATGCCAGTTCTTTGAACAAGCCCATTTTGGGTCCCCCCCGGGATTTCTTACTCATTTTTTGCACAACCAAAATGTGACACATATCACAATTTGATCCTGCGCCGGAGGGGCGGGTCACGCAATACGGCGAAGGCGTGACAGGAGCGTCAAGGCCGGTACGTATATATTATGATCAGCTTTTCAGGGCCTGCTGCTCGGCAAGCATGGCCATGACCCGTTGGCGCAGCCAGGAGTGGCCCGGGTCGGCACTCTGGTCACGGTGCCAGTACAGGTGTAGTTCCAGGCCCGGCACGTCCGCGGGCAACGGTTCCAGGTGGCTGCCGGCGGGCGCCAGCCGCCGTGCCAGCAGGCCCGGGAGGGTCAGTAAAAGATCCGACCCCATAACCGTGGCCAGCGCGGCCATGTGATGCTGGCAACGTAATCTTATGTTACGGCGATAACCGAGCCGGGAGAGGCCGAAATCCTCCATCCCAGGTCCTTCCCGGCGCGATGACACCAGCACGTGCTGGGCGGCCAGATAGGCGGGCAGGTCGAGCCGCCCGGCCAGCGGATGGCCGGCGCGCATCATCACCACCAGAGGGCCGCTCACCACCGGCCGGTGCTCGATGGACTCCGGCAGCGGCAGCAGAATATCGGCGGCCAGATCCAGGCGCCCACTGGCCAGCTCGGTGGCCATTTGCCGGCGCGGCACGGTCATCGACTGCAGTTTCACGCCGGGGGCCTCGTCCACCAGGCCGGCGATCAGCGGCGGCAGCATGCAGCCCTCCAGGCCGTCGCGCAGGCCCAGCACGAAGGTGCGCTCGGCTTCCGCCACGTCGAAGCCGCCCTCGTCGCTGAGACAACGTTGCAGGCCACCGAGGGCGTGGCGCACCGGCGTGATCATGGCGCGGGCCCGGCTGGTCGGCACCATGCGCGCGCCCTGGCGCGCGAACAACGGGTCGTCGAGCCGTTCGCGCAGGCGCCCCAGGGCATGGCTGACCGCCGGCTGGGTGAGATTGAGCACCCGCGCCGCCCGGGTCAGGGAGCCCTCGGTATAGATGGCGTCGAAGACCACGAACAGGTTCAGGTCGAAGCGCGATACATGCATCCAATTTATCCGTGATTATTTTCAAGATTCATTCGATTTATTCAAAACCGCTCCCTAGCATGAGGTCAAGCAGTGTGCAGGAGCTCTCATGCCCGTCATTTATCTGATTCGCCACGGCCAGGCCAGCTTCGGCGCCGAAAATTACGACGCCCTGTCCGACCACGGCTGGGAGCAAAGCCGGGTGTTGGGCCGGCATCTGCGCGAGCAGAATCTGGGCGTGCCACGGGTGCTGTGCGGCGCCATGCGGCGCCACCGGGAAACCGCCGAGGCGGCCCTGCAGGCCCTCAACCTGCCGGTGGAATGGCACACCGACGGTGGCTTCAACGAATACGATCACCAGAGCCTGATGCGGGTGCACTGGCCGGAGTCCCAGGACCGGGACGCTCTGGCCCGCTGGATGAGCGAACAGCCGCGACCACGGCGGGCCTTCCAGGCGCGCTTCGAAGAGGCACTGCGGCGCTGGCAGCGCGGCGACGACGACTACCCGGAAACCTGGCCGGCGTTCCGCGAGCGGGTGCTGGCGTCGTTGTACAGCCTGGCCAACGGCCTGGAGAGCGGTGACAGCGCCCTGGTGTTCACCTCCGGCGGCGCCATCAGCGTGGCCATCCAGCATCTGCTGGAACTGGACGACGAAGCGCTGATCACCTTCAACCGGGGGCTGGTGAACACCAGCGTTACCCGTTTGCTGGTCAACACGGGGCGCCTGCGTCTGGCCACGCTCAACGAACATTTGCATCTGAGCGGCGATTTGCTTACCTACCGGTAACCGTCCGCGCAAGGAAACGCCCATGACCACCCGCGACAACATTCTGATCACCGGCGCCAGCTCCGGCCTGGGCGCCGGCATGGCCCGGCTGTTCGCCGCCCAGGGCCGCAACCTGGCGCTGTGCGCCCGGCGCCTGGACCGGCTGGAGGCTCTGAAGACGGAGCTGGAAGGCATCAATCCGTCCATAACCGTGCGCATCAAACCCCTGGACGTGAACGACTATGACCAGGTGTTCCAGGTCTTCCACGCTTTCCAGGAGGAAATGGGCCGGCTGGACCGGATCATCGTCAACGCGGGGCTCGGCAAGGGCCAGCCGCTGGGCACCGGCGCCTTCCACGCCAACCGGCAAACCGCCGAGACCAATTTCGTGGCGGCCCTGGCCCAGTGCGAGGCGGCCATGGAGATCTTCCGTGCCCAGAACGACGGCCACCTGGTGATGATGTCGTCGATGAGCGCCCTGCGCGGCATGCGCAAGAACATCAACACCTACGCCGCCACCAAGGCCGGCGTGGCCAGCCTGGCGGAAGGCCTGCGCATGGAGATGCTGGGCAAGCCGATCAAGGTGAGCACCATCTACCCGGGCTACATCCGCTCCGAGATCAACGAGAAGGTGGAGAAGGCGCCGTTCATCGTCGACACGGAAACCGGCTGCAAGGCTCTGGTGGCCGCCATCGAGCGGGAACCGGCCAAGGCGTTCGTGCCGTCCTGGCCATGGCGCCCGCTGGGGCTGGCCATGCGCGTCCTGCCGCTGTCCTGGGTACGGCGGATGACCTGAACCGCTACCGCCAGCCCAGCACCGGCGCCCATTCCAGCCATTCGTCCTCGGGCTCCTTGTTGAGCTCGAAGCGGCGCCCGGCGCCGGCCAGGGAGCCGGCCTCGTCCGGAGTCGCGAAGCTGACGCCGCCGCGCAGCAGGTTCTCCACCGAACTGGCGCGAATGTCGGCGCCGCTGAACAGACCGAAATCCACGTCCAGCCCGGAGCTGTTCCAGAACCGGGAATTGGTGCGCACCAGCTTGGCGTAGCGCGGCTGGATGACCACCTCGATCTCCACGTGGCGGGCATCCCGGGCCAGTTTGCTCTCGCCGATGGTGCCCACCGGCAGATCCCGATAAAACACCTTTCGCCCCTGCTTGAGCGAGCCCAGGGTGTCCGCCACCAGGGTCAGCTTGAGGCCGGATTCCGGCTGCTGCTCCGGCGGCGCCGACAACCCCTTGAAGCGGCTGGCCGGCTCACCGTCGCCGGGCTTCACGGCGATGTACTTGCCTTCCACCAGGGTATCCAGGTTGCGCGCGCCGGCCACGCCGATTTCCGGTTCCACGACCCAGAAGCGGCTGTTTTCCCGGGCCAGCTCCTTGGCGTCCTGGTTGAGGCTGGCGTGCACCTCCACCTGCTTGAGATCGTCGCTGAGGCGGATCTCGTCCACCTTGCCCACCGGCACGCCCCGGTATTTCACCGGCACGCCGGTTTTCAGGCCACCGCCGTTGGCGAAGGTGATCACCACCTGGCGATCGCTGCTGAGGAATTCCTGATACAGCAGCCAGCCGGCCAGCACGATACTGATCAGCGGCACCAGCCAGATTGGCGAGGGCCAGCGGCTGCTACGGGTTTGCACCGTTTCCATGGTCGGGTTCCCAGAGTTGCGAAGTGGAAAAAACGTGCGCGGACAGCATGGTCAGCACCACCGCCAGCGCGAAGGCGGTGATGCCCGGTTCCGGGCTGGCGGTGGCCAGCTTGCCAAAGCGCATCAGCCCGGCCAGCAAGGCCACCACGAACACGTCCAGCATCGACCAGCGGCCGATCCAGTAAACCAGCCGGTAGGCGCGGATCGCCGTGCGTGGCGACGGATGCGCCGGGGTCCGCCAGTACACCACCGTCAGCACCAGGATCTTGAGAATCGGAATCAGCAGGCTGGCGGTGAACACCACCAGGGCCAGCACCGGCATGCCGGAGTGCACCAGCCGCACCACGCCGTCGGCGATGGTGCCGGACTGTTCGCGGCCGATGCTCTCGAAGGTCATGATCGGCAGCAGATTGGCGGGCACCAGCCAGACCGCCGCCGCGGCCAGCAGGGCCCAGGCGGTCAGCCGCCTAGACGCGGGCCGCATCGCCGGCCTCCGCGTCACGTTGTTCGAGAACGCGGTCCAGCACCGCCGGGTCCGCCAGCCCCTCGGCCACCCAGCGCGCCACCACCAGGCCCAGCAGGCAGAACAAACCGGCGCCCAGGCGCAGGCTGGCGCTCTCGCCCAGTTCGGTGGTGGCGATCAGGGCGCCGAGCAGGAAAATTTCCGGCATCGCCCATTCCCGGCCCTGGCGGTACCACCACAGCCAGCGCCGGGGCCGGCCGCCGGCGTGCAGCCGGGCCATGGCCACCAGCAGGGCGATCATCTGCGCCGCCGGCATCAGCACCAGGGTGCCCAACACCACCGCCGCCACCAGGCCATAGCGGTCGTCCAGCAAGGCGGCGGCGCTGGAGGTCACGGACACCGAACCGGAAGCGCCGAACTGCTCCACGTACACCAGCGGCAGGGTCACCGCCGGCGCCCACAGCACCAGGGCGGTGGCCGCCAGGGCCAGCACCGCCTGGGCGCGCAGGCGGTGCTGCGAGCCCAGGCGGGCGCCGCAGCGCGGGCAGAACCAATGGCCACGATCGGCGTCCGGGCGCGCCAGACGCAGGGCGCAGTCGTGGCACACCACCGCCGCACCGGAGGACCGGGAGAATGAATTGGACATGTGTTCACTCTAGCAGCCCGCTCCGGCCACTCCAGGCACGGAACGTAACCAGGGGGTAAAAGAGCGCAAAAAATCGCCGGGAGCGGTTTTTGACGTCGCGAAGCGACGGCCCGAAGGGTGACCGCCAGGGATGGTGGTCACAAAAAAGGGCGCCCGAAGGCGCCCAAGGTTGTTCCAAGGAAGGAAACAGAATCAGCTTTTCACGAATTCCGGGTAAGCTTCCATGCCGCAGTCGACCAGGTCCATGCCTTCGTACTCGTCTTCTTCGGAGACACGGATGCCGATCACCGCCTTGAGGATGGCCCACACGATCAGGCTGGCCACGAACACCCAGACGAAGATGGTGATGGCGCCGACGATCTGGCCGGTGAAGGTGGAACCGTCGTTGGTGAGCGGTACCAGCAGCAGACCCAGCAGACCCACGACACCGTGCACGGAGATGGCACCGACCGGATCGTCGATCTTCATCTTGTCCAGGGCCACGATGCTGAACACCACCAGCACGCCGCCCAGGGCACCGAACAGAGTGGCGGTCAGCGCGGTCGGGGTGGAGGGCTCGGCGGTGATGGTCACCAGGCCGGCCAGGGCACCGTTGAGGAGCATGGTCAGGTCGGCCTTGCCGAACAGGAAGCGGCCCACGATCAGAGCGGCGATGGCGCCACCGGCGGCGGCGGTGTTGGTGTTCAGGAACACCATGGCCACGGAGTGCGCGTTGGCGGCGTCGCCCAGCTTCAGCACGGAACCGCCGTTGAAGCCGAACCAGCCCATCCACAGGATGAAGGTACCCAGGGTCGCCAGCGGCAGATTGGAGCCGGGGATAGCGTGGATCTCGCCATTGGCGCCGTACTTGCCTTTACGCGGACCGAGCAGCAGCACGCCGGCCAGGGCGGCGGACGCACCGGCCATGTGCACGATGCCGGAACCGGCGAAGTCGGAGAAGCCCAGGTCGCCCAGGTTGTACATACCGAACACGTCGGCACCGTTCCAGGTCCAGGCGCCTTCCATCGGGTAGATGAAACCGGTCATGACCACGGCGAAGGCCAGGAAGGCCCACAGCTTCATGCGCTCGGCCACGGCGCCGGAGACGATGGACATGGCGGTGGCCACGAACACCACCTGGAAGAAGAAGTCGGACGCGGCGGAGTACACGGAACCGCCGTCGAAGCCGGCTTCCGAGGAATCGGCCAGCACGCCGGCCAGATCGAAGGCTTCGATGCCGCTCAAGAAGATGCCGCCGTCGTACATGATCGCGTAACCGCAGACCAGGTACATAATGCAGGCAATGGCGAACAACGCCACGTTCTTGGTGAGAATCTCAGTGGTGTTCTTGGCGCGAACCAGACCCGCCTCGAGCATGGCGAAGCCGGCGGCCATCCACATTACCAGTGCGCCACACACCAGAAAATAAAAGGTGTCGATGGCGTACTGAAGTTCGAAAATTTGATTTTCCACGTTGCAACCCTCCGAGAAATTGGAAGCGTGATCAGGACCTTGGCATGGGTCGTATTACACGTTGCTTTGAAACTTAGATCGCGTCCTCGCCGGTCTCGCCGGTGCGGATGCGAATGGCCTGCTCCAGGGTGGTGACGAAAATCTTGCCGTCGCCAATCTTCCCGGTGTTGGCCGCCTTGGTGATCGCCTCGATCACCTGATCCAGGCTGGCTTCCGCGATCGCCACTTCGATTTTCACCTTGGGCAGGAAATCCACTACATATTCCGCGCCGCGGTACAGTTCGGTGTGGCCTTTTTGACGCCCGAAGCCCTTCACCTCGGTAACGGTGATGCCCTGGACGCCGATCTCGGACAGTGCTTCACGCACGTCGTCCAATTTGAACGGCTTAATAATGGCTGTAACCAGTTTCATTTCTATCTCCTTCAAACGCTTATACCGCGTCCGTTGACGTTCGTTGGGTTTCAGGCCCCGCTTTGGTTCCCGATCCATCCACTCGCGCGAACGCTCTAGCCCATTTTGTGCACGACCCATGCCAGTTTTAAAAAGTCACGCAAACTCAGGGGGTTAGAACTTAGTTCCTGGCGTCCTGCCGGGTCATTTGCGGCATTATAGTGCACCAGTTTGGAACACAACCCAAAACGGTGCACGCCGTTACGGTGCTCCACGGCGGAGCGCCCGTGCTACCATCGGACGCCGATTCGCCCGACCCCGAAATAGTGGAGCCTCCGGCCATGCAAAGCCAAGCCTTTATCGATCGTTTGATGGCCGACATCAGCCGTCATTTGCCCGGCGACCTGGGTCGCCTGCGCCAGGACGTGGAGCACAGCGTGCGCGCGGTACTCAACGAAACCCTGACACGCCTGGATCTGGTCAGCCGGGAAGAATTCGAAGTGCAGCGCCAGGTGCTGGAGCGCACCCGCGCCAAACTGGACGCCCTGGAGAAGGAAGTGGCGGCGCTGGAACGGGCCGCCGGAGAAGACGACACACCCTGAACGGGCCCCGCGCCCAGCGGGACCGGCCAAAGCGCGTCTGGCCGCCACGGGAAGAAACCTCCAAGAAACAGGCTTACCGAAACCGGCGCCATCGGCGCACGCCGATCCGGGCGGATCTCGTACGCGCGGTCCCGGCCTGCGCCGCTATGCTGCGGCCATGAACATCACCAGCCTGAACAGCCGCGCCGCCCGGGGCGTGGACGCCGTGCCGGTGCGCGTGGAAACCCACCTGGCGCCGGGCCTGCCCGGCTTCACCATCGTCGGCCTGCCGGACACCGCCGTGCGGGAAAGCCGCGACCGGGTGCGCTCGGCCCTGGTCAACGCCGGCTTCGATTTCCCCCAGCGGCGCATCACCGTGAACCTGGCGCCGGCGGACCTGCCCAAGGACGGCGGCCGCTTCGATCTGCCCATCGCCCTGGGCATCCTGCTGGCCAGCGGCCAGCTGGGGCGGGTGGACACCGGCAAACTGGAATTCATCGGCGAGCTGGCGCTGAGCGGCCGGCTCAACCCGGTGCCGGCGCTGCTGCCGGCGGCCCTGGCCTGCGCGCGCACCGGCCACACCCTGGTGGTGCCACCGGATAACGCCGACGAGGCGGCCCTGGCCGGGGCCCGCACCCTGGCACCGGCCAGCCTGGCGGCCCTGTGCGCGCACCTGCGCGGCGCCGAGCCGCTGCCCCCGCACCCACCGCCGGCGGTGGCGGCCACGCCCCCGGACGCCCTGCCCTGCCTGGGCGACGTGCGCGGCCAACCGGCCGGCAAGCGGGTGCTGGAGATCGCCGCCGCCGGCGGCCATTCACTGCTGCTGTGCGGCCCGCCCGGCGCCGGCAAGAGCCTGCTGGCGGCGCGCCTGCCCGGGCTGCTGCCACCGCTCACCCGGGACCAGGCCCTGGAGGTGGCGGCGGTGCATTCATTGCGCTCGGCGCGGCCGGCGTCGGCGTTCCTGACCCGGCCCTACCGCAGCCCGCACCACACCATTTCCGCCACCGCCCTGGTGGGCGGCGGCGGGCGCCCGCGGCCCGGGGAAATCTCCCTGGCCCACCAGGGCGTGCTGTTCCTGGACGAGTTGCCGGAATTCGGCCGCCAGGTGCTGGAAGTGCTGCGCGAGCCCCTGGAAACCGGCGAGGTGCACATCGCCCGCACCGCCGAGCAATTGCGCTTCCCGGCCCGCTTTCAGTTGGTGGCGGCCATGAACCCCTGCCCCTGTGGCTACCTGGACGACCCGGACAAGGGCTGCGGCTACCGCTGCGACAAGGCACGGCGCTACCGCCAGCGGCTATCCGGCCCGCTGCTGGACCGCATCGACCTGCATCTGGCGGTGCCGCCGGTGGACCCGGGCACCCTGCTCGCCGAGGGCGACGGCGAACCCAGCGCCGCCGTGCGGCCCAGGGTGGCGGCGGCCCGGGAGCGGCAATGGCGGCGCCAGGGCCGGCTCAACCGGGACCTGCCGCCGGACGCCCTGAACGCCGGCCTGCGCGCGCACCGGGCCTGGCTGCGCGGCGTCATGGAACGGCTCGATCTGTCCGCCCGGGGCCTGCACCGCAGCCTGCGGGTTGCGCGCACCATCGCCGACCTGGCCGGCGCCGAGGCGGTGGAACGGGCCCATCTGCGCGAGGCGCTCAGCTATCGGGAGAGCGAGCCGGACTGAGGCGCCGCCACAGCTCCGCCAGCATCACCCCGGCCAGGGTCAGCAGGCCGCCGAACAGGTGCGCCCAGGTGAGCTGCTCGCGCAGCACCACGGCGGCGATGGCGGCGGTGAACAGTGGCACCAGGTTGAAGAACAGGCTGACACGGCTGGGATCGAGCCGGGTGATGCCGTTCATCCACAGCCAGGGCGCGGCGATGGACGCGGCGATGCCGGCGTAGGCGATCAACGGCAGCGCCTCGCCGCTGAGCCCCTGGCGCGGCGACAGCAGCATCAGCGGCAACAGCACCACGATGCCCACCAGCACCTGCAGGTAAAGCAGGGTGAGCGCGGGCAAATCCGGCCGCCAGCGTTTCAGCAGCACGCCGTAGACCGCGTAGGACAGGGTCGCCAGCAACATCAGCAGATCGCCCAGGTTAACGCCCTGGCGAAGCAGCGCGGCGGGGTCCCCGGAGGACACCACCACGATCACCCCGGCCAGGGAGATCAACGCGCCGGTAACCGCGCCCGCCGTGAGCGGCTGGCCGAGCAGCAACGCCGACAGCAACAGCGCGAGCAGCGGCATCAGCGACAGGATGATGCCCATGTTGGTGGCGCTGGTGGAAATGCCGGCGTAATAGGCCAGGGTCTGGTAGGCGACCATGCCGAGGATGCCGAGCACCACGTTGTGCCACAGCCAGGGGCGGATGGCGTGGCGCTGCCGCCACAGCGGCCGCAGCATCACCGGGGTGAGCAGCGCGCCGGCCAGCAGCCAGCGGTAAAAGCCGATCTCCGCCGGGTGCAACACACCCGCGACCAGCTTGTTGACCACATTGTTGCCCGACCACAGCATCACCGCGGCGAGCGGAAACAGGTAGGCCAAACCGCGCCTCAGAGACTGTTGCAGAGGTGGGCGCCGTCCACCGGAATGGCGGTGCCGCTCATGTAGGAGGAAGCGTCCGAAGCCAGCAGCAACAGGGGCCCCATGAGCTCATCAATCTGGCCGAGCCGGCGGTAGGGGATGCGCTTGATCAGTTTCTCGCCGTGGGGGCCGGCGAAGAAGTCCCGGTTGATGTCGGTTTCCACGTAGCCCGGGCAGATGGCGTTGCAGCGGATCCCATGGCGCGCGTAGTCCAGGGCGATGGATTTGGTGAGCTGCACCACGCCGGCCTTGGAGACGGTGTAGGGCGACAGCAGCGCGCCCACCCGCAGGCCGAGGATGGAGGCGATATTGATGATGTTGCCGGGCCGGCCGTCGCGGCGCCATTGCCGGATGGCGAATTTGCTCACCGCCCAGACGCCGTTCAGGTTGGTGTCGATGACCGCGTTCCAGTCGTCTTCTTCCAGGGTGTCCAGGCCGCCTTCCCGGGTGATGCCGGCGTTGTTGATCACCACGTCCAGGGCCGGCATTTCCGCGAATGCCTTTTCCACGCTGGCGTGGTCGGACACATCCAGCGGCACCACCACGGCGTCGCGGCCCTCGGCGCGCACCGCCTCGGCGGTTTCCTGGAGTTTCTCCACGCGACGGGAGGCCAGCACCAGGTCGGCGCCGCGCTCGGCCAGTTCCCGGGCGAAGTGGGCGCCGAAGCCGCTGGACGCGCCGGTGATCAGGATCCGTTTGCCGGTGATATCGAAACGGGAGTCGGTCATGGGATTCTCCTCTGCCATCGCCTTCGAAGGGCGGTAAGGTCAAAGGGCTTTACTGTAACGGAAAACACCGCCCATGGCTGCGCGGCGCGGCGGGGAAAAGGTCAGTCCCGGTAATCGCCGGCCCGGTAGTAGCTGGGCGGGTGGCCGGTCCAGCGGCGGAAGGCGCGGGTGAAGTTGCTGGGGTCGGCGTAGCCGAGCAGGTCGGCCACCTTCTGCACCGGGTGGTTGGCGGCCAGGTAACGCACCGCCCGGGCCATGCGGACTTCCTCGAGCAGATTGCGGTAGCTCACGCCCAGGGCGGCCAGGTGGCGGCGCAGGGTGCGGGAGGTGAGATGAAAGCTGCCGGCCAGCTGCTCAAGACTGGGCAGCATGTCCTCCGCCTGCATCAGCCGGGAGCGCACCCGGGAGGCCCAGTCCTGGTCGATTTCCAGGCGCCGCAGTTCCTCCTCGCAACGCCGCGCCGCCATGCTGCGGGAAGCGGGATCGGCCAGGGCGAAGCGCTCGTTCATCAGCCGCGCCGGGAACCGCAGCGCCGCCACCGGCTTGCCGAAGGTCACCGGCATGCCGAGCACCTCGGTGTAGCGTGCCGCGTGGGGCGGCGCCGGATAGGGCAGTTCCAGGGTGGCGCCGCGGAAACGGTCACCGAGCAGATAGCGCAGGCCGCCCACCAGGGCGGCGGTGACCACCTCCAGGTAGGGCTCGCGAATGTCGCCCAGATCGTAGGGCTCGGCGAGGCAGAAGCGCACCCAGCGCGGTTGCGCCCGCAGGCGGGGCAGGCACAGCCGGGTTCGGGTGCGGAAGTAACGCTCCAGCAGCTCCAGGGCCTCGCCCAGATCCGCGCTGCTGATCGCCGCGTAGCCGAGCAGGCCGTGGGCGTTGACGGTGAGCTGCCGGCCCAGCGCCAGCCCGATGGCGGGATCGCCGCTGAGCGAGCGCGCGCCCTCCATGACGCGTCGAAACTGATCGAACCGCAGCGCCGACTCGGCGCTGTACACGGCCTCCCGGTCCAGCCCCACCCGGGCCAGCAGGCGGCCGGTATCCAGGCCGGATTCCTGGATCAGTTCCAGCAGGTTACGCACATAGTTCACCGGGATCGGCGTGCGGTCGCCGGTGAGGTCATTGAGACCCGCGTCATAGGTGTCCATGACGGCAAGGATACAACCGTTCTCGGCGTTGTCCGAAAATGACAGGCCCGTTTCGGCGCGCGCACGGCCCGGCACTGCAAAGCGACCCGCGCTGACGTACCATTGGCCGTCTTCGTCGTATTGCCCGGGAGGGGCGCCATGGCCACCGTTCAAGCCCTGTACATCGCCACCGAGAAGCGCGGCCCGGTAAGCCGCCACCCGGCGGTAAAAGTGGAAGCCGGCCGTGGCATCGTCGGCGACCGCCGCTATAAGCGCGACACGCCGCCGGCGGAGCAGATCACCCTGATCGAAAGCGAGCGGGTGGCGGCCTTCAACCGGGAATACGGCCTGGACGTGGAAGCCGGCGCCCTGCGCCGCAATCTGGTCACCGAGGGCATCGACCTGAACGCCCTGGAGGGGCGGGAATTCCAGGTCGGCGGCGTACGCCTGCGCGGCATTGAACTGTGCGAGCCCTGCGCGGTGGTGGGGCGGCTGCTGGCGCGGCCGGGTTTGAGCCCCACCGAGGTGATTCGCGGCCTGATGGACCGCGGAGGCCTGCGCGCCGAGATCCTCGATTCCGGCGTGCTCCGCGAGGGCGATGTGATCCGCGCGGACGGAGTCAATAGCCGGAGCGATTCCGCTTGAGCGCCGTGGAGCAACGCACCCTGGCCTGGCTGGAAGGCGCGGTGCTGGGCCTGAAACTGTGCCCCTTCGCCCGGAGGCCCTACGATCAGGGCCGCATCCGGCTGGCGGTCAGCGAGGCCCGGGAGCCGGAGGCGGTGCTGGCCGATCTGAGCCGGGAGCTGACCCACCTGGATCACGACCCGGCGGTGGAGACCACGCTGCTGATCACGCCCTGGGCGTTGGCGGACTTCCTGGACTACAACGACTTTCTCGACCCGGTGGACGCCCTGCTGGCCGAGCACGGCGGTGGCGGCGTCTACCAGGTGGCCAGCTTTCATCCGCGCTATCAGTTCGCCGGCACCGCCCCGGACGACGTGGAGAACTACAGCAACCGCGCCCCCTACCCGATCCTGCACATTCTTCGCGAGGACAGCCTGGAACGGGCCCTGGCCGACTACCCGGACGCCGAGGCGATCCCCGAGCGCAACATCGCCACCCTCGACCGGCTCGGCGCGGACCACCTGCGCGCCCTGTTCGAGCGCTGGAGTTAACCGGCGATCTCCGCCTCGGTGAGCGGGCGATAGCGGCCCGGCGCCAGGTCCGGATCGAGGACGATGGCGCCGACACGCTCCCGGTGCAGCGCCACCACCCGGTTGTTGAAGTGGCCGAACAGCCGCTTGATGTGGTGGTAGCGCCCCTCGCTCAAGGTCACCCGGGCCTCCCGCTCACCGAGGATCTCCAGCCCGGCGGGCCGGGTGGTCAGCCCTTCGTAGCGAAAATACAGACCGCACTGGAACACCGCCGCGTAATCGGCACCGATGGGGTCCTCGGTGCGCACATGGTAGATCTTGGCGCGGCCGGCGCCGGGCTCGGTGAGGCGCCGGGACCAGCGGCCGTCATTGGTGAGCAGCAGCAGGCCGGTGGAGTTGAAGTCCAGCCGACCGGCCAGATGCAGATCCGCCTTGGCCTCGGCGGGCCCGTCGATCAGATCCAGCACCGTGGGGTGCACCGGGTCCCGGGTGGCGCTCACGCAGCCCGCCGGCTTGTGCAGCATCAAATAGCGCGGCCGCCGGCGGCGCAGGCAGACGCCGTCCAGGGCCACCGGGCTGAAGTCGTCCACCGGGCACTGGCCGTCGGTGACGGTGGTCCCGGCCAGGGTGACCCGGCCGGAAGCGAGGGCAAGGCGGGCGCCGCGCCGGCCCAGGGCGGTGTGCAGCGCCAGAAAACGGTCCAGCCTCATGGGCTCCTCGTCGAACGATCCCTGCTACGGGGTAGCGATTCGCTGGTATGATACGCCTTTTCCGATCCTGATCCGCCGGAGTCCTATGTCCACCCTGAATCCCCGTCAACAGGAAGCCGTGCTGTACACCGATGGCCCCCTGCTGGTACTGGCCGGGGCGGGGTCGGGCAAGACCAGCGTGATCACCCGCAAGATCGCCTGGCTGATCCAGGAAAAGGGCGTGCCGGCGCGGCGCATCGCGGCGGTGACCTTCACCAACAAGGCCGCCCGGGAAATGAAGGAACGGGTGCAAAGCCTGGTGGAGCGCGGACAGACCCGGGGCCTGATCGTCTCCACTTTCCACAACCTGGGGCTGCGCATCCTCAAGCAGGAGCTCACCGCCAGCGGCCTGCGCCGGGGCTTCTCGATCCTCGACCAGACCGACAGCAAGGAAATCCTCAAGGAGATCCTGCGCCAGGGCGAGTCCGAGCAGGACCTGAACGCCGTGGACGCGGTGCAAAAGCGCATCTCCGACTGGAAGAACGAGCTGATCCTGCCCCAGGAAGCGGCCAGCCGCGCCGAGGAGGCCGCCGACCTGCGCGCGGTCATGGCCTACGAGGGCTACAGCCGCATGCTGCGGGCCTGCAACGCGGTGGACTTCGACGACCTGATTCTGCTGCCCGCCCAGCTGTTCCGCGAGCAGCCGCGCATTCTCGACAAGTGGCGCCACCGCATCCAGTACCTGCTGGTGGACGAATACCAGGACACCAACGGCGCCCAGTACGAGCTGGTGCGCATGCTGACCCAACCGGAGGGCCGCTTTACCGTGGTCGGCGACGACGACCAGTCGATCTACGCCTGGCGCGGCGCCCGCCCGGAAAACCTGGCGCGGCTGCAGGAGGACTGGCCGGCGCTGCGAGTGGTGAAGCTGGAGCAGAACTACCGCTCCACCGGCCGCATCCTCAAGGCCGCCAACACCGTGATCGCCAACAACCCCCATGTGTTCGAGAAGAGCCTGTGGTCGGACCACGGCTACGGCGAGACGATCCGCATCGCCGCCCTGCGCGACGAGGACGCGGAAACCGACTGGATCGCCGGCGATATCTTCCATCGTCGCCTGCAGAACCGGCTGCAATGGAAGGATTTCGCGGTGCTCTACCGGGGCAACTTCCAGTCCCGGATTCTGGAGATGAAGCTGCAGTCCCTGCAGATTCCCTACAAGGTGTCCGGCGGCACCAGTTTCTTCGGCCGCGGCGAGATCAAGGATCTGATGTGCTACCTGCGGCTGCTGGTGAATCCGGACGACGACAACGCCTTCCTGCGCGTGATCAACACGCCGCGCCGGGAGATCGGCCCGGCCACCCTGGAAAAACTGGCCGGCTGGGCGGCGAAACGGGACCAGGGCCTGTACCACGTCTGTGACGACTTCGCCCTGGGCGAGGTGATGCCCGGCGAGGCCGCCGAGAAACTGCGCGCCATCAAGCAGTGGCTGGATGAGAAGCGCCGCGCCTGCTTCGGCCACAACAGCCTGCAGGCGATCCACGAGCTGATCACCGAAATGGACTACGAGGGCTGGGTGATGCAGAACGCCTCCAGCCCGCGCATCGGCGAGAAGCGCATGGAGAACGTCTGGCAGTTGGTGCGCAACATCCAGCGCATGCTGGAAAAACAGGAAGAGGAGGACGACGGCGCCTCCGACCTGGAAGCGGTGATCAGCAAGCTGGTACTGATGGACATGCTCGAGCAGCAGGAAGAGGAAGACGACTCCGACCGGGTGCAACTGATGACCCTGCACGCCTCCAAGGGGCTGGAGTTCCCCCACGTCTACATGATGGGCGTGGAGGAGGAATTGCTGCCCCACCGGGCCAGCATCGAGGACGACAACATTGTCGAGGAGCGACGCCTGATGTACGTGGGCATCACCCGGGCCCGGGAGAGCCTGGCGCTGACCCAGGCGCTGACCCGCAAGCAGTACGGCGAGCGGGTGGACACCATCGCCAGCCGGTTCCTGGAGGAACTGCCGCTGGACGACCTGGTGCGCATCGGCGAGGGGTTCGAGAAGGACGAGGAAGCGGAGGACCGGGTGGCGGAAAACAGCATCGCCAACCTGAAGGCTCTGCTTGACTGAACACCGCTCCTACCTCCCCGCTGGCGGCGTTATTGGGCGCCGCTCTGCTTGAGCATATAGATGACGGTGGCTTCCAGCTCTTCGTCGGTGCAGTCGAAACAGGTGCCGCGGGGCGGCATTCCCATCTGGCCTTCGATGGCCACCCGCACCAGGTGGTCGAAGCCTTCTTCCTCGACCTCATGGGACCAGTGCAGCCGGTATTCCGGCCCGACCCGGGGGCGCCCGCCATGCCACGGCCGTGGCAATTGACGCAGTAGCGACCATAGATGGCCGCCGGAGGGCGGGGTTCGGCGCGCTCGGCGCCGGCGTCGCGGGCCGGCTCCGGGTCACCGCAGCCGGCCAGGGCCAGCGCCAGTGCCAGGGAGCCGGCGACGCGCACTCTTACTTGCTCTGGCCGACGATGTATTCCACCGCGGCGTGAATCTCTTCCTCGGAGCAATCGGCGCACATGCCCTTGGCCGGCATGGCGTTGAAGCCTTCGTAGGCGTGCTTGACCAGGGTCTCCATGCCCTTGTCGATGCGCGGCGCCCAGGCGGCGGCGTCGCCCAGCTTGGGCGCGCCGGCGGCACCGCTGGCGTGGCAGGCGGCGCAACCGCTGTTGTAGACCTGTTCCCCGGAACGCGGCTCCCCGGAGCCTTCCTCGGCGGCGGCCACCTGGGCGCCGCATTCCTCGCCCTCGACGCAGACACTGCCCACCGGGTGCAGGCGCTCGGCGGTGGCGCGGTCACTGAAAATGGAACGCTGACCCAGCGGGTAGGAGGAATTCTCGGCCGCCACGGCGGTTCCGGCGAAAAGGGTGGCCAGGAGAACCAGGCTGGCTGACAGCAGTTTTTTCACAATGATACCTCTGATAGCTGCGACTTGCCCCGGGGGCCGCCGGATTATACCCGTAGAGAACACGGGGAAAAAGGCCCGCTACAGGTGGTCCACCTGGATGCGCGGCAACGACAGGGTAAAGCAACTGCCCTCGCCGGGCTCGCTCTGCACGGTGATGTCGCCACCATGACGCTCGGTGACCACCTTGACGAAGCGCAAGCCCAGGCCGGCACCCCGGGTGCGGGCACCGCCACTGCTGCTGGCGCGGCTGAAGCGCTCGAACAGGCGCTCCTGGAAAGCCTCCGGAATACCCACGCCCTGGTCGCGGACCTGGCACACCACCCGATCCTCGGCGGCGAAGAGCCGCACGTCCACGGTGCCGCTTTCATGGCTGTACTTCACCGCGTTGGTGAGCAGGTTCACCACCAGCCGCTCAAGCAGCTCGTTGTTGCCCCGTACCCAGACGTCCTCGTCCTCGTTGTATTCAAAGCGCAGGCCAATATCCCGGGATTGAGCCTGGATCTGCACCTGGTCCACGGCGGACTCCACCACGTCGAGCATGTCCTGCTCGATCATCTCCACCGCTTCCTCGGATTCCACCCGGGCCAGCTGCAGGAACTGCTCGGCGATGTTCAGGTTGCGCTGGGCGTAGTGCTCCACGTTGTCCAGGAACTCACGCAGGCGCTCGCCGTCCTCGCCGTGGCGCATCTTGCCGATCAGCGCCAGCACCGAGACCATCGGCGAACGCAGATCGTGGGACAGGAAGTCGAGCATCTCGGTGCGGGTGCGCATCGCCTGCTTGACGTCGGAAATGTCCTTTAGGCTGATGATCAGCATGCGCCCGGGCTGGTCGCCGGCGTGCACCAGGATCATATCCAGGTACAAATCCATGCCGCGCCGGTTGCGGCATTCCTTCTGCACCCGGCCGTCGGCCAGTACCGTCTGCACCAGGTCCACCCACTGGCGCTCGCCACTGAATTCCAGCTCGCGGCCGATGTCCGCCAGCCCCAGGGTGTCCTGGCCAACCCCTTCCAGGCTCAGCAGGTAGGCAGCCTGGGGATTGATGAACACCACCCCGCCGCAGGCGTCGCAGATCAGCACGCCCTCGCTCATCTGCGCCAGGCCCACCTGAAAGAAACGGGTCAGCGCCTGCTGACGCTGCTCTTCGTTGCGAAGCTTCTCCACGTGCTTCTCGATCACCTCGTAGCGCGGCCCGCCAGAGCGGCCGGGGGCCTCGGTGCGGGCCAGCATGGCGCGAATCCAGTAATCGTAGGTGTCGGCGTCGAGGCCCTGGCGCCAGGCCACGGACAGCTCGTAGCGTTTGCCTTCGTGGCGGAACGGGTAACGGCGTGCGAGCTGCCCGCGCCAATCCACCGGCGCCAGCTGCTCGCCACCGGACACCGGAGCGCCGCCTTGTGTCTGCAGCCGCCAGGCGCGCACCGGCAGCACCTGATCGAGCATGCGCAGCATCCGCGACATGGGCGCCGGCTCGGTGAGGCGGCGGTTCAGGTCGCTGTACTCCGCCAGCCGCGCCAGGGCGTTGCGCATATAGGCCATGGAATATTCCAGGCGCCGCCAGGTCCACAGCGGGTAGGCGACGATCGCCGACAGCAGCGCCGCCGCCGGCGCGAACCACAGCCCGAACAACGCCAGCAGCCCGTAGCAGACCGCCAGGGTCAGGCCCAGGGAGGCGAGCACCAACGGAATGCTCCAACGCGGCAGTACCAGCGGCAGCAGCAGGGGAGTGATCAGCGCCAGCAGCACCCCCAGCAGCAGGGTAGGCACCGGCGACAGACCCTGGATCAGCTGGCCACGGCGCAGGGCGTCGAAGATATTGGCGTTGATCTCCACACCGGCCATCAGCTCGCCCTGGCCGGCCAGGGGCGTGGGGAGCACGTCGCCGAGCCCGGCGGCGGTGGCGCCGATCAGCACGAACTGATCCTTGATCAGTTGATCCGGCACCCGGCCTTCAAGCACGTCCACGGCGGACACCTGGGGGTAAGTGCCGGCGGGCCCCACGAAAGGAATGTAACGCGGGTACTTGCGCACATTGGCGAGCCCGGAAAAACCTTCACCGTCTCCCGCCGGGTAGCGGTCCGGGGACAGCAGGCCCTCGCCTTCCAGCAGCGCCTGGCTGATGTGCGGCCACCAGGGCTGGCCGATCCCAGAGCGCATGTACACCGAACGGGCGACCCCGTCGCCGTCCAGCTCCAGATCAACATGGCCCAGCCCCTTCGCGGCGCGGGCGAAGGGGGCGTGGGGCAATACCTCTGTGAGCTGCCCGCCGGAGCGCAGTTGCTCCACATGCACCGGCAGATAGACGTTGCCGGCGTTCTTGATGGCATCCACCAGGGCCTGGTCGGATTCCGGGCGGGCCCGGTCCGGCTCGGAGAGAATCAGGTCCATGAGAATGGCCCGCGCGCCCTGCTCGTGGAGCTGATCGAGCAGCTCCGCGTGCACCCGCCGGTCCCAGGGCCAGCGGCCGATCTCGCGCAGGCTGTACTCGTCGATGCCGACGATCAGCACGTCACCGGAGGGCTCCATGGGCAGCCACTCCATCATGCTGTCGTAGACATAACGGTTGAAGAAGGAAAGCGCGCCGCTGATCGACAGGAGCACGCACAGCCCCGCCACGACCAACAGCACCGAGAGGTGCTCGATGAAATAGCGTTTTTGCTCGGAACCCGGGTTCGCCATGGTGCCCCTGAAAATCGTCACTGCGCAACCGCCGGCGCTGTCGTTGTGTTCTCCCGGCGCGGGCCGGCCGTGAGTCGGCGGAGAATCGATTATACGCTGACGGCCCGGTCCGGGCAGCGTCTCGAAGCGGCCGGTGGGACACGATCCCCTGGCGCCGGGGCCGCGGACGGCCCGGAACGATTACTCGTCGATTGGCTCCAGGCGGTAACCGTGCTGGTACACCGTCTTGATCCGATAGCCGCGCTCCGGCCGGATTTGCAGACTACGACGAATACGGCTGATATGCACGTCCACGGTGCGGGATTCAATCGGCGTCATGATCCCCCACACTTTTTCCAGCAGATGGGCCCGCGACATCAGCTTGCCCACGTTCTGGAACAGATAGCAGGCCAGCTCGTAATCCTTATCGGTGAGCTTGATGGGTTCCTCATCAAGAAAAATCTGGCGTCGACCACGGTCGATCGTCCAGGGTCCCACGGTCATCATTCCTTGATCATCCATGTCGGCCACGCCCGCCCTTCGCCCCAACGCGGTGAGGCGGGCCAGCAGTTCCGCTTGTTTCACAGGCTTAACCATATAATCGTCGGCCCCCTGGTTCAGCGCCCCAACGATCGAGGACTCGTCGTCGCGCTGGGTGGCGAACAGCACCGGCGTCTTGTTGCCGCTGGCCCGCACCTCCTCCAGGACGGCGTAGCCGCTCATATCGGGGACCTCCCAATCGAGCACCAGTAAATCGAATGTATCCCTGCGCAGCAGGCTCATGAATTCCCGCCCACTGGAGAGATGCGTGCAGGTATGCCCAGCTTCCTTGAGCCAGTGCGTGACCAGCTCGGCCTGGGCGTGATCGTCTTCTAGGTAAGCAATACGCACCGTTTCTACTCCATCCCAATGCTGCAAGAGGGTAACCAAACGGACTTCGGTTGGCGGGAAAAGATTGTAAAATGCCGCCGCGCGCGGCGCACCACCGTTCGGCGGGCGCCATCATACCGTTCCGCGGCGGCGGCCCCAATGCCCGCGTCTCCCATGGACTCCCCGGCCGCAACCCGCTATCATGCGCGCCACTTATCGGCTCCCGGCCCCACACGGCTTTCGGGAGGCCCCGATATCCGCCCGTAGCTCAGCTGGATAGAGCGTCGCCCTCCGGAGGCGAAGGTCTCAGGTTCGAATCCTGACGGGCGGGCCACTTTCCCCGCTCCCCGAACGGCCCGGTCCCCAAACCGTCACCCTTTTTTGCCACAATAGCGTCATCATCCATCGTCCCCGGGAAAGATCGTGATGTTCCGACGCACCAAAATCGTGGCCACCCTTGGCCCCGCCTCCTCCGCCGCCGACACCCTGGCCGCCCTGATCGACACCGGCGTCAATGTATTCCGCCTCAACTTTTCCCACGGCAGCGCCGACGACCACCGCGCGGTGGCGGCCCGGGTGCGCGAGCAGGCGGATGCCCAGGGCCGCACCGTGGCCCTGCTCGGCGACCTGCAGGGACCGAAGATCCGGGTCGCCCGCTTCCGCGACGGCCCGGTGATGCTGCGCGCCGGCGAACCCTTCATCATCGACACCGCGCTGGACAAGGACGCCGGCGACGGCGACGCGGTGGGCACCGATTACGCCGGCCTGGCCGAGGACTGCCGCCCCGGCGACGTCCTGCTGCTCAACGATGGCCTGATCCAACTGGAAGTGGACGCCGTGGAAGGCACCCGGGTGCGCTGCCGGGTCACCGTGGGCGGCGAGCTGTCCGATAATAAAGGCATCAACCGGCTGGGCGGCGGCCTCAACGCCGACACTCTCACCGACAAGGACCGTCGTGACCTGCTGTTGGCGGCGGAGCTGGACCTGGATTTCCTGGCGTTGTCCTTCCCGCGCCACGCCGACGACATTCACCAGGCCCGTGGGCTGTACCGGGACGCCGGCGGCCACGGCGACATGGTGGCCAAGATCGAGCGCGCCGAGGCGGTGGCCGACCCGGACACCCTGGACGCCCTGATCAAGGCGTCCGACGGCGTCATGGTGGCGCGCGGCGACCTGGCGGTGGAAATCGGCGACGCCGAGCTGGTGGGCGTGCAGAAGCACATCATCCGCCGGGCCCGGGACCTGGACCGCTTCGTGATCACCGCCACCCAGATGATGGAATCCATGATCCACAGCCCCCAGCCCACCCGCGCCGAGGTCTCCGACGTGGCCAACGCGGTGCTGGACGGCACCGACGCGGTGATGCTGTCCGCGGAAACCGCGGTGGGCGATTACCCGGTGGCCACGGTAGAGGCCATGGACCGCATCATCCTGGGCGCCGAGCGCACCTATCAGAACCGCCCGCCCAACCAGCGCCAGGAGCAGGCCATGCACCGCTCCGACGAAGCCATCGCGCGGGCGGCCATGCACGTGGCCAACCACCTGGACAACGTCAAGGCCATCGTCGCCATGACCGAAACCGGCACCACCGCCCGACTGATGTCCCGGGTGCGTTCCGGCATGCCGATTTTCGCCTTCACCCCGGACCCGCGCACCCAGCGCCGGGTGGCCATCTACCGGGGCGTGGAACCGCGCCGGTTCGATATGAGCCCCTACCCCGGCGACCAGGCCAACAACGAAGCGGTAACGCGGCTGCGCGAAGCCGGCCAGGTGGCCGACGGCGACCGGGTGATTCTCACCCGGGGGGACGCGGTGCGCGTGGGCGGCGGCACCAATACCCTGAAAATCGTCACCGTGGGCGAGACTTGATTCCGGGACGCGGACACATCTCGCAACATTTTTCGGCTCGGTTTCGTACCGCTCCGGCACCGGCCCACCGCCAACCTGAACGAGTGAACATTTGTTTCCGTTACGAAAAATGAAACCGCCGCGAATAGAATGTTTCATTTTTCCGTATCGGCGGCAACGCCACTGTAGCGGATTCCAGAGAGCCCGTGGGGGCGCACCGTCCTTCTACGCTTTCCCCTGAACCGTGAAAACGGATTCCACCCCGTCAATAATCAACCAGTGTTCACTTTTCCATCCGGGCGGCACACCGGATCGCCCGCGACGCCAACATACCAACCGGTATTTTGGCGCTTTACAGTATTGCTTCGGCGATAAAAGGGGCTCTAAGATAGCCCGTGACGACCGGGTGAAACCGTGTAATCACGGGGTTTCGCCAAAAGTCTAGTGGACTTGTTCAGCACGAACGTGTCCGCTCGGGAGACGATGCCCTGGGAAGGGCATGCGAGAGGGTTTCATCGTTCATCGCCTGAAACGGGTTTGTCACCCCGGGGGTGGTGGCCGGTGAAGGATGACCGGAGTACGACCCTCTGAGATACCAATAAACTTCGAAGAAACAGGACAAAAACAATGGCACTTAAGTGGACCAAAGACGCTCAGGGAGCGCTGAACAGTCATTCCGACCAGCCCCGCCTTTCCAAACTGACCAAAGCCATCGGCATGGCCGCCGTGTTCGGCGCCACCGCCGCGCTGTCTCCGATGGCCCAGGCCCTGAAAACCGATTTCGGCATGGAATACCGGGCCACCGCGTTCGCCAACGAGCTTGATGAAGCCGGCGTCACCGGCGGCTCCAAGGAAAGCGACAACGGCTTCGGCCACCTGATCCGCGTCAAGGGCAACTTCCTCGACGAGGACACCGGTATTTCCGTGTACACCAGCGTGGAAGTGGCCGGCGACCGCTGGACCGGCGATGATCGCGGCACCGCCACCGGCCGCTCCTTCAACAGCTCCAGCCGCGGCGATAACGTGCGCCTGGACCTGGGCTATGTACAGGTTCCGGTGGGCCACACCGTGTTCCGCGTGGGCCGCCAGGCGACCAGCTACAACAACTGCTTCCTGGTGTGCGACGACCGCCGTGACCGGATCCTGGTGGTGCAGCCGTTCAGCAAGACCACCAGCGTGGTGGCCGGCTATGACCGCCGCCGCGACAGCAACAGCTATTCCGACGTGGACAACGGCGACATGTCCCTGCTCGGCCTGACCACCAAGGTCAGCGACTGGGACGCCAGCGTGCTGTGGGTACAGTGGTACAACAACTCCGAGGGCCCGCTCACCACGACCCCGACCGCTTACCCGCTGTCCAACACCACCCTGTTCTCCGGTTACCTGGACGGCTCCATCGGCGAGGCCCTGGATCTGGCCGTGGGCTTCAACCTGTTCACCAACGGCAACGTTGAAACCGGCGTGCCCGGCGACGACCGCTTCTTCCAGGAAGACGCACCGTCCGCCTACCTGCGTCTGGGCACCAACGTGGGCATCGTCGACCTGGGTGTTCAGTACGCCGCCACCCGTGACGGTGGTCTGATCTCCCCCGGCTTCGACACCTGGTCCAGCCTGATCAACTCCAACCCGGAAGCCACCCAGAGCGCCAGCAGCCTGTACCGCATGGGCGGCACCCTGGGCATGAAGGACTTCGACGAGGACCTGCTGATCGGCCGCGCCAAGTTCAACCTGACGCCGAAATTCTCCATCACCGGCGCCGTGGGCCAGCTGTCCGTGGACAACGGCACCGCCGACGACGACAGCATGGTCTACGACCTGCAGTTCGCCTACCAGGCCAACAAGAGCCTGCGTACCTGGCTGTCCGTGGGCATGATCGAGGAGAATGACGTGGCCACCCTGACCGGCAACGACCTGATCGGCACCGCCGCCTCCGGCGCTTCCTTCGCCGAGGACGACGTGAAAGCCGCCAGCCTGAACATGAGCGTGAGCTTCTAAGCGCTCCCAGGCTGCATCGTCAGACACGGAATCGGGGCGACCTTGGTCGCCCCGTTTTCGTTTCCGGGACGCGCCACCGGCGCGCGCCACTGGACAAAGTCTTTCCCGGTTGCCCAAACTCTGTTGTCCCCGCTCCAGCTTTTCTGATACGGAACTACTTTCATGATCAAGCTCACTGCCAGAACCGTGCTGTTTTCCAGCGTTCTCGCCGCCTTCAGCCTGAGTGGCTGCGCCCTCACCGACGCGGAAGCGGAGCAGGCCCTGGAGATCGCCGACAGCCCTTCCAACCTGAACACGCCGCAACCGGACTGGGACACCCCGTTCTGGGAACCGTGGAGCCAGGCGCAAGCCGACGGCAACAAGGGCGACCAGCCCCGCGCCGTCAGCTTTAACCGGCGCGATCAGCCGCTCGCCAACGTGGCGCTGGTCACGGACGGGGCCGTGCAAGCCGCCCTGCCGGAAACCCTCACCAAGGAGGCGGCGGAGCACGGCCTGCTGATCCTGCCCAAGGGGCTGGTCCAGGACGCCATCGCCCACACCTCCGAGTGCAACGACCTCGCCAGCCAGGCCTGCCGCTCGGCGCTGGCGGTCTACCCCGGCGCCCGCCTGCTGGTCCAGGCCCGCGCCGGGGACGGCGGCCGGGTCGCCGTCCGGGTATGGGACACGGCGCTGGACAAGGAACTCACCGAGCGCGTCGCCAACAACGACCAGGGCGCCGCCCGCCTGCTTGACAGCCTGGCCAGCCAAGCCGCCACGGCGGATTGGTCAGCGCGCCCGTTCCAGGGCGAGGGCAATGCCCTGTACATCGCCGCCGGCCGCGTCAACGGCCTGGCGGAAGGCACCGTGCTGGAAGTACGTGAACCGGGCCGGCCGGTGCGCACCCCCACCGGGCAGGTGGTGGCGTGGCGCGCCGGCGAGGTGGTGGGCAAGGCGAAGGTGGCCGAGTGGGTGGGCGCCACCCTGTCCAGAATCGAACCGGTCAGCGGCACCGTGCCCAGCCCGGCTCACCGCCTTTCCCTGGCGCCCTGATCCGCCCGCGACGTCAGCGCAGTTGATCAAGCCGGGCCAGCCAGCGCTGGCCCCGGTTGGACGCCAGGCCGTCCGCCCAGCGGGTGGTTTCCGGCAGCCGGTAGCGGGTGGTGCAGTGCATCACCAGTTCCAGAGCGGCGGGCAGATCCAGCCGGTGGCCCGGTGAGATGAACAACGGCTTGACCCCGGGCCGGGTGCGCAGCACCGCGCCCAGGGTCTCGTCGCCGTCCTTCAGCGGGGTCCATTCACCCCGCCCTTCGGGCACCGCGCCATGGCGCCCGCACAACTTCTTCTTGGCGACCCCCACGGTGGGCAGACCGGTGAGCACGCCCAGGTGGGCGGCGATGCCCAGGCGGCGCGGATGCGCCACCCCATGGCCATCGCACAGCAGCAGGTCCGGCGCCACGCGCAGTTGCTCCAGGGCACGCAGAATCACCGGGCATTCCCGGAACGACAGCAGGCCGGGCACATAGGGGAAGGTCACCGGCAGCCGGGCCAGGGCGTAGTCCACCGGCTCCAGGTCCGCGTAACGCAGCACCACCACGGCGGCCCGGGCGGTGTCGCCGTTCTCGAAGCCCACGTCCACGCCGGCCACGGTGTCCGGCGGCAACGCCACGTCGGTCTCCAGCCGGACCCGGGCGGCGCTCTCATGTTGCAGGGCGCGGGCGCGGGCCGGCGTCATGTCCGCCCAATCCCGTTGCAGTTGGTGCGCGTCGATCATGGCCATCAGGCCGGATCCGGGTCCACCGGATTGGCCGCCGTTACCGGGTGCGCGGCGCCCACCCAGAGCGGGTGCGGCGCCGCCCGGCGCAGGCGCCGGCGGCGCAGCCGGTCCACCAGGATCAGGCTGGCGGCCACCGCCAGCAGCGAGCCGTTGACCAGCAGGAAGTCCGGCTCCAGCCAGGTGTGGAAACCCTCAAGCGCGCCCTGCACCAGCGGCGCCAGCAGGTACAGGCCGGCGCAGACCTTGGGCCACAGGCCGGCGGTGGTGAGCGGCGCGGCGCGGAAGGCGGCGGCCAGGGCGATCAGCAGGGTGACCAGGAAGGCGATCTTTTCCGCCGGGGCGGTCCAGGCCTGCCAGGGGGAGTACAGCATCGGCTTGCTGACGATGAACGCCATGGCCAGCCCGGCCATGACCCCGAAGGTGACGCCCAGGGTGAGGCGCAGCATGAAGGCGGCGGAGCGGCTGGGGCCCTGGCGGTCGGTGCGCCGCTCACACCACATGACGTTGCCGGAGAAGAACAACAGACAGCCCAGCAAGGCCAGGGCGAAATACATCAAACGCACGAACAGGCCGCCGTAGTCGCCGAAGTGCAGGGAGTACACCGGCGCCATCAGGAAATGGTTGAAGGAACGCTGCCCGGGGCCGCTGACGGTGAGCAGCTCGGCGTTGTCGCCGCGCATCACCACATGGGAATAGTGCGCCACCTTGCCGTGCACGGAACCGCCCACATCCACCACCGCGTTCTCGTCACCGTACTGCTGCAACTCGATCCAGCCCACGTCCAACTCCGGCATCGCCTGCCGGGCACCGGCCAGATAATCGTCAACGCTGGCCATGGCGGCCGGATTGCCGCTGGCTTCCGGCGTCGGCCAGGCTTCGGAGGCCTCGGTAAAGGCGGGCTGGAACTGCGGCCCGAACACCAGGCCGCCCATCACCAGAGTGACGATGGCCAGGCAGCCCATGGCGGCGCCGGTCCAGGCGAAGATCACGTGGAAGGGGTAGCTGATCACCCCCACCAGGTTATGCAGGTTCTTCCAGTAACGGCGCAGGTTGCCCTGGTGTTTGAGGGCGAAGAATTCCTTCTTGAGCCGGGACCAGTGAATCACCAGCCCGCCGATCAGGGCGGCGCCGTAAAGCACCGAGACCACGCCCATGAAATACAGGCCCACCTTGGGAATGGCCAGCTCGAAATGCAGTTCGTTGACGAATTCGGAGAGGCCGGAACCACCGGCCGGGGCGACCTTCTCGCCAGCGTCGTTGAAATCCGAGGCGTGCTCGGTGTGCCAGACGCTCTCGCCGTCCACGGTCTCCTGCCAGATGGCGGAGGGATCGTCGCCGGGGATCAGGAACATCCAGTTGCCGGCGTCCGGATTATTGGCCACCACGGTATCCAGCAGCGCCTGCATGTTGGCGTCCGGGGCGGCGGTTTCCGTGGCCGCCGGCTCCTGCCAGTGGTGCAGTTCGTGGTGGAACATATTGAGGGCGCCGGCGAAGAACGCCACGAACAACGCCAACCCGGTGAGGATGCCCACCCAGGCGTGCAGATCAATGTGTCGTTTCAGGGTCTCCGCGCGCATCAGGCTCCCCCGTAAAGGCTGGTGGTTTGCAGAAGCAGCCAGGCCACGCCGTTGGCGGCCACCAGGCCAATGCCGGCCCGCCAGGGCGTGCGCGCCATGCCGGCAAGCACGATCAGTACCGCCCAGACCAGCAGTGACAGCAACATCAGCAGCACCAGCCAGTCGCGCCAGTTCACTGGCAGCGCCGCGGCCAGCAGGCCACACAACATCATCGCCAGGGGCAGCCCCAGCACGGCGCCGAGCAGTCCTCTCATGGACGGCCTCCCACGGCCTTGCCGCGGCCGCCACTGTAGCTGTCCACCCAGTGGCCGACCAGCATCGGCAGCCCCATGGCGCCCAGCGCGAACACCCAGAGCGCGGTAAACAGGCCCACGCCGGGCCCCAGTCGCCAGGCCCAGCCGGCGAAGGCGCCGATCACCATCACCAGGCCGGCGAGTCGGGCGGCGGGCGGCAAGGGGCGGGCCAGCGCCCGTTGTTGACGGTCGGAGAGATAAAGCAGAAAGGTGCCGGCGAGCAGCACGACGGACAAGAGAACCAGCATAAGGCGCGCATGATGAGCTTGATAACGATTCGCATTTATACGCGCCCGGGGCGGCCCGGTCAATGAAAGTCCGGTTACAGGGCCGCCAGGGCACGCTCCGCGGCGGCCACCCGAGCGGCGTCCAGTCCCGGGCCATCCAGCTGATCCCGGTCGGGCACCCAGACATCGGCGAAGCGGGCGGCGTCGGCCACCGCCATTTCCGCGGTCAGCAGGGGCAGCTCATGGAGCTGGCCGTGCAGCCCGTCGGCGCGGGACACCGCCAGCAGCCAGCCCTCCGGACGCTGGTGCAGGCGCACGCCGGGCAGGGCGAACCGCTCCACGTCCTCGCTCACCGCGCAGTGCAGCAGGGCATCGCGCTGACGGCTGGCGCCCTGGCGCCACAACGCGGAGCCGCCCACCACCACGACGGAAGGGAAAGTGCGGGCCAGAGCCAGGCACAGATGGGGTTCCTCCGGCGTCTCGGCGCCGCCGAGACGGATGAACACCGGGCGCGGCGGCGCCACCTGACGCACCTGGCCGCTTTCCAGCCAGCGCCGGGCCAGCTCCATGGCGGCGTGCTCATCGCCGTCCAGTTGCTGTTTCAGGTCCGCGAGGGTGAACACCATGGGCAGGCGGCCGCCCTCCAGCAAACCGCTCATGGATCCATCGCCCGGGAGGTGCGCTTGTTCAGGCCAAGCCAGCCACGCACCCGCACCAGCCGGCCCAGCAGCCAGCACACCAGCGCCACGCGACCGGCCTCTCCGGTGAGACGATCCCGCTCCTGTCGCAGGCGCTCCACATCGTCCTCAAGCAGCCGCCGGCAGCGCTGGCGCTCCTCGCTGAGTGGCGGATGGTTCAGGCCCAGCGTCAACAGGCGTCCCTGGAAATCCTCGATCTGGGCGGCATAGGCGCGATCCACTACGCTGAAGGCGCTCAGGCGCTGAATCCCGGCGCGGCGTTGATGGCGGCGACCGGGTTTCTCCTGACGGCCCGCTCCGAACCAGCCACCCAGCAGGTGCAGGAGCCGCCACCACGCCGGCCGCCGCTCGGTGGCCCGCAGATACCATGCCCAGGCCTGCAGACGGGCAATGTCGTAGCGCAGTTCACGCAGCCGCTGCCGGCGCCCGCGACGGGGCCCCACGCCGGCGCGGTAGACCACCAGATACTCATGCAACGCCAAGGCCCGGTTATCCACCGCGTCCACGGTCAGCCGGGCTGGCGATTCCGGCCCCACCCATTTCGCCTGGGTTCCCATCGGGCTACTCCTCATCGGTTAGGTCGGCGCGGGAGCGAACGTCGCCGCCGGGCCGTGCAGCCTGCTTACTCTAGCCAGTGGACACCGGGGCGCCAAAGACATAAACGGTCAGGATTGAGTGAAGGGATGTAGTGGAATGTATCCCTTCGCAAAAAATTGCCGCCCAAATATACGCATTTCCGTTCCGGCCCCCGCCACCGGCCACCGGCCTTCGCCGGCCACAAAAAAAGGCCGCCCGGTGATTCCCCCGAGCGGCCTTTTTCTGGTGAAGGAAGCGACGGTTATTTGTTGCCGTCCCCGTCCATGGCTTCGCCCATTTCCTCACCGGCTTCCTTGGTTTCATCCCAGGCATCGCCCATCTCTTCACCGGCCTCTTCCATGGGGCCCTGTTCGGTGACTTCATCGACGGCGTCGTCGGCTTTCTCGCCGGCTTTTTCCATCGGGCCCTGCTGGTCACAGCCAGCCAGGCCGAGCATGGCGCCAAACATGATGGTTACAAGTCCTTTGCTAAAAGTACGCATAGTCACTCCTCGACGTGTCGTGATCGTTGAGGAGCAATCTAGCGTCACGATCGGCGCCTGAACAGGGAGGGGGGCCGGGATTTTCCTGTATTTTACGAATCCTCCACGGCGCCCACCCGGTAACGGGTAAGCGGCGACAGGTTCAGCAGCTTGTGCACCAGGTAGATCACGGTGAGCGCCACCAGCACCGCCACGGCGATGGAACTGAACCGGTACAGGGTGGCGTAAACCGCGTCGCCTTCCGGCGTCAGGTATTGCCCGAAGATCACCGCGATGGTGGTGCAGGCGGCGAAACCGGCGCCGGAGCGGCCTTCCAGCAAATGCTGCCGGGCGCAGACCATCAGGGCCACCCAGTAGAGCGGCGCGGAAAGAATCCAGTAGCCGTACCAGTCGTACAGAAGCAGCTGGATCGCCAGCGCCAGATTACAGCCCAGCAGCACCCCCACCGCACGCCGGCCGCCGTACTCAGCGGCGCCGGCGAAACTCATGGGAAACAGCATCAGAAGGGTGGTGACCTGAGCGGACAATGAATCGCTCAATGAAAAGATCTGGAACACCAGAAAACTGACCGTGGCCACCGTGGCGCCCAGCAGCACCTGGTGACGGCGCTGGGCATCGCTTTTCGGTTCCGGCGCCGGCGGAGGGGTCACTTGGCGCGGCGGCAACAACCAACCCAGCACCCAGGCCACCGCCACGGTGAAAACGGCCGCCGCCAGGTTCGCCTTGGCCATGCCGGTGACGTCCAGGTCCGGATAGCTGGCGAAGTGGAACAGCACACTGGCCGCCACCAGCCCCTGGGCACCGAAGAGGAAATACGGTCCCGTGGCCATGCAATGAAAGCGCACCGCGAACAGAGCCCAGACCAGGGGCGTGATCAGCAGCGGCCGGTCGCCGAACAGGCCGCTGATCAGATACACCTCGACGATGTTGATCATCGCCGCGGCGATGAACTGAAAGGCGGCGTGGCCGTTCATGCGCGGCACCATGGCCAGCAGCAACACCGGATACACGCAGAAGAACAAGCCGGACGTCCAGGTGGTCAGGTGCATGAACAGATAGCCGGCCAGCGAGCCCAGGCTGATACGCAGACAATGGCGCAGTTGATCGTCGTTCATCGCTCAGTACAGGTAGTGAAGCACGGCCAAGGCACGGATCTGCGCCCAGCCAAAGACGCGGGCCACGGCGGCGGCGATGCCGTGCTCCGGGTACAGCTGCACGGTGGCGCGGGCGCCCACCATCAGCGCCCGCTGCGGCGGCGGGTCCAGGAGCACCAGCCGCACCCGGGCGCGCTGGGCGTCGCGCACCCAGCGATCGCTGTCCTCCACCTCGGCAAGGGCGCCGTCCGGCGTGCCCTGGCCCTGGCGCACACCCCAGCCCCGGGTACCCACTCGGGCCTCGAACACCCGGCCCGGCAGCGCGTCGAACACCACCTCGGCGCGATCGCCGTCGCGGGTGTGGCGCAGGCTCTTTTCACGGAAGTCCGCCGCCACCCAGGCGGGCTCGTCGGACACCAGGCTGAGCACCGGCTCCCGGGCCCGGGCGTAATGGCCCACCTGCAGTTGCCGGTCGGTAACCACCCCGGCCAGGGGAGCCTTCACCTCGGTGCGCCGCAGTTGCAGCCTGGCGGTTTCCAGCTGGTTCATGGCCCGCGCCAGAGCAAGGTTGTCCTGGTCGCCATCACCCAGACGGGTGCCGAGGCGTTTGGTTTCCGCCCGGGCCGCTTCCAGATCCGCCCGGGCCTGCTCCACGGCCACCTGAATTTCTTCCCATTGCTGCCGGGAGACGGCACCGCTGCGGTGCAGATTGTCCAGGCGCCGCTGCTTGCGGCGGGCCTCTTCCAGGGTGGCACGGGCGCCGGTCACCCGGGCCCGGGCCCCGGCCAGCTCCGCCAGCATCACGGTGTTGTCCTGGCCGGCGCCGGTCCCCGCCAGTTCGGCGGCGTCCCGGGCCAGCCGGTAGTCCCGATCGTCCACCCGGAACAGCACGTCACCCCGCTCCACCCGGTCGCCGTCGGCCACCGCTACCTCCATCACCTGGCCGTCCACCTGGGGCGCCACCTGCACCACGTAACGCTGGGCCCGGGCCAGGGTGGTGAGGGGCGCGTAGAGGTCCATCCAGACCACGTAGACAAAAATCAGGAAAAACGCCGCCAGGGCCAGGCGCACCCAGCGGCCGAAACGCTGTTCAGGGGTCATTCCACTCTCCAAGGCTGGAGCGCATATTGTATCAAATGAAACCATTTCCGTGTGACCATGCGGTCACCGCTCCCGGGCATCGCATTTCCCGCGGGCAGGCCCTACCATCGGGAAGCAAAAAAAGGAGTGTCCATGAAAGGTTTCAGCGAGCAGTTGGGGGGCCTGGCCCAGCTGGCCACCGCCCTGGGCGGCGAAGTGACGCGGGTGGTGCAGGAGATGCACGGCGCCATCGCCCGGCCGCTGACCCCCGGCGACCGGGCCCGGGCGGCGGCGCCGCTGGTGTACGGCTCGATCCGCTACGGCCTGCACCAGGCCGGCCGGCTCACCACCCTGGCCCGCCTGGCCGCCGACCCGGACCGGGAGGCGGACGGCGGGCTGGACCTGCGCAGCGCCGTCAACGGCGTGTTCGGCCAGGTGCTGGATCTTCAGGACAGCGACTACGCGCTCCCCATGGCCCTGCTGCCGGACCCGCCGTCCCTGGAGCGCGGCACCCTGGTGCTGTTCGTGCACGGCCTGTGCCTCAACGAACGCTGCTGGGACAACCAGGCCGCCGCCGACTTCCAGCGCTGGGCGGGCCCGGCCCTGGATGCCCACACCCGCTTTCTGCGCTACAACACCGGGCTGCACATCTCCGAGAATGGCCGCGCCCTGGCCGATCTGCTCAACCGTACCGCCCTGCCCGACCGGCTGATCCTGGTGGGCCACAGCATGGGCGGCCTGGTGTCACGCAGCGCCCTGCACCAGGGCCGGGCGCGGGGCGATGCCTGGGTGGACAAGCTCAGCCACCTGGCCTGCCTGGGCTCGCCCCACCAGGGCGCGGTGCTGGAGCGACTCGGCAACCAGGCCAACCGGCTGCTGGGACTGACCCCCTACTCCCGGCCGCTGATGCGCCTGGGCAACCTGCGCTCCGACGGTATCCGCGACCTGCGCTTCGGCTACGTGCTCGAGGAACAATGGCGCGACCGGCCCCTGGACGAAGCCCGCCCCAGCCTCAAGGTACCGCTGGACCCGCACGTGGAGCAGCTGTTCCTGGCCGGCAGCCTGAGCGACGAGCGCAGCGCCGCGCCCCTGGGCGACTGGCTGGTGCGGGTGGACAGCGCCCTGGCCGAGCGCCTCTATCCGGGCGCCGCCAACCTCACCCGCCGGCTGTTCCACCGCATGGGCCACATGGCCATGCTCGAGGACCCGCGCACCTATGCCTGCCTGAAGGAGTGGTTGCCGCGACCATGACCGCCTGCTGCCTGTGCGGCCATCCCCACAGCACCCTGTTCGCCACCGTGGAAGGGCGCCGCTACCTGCGTTGCGACGCCTGCCGGCTGACGTTCCTGAGCCGCGCCCAATTGCCGGACCGGGCGGAGGAAAAGCGCCAGTACGATCTGCACCGCAACGACCCGGACGACGCCGGCTACCGGCGCTTTCTAAGCCAGCTGGCGGCGCCGCTGACGGCGCGGCTGAGCGCCGGCGCCCGGGGGCTGGATTTCGGCTGCGGGCCGGGGCCGGCCCTGGCGCGGATGCTGGAGGAGGAAGGCTTTCCAATGCGGATCTGGGACCCGATCTACGCCGACGATCCGGCCGTTCTGGAGCGGACCTACGACTTCGTGACCTGCACCGAGGTGGTGGAGCACCTGCACCAGCCGGCCCGGGAATGGGCCCGCTTCCAGAGCCTGGTGCCGGCCGGCGGCTGGCTGGGCATCATGACCCGGTTTCTCACCGACGACGATCATTTCCCACGCTGGCATTATCGCCGCGACCCCACCCATGTGTGCTTCTGGCAGCCGCACACCTTCCAATGGCTTGCGCGCCGGTACGGCTGGGAGGTGGTTCACCTGGACAACCCGGTGGCGCTGCTGCGCCGCCACGGCGGCTGCTGACGGCTCAGCCCGCCACCAGCAGGGCGGCCAGCACCGCGATCAGTGCCAGGGGAACGATAATGAGGAGGCCGCGGGCGACACGGCCGAACCAATAGGACCAGTGCATAATCGAGTCTCCGAAGAACCCGACTGTAGACCGGTCTTCACGTCCTCTTCATGGCCCAAAGGTATGAGAACTACGATTTTTTACAAACCCGGGCGCGGTTACTCGCCCTCGGCGGCCTCGCGCAGCCAGAACCGCATGGTCTTTTCGGTCTCCTCGTCTTCGCCGAGATCCCGCCAGGGAAAGCGGGCGGTGAGCGACGGCGCCGGGCGATAGCCGCGTTTTTCCCAGAACGGCTCCAGGGAGCGATAGTCGCCGGGACGCGCCGGGTGGTCCGGATCGCGCACCACCGCGCAGAAGGCGGTGACGTCGAAGCCGAAATCCCGGGCGTAGAGCTCGCGCAGGTCAAAGAAGCGGTGGCCGATGCCCTCGCCACGGTAATCCGGCAGCAACACCGATTCGCCGAAGTAGAACACCCGCTCCGGCGCCGGCCCGTACTGCTCGAAAGGCGCCATGAATTCCGGATCGGCGTCGGTGAGGGGCAGCGCGGTGGCGGCGCCGATCAACCGGTTGAACTCCAGGGCGAGCACGAACAGGCTCTGCTCGGAGCGGGCGTAGCGGTCCAGGTAGTCCCGTTCATAGGCCGGGGAGCCGTCGTACAGGTAGGGATAATCACGAAAGACGCGAATACGGAGATCCGCCAGTTCATCCAGCCAGGGCTCCACCGCGATGCCACTGACCGGCCGAATTTCCACCGCCGACATAACACTCTCCCTTGTCTTCTGATTCGAATGCTAGGGGCTGTGCCGGGGAAAGGCCAGCGGCTATCGAGCCAGCAGGGCGACACCGGCAAGCAGCAGCACGGTGAACAGAACCTGGCGGAAGCGGCGCTCGTCGACCCGGTGATGCAGGGCCTCGCCGAGCACGATGCCCAGCAGTACCACCGGTACCAGCGCCAGCAGGTGGCCGCCCTGGCGCGCCAGGTCGCCGCTGATCAGAAAGCCCAGGGTGAGCAGACTGTTGAGGCTGAACCAGACCAGCACCAAAGTGGCCCGGAAGCGGCCCTTGTCCAGCCGGATGCCGTTCAGCGCGTACACCAGCAAGGGCCCGCCGGAGGCGAACAGACCATGGGTGAGCCCGGCCATCAGCATCCAGAAGCGGCTCCACCAGGGGCCATGGGCGGCCACCGTGGTGGCGTGACGCAGGCGCCACAGTTCGCGCACGCTAAACGCCACCACCAGGGCACCGAACAGCGGCCGCGCAATGCCCTGATCCAGCCAGGGCCGGGCCAGGAAACCGGCCAGGGTGCCCGCCGCCATCATCGGCAGGATGCCGGTGAGCAGCAGCCGCCAGTCCACCAGCCGGTGATAGCGCAGTGTCAGGTAGCCGCTGAGCACCAGGTTGAGCGGCACCAGCACCGGCATCAGCACGTCCAGGGGCAGCACCAGGGCGCTCAGCGACAGGGCGATGACGATGGACCCGAAACCGGTCATCGCCTCGGTGGTGTAGGCGAACAGCACGAACAGGGCCACCAGGGCCCAGGGTGAAGCAAGCAAGTCCAGCATTCAGGATTCCAGTTCCACGGCGAAGCGGCGGCGCATCAGGCGATGGTACAGGTCCGGCGCCAGCCGCCACAGCAGGCTGGCGAACCAGGTGAAGCGATCGGGAAACAGCCGCCGCTTGCCGGCATCCAGGGCGTCCAGGGTGCGCCGCGCCATCCAGTCCGCGTCGCGCACCCGCCCCACCGAGGAACGGGCGTGGGCGGCGGGCCGGCCGTCGAACCCCAGGGCATTGGCTTCGATGGGGGTGGCCAGGAAGCTGGGGTAAACCATCAGCACGCCGACGCCGTCGTCGGCCACTTCGCCACGCAACACCTCGAAGAATTGCCCCAGGGCGGCCTTGGCGCTGCAGTAGCCGGCGCGCCCCAGCACCGGCATCCAGCCGGCCATGGAGCCGATGTTGACCACGGTGCCGCCGCCCCGGCGCAGCGCCGGCAGCAGGCCCAGGGTGAGCGCCACCGGCGCTTCCCAGTCCACCGCCATGACCCGCTGAAACACCGCCAGATCGGTGGCCGCCGCCGGCGAGCGGTGGGTAATGCCGGCGTTGTTGACCAGGGCCCGGAGGGGTTCGTCGCGCAGCTCCGCCACCAGGGCGTCGCGGGCGGCGGCGTCGGTGAGATCCAGGGCGCGCTGGCGCACCGTGTCGGTGTCCGTGCCGGCCAGCCGCGCGCACTTGTCCGCCAAGGCCCGCGCGTCCCGGTCCACCAGAATCAGGCGCCAGCCCCGCTGCCGGGCGGCCAGCGCCAGGGCCCAACCGAGCCCGGAGGCGGCCCCGGTGATCAGCATGGTTTTCACAGTTGTCCCCTTTGCCGGGCGTGGTCGATGAAGAAACGGAAGGTTTCCTCGGAGGTCTTCGCCGGCCGGTAGCCGAATTCCTCCTTGAGGCGGCGGTTGTCGAGCACCGGCCGGTAACGCAGGAACTTCAGCTTGTCCGGGGTGTGCGGCGTCAGCCCCAGCCGGTGCCCCACCGCCAGGCCGGCGGCCAGCAGCCAGGCGGGCAAAACCAGACGCGGCTTGCCAAGCAGCGCGGCCACCCGCTGGATTGGCAGGGCGCCGTCGCCGGCCAGGTTGTAGACGCCGGTGGCACCGGTTTGCACGCCATGGACGATGGCGCCCACCACGTCCTGGTCCCAGATGAACACGAACGGCGACGGGGAGCCGGCAATGGCCAGGATGCGGCGGCGTTCGAACAGGGCGGTGATCTGGTTACGGGTGCCGGCACCCAGCACCGTGCCCGGGCGCAGAATCAGCTGGCCCAACGCCGGGTGCTCGCGCCGGTAGTCGGCCAGCAGCTCCTCCACCTGGCGCTTGTGGTCCGAGTAGGCGAATTCCGGGTTGCCGCGCAGCGGCTGCCCCTCGTCGAGCCAGGCCGGGTTGTCCGGATGGTAGCCGTAGGCGGCACCGGAGCTGGTGACCACCAGCTGCCGCACGCCGGCGGTCAGGCAGGCCCGCAGCACGTTGCGGGTGCCGTTCACGTCGATGTCGTGGTCCCGGACCCGGTCACCGGAATCCTCCAGCACCGCCGCCAGGTGCACCACCACCTCGGCACGGTGCGCGCGCAGCAGGTCCGCCAGGGCCGGATCGCGAATGTCACCGCGCCGGCACTCGAACGGCAGTCCGTCGGGCACGCGCACGTCCAGCCCCAGAACATCGTGATCGGCGGCCAGGCGTTCGCCCAGCTGGCGGCCAATGTAGCCGCCGGCGCCGGTAATCAGAATACGGCTCATGGCGCCGCCTCCCGCCGGCCGGCGCCGCGCCCCCACAGCAGCGACAGGGTCAGGCCGCTGACCAGGTGCCAGATCCCCCAGAACCCGGCGATCAGGATCATGCCGGAGGCGTGGGGGAAGAAGGTGAACAGGATCGACAGCCCGAGCCCGGAGTTCTGGATGCCCACCTCCAAGGTCACCGCCCGGCGGTCGGCCCGGTTGAGGCCCACCAACAGCCCCGCCAGGGCGCCCAGCCCCAGGGCCAGGGCGTTCTGGCCCACCACCAGGCCGACGATGCGGTCCGCGTTGGCCAGGAAGACGTCCATGTTGTTGGCGAACGCCAGCCCCACGAAGGTGAACAGCACCAGCAGGGTGAACACCCGCATGGGTTTCTGGGCGGCGTGGGCGAAACGGGGGAAGTAATGCCCGCACGCCATGCCCAGCAGCAACGGCACCGCCAGCACCGCCACCACCAGCATGAGGATGTTGCCGGTGTCCAGGGCGATGTCGGTGACCAGGCCGCGGGTGTGCGGGTTGAGCCAGCCGTAAAGCGCGAAATTGAGCGGCGTCAGCACGGTGGCGGCCAGGCTGGACACCGCGGTCATGCTCACCGACACCGCCACGTTGGCGCGCGCCAGCCAGGTCATGATGTTGGAGAAGGTGCCGCCCGGACAGGACGCCACCAGGATCATGCCCAGGGCCAGTTGCGGGTCCACCTCCAGCCACCAGGTGGTGGCGCAGGTGAGCGCCGGCAGCAGCAGGAACTGCGCCAGCAGGCCGGCCACCGGCGCATCCGGTTTGGCCAGCACGCGCTTGAAGTCGTCGGCGCGCAGCGACAGGGACACCCCGAACATCATGCACGCCAGGATGGCGTTCAGCACGATCAGGCTGCCGGTGTTGAATTCAATGGTGGTCTGCACCCGTCCTCCTCGCCGGCGGAGCCGCCGGACGGTGTTGTTATTGATCGGCGCGAAGCGCGCGCGCGTGCCGGGCCACTTCCGCCCGGTAACTGTCCTTGTGGACGTAGTAAGCCATGCGCGCCAGTTTCAGATAGTCGTAGCCGCCGTCCAGGCTCTGGCCGGCGCGCTCCCGTTTAAGCCGCCGCAGATCCCGGGCCGCCGGGTGCCCCTCGGCGAGGCGGCGCAGGTACAGGGCGGCCAGCTCCGCCTGTTCGTTGCGCCCTTCCCAGCCCAGCCCGGCGGCCTCGATCATGCCCATCATGAACAGGTCGTCCCGCTCCGGGTGGAACAGGTTCAGATAAAGCCGGGGCGCGTCGCCGTGCCAGTTCAGGTGGGCGGGATCGATGTAGGGGTAATCCAGCTGGTAGCCGGTGGCCATGAGGATCAGGTCGTAATCGGCGCGCTCGCCATCGCTGAAGGTGACGGTGTGGCCGTCCACGGCGCGGATGTCCGGGCGTGGCGTGATGTCGCCGTGGCCCAGATGGTGGAGCACCAGGGAATTGACCACCGGGTGGGACTCGTACATGCGGTAGTCCGGGTCCGGCAGGCCGTAGTCGCTGGGACGGCCCACGATCAGACGGATCAGGCGGGCGTCCAGCCACTGCTTGAGCCGGCGCGGCAGTTTGAGCTTGCCGCCGATGGCGTCCGCGGGGCGGCCACCGATGAACTTGGGCAGGAAGTAATAGCCGCGCCGCACCGACAGATCCACCTTGGCGGCCCGGTGCACCGCGTCCACCGCCATGTCGCAGGCGGAGTTGCCGCACCCGACGATCAGCACCCGCTTGTCGCGGAAACAGTCCGCGCGGCGGTAGTCACTGGCGTGCATCACCTCGCCGGCGAAGTCGCCGGGCAGTGCCGGCCGGTTGGGGGTGTGCAGGGTACCGCTGGCGATCAGCACGGCGTCGAAATGGCGGGGATCGGCAACGCCGTCCCGCTCGGCGGTCAGATCCCAGCCGCCGTCCGCCGCCGGCGACAGCGCCGTCACCCGGGTGCCGAAGCGGTAGTGGCGGCGCAGATCGAAATGCTCCGCGTACTGGTGGAAGTAGCGCTTCATCTCCCGGTGGTGCGGATAGGTGGCGACCCGGTCGTCCATGGGGAATTCCCGGAATTCGGTCATTCGCTTGGAAGAGATCAGATGGGCGCTCTCGTACATGGTGCTGTGGGGATTGTCGATGTCCCACAGCCCGCCCACGTCGTCATGAAGTTCGTAGCCGACGAAGGGCAGATTCTGTTTTTGCAAATTACGGGCGGTGGCCAGACCCATGGGCCCGGCGCCGATCACTGCGTACATGGTTGCTCCGGTTTATTGTTATGCTTGCAGATTAGCCGCCGCCCGCGACCCGGGCACGGCGGATTCGCGACCCGCAACCGGTTAATTCAGGACATGGCCCACACCCCCACGGTTACCGTCCATTTCTCCCAGGCCATCGTGCAGGCGGCCCGGCGATTGGCGCTGCCGCTGCCGGACGCGCTGGCGGCGGAACTGTCGGACCGGGAACGGGTGGACCTGGACCGCCAGGACCGGCTCTGGGATCACTTCTGCCAGGCCGCCGGCGATCCGCTGGTGGGGCTGGATCTGGGCCTGGCCCTGCAGGTGGGCCATCTGGACACCGCCGGCATGATCCTGATGAGCTGCGAAACCGTGGGGGAAGCCCTGGATTCCCTGCTCGATTATCACCCCATCGTCGGCGAGGGCGGCGACTTCCAGGTGGCCCGGGACGGCGACGCGGTGGCGGTGCGCTACCGGCCGCGCTACGCCACCCGCCGCCCGGCGCGGGTGGAAGCGGTGCTCGCCAGCCTGCTCAACCTGACCCGCTGGAGCACCGGCGAGGCGTTCCGGGCCCGGGCGCTGACCCTGAGCCACCCGGCCCAGGCGGCGCCGGGGCGCTACCAGGAAAAGCTGGGCGTGCCGGTCACCTTCGAGGCGAACCACAATGCCCTGGTGTTCGGCGCCGACCAGCTGACGCTGCCCCTGATGCACGCCAACCCGGCCCTGTGCCGGCACCTGCGCGGGCTGGCCGACGAACTGCTGGCACGGCTGGACCACCGCTCCCTCGGGGCGCGGGTGAGCGAACTGATCCGCGAGAATCCGGGTTGGGGAAAGGAGCGGATCGCCGACCGGCTGGGCATGAGCGGCCGGCATCTGATCCGCAAGCTGGCCGATGAGGGCACCAGCTTCAAGTTGCTGCGCGACACCCTGCTGCGCGAACGCGCCGAGCAGGGGCTCCGCGACGGGCGCCGCGTGGCCGAGCTGGCGGAGGAACTGGGCTTTTCCGACGAAAGCGCCTTCGCCAAGGCGTTCAAGCGCTGGACCGGCGAGACGCCGGCCCGTTTCCGCCGTTAGTTGCCCCCTTAAACCGCCGCCAGGGCCTGCTCAATGTCCGCCAGGATGTCGTCCACGTGCTCGATGCCGATGGAAAGCCGCACCAGGTCGGCGCTGACGCCGGCGGTGCGCAGCTCGTCGTCATTGAGCTGACGGTGGGTGGTGGTGGCCGGGTGGCAGGCCAGGGACTTGGCGTCACCGATGTTCACCAGCCGCTTGATCATGCCCAGGGCATCGATAAAGCGAGCGCCGGCCTCGCGGCCGCCGTCGATGCCGAAGCTGAGAATCGACGCCGGCACGCCGCCGTCCATGTAACGCTGGGCCAGGGCATGGTCCCGGTCGCTGTCCAGGCCGGCGAAATTGACCCAGGCCACCTTGGCGTGGCCCTTCAGGTACGCCGCCACCTTCATGGCGTTCTCGCAATGCCGCTCCATGCGCAGGCTCAGGGTTTCGATGCCCTGCAGCAGCAGGAAGGCATTCATCGGCGACAGGGCACCACCGGTGTTGCGCAGCGGCACCACCCGGGCCCGACCGATAAAGGCCGCCTCGCCCATGGCCTCGGTGTAGACCACGCCGTGGTAGCTGGGATCGGGCTCGTTGAAGGCCTTGAAGCGCGGATTGTCCTTCCACGGAAAGCGCCCGGAGTCGACGATGGCGCCGCCCACGGTGGTGCCGTGGCCCCCCATGTATTTGGTCAGGGAATGCACCACGATGTCGGCGCCATGCTCGAACGGCCGGCACAGGGCCGGGGTGGCCACGGTGTTGTCGACGATCAGCGGCACGCCGGCATCGTGGGCCACCTTGGCCAGACCGGCCAGATCCACGATGTTACCCGCCGGATTGCCCACGGACTCGCAAAACACCGCCTTGGTGTCATCGTCGATGGCGGCGGCGATGGCGTCCAGATCACGGCCGTCGGCCATGTGCACGCGGATGCCCATGTTGGGCAGGGTGTGGGCGAACAGATTGTAGGTGCCGCCGTACAGCTGACTCACCGAAACGATGTTGTCGCCGGCCCGGGCCAGGGTCTGGATGGCGGCGGTGATGGCGGCCATGCCGGACGCCATGGCCAGGGCGCCAATGCCGCCTTCCAGCTGCGCCACCCGCTCCTCCAGCACCGCGTTGGTGGGGTTCATGATGCGGGTGTAGATATTGCCCGGCACTTTCAGGTCGAACAGGTCGGCGCCGTGCTGGGTGTCGTCGAAGTAATAGCTGGTGGTCTGGTAAACCGGCACCGCCACGGAATGGGTTTCCGGGTCGCCGGCGAAGCCGCCATGGATGGCGATCGTTTCTCGTTTCATCGGGTCCTCGCTGTTTTCAGTTGTTCGAGTGGCGCTGTTGTTCGAGCGGCGCTGTTACTTTAGCGGCGGCTCCGGCCAGAAGCCGAAGTCACGGGGCAGGTCGTTCAGATCGGTGTCGAACACCGGGTCCCGCTTTTCCAGGAAGGCGGTGAAGCCGTCCTTGCCGTCCCAAAACTCGTTGGCGCGGTAGATCATACTGCTTTCCACGGCGTGGGCACGCATCGGGTGCTCGAACGACGGGTTGCGCCACAGCATCTGGCGGGCCAGGGCCACGGACACCGGCGAGCTTTTGGCGATCAGCCTGGCGGCCAGTTCCCGGGCCGCGTCCAGCACCGATTCCTTGTCGTGCAGGCTGCGGAACAGGCCCGCCTCCAGCCCTTCCTCGGCGAGAAAGATGTCGCCGCTGTAGATCCACTCCAGCGCCTTGTGCATGGGCACCAGACGCGGCAGGAACCAGGACGAACAGGCTTCCGGGGTGAGGCCGCGCTGGCTGAACACGAAGCCGATCTTGGCGCCGTGGGCGGCGAGCCGGAAGTCCATGGGCAGAGTCATGGTGATGCCGACGCCCACGGCGGCGCCGTTGAGCGCGCCGATCACCGGCTTGCGGCAGTTGTAGATGGCCAGCGACACCTCACCGCCGGAATCGCGGATGGTGTCCAGGGGCGGGGTCTCGCCTTCGGCGTCGTCGTAGCCGAACACATGGCCGCCGTCCTCGGGCTGCATCTCCATGCCGGCGCAGAAAGCGCGGCCGGCGCCGGTGACGATCACCGCGCGCACCGCGTTGTCGCGGTCCGCTTCGCCGAAAGCGTGCACCAGCTCGTCCTTCATGCGCAGGGTGAAGGCATTGAGCCGGTCCGGCCGGTTCAGGGTAAGGGTCAGGATGTGGTCCGCCAGATCGGCGCGGATGTGCTGGTAGTCCATGGGGGCTCCCGGGTTGATCTTGTTATGCCGGGTCCAGATGTTCGACCCGAACGGGAAAGGCCCTAGCATAGCGGGAAGGCAGGGTGTCGAACATGGCGCGAAGGGTGCGATTGAGATGGGGCTGGTCGTAGAAGCCGGCGGCCAGGGCCAGATCGGTGAGGCTCATGCCGTCTCGCCACAAGGTCAGCGCCCGCTGACATTTGAGGTGCAGCTGGAAGCGCTTCAGGTTAACCCCCAGTTCCTCGCGAAACAGGTGCCGGAAGCGGGACTCGGACAGCCCCACGGTTTCCGCCAGGGCAGCGCCACCGACCTCGCCGTCACCGCGCCGCAGGGTCTCGCAGGCGACGCGCACCCGTTCATCCAGGGCGGGGGGCTCGCCGGCTTCCAGGGCGGCGCGCACCGCCAGGGCGTCGGGCACCGAAGGCGCCGTGGCCAGCGACGCCAGCGACGCGGCGAACCGCGGATGGGCGTTCAGATCGAATTCGCCGCCGGGGCCCTGCAGGCGCAGGGCCCGCCAGGCGCGGTGATCCGGGTCCAGATGCAGCACCGCCACCGGCCCGTCGCTGTCCAGGGCCTGCTCCACGTCCGGCGCCGCCCACACCGCCTTGGCGGTGAGCCGGTGGCCGGCCAGCTGCACCCGGATCGGCGCCGCCAGCCCCACCAGCAACGAGGCGGCCACGTGCCGGTGGGGCCGGTTGTGCAGCCGAGGCGCCAGCATGCACCAGCCGCCTTCCCAGAGATAAAGAGGCGATCGGGGCCGGCTCACGTGTCAGGAGGGCTTGCCATGGCCCGGCGTGCGGCTCAGGCCCAGCTTGTACGGCAGCTCCAGGCTGACGAACACGGGCCCGACCAGCAGGAACACCAGATCGTCCACGAACGAGGGTTTCTTGCCCTCCACCTTGTGGCCCCAGACCTGCACCGCCCAGGCGCCCAGCCACACCGCCAGGGCGCTCCAGCCCAGCGACAGGGCGCTGCGGTCCACGGTGGTGATCAGCCACAGGGACGCCAGCAGCCAGCCCAGCATCAGCAGGGACACGCCCAGGGACAGACGCAGATAGAAGGGCATGCAGGCCAGGGCCAGCAGCGTGCCGCCGTTGATCCAGTAGGCGGCGGCGCCGTCCAGGCCCAGCCACTGGCCCACCGGGATCAGCCAGAACAAACCCAGGGTGGCCACGAAGATGATCGGTACGCAGACGATGTGCACCCACTGATTTACCGGGTGACGATGACTTTCGCCGTAATCGGCGAGAAAGGTGGCGAGATTACGCATGGCACGCACTCCTTTTTGTTATTGGGGTCATTGCGCCATTAACACTAGCGTACCAACACCGCGCAAACTTGTACGAAGCGGTCAGGCCCGGCGGCTGTCGTTGAGCGCGCGCAGCACGATGCGCCGGGTGAGCAGCCCGGAGAGCCGGCCGCCTTCGTCCAGCACCGGATAGATCTTGGGTTTCTGCTTGACCATCATCTCGGCGATGTCCACCACCGACTGGTTTTCATGCACCGTGAGCGGTTCGTCGTGCATCAGGTCCTCCACCCGCACCGAACCCTCCTGGTGATAACTGGCCACCAGCAGCCGGCGCAGGCAGTCCTGCTCGGACACGAAACCGATCACGTGGCGGTCCGCGTCCACCACCGGCAGGCCGCTGTAGCGGCTCTGCAGCAGGGTCGCCACCACCGAGGTGAGTTCGGTGCCCTGCTGGATCGCCAGCGGATGGCGCACCATCAGATCCTTAACCAGCAATGAAGCCATCCCGTCTCTCCTTCGTCCTTCATGCCGTGGTTATTCCGACTATAGCACCCTCTTCGCGGGGCTGGCGCGCTCCGGATGACGCCCGCCACCCCGGCCCATACAATGGCCGAAATCGGAGGCAAGGGACGCACCATGGGGTTTTCCTGGCCGCGGGCGCCGCGCGAGGTGATCGAGGCGCTGCAGTCGTTCTACGGCATCGCGGATACCACCACGCTCAATCTGGCGGGCAACGCCCTGGCGCTGTTGATCGGCGTGGCGCTGTTCGTGCTGCTGGCCAAGGGCAGCCAGCGCGCCCGGGGCGGCCTGCTGGCGCTGCATGCCCGGGTGCTGCAACTGGGCAGCGAACGCCGCTGGCTGTGGAATCTGAGCCGGCTGGTGGCGGGCCTGGCGCCGCTGCTCCCCTGGCTGATCCTGGCCCTGGCCATCGCCCTGGTGGCGCCGCTGCTGGATCAGTCCCTGTCCACCCGCTGGCTGATCTGGGCGCTGCCGATCGCGAAGCTGTACGTGCTGTTCGGCGTTCAACGGCTGGTGGGCGAATGGCTGATTCTGCGCGTGGCCCAGGGCGCCGGCCATTACATGCAGGGCGACCAGGCGGACCAGGCCGGGCAGCGCGCCCGCCGCCTGTCCCTGGCGCTGCTGCTGCCCTGGGGCCTGTTCCTGGTGGTCGCCCAGGTGCGCCCGGACGGGCCGGTGCACGATATTCTGGCGGCGCTGGTGGCGCTGTCCCTGTACGCCGCCGTGGGCCGGCTGCTGGCGCCCCGGGCGGAGGAATACGTGCTGTGCCTGCAGAGCATCCTGCCGTCGCGGCTGGACCCGCTCGCCGAGGCCCTGCTGCGCCGGGGGCTGTTTCACTGGACCGCGCCGCTGCTGCTGCCGGTGGCGCTGGTGTACTTCGCCACCCGCTACCTGGACCGGCTGTTCGCCGGCTTCGACGCCTACCTGCGACTGAAAGCGCGCTGGTTCCGGCTGCGCAACCGGGGCGAGGAGGACGAGGACGCCGAGGTGGACGAAAGCCAGGCGGCCCGGGACTACCAGCGCTGGTTCGCCGCCGAGTTGCCGGACGGCGAGCCGGCGCCCTTTATCGACACCGGCCTGCTGGAGGCCATGAACAAGTCGATCCGCCGCTGGCGGGAGGATCGCACCGACGAGAACACCCTGCTGGTGGCCGGCGAGAAAGGCGGCGGCAAGAGCCTGGCCGCCGGGCGTCTGGTGGCCAGCCTGGCCAAGGACGACCCGGACCTGCGCGTGGTGTCCTTGCGGGTGCCGCCCAAGACCCTGTCGCCGGCGGCGGTCACCGACCTGATCGCCGAGGCCCTGGACGAAGACCTGGCCGAAGGGCCGGCCAGCCTGGTCAAGACCGACGCGGACCGCCCCCCTACCCTGCTGGTGCTGGACGAATGCCAGAACGTGTTCCTGTCGCGGATCGGCGGCCTGGACGGCTGGCGCACCCTGCTGCGGCTCACCAACGCGCGCCTGGACAACCTGTTCTGGCTGATCCTGCTCAACAACCAGAGCTGGGCCTACCTGTGCAATGTGTTCGGCCGCGAATACCAGTTCCGCAATGCCCTCAAGGTGAAGCGCTGGAGCCCGGCGGAGATCCGCTCGCTGATTCTCTCGCGCCACCACCGCACCGAGCTGCGGCTGCGCTACGACGAGGTGCTGCTCTCGTCCCGGGGCCCGGACGCCGGCAATGTGCGCAACGCCGAGCAACGCTATTTCAGCCTGCTGTGGGACGCCTGCCGGGGCAATCCGATGACCGCCCTGAGACTGTGGCAGACCTCGGTGAAGGTGAGCCGGCGGGAGGTGCTGGTGGGCCTGCCGTCGCTGCCGCCCAGCTCCGCCATGGACAAATCCGGCGAGAACCTGCTGTTCGTGTACGCCGCCATCGCCACCCACGAGAACCTGTCCGGCGACGAAATCGTGGCGGTGACCCATCTTTCCGAGAACGTGGTGCGCTACGCGCTGAAAGCCGGCTTCGACGCGGGCTTCATCCGCGCCAGCGAGGACGACGGCCGCTACCGTCTGGTGCCGCTGTGGTACCACGCCATGATCACTCACCTGAACAGGAAGAACCTGCTCCATGAATGAAAGCGGTGACCTGGTCGGCGATCTGGCCATGGTGCTGGATCTGTTCGATCTTTCCGTGATCGCCCTGCTGGCGCTGGGCGGCTTCTGCCTGTGGGCGCTGAACTGGGGCATCCAGCACCTGGGCCACTCGCTGATGGAGCGGGTGCCGGCGCGGCGCTTTCTGATCCTGCAGCTGACCACCCTGATCGGCTTCGCCATCTACACTCTGGGCACCGGCGCCTTGATTCTGGGCGTGCTCAATCCGCCCCGGGAGTTCCTCCTCGCCGCCGCCGGTTCCATCGCCGTGGCGCTGGGTTTCGCCCTCAAGGACGTGGCCGCCTCCCTGATGGCCGGCCTGTTGCTGCTGTTCGACCGGCCGTTCCAGGTGGGCGACCGCATCACCTTCGACGACACCTACGGCGAAATCGTCTCCATGGGCCTGCGGGCGGTGCGCGTGCGGACCCTGGATGACAACCTGGTGACCATTCCCAATGCCCGCTTCATCACCGACGTGGTGGCGTCCGGCAACGCCGGCGAGCTGGACATGATGGTGGTGACGGATTTCCACGTGGGGCTGGACGCGGACCTGGAAGCGGCCCGGGACATCATCGAGGAGGTGATCGTCACCAGCCGCTACGCCTTCCTGAAAAAGCCGGTGAGCTTCGCCATCGAGGAGGTGCCAGTGGCCGAGTATCTGGCGATCCGGCTGCGCGCCAAGGCTTATGTGCTGGACGTGCACTATGAGAAAGCGTTCCAGAGCGATCTGGTGCTGCGGGTGACGGCGCTGTTCCGGGAGCGGGGCATCGCCCGCCCCCGGGAACTGCGCGGCGAGGCATCCGCCTAGGCGGCGTCCGCCAGTTCCGGCCGGCCGAGCATGTCGGCGAGCTGCTTGAGGGCGCGCTGGCGCACCGCGCGGCTGTCCTTCTTCTCCGGGTGGAAGCCGGGCTTGTAGTAGGCCAGGTAGGAGCGGCCCAGGCGCCGCAGCCAGCCGGGCTTGCCGAGCAGCCAGTTAACGCCGTTGAGCACCGAGCGCAGGTCGCGCTTGTCGTCCATGTCCCGGCGCAGCTGGATGTAGTGGAAAATGGTGAAGCCGATGAATTCCACCGTGGTGAAGGCCATTTCCGAGGTGCGGATCCAGTAGTTGTCCACCTGATCGCGGTACATATCGAAGGCCACAGCCTTGTGCTCGCTTTCCTCGATGGCGTGCCACAACCACAGCGGCAGCATGCGCTCATCCATGCCTTCCAGGAATTCCGGCTCCTCGAGCATCAGTTCCGCCAGCATGGCGGTAAAGTGCTCCAGGGCGCAGGTCTTGGCCAGCTGCCGCTCCGGCGAGAACTTCTTGGCGATCCACTTCATGCCGTCATGGACATAGTCGTGCACCTTGCGGGTGGGCACGCCCTTGCTTTCCATGAAGGCGTTGAACTGCTCGTGTTCGTTGCCGTGATGCGCTTCCTGACCGATGAAGCCCTTGACCCGCTCGCGCAGCTCCGGGTCGGCGATGTTCTTCTGGTAATGGCGCACGGAGCGCACGAAGAACCGTTCCCCCTCCGGGAAGGTGCAGGACAGCGCGGTCAGCAGCAGGGTCTTGAACTGATCGTGGTCGAACCAGTAGCGGGGGATGTCCGGATCGAAGGTGAAATCCATCCGGCGCGGTTGAATATGGCTCTTGTTAGTGCGTCGAATCGGGGCTTGAGCACTCATAGCGGCACCTGTCATGAAACTGCTCTTGATATGGTCCGCAATATGCGTTGACAGGCCCGTTTGGAGCCAGTGCAGGTCGCGCCATTTTCAAGCGCCATGACGGCCCAGACGGCACGGCGGCGATCATGCCGTGCCGCCGTCAGGGCGAATGCGGTAAGCCAGAGTGTACAGGACCGGCACCACGATCAGGGTAAGAACGGTGGCGAAACCCAAGCCGAACATGATCACCGCCGCCATCGACTTGAAGAAGGCATCGAACAGCAAGGGCACCATCCCCAGAATGGTGGTTACCGCGGCCATGCATACCGGCCTGACCCTGGTCACCGAGGCGTGAATCACGGCGTCCAGCGGTGCATTACCGGCATCCATCTCCAATTTGATCTGCTCAACCAGGACGATACCGTTCTTAACCAACATGCCGCTCAAACTGAGAAAGCCCAGTAACGCCATGAAACTGAACGGCGCATTGAACACCAAAAGACCGATGGTGACGCCGATGATCGCCAGCGGTACCGTGGCCCAGATCACTAATGGCTGACGCAGGCTGTCGAACAGAAGAATAGTGATGATGAACATGAAGAGATAACCCATCGGCACACTGGCGAATACCGCCTCCTGGGCATCCTTGGTGAGTTCGTACTCCCCACCCCAGCTCAGCTCATAGCCGCTCGGCAACGCCAGTGCCTCGATCTCGGGACGAATACGCCGCAAGATCTGATCACCGGTTTCATCGCCAAGAATATCCGGCTCGGCCTGCACGGTAAGGGTGCGCTTCCGGTCCCGACGCATGATCAGGCCATCCTCGAGCTTTGTTTCAAACCCGGAAACCAGTTGCCGGATGGCGATGTAATCCTCGAATACCCTCGACCACACTTGCACCTGGTCCAGGTTATTCGCGCCAAGGCGCTCGGCCTCCGGCGGGCGCACCATGATCGGAAGCAAATCCGCGCCGTCACGATAAAGCCCCACCTGAACACCGGAGAAGTTCATCGCCAGGGCCTGCTCCAGATCCTCACGACTGACGCCGGCACGACGAGCCTCGGCCTGCTCGAAGCGCGGCACGATCACCTTCTCTCGCTCGCGCCAATCATGGCGAATGGCTTCCAGCCCAGGGTCTCTGTGCATGACCTCTTCCACCTTCACCGCCAAGCCGCGCAGGACGTCCGGGTCCGGCCCGGACAACCGCGCTTCAATGGTCGCGCTGGCGGAGGGGCCGATCATCAGACGCTTCATCTTGATGAAGGCCGAGGGGTGCTCCCCGGCCAGCCGTTCCTGGAGTTCCGCTATCACACCGTTGATGTTGTCGCGTTCATCCACCTCCACGATCAACTGCGCGTAGGAAGGGTAACGACGTTCCGGAAAATACGGCAGCATAAAGCGCTGCGCGCCCTGACCGATGGTGCTGGTCACCGACGTGACATGACCGGTCTTGAGCAATGAGGCCTCCAGCTTTTCCACGCCTTCCCGGGTGGCACGGATATCGCTGCCCTGGGGCAGCCAATAGTCGAGCAGGAAAATAGGCGTGTTGGAGGGTGGGAAAAATGACTGTTTCACCAACCCGAAGCCCGCCACCGCCGCCACCAGCAATACGCACATGAATATCAGGGTCAGTACGCGGTGATGAATGGAGCGATGCAGCATCCCCCGATAAAGGCGAAAGAAACCGCCCTTATAGGGATCTTCTCCAGCGCTATCGCCATCCGCCTCCGCCACCCTGTCGCCGGAAAACAGCATATTGGCGAAAAAGGGGGTCAGGGTGATCGCCACCACCCAGCTCAACAGTAGCGACACCAAGAGCACCCAGAACAGGCTATTGGTGAACTCACCGGATGCGTCGCTGGAGAGGCCGATGGGTGCGAACGCGGTAATGGCGATGACCGTGGCGCCGAGCAACGGCCATGCGGTCTGACGGACAATCTCCGCCGCCGCCGCTACCTTGGTCAACCCGCGCGTTATGCCCACCAGGATGCCCTCGGTGATAACGATGGCGTTGTCCACCAGCATCCCCAGAGCGATGATCAGCGCCCCCAGGGAGATTCGCTGCAGCTCAATGCCCATCACCGCCATGGCAATGAAGGTACCGAGGATGGTCAGCAGCAGGATACCGCCCATCAGCACGCCGGAGCGCAGGCCCATGAACAGCAACAATACGCCGATGACGATCATCACCGCCTGGCCCAGATTCCACAGGAAAGCACTGACCGATTCATCCACTTCGGCGGGCTGATCGTAAACCGTCGACAGGTCCATCCCGGCGGGTTGCCGGTAGGAAAGCTCCGCGAGACGTTGGCGCACGCGCTCACCAACATCCACCACATTGACTCCCGGGGCGAAGGAAATACCCAGCGTCAATGCCGGCTTGCCACGATGCCGATAAAGATGATCCGGCACTTCCCTGTAACCGCGTTTGATCTCCGCCACGTCGCTCAAATAGACGAGTTGCTCCGCGCCAGGCTCGGAGATCAAAAGATCGCCCAGGTCCCGCACCGAAGTGAAAGCCCCGTCCGGGCTGATCCGAAGCTGCTCGTCATCGACCCGGACCTTTCCGGCGGGATTGACCGTGTTCTGTGTATCCAGCAGGGAGAAAATCCGCTCCGGGCTAATCCCCAGATTGGCCATGTGATTCCGCGACAGCTCGAGAAAAACCTGTTCCTGACGCTGACCGGCGACCTGCACACGCCCCACGCCCTCGACCAGCACCAGCTCCCGGGTCAGTACGTCGGCGTAATTCTTAAGGTCCTGATAGGCGTAGCCATCGCCGGTGAGCGCCAGCAGGATGCCGTAGACGTCACCAAAATCGTCGAGTACCTGAATGCCTCCGGCTCCCGGGGGCAACCTCGGCTGAATGTCATGCGTCTTACGACGCAGCTCGTCCCATATCTGCTTGAGATCCTTTTCCCGATAGATCGGTTTCATTTCCACGGTGATCTGGGACAGACCGGCACTCGATATGGAAGTAACGTAATCCACGTAGGGAAGGCTCTGGATCTCCTTTTCCACGGGCAGGGTGACTTCCTCTTCCACCTCCAGGGCGGACGCGCCCGGGTACTCGGTATTGACCAGCGCGGTCTTCAACGTGAATTCCGGGTCTTCCAATTGACCCAGGCGCGTAAAACTGACCAGGCCGCCGACCAGCAACACCACCGCGAACAGCCAGCTTACGACCCGATGCCGGACAGCGTACTCGGCGATACCCATCACAGGCCCCGCTCGCGAGTCAGCTCACGCACCGCCTGTCCCTCCTCCAGGCGATGCACACCCGCACTTACTACCCGATCACCCGGCTCCAACCCCTTGACGATTTCCACCCCGGAACCGGTCACCGCCCCCAGCGTCACGGTTTCCGCATGCACGGTCCCGGCCTCCGGGTCCAGGCGCCAGACCCGGGCGCCTTCCTTTCCGTCCTGATTGAAAATCGCACCCACCGGCACCCGGGCCCGTGGCCGCTTTGGACCGTTCAACTGCTCTTCGTCAACCCGGACTTCCGCGCTCATGCCAGGCAGGACCGCCAGTACCTCGGGGGTGGGCAAGGTGACGACCACGGAGTAGGCCTGGGTGGAACCGGAGCGAGCCTCATGCTCACGGTAGACGGCGGGAAAACGTTGCTCTGGCAAGGCCGGAAAGATCACCTCGGCCCGGAAAGTCCGGTCCAGCGGCGCCATGCGGGAAATGAAGCTTTGCGAAACGGAAAACCGCACATCAATGGTGGCGCTGCTCTGCAGGTTCATGACCGGCTCTTGAGCCTGCACGAATTGATGGTTTTCCTGCTCGGTGCTCGCCACGACACCATTATAAGGAGCGAGCAGGCGGGTGTATGAGAGGTTGTCCCGCGCCAACTTGAATGCCGCCCGTGCCTGATGATAACGGCTCAACAACTCATCCAGTTCGGATTCCGCGATCACTCCCCGTTCCGCCAGAACGCGGCCACGTTGGTAATTCTTCTCCGCCAGCTCGGCATCCGCCTGGCTTCTGTCCAATTCATTCTGGAAATCCCGCGGGTCCAGGCGAGCCAGCAACTGCCCCTCCTCGACACGCTGACCGTCCTTCACCGGCAGTTCCACCAACTGGCCCGAAACACGAAACGCCAGCTGGGAGCGTTCCGTGGCCATCACGCGGCCAGGATAACGGCGCCCGCCATCGTCACCCCTGTCCACGGTGACGAGCTTCACCGGTACCGGTCCGTCCTTGGCTTTCGGCGCCGGCTCCTCACATCCCACCAAGCCCAGCATCATCAATGCCGCGCCTGTTACCCCTATCATCCTTTTCATCACTGCCTGCCTTTTCCTGGCGCCCCAATTCGGGCTGTATACCGTACAAACAAAACCGGAGAGTACAATAAATGCCAGGAGGGGTCGAGAATAAGATCGGGGGAGGAGGGGAGAGAAAAACAAAGGCCGGCGAAGCGCCGGCCGAAAATGTCGAACGGGGTCTTGATATGTCCGTGGTGTCAGTCGCCCAGGTGGGCGGACAGCATCCAGGCCGCTTTCTCGTGAATCTCGATGCGGTCGCTGGCGATCGCCGCGCTGCCTTCGTCCTCATGCTCGCCGGCCAGCCTGAGCACCTTGTTGGCCCGTTCGGCCACGGTGCGATGATCGGCGGTCAGCGTCTTCAGCATTTCGGTGGCGTCCGGGTTGCCTTCGGCGTCCTTGACGGTGGACAGCTTGGCGAAATCGGCGTAACTGCCCGGCGCTTTCTCGCCCAGGGCGCGGATGCGCTCGGCGATGGTGTCCACCGCGGTGGCCAATTCCGTGTACTGCTCCTCGAACAGAAGATGCAGGCCGTGGAACATGGGGCCGGTGACGTTCCAGTGATAGTTGTGGGTCTTCAGATACAGGGTGTAGCTTTCGGCGAGCAGCTTGCTCAGTTCCTGGGCCACTTCTTTGCTGTGTTCAATCATTGCCTTACCTCCTTGAGAGCCGTGAAAGGGTTCTCCATAGGATGCCCCCTTTTTCCGTTTTCACAAGCTGAGCGGAATCAAACCCGGCTCGCTTTCGCCCGTGACGGCGCTTCGTGCTCGTATGACCCCAAGACTAGTGGCCATCGGCGGTGCCGGCGAACAGATTCTGCGAATCACGCCCATAGAATCGAGCAATCCGTTTTTCACGCACCATAGACACGGCAATTCGGCGTCCAATCACGCCAGCGCGTCGCCGCCCTTTACAATTGTCGCCGGCTGTCGCCATGATGCCGCTTCGGTGATCCCCACGGACACGTATCCAAGGAGCCATCATGGCCTCACGGCACGACGCCGCGACGGCGGACTATTCGCTACTGGAAGAGTTTCTCAACAGCCTGACCCACGGCCTGGGCCTGGTGCTCAGCCTGGTGGGCACGGCGGCCCTGGTGGTGGCGGCGAGCCTGCTCGGCGACCCTTGGAAAATCGTCAGCTTCAGTGTCTTCGGCGCCACCCTGGCGCTGCTCTACGCCGCCAGCATGCTCTATCACGGCAGCCGGCGGCCGCGCCTGCGGGCGGTCTACAAGATGCTGGATCACTGCGCCATCTTCGCCCTGATCGCGGGCACCTACACCCCCTTTCTGCTGGTCAACATGCGCGGCCCGGTGGGCTGGACCCTGTTCGGTGTGATCTGGGGGCTGGCCGCCACCGGCATCATCCTGAAGCTGGTATTTGGCAACCGCTACAAGCTCGCCCGGGTGGCGATCTACCTGGCCATGGGCTGGCTGGTGCTGTTCGCCTCCGGGGAACTGGTGGACAGCATCGACCCGCTGGGCTTCTGGCTGCTCCTGGCCGGCGGCATCACCTACACCGCCGGGGTGATCTTCTACCTGGCCGACCGCATCCCCTATAACCACGCCATCTGGCACCTGTTCGTGGTGGGCGGCAGCGCCTGCCATTTCGCCGCGGTCTACTTCAGCGTCCTGCCGGCCTGAAACCCCTCCGATCCGCGCACGGTCCGGGCTTGCCTTTTTATTATATAAATAAATATAATATTTTTACTTCAAACGTTGAGCCCACCCCATGCCCGAGATCACCGCCCCCACCCTGACGGACGCCGACCTGGCCGCCCTGCGCGACGGCGCCGGCGCCGCCTGCGGCTTTCTGCGTGCCCTCGCCCACGAAGACCGCCTGATGCTGCTGTGCCAGCTCAGCCAGGGCGAGTGCTCGGTGCGGGAACTGGAGGCCCGGGTCGGCCTGGGCCAGCCCAGCCTGTCCCAACAGCTGGGCATCCTGCGCCGTCAGGAGCTGGTGGTCAGCCGCGCCGAGGGGCGCCGGCGCCTGTACCGGGTGGCCGATGCGCGCGTGCTGACCCTGCTGCAAACCCTGCACGGCCTGTTTTGTCCGAACCGGGAGACCGACCGATGACCGTGGACTGGACCGCTTTCACCCCCTGGACCGCCCTGGCCGGCGGCCTGATGATCGGCGTCGCCGCCTCCGCCCTATGGCTACTGATGGGCCGCATCGCCGGCATCAGCGGCATCCTGGGCGGCGTGCTGGCGCCACAGTCCGGCGATCTGGGCTGGCGGCTGGCGTTCCTCGCCGGCCTGCTGGTTTCCCCGTGGCTGTACTTCCTGGCCGCCGGCCCGGCGCCCCTGGAGGTGAACGCGTCCACGCCGGTGCTGATCGTCGCCGGCCTGCTGGTGGGCTACGGCACCCGGCTCGGGTCCGGCTGCACCAGCGGCCATGGCGTGTGCGGCCTGTCGCGGTTGTCTCCCCGCTCCCTGGTGGCCACGCTGCTGTTCATGGGCGCCGGGTTCCTGACCGTCTATGTGACGCGGCATCTGCTGGGAGGTGCGTGATGAACCGCTTGGTGGCGTTTCTGGTGGGGCTGGTGTTCGGCCTTGGACTGCTGGTGTCGCAGCTGGCCAACCCGGCCAAGGTGCTGGCGTTCCTGGATCTGGCCGGTGCCTGGGATCCGTCCCTGGCGCTGGTGATGGGCGGCGCCGTGGCGGTGGGCATGGTGGCGTTCACGGTGTCGCGGCGGTGGCGCCGGTCCCTGCTCGGCGAACCGCTGCGCTGGCCCGGCGCCAACCGGCCGGATCGGCCACTGGTGATCGGCGCCTTGCTGTTCGGCGCCGGCTGGGGGCTGGCGGGCTTCTGCCCGGGCCCGGCCCTGGTGGCCGCCGGCGCCGGCCATGGCCAGGCGCTGCTGTTCGTGGCCGCCATGCTGGCGGGCATGGGGCTGTTCCGCCTGACCCGCCGCTGAACGGCGGTTACAACAGCGCTTCGATGTCGTCGGCGATCTTTTCCGGCTTGTCCTTGGGCGCGTAGCGCCGCACCACCCGGCCATCCCGGTCCACCAGGAATTTGGTGAAGTTCCATTTGATCGCCTCGGTGCCGAGCACGCCGGGGGCCTCCGCCTTGAGAAAGCGGAACAGGGGGTGGGCGTCGTCCCCGTTGACATCGATCTTGTCGAACATGGGGAAACCGACGCCGTAGTTCTTTTCACAGAAGGCGCCGATCTCGCCGGCGCCGCCGGGCTCCTGATGGCCGAACTGGTTGCAGGGAAACCCGAGGACCTCCAGGCCGCGATCGGCGAAATTGTCGTACAGCTTCTGCAGGCCCTGGTACTGGGGCGTGAAGCCGCACTTGCTGGCGGTGTTGACGATCAACAGCACCTTGCCCCGGAAATCGGCGAGGTTTTTCTCCTCGCCGTCCAGGGTGCGGGCCTGAAAGTCATGGATGCTCATGGGGCGCCTCCCTCCTGGGTGAAGGTCGAACGGCGCCCCGGATCAGCGGCGCGCCGAAAAGCAGCGCGCCAGCAGGGCGTCGTTCAATTCCTGATAGGTGAATGACTCGGCCGTCTCGTTGTTCAGTGTCACCGTCACGATACCGGCATTCCCATCATATTCCACCTGGGCGGTGTTGCCCGCCTGGTCTTCCATGGTCAGCCCGCCGGAAACGATGGACTGGGTGTCACCGGGCACGAACAGAGACACGTCCTTGTCGCGCTCCTGGTCCACGGTCAAGCCATCGGTGCTGACCTGATAGCGACCGACCGGGCAATCGCCGCCGATGGGCTGGCCGTCACTGTCCAGGAAACGTCGGCCGAACACGCCGCTGTATTGCTCTTCCCGGTACTCGGAGGCGGAACGGTCATTGATCGCGTCATAGCGCATCACGAAGCGGTCGTTGGCGCTGGTGCCGATCTGCAGATCGTAGCCGATCCCGTCACTGCCGCCGCTGCGGATGCGGCTCACCTGGTATAGCTCGGTGGCGCCGCCGCCATCGCCCAGCTGGCTGTCCTGGGCGGTGCCCCGCCGTATCTCGATATGGCCATCCCAGTACCGGGACCAGTCCATAACGGGACCGTTTTCGGTGTTCAGAACCGCGGTATAGGGGTCGTCCAGGCTGACGCCGGAGAGCTCATAGGCCACGAACTCATCGGCATTGGCGGGATCGGCGTTCACCGGGTAGCCGATGCGGCGCTCGCCCTCGGTGTGTGTCTCCAGGGATTCGGACGGATCGGACAGGTCGCCTTCCTGGCAGCCCTGTTCATCGGTGGTGACCACATCGAAAAGACCACCGGTGTAGGGTGATCCCAGGTCCTCATCAGCACGGCCGAGAAAAACCACCTGGCCACCGTCGGAGCAGTCCCGGGTCCGCACTACCCGACTCTCCTCCACATCACCGCCCAGCATGCCGAACAGCGACAGCCCGGCGGCGGTCATGCCCACGGTGCTGCCGTAGACGGAACCCGGCGCCAGCAGGGCCACGGTTTCCGCGCTGTCGAAGGTGGCGGGGGACACTTCGGAGAGCGAGCGCGGCAGGGGGTCGCCGCCGTCTCCGCCACCGCCGCCGGGGGTGGAACCGCCACCGCCGCCGCCACCGCCGCTGCCGCCACAGGCGGCCAGCACGCCGGCCAGGGCGAGGATGATACCGGCCCTGGCCGGTGCGCGGTCAAACCGAATCCGTTTCATCGTCTTGATCTCCTTGGGGCTGGGTTGCGCCGTCGCCGGTGGGGGCCGGCTCCGACGGAGGCGTCGCCGTTTCGGCGTCCGCCTGGGGGGTGGGGGCCGGCGCGGGCCGTTGTTCCAGGATCAGATCCACCCGGCGCCAGTGGCGGCCGTCCTCGCCCGGCGGCGGCACCTGGACCTGGCCGCCGTGGTTGGCGACCCGGTCGCCGGCGTCGGCGTGGTCGGCGAGCCAGGTGGCCACCCGGTCGGCCCGTTCCCGGGCCAGCCGGCGATTGCTGTCGCGGCCGTTTTCGGTGGCGGCGTCACCGGCGCCATCGGCGTAGCCGGTGACAGAGGCCTGGAGGTCGTCCTGTTCGCGCAGGGCGGTGGCCACGCGGTCCACGCGCAGCAGATCGGCCAGGCTCAGGCGGCTGTCGTTGAGCGCGAAGAACAGTTGCTGCTCACCGGGTTCGGCGGCCAGGGTGAGTACCCGGGTGAGGCGCGCGTTTTCCAGGCTAATGGCCACACTGCGCGGCAGGTCGTCCACTTCGTTGACGTACACCGCCACGTAGTCGCCCCGCTCCGCCTGCTTGCCCTTGTGGGCCAACAGGTAATGCTGGCTGTCGCTTTCGCCGATCACCCCCTGGCCCAACATCAGCCGCCAGCCGGGAGCATCACCGCACTCATCGCGGTGGCACTCGAAAGCGATCCGGTAGCCGGCGCCGGTGAGCCGGGCACGGTAGTGCTCGATGATGCTCAGATCGCTGTCGGCGGGGGGATGATCGAGCACCACCCGACGCATCCGTCCGACCAGGTGAACTTCGCCACCGGAGGCATAGCCCTGGCGCGTCTCATTGTCCAGATAGCGTATCGGCGAACTTGGCAGCTCGATGTTGATCCGCGACTGGTAGGTGCGCGCCATCACCGTTTCATGGTCGAACAGGGCCGGCACCTGCAGCGCCTTCACGGCACCGGCCAGGGCCATCAACGCCAAAGCCGACGAAATTCGCTTGATCATGCTTTACCTCAGATTCTTGCAGTTGGTGTTTCTCAGCAGGTTGCCTTCGCAGCGTACCGGCGTTTGCATGCGCACCACGGCGTGGCTGGACAGGGGAAAGTAGTAACCGCCTTCGGCGGCGCGCATCAGGCTGCAGCGGCGCCAGTCCCCGGAGTTGATCAGGCCGCTGACATTGACCGCTTCCCAGATCAGCTTGTTGATCCCCGGCACCTTCATTTCCTGGCACCAGACCGTGCGCACCTTGAGCAGGTTGGCGTCCTGCACGTTGATCTTGCGGCCATTCACATCCACCGGGGTGGACGGGCGCTCCGACAGGTTGTCGTTGGGGATTTCGTAGTAGCGGGCGTCGGCCTCCACTTCCCGGAAGTCGCCACCGTTGGGGCAGCCGCGCCGCCGGCAGTCGCTGGTAAGGCGCCAGGCCGGCCGCGACAGCTCGCGGAAGCCGGCGGCGGTGGGGGAAATTACTTCCACCTTGGCGATCGGGTGAGCGTCGACCCCGTAGAGACGGCTCAGCGCTTCGCGCCGGGCGGTGTAGGTCGCCAGGTTCGGCGATTCCCCGGGTGGCGCCGCGTACATCGTGGGCAGCATGCCGCGCACCAGCTCCTGCTTCATGTCGCTGGTAAAGGCGTTGTGCAGGCTGCCTGCGCGGGCGGCGCGGAAGGTGGCGTCATTCAGCGTGGCCTTGGCGCGGTACATCAGCCCGAGCTGCAGAATCGCCAGCAACAGGGGCACGCCCCAGGCGAAGGTGATCAGCATCTCCGCCAGGGCCTGGCCCCGTTGCGCGCGCCGGCGCATCATCACCGCTCCTCCGCCCGGTCGGCGGTGAGCGCGTCCACCAGGCGCTGGCGCAGGGCGCCGAGCCGGCGCTGATCGGCGGGCTGGTCGGAGAAGCGCTGCTCGGCATCGGCAAGGGTGCGCAGGGACTGGCGGGTGCGTACCAGCGCCAGGTTGTACCAGGCCCGGGCCTGGTCCGGGTCCAGTTCCAGACAGCGCTCGTACATGGTGATGGCGGCGTCCAGCTGGCCGCTGCGGGCGTAGATGTTGCCCAGGCGGAACCAGCCCTGGTAGAGCTCCGGGTTGTCGTTGACCAGCTCCCGGTAGTAAGCCTCCGCTTCCACGAACAGACCGTCCGTGTAGGCCTGCTCCGCGCGGCGCAGCTTGTTGGCGTTGTTGTCGCCGTCGATGTTCGACGCGCTGGTGGCGCAGGCGCTAAGCAGCGCGGCCAGTATCAGCGTCGGCCACAATCTGTACATGGCTGTTCTCCTTGATTCCCAGGTCGGCGGCGGTACCGGCGGCCAGCTCCAGTACCGAGCGGGCGCGCCAGACAGTGGCGGTGCGCCAGGGCTTGAGCCCGGCGTGCACGCGCAGCACCCGGCCGTGCGCGTCGAGGAACACGGCGTCGATGGCGAAGCGCATGAAAAACATATGGATGGAACGACAGCGCGGAATCCACAGGGCGTCCTCCGGCGCCAGCCGGGCACGGCCGATCAGGCCCACCAGACGGCGCCGGTAATGCAGGGCGGCTTCGGCGCGCAGCGGCGTGGCGCGATCGTCCAGGTACACCCTCACCGGAACACCTCCCAGAGCTTCATGGCGATGGGGAAGCCGATGATCAGAAAGGTGGTGGGGAAGATGAACGCCACCAGCGGCAGGATCAGCTTCACCGGCGCCTGCATGGCCAGTTTCTCGGCGAGCTGGAAGCGTTCCGTGCGGCGCTGGTCCGCCTGGCCCTTGAGCACGTCGCCGATGCTGGCGCCGGTGCGCTCCGCCTGTACCACGGCGTTGACGAAGGTCTGCACCGCGTCCACGTCGACCCGTTCGGCCATCAGGCGCAGGGCATCGAAGCGGCCCATGCCGGCGCGGATGTCACGCATGACCTTGTTGAGCTCCGCCTTCATGGGCCCTTCCGGGCCCTTTTCCACGGAGTGGCGAATGGCGCCGGTGAAGTTGGCGCCGGCCTGGATGCTCATGGCCAGGTAATCGAGGAACACCGGCAGCTGGCGGAGGATCTCCACGCGCCGTTTCTTGCGTTTTTCCCGGGCGTTCAGATAGGGCAGCGCGAAGCCCAGCAGGCCCGCCAGGAACACCCAGAGCGGATCGCTGTGTTCCAGCATGGCCAGGCACAGCCAGGTGCCCAGCATGAACAGCAGCGAGGACACCACCTGCAGCCCGAAGAACTGCTGGGCGTTCATCATGAAGCCCTGCCCGGATTGCGCCAGCAGCCGGTTGCCACGGGCAATCTGCTCCACCCGCATGAGGCTGCCCAGATAGTGGGCGAAGAATTCCACCAGCGGCCACACCAGGCGCAGCATGAACGGCAGCGGGTCCATGAACTCGCGCTCGTCGCGCTCCACTTCCTTGCGCGCGCGGTTGAGCGCCAGAAACATCAGGATCAAGGCCACCGGCAGAAGGCACACGGCGATCAGGGCGTAGAGGGCTCCGGACTCAAACATCGATGGACACTATCTTCTTGATGAACCAGAACCCGAGCAGCTCGAGCACCACGATCACCGCGCACACCGCCCAGCCGGCCATGGTGGTGAACAGCTTGTCCATGGCCTCCGGTTCGATCTGCGCGATGGCGAACCCCACCGCCAGGGGCAGCAGCGCCATCACATAGCCCTGGGCCTTGCCCATGGCGGTGAGCGCCTTGATCTTGCCTTCGATTTCCAGCTTGCGGCGCAACGTTTCAGCCAGCCTCGCCAGTACGTCCGCCAGGCTGCCGCCCACTTCCCGGGCGATCTTCATGCCGGCGGTGAGCATGCGCAGGTCCTCGCCGGGCATGCGCTCGAGCATGTTGTCCAGGGCTTCGTTGAAGTCCACGCCCATCTTCAGCTCGCGCAGCAGCAGGCCGAATTCCTGGCGAATCGGCCCGGAGGATTCCTTGACCATCAGTTCCAGGGCGGATTGCAGGTTGGAGCCGGCGCGCAGCATGGAAGCCACCGAGGCCATGCTGTCCGGCAGGGCATAGCTGAAGCTGCGTTCACGGCGCGCGCGCAGCACCGAATAGACCATGCGCGGGCAGGCGGCGAGCGCCGCCGCCACCAGCACGCTGACCAGCAGGTTGCCGGACATCGCCCAGATCAGAAACGCGGATACCACCAGAATGCCCAGGTTGAACAGGAACAGCTTCTGCGGATCGATGAAAATGAACAGATCCTTGAGGTTGGCCTCGGCGCTTTCCCGAAACCGCTCCTCGTAACGCACCGCCGCCTGGGTGAACAGGCGGTAGCCCATCAGCGCGAACAAAAACACGCTGACGGCCAGCAGCAATGCGAACAGCAGGATGCTAAAAGTCATGCGCCTCTTCCCGGTTACGGAACAGGTTCATGTCCACGTCGATGTGCCGCTCGCGCAGCTCCTCGACGAAATCCGGAATCGCGCCGGTGGCGACGAAGTCGCCGCGCACGCGGCCTTCCTGGTCATAGCCTTTTTGCTGGAAACGGTAGATTTCGGAGAGCTGGATCACGCCGCCCTCCAGACCAGTGACCTCGGCGACGCTGGTGACCTTGCGGCTGCCGCAGGCGAAGCGGGTCTGCTGAACGATGATGTCCACCGCCGAGGCGATCTGTTCGCGGATGGCGTGTACCGGCAGGTCCATGCCCGACATCAGCACCAGCACCTCCAGGCGCGAGATGCAGTCCCGTGGCGAGTTCGAGTGAATCGTGGTCAGCGAGCCGTCGTGGCCGGTGTTCATGGCCTGCAGCATGTCCAGGGCCTCGCCGCCCCGGCACTCGCCCACCACGATGCGATCCGGACGCATACGCAGGCAGTTCTTCACCAGGTCGCGGATGCTGATGGCACCGCGCCCTTCCTGGTTGGCCGGGCGTGCTTCCAGGGACACCAGGTTGGGCTGATAGAGCTTCAGTTCCGCAGCGTCCTCCACGGTGATGATGCGTTCGCTGTCGGGAATGAAATTGGAGAGCACGTTGAGCAGGGTGGTCTTACCCGAGCCGGTGCCGCCGGAGATCACCACGTTCTTGCGGCTGCGCACGGCCAGATCCAGGAACGCCACCATTTCGTCACTGAGCGAGCCGAAGCGGCGCATGTGCTCGGCGGTGAGGCGCTCCTTCATGAATTTCCGGATGGTGATGTTGGGGCCCTTGAGCGCCAGCGGCGGAATCACCGCGTTGACCCGGGAACCGTCCTTGAGGCGGGCGTCCACCATCGGCGAGCTTTCGTCGATGCGCCGGCCCAGGGGCGAGACGATGCGCTCGATGGCGGAAATCACCGAAGTATCATCGGTGAAGGTCACGCGGGACTGATTGAGCCGGCCGTTGCGTTCGTAGTAGATCTCGTCGCGGGCGTTGACCATGATCTCGGAGATGCTTTCATCGGCCAGCAGCGGTTCCAGCGGACCCAGCCCCACCGCTTCGGCGAGCACCTGGCGGGCCAACTCCTCCTTGTCGATGTCCGCGTCGATGCCGTCCTGGTCACGGATGATCTTGTCGATGGCGCCGGCGGTGAACTGACGCAGCTCCTGGTCGCTCATGTCCGCCACGTTGACGCGGCGCAGGTCCATGTAGTCCACCAGTGAGCGACGGATACGCTCGCGCCAGTGGGTGACTCGGGCCTCGTGCTCCCGGGAGCGCGGCGTTTCGTCCGGCTCATAGCGTTGGGAGCGCGGCTCGTCGTCGGCGGGCCCGGTCACCGCCGGGCCGTCGCCGGTGGCCGGCTTGCGCAACTCCGCGGGCGTATTGAGCAGACGGCAGTTGAGCCGGTAGTCGCTGATCTCGACCACGTCCTCTTCGTCCAGCGGACCGTACTCCTCCACCTTGCGGCCGTTCACGTTGGTGCCGGTGCGATGACCCTGGTCGATCACGTAGAGACCGTCCTCGCGACACTGCAGGCGCGCGTGGGAGCCGGCCACCTTCCAGCCCGCCATGGGCACCAGGCTTTCCTTGTCCTTGCCAAGCACGCACTCCCCGCGTTCGCAGGTGTAGCTGCCCACCAGGGTGCCCTTCTTGGTTTTGACCAGAACGCTGAACATCCGCCTACTCCATCAACAGGGCGTCGATTTCCATGTCCTTGCGGATCGACTCCACTTCACCGCGTACCCGTTCCACCAGTTTCTGGTTGCTCTCTTCCTGGGCATCGACGATGCGCGGGGTGACCATGATCAGCACCTCGCTTTCATCGATGCGGTCCTCGGTGGAACTGAACAGCTTGCCGAGGATGGGAATGTCACCGAGGAACGGGACTTTCTGGGTTTGCTTGGCCAGGTTGCCGGACACCAGGCCGGAGATGACGATGGTGTCCTGGTCCTTGACGTTGATGGTGGTCAGGGCGCGGCGCACCAGCACGCCGGGCACGCCGTTCACCTGGGTGGACAGGTCGATGTTGCTGACCTCCGCTTCCACCGAGGCCTTGATGTCGTCGCCGGAAACCACCGGCAGAATGTTGAGAATGATGCCGTACTCGCGGAAGGTGACGTCGATGAACCCGTCCTGGTTGATCACCGGAATCGGGTAGTCGCCACCGGAGCGGAACTCCGCCTCCTCGCCGCTGCGCGCCACCAGCCTCGGCGCCGAAAGAATGCGCGCGTCGCCCACTTCCGCCAGCGCTTCGATGGTGGAACCGATGCCGGTGGTGATGCCGAAATACTGCAGCGTGTCGTAGCTGTCGAAGTTGAAGTTGGCGTTCTCCAGGGCCTCGGAGATCTGACCGGGCAGCTCGTTCTCGGCGCTGCTGTAGACCCCGAAAATGGGGTTGGTGGTGGCCGCGGAGTGCACGCCATAGGCCGGCCCACCGATCTGGTCATCCCAGCGAATGCCCAGACGCTGCAGATCCTGGCGGCCGATCTCGACGATCTTCACGTCCATGCGCACCATCTCGGAAACCTCGAAGCCGTCGCCGCGCACCATGTTGATGGAGTTCGGCATCTCGTCGGTGAGTTCCTTGATGATGTCGATGAACTGCGGCTCCACGCGGCCCTTGAACACCACGTATTTGCCGACCTGCTCCACCTCCAGGCCCTGGAACAGGTTGGCGAGTTTCTTGGACACACTGAGCTGGCGGTCCACCGGCAGGCTGGAGACGGTGACTTCCAGCGTGTCCTTGCGGCCACCGCGCTTCCAGACCGATACATTGGACACCCCCTCGGCCACGCCGATCAGGAGCAGGGAGCCATCGTCGAGTACCTTGTAATTGAGGACGCTGGGGCTGCCCACCGCCACGCGGGTGATGGTGCCCATGGAAAAGGTGCGCGCTTCCCCGGCGTACAGATCCATATAGCGGGTGGCGGCGGTGGCCGTCGACGCCCACAGGCTGGCGGCCAGCAGTACCAGTACGATGCTACTTCTCATTGCTTTCACTCACCGTCTCCGTATCCCATGCGCCTTCCGCCAGCTGATAGACGCGCCCCTGGCCGGCGGCTTGTTTGTTCCAGTACCGGCGCTCCTGGTCGCCGGCGCGGTAGGTGTTGGCGTTCAGCTGCCCGTTGTTGGCCTCGCCGCCGGCGAGCACCTCGATCCCGTCGCGGCCCTGGGCCTGGCCGTAGTTGGCCACCTTCTCGTCGTCCGGGTGGCGCAGCAAAAAGCTCAGCTCGCCGGCGGCGCGGGCGCGCAGCATTTTCGCCACGTCTTCCACCGGCACCCCCACGGTGATCGACGAATAAGGCTGGCCGTCATCGCCGAAGCCCATGTCCGCCATGGTGCGCGGCCCGGTGGCCAGCACCGTGATGTTGTCGAGCAGCTTCTCCATGTAGAAAGCGCCGCCTTCGTCGACCACGCTGAGCAGGTCGATGTGGTCGCCGGCCTGCAGCAGGTTCTCCGAGGAATCCACCGGGCTGGCATCCACGGTGATGGCGCGCTCGCCGGGGCGCAGCAGTTCCGAGAAGGAACCCACGCCCTGCATGCCGGCGATGAACGCGGAGATCAGCGCGGTGCCTTCCTTCATGGGCATCTTCAGCCGCAGACCGGAGACGCCGTCGTACTGGTTGACGCTGATGGCGCCGGACGGCACGAATTCCCGGGGTATCTCGCGAATCGCCATGGTGCTGCCGTCCACCGGATCACCGGGGTAAAGATCCCGGGACGCCACCACGATCTGCACCGGCTCCTTCTGGCGGGCCAGTTCACTGCGGATCGAGGCCTCGCGGTTCTCCAGGTAGGTGAGGCCCAGCCAGCCGGCGAGAACCGCCAGACCGATGGCCACCACCAGCATGATGATTGCGGTGTATTTCTTCATTCGTTCACGAACCCGTTAGCCAGGGACCGACATGGCCCAGATGTACGATTCTTGATTGGCCTGGAAGGCCTCCATCAGAAACCCGATGGCGCTTTGCCCGTCGAACACCGGCGCGAACAACGCGCCGACGACGAATACCGCGCCCACCACGTATTCCACGTAGGCCTGCCCGTTCTGACGCCTTTTCATCGGCGCACCTCCACGGTCATCACATTGACCTCGCGGCCTTGCCGCTTGATGACGATGTCCATTTCCCGGTCGTCCTTGGCCAGGCTGATGCGCGCGCCGCGCCGGGACTGATCCAGGTTCTTGCGCACCGCCGTCCAGTGATGGCTGCGGTAATGATTCAGGTAGTAGTTGTAGTTGCTGCCCACCGAATGCTGATTGCGCAGGATCACCGTGCGCGACGGCCGGCCCGCGTCCTCGGCGGTGATGTCGCTGATCACCTGGCTGCGCGGCAGTGCCGGCACGCCTTCGCCGGGCGGCGCCGAGGTGCGCAGGTCGGCGATGCGGCTGACGCCCACCTGGGCGTAGGTGGTGCCGGCCAGGTCGGTGATCTGCACCGTGGTGTAGTAATCACCCCGCAGGCTGCTCAGTACCCACCATTTGCCCTGGCGCGCTTCCTTGTGATCGCGGCCCTGTTCATCCCAGGCCTTGGCGTAGAAGCGTTTCAGCTGCTCCACGTCGCGCGGATAATTGAAGGTGAAGATGCGCATGGCCACGCCGTTGAACACCATGCTGTCGGCCACCCACTCCCGTTTGACCCCGTCGGGCACAGGCACGTCCGGCCAGTCATCGGCCATCGCCAAACCGGTGAGCAACAGCGTCATCACGAACAGAACAGGTTTCATGGTGGCTCCTAGCAAGCGTCCGGGGCGTCGGTGTTGCCGCGTTCATAGGGCGCCAGGCGCTGGCAGGGGGCCACGCCCACATCCACCTTGCCGAGCTCGAAATTGCGCGGATCAAGATCATCGAAGACGAAGCCGACGATGCTCTGCACGGTGCGGATCGCGCCGTTGTCGAGCAGGGACGTGGGCACCATGCGACGAATGCTCTCCGTGGCCTTGTCCGGCGCGGCCGCGTTCCAGGAATCACCCAGCAACACGTAACGGGTCTTCAGCGACAGCGACTCCACCGGCAGATACTCGGAATCCGGCTTGGTCAGGGCCACCTCCACCGAGGCCTCCTGATAGCCGTCGTCGCGCAGCTTGAGCACGCTGGCGGCGCGGCTGTTGAGCTGCGCCAGCACGCCGCCATAGCCCAGCCGGCTGGTGTTCACCTGAACCCCGGAATTGCTTTCGGAGAGATCGGCGAGCATGACTTCCCGGCCACGGCGCTCGGCATAGGTGGTATAGGCCATGGTGTCCAACGCCTGGTTTTCCTGGTCGGTTCGGTCGTGCTGGGAATCGATCAAAGCCTCGGCGCGGCCGAAGACCCGGTTGCGCACTTCCCAGCCCAGTTCCGTATCCCCTTTGGCGTGACCTTCGCCACCATCCCACACGGTTTTTTCCCAGGCGGAATAACGGGAGGCTTCGTGGGCGCGGAACTTCATGTCGCCGGTTTTCGCCAGAAAACTCAGGGCGATGAAGGTGGGCACCAGAATGAACATGGAGGCCACCAGGAAGCCGGCCATGGACTGGCCTTGTTGACGCGCCGCGCTCATAGCCCCAGCTCTCCCAGGGCCAGCACCCTTTCCGCCGTCGACAGCGGCGCCAGCGACGGCTGCCAGTAGGGGTTGTAAAGGCTGCCGTATTCACGGCGGCCATCCCCGCGCGGGAACAGATCGTTGGGGTAATGGAATTCCACCCGCGCCTTGGAAATCGAGGCCATGCGGCCGTTGAGGAAGTCCTCCTCGCCGCCGAACTTCATGCGATCGCGGGCGCCGGTCACGTCGGAAGCGGTTTTCACGCCTTCGTCGCCGCCGGGCTTGGTAAGGGTAATAATGATGCCCGGCCCCTCGTTGAGCACGCCGTCCTTCTTCAGCGCGCTGAAGCGCCGCATGCCGTTGTAATCGTGCTGCACCCGGGAGCGGCGATACTCCCAGGCGGCGAGGCGCGAGGCCCGGCTGTTGTCTCCCCAGTAGCCTTTGCCACCGTGAATATCGCGGAATTTATACAACTGGCCGGTATTGGACGGCGCACTCTGGGAGCCCGCCCAACCCACTGGAATTTCCTCGTGCTCCTTGCCCCAGGGCGTCAACGCCCAGGTGTGCACGGACAGCGTGTCGATGGCGGACCAGGTGTAGTACGGGCCGCGCTTATCGCGGCTGCGCGCCAGCTCGGTACCGCCACGCTTGCGAATCTCCACGCCGAACAAGCCGAAGAAGTTCACCACGTCCAGGTCGCTGTCGCGCCGGGTGGTGAAGTTGTCCCGGCTGTCGAGCAGGATATTGCGGAATTCGTCGCTGCGCGCCCGGGTGTCCGGGTCGGCGCGGCGGCGCCCGTTGCGGTAGGCCCGGTCCGGGTTATAGCGCCCCATCATGTTGGCGTGGGCGTTGGCGAACGAAGCCAGCGACGAAATCGTATAGGCGGTGTCCACCTGGGGGTCGTTCTCCTGAACCACCTCCTCGAACACCTGCTGGGCCATGGCCAGGGTCTGCACATGGGAGAAATCCTGCAGCCCGGAGATCCCTCCGATGGCGAGATCCAGGCCGGCGACGGCGAAGCGCATGGCGCGCTCGATGACGCTGGCGCTGCGATCGAGGACCCGTTCCACGGCCGTCATCGCCTGGCCGAGGTAAGGAATCCATTTGGTCACCAGCGAGATATTGCGCGTGGTGTTATGCAGCCAACGTATCCAGCTTACCAGGGTCACGCTCTGCGCCACCGCCACGTGATTAGCGATCATGGCGCGGTTGCCGTAGGCCTGGATATTGAGGTTGCGCGCTTCCACCGCCGCCACGCTGTAGGCGGCCGCGTCGGCGGTGGATTGCAGGCGGGTTTTTTCGTTGCTGACGTTATAGGCGTCGTAGACGAAGTAGACCGCGGCGGTTACCGCGAACAACATCACGAGCACATAGACAGTCATCTGCCCACGCTGATGATGGCGTTTCATGATTTCCCCCAGCGGCAATGAAGAAGGCGTGCCCGGAGCGGGCACGCCGGTACGCCTTTACTTGCGGTTCCCGTCGCCGTAGTTGCTCAGGTCCTTCTCCTCGCCGGCCTGGGAGGCGGCGTCGCCGGCGGCCTGCTGAGCGTTGCTGACCTGCTGGCTGCTGTCCTGACCGGACATTTCCTGGGCCAGACCGGCGGTCTGGTTACGCAGGGTGTCGCCGAACAGACGGTAGACGCCGATGGCGGCCACCGCGATCAGTGCCACGATGATGATGTATTCGGTCATGCCCTGGCCGAGCTGGCGGTTGCGAAGTTTCATAATCCCCTCTCTTTCGGATTGTTGAGAATAGTCACCGGCTAAGCGGCGGTGGAAACGGTGCTCTAAGCGCCACGGCGCTCACTCTCCTGCCAAACGAAGGTAGGCGTCCCGCAGGTTCGCCATGCCCTCGCGAATCGCGGCCTCGCCCTCTGGATAGGCTCCGTGGAACCAGTCCAGACGGATGTCCGCCGCGTCGATGTACCAGCGCGCGTGAGCCCTCGCGGCGGCGCGCAGGTACGCCGGCAGTTCCTGTTGGTAACGTTGCCCGGCGTCGGCGTCCCCCGGCCGGTGCTCGGTTACCAGCCGGGCCAGGCCCGGCACTTGATCCTCGGCGTCCGCCTTCATCAAAGCCGCCACATTCAGAAGATGCTGATTGCGATCGTGGTGGCCCTCGGAAACACCCTCGGCGCCGGAGCCGCCCTGATAATCGCGACGCTGGTCGATGTAGCGCTGGTTGCCATCGCGAAGCATCCGGTCACGGGCTTCGGCCATTGCCAGGTTGAGGTCGTGCAGAACCAGCCTGTCGTCCACGTGACGGTAGGCGTGTCGCGGAGCGTGGGGCTGGTCGCCGCAGCCCTTTTCCAGGAAGAACCGGTTCTCCGCCGGGTCGAAGGCGACCGCCGTCTCGGCGGGCAGCTCGAGGTTCCCGTCGGCATTGTCCAACCAGCCTGCGTCCTTGGTCAGGCGCGCGGTCCAGCGGTACTCAAGCAGGCCGTCGGCGGTGGTCTTGATGGCGCTGTTGTCGTCGTTCCAGGAGGGAGCCAGCTCCAGGCGGTCGACCGCCGCGTAACGCGGATCGTCGTCACCGCCACGAACCAGCAGGTGGTAGTTGCCGCCCTGGCCGCGCGGGGTGAAATCCACCGCCGCGGCGCCCAGGCCGTTGCACCGCTGCTCAACGCGATAGGTACCGGCCACCCTCTCGGTCCGTTCGCCGCCGGACGAAGCCGGCGCGTCGGCGCCGGTGTCGCAGCCGGCAATCGCCAACAGGGCGAAGCAGAATGTCCATGTCCGATACATCACGCGATCCCTCCATTTGTGCGGGGGACCTTAATTATGCGATGCAATTCTTTCCATTAACGCTTGATTACCGTCCCCTTTTTTTTTAACCAAGTCACAACTCGCGATAAAAAAACGGGAACCAGTTAGCGTTCATGGTGAGTAGTCATCGACCGGTGGAGGGCCTAAACACCTTGTTTTTAAGGCTATCCCCAAAAAGCGTATCTCGCCGCGGTCTTGGAAAATATTATTAAGGCGCTCCGCATTCGGCCCGGTATTTTTTCTGATACGCGGCTTCGGCGCGATCATAGGCGTCCATGTCGATGGTTTCGACGGGCCGGTCATCGTCGGCCGCTTTCACCACCTCGACCAGATCGTCGAGCGGCGCTTTCAGGGCCGGCACCTGATCGCTCATCGCTTCCAACTTGGCCAGGCGCGGACCGAGATCCCCCATTCCGGCCAGCGCCATTTGCACATCCGAGAGCGCCATTTGCAGGCGCATGCAATCGCCGTCATCGGCGGCCATCGCCGTGGTCGGGCCCCAGGATCCGATCAGCAGGCAACTCACGATCAGGGTCTTTTTCATGGTGTTCTCCTTGAAAGTCAGCGAAGGGGTAGCGGGCAAACCCTACCATCCCGCTGGCCGCCCGTCCGGCGCCGGCGGCACGGAAAACGTGACGGGCTGCTCACAACGTGGCGCCATGGCCAGCGCTCCATGGTTCCGGCTCACGGAGCGCGGTTACACTGACCGCCGTTTTTTCATTGATAGGGACGCCAACCATGAACAAAACCACCGCTGTACTGACCGCCGCTCTTCTCGCCGTGGGCGGGCCGGCTCTGGCCGCCGATCTCAAGCCCGGCAAATGGGAGGTCAAACAAAAGATGGTCGGCGAGCAGGTGCCGCCGGGCATGGACAAGGAAAAGACCAAGACGCGCTGCGTGACCGCCAAGGAAGCGGAAGACATCGAAAAAACGCTGCGTCAAAACTGGCTGCGCAACGGCTGCGACAGCCCGGAAACGGATTGGGACGGGGACACCCTGGAATGGCGGACCCAGTGTCAGGCCGGCGAGCGCACGCTGGATTCCAGCGGCACCATGACCGTGGAGGATGAGGAACACTACACCACGGAAATCACCACCGGCACGGCACAGGGGCAGGTGACGATCAAGGCGGAGGCCCGCTGGGCGGGCCCCTGCGATTCCTGATCGCGGTTTCTACTCGGCGTAGAGCACTTCCACCACCGCCTCGGCGGTGACCTGGCTGGAGGGCGGGTTCTGGCCGGTGACCAGGCGCCCGTCGGTGACCGCCTGGGGCTCGAACTTGCCCTTGTTATGCAGCTCGGCGCCGAGTTCGGCGAGCCGTGTCTCGAGCAGGAAGGGCATCACGTCCTCGAGCCCTACCTCCCGCTCTTCCTCGTTGGTGAAGCAGGCCACCCGGCGGTCCTTCACCAGCGGCACGCCGTTCTCGTCGCGGGCGCCCACCAGCGCCGCAGGCCCGTGGCACACGGCGCTGACCACGCCGCCCTGGGCCCAGGTGCGTTCCAGCACGCCGGCCACCAGTGGATTGTCGGGCATGTCGAACATGGCGCCGTGGCCGCCGGGCACGAACACGCCCACGAAGCCGTCTTCCCAGATTTCCTCAAGGGGCCGGGTGTTCTCCAGCTCGGCGATGGCGTCCTTCCAGGCTTCCTTCTGCTCGTCGTCGGGCACCGAGCGCGGATCAATGGGCACCTTGCCCCCGGTCGGGCTGGCCACCCGCACCGGAATGTTGTTGTCCTTGAACACCTTGTAAGGCACCGCGAATTCTTCCAGCCACAGGCCGGTCTGCTGGCCCTGGCCCATCTGGGACGCACTGGTCACCAATATCAAAAGGGGTTTGTCCAGATTCATAGTGGCTCCTTCACTCTCCCGGGTTCGGGTTGCCCCCTCGGGGGATTCAGATTTCGCTTGACGCTGACAGGTTCGGCATCAAGATGGGATCAACACACGCAGCCCTGGGGGCGACGGCCCTCTTTTCAACGCACGGTGACCATGAACTGGGAACAACTGCTGAACAAGGCGCGGCTGGGCCAGCGCGACGCCAAGGACGAGACCGGCCGCACCGCCTTCCTGCGCGACCACGACAAGATCATCTTCTCCGGCGCGTTCCGACGCCTGGCGCGCAAAACCCAGGTTCATCCCCTGGCCACCAACGACCATGTGCACAACCGGCTCACCCATTCCCTGGAAGTGTCCTGCGTGGGGCGCACCCTGGGCATCCGCGTGGGCGAGCGGCTGGCGGGCCTGGGGCACCTGCCGGAGAGCGTCAACGCCACCGACCTGGGCGACATCGTGCAGTCCGCCTGCCTGGCCCACGACATCGGCAATCCGCCGTTCGGCCACACCGGCGAGCGCGCCATCCGCGCCTGGTTCCAGGAACGCGGCCAGCGTTATCTGGAGCTGCTGACGCCGGCGCAGCAGTGCGACCTGATCTATTTCGAGGGCAATGCCCAGGGCTTCCGCATCCTCACCAAGAGCGAGTACCACCAGTACGACGACGGCATGCGGCTCACCTACGCCACCCTGGCCACCTTCCTGAAATACCCCTGGCTGTCGTCCCGCGCCGGCGAGGGCGGCGCCAAGCCGGGCAAGTACAGCGCCTTCCTGGCGGAGGCCGCCCCGTTCGAGGAGGTGTGCCGGGCCACCGGCCTGCGCGAGCTGGCGCCGGGGCGCCACTGCCGGCACCCCCTGGCCTACCTGATGGAGGCGGCGGACGACTTCTGCTACGCCATCATCGACCTGGAAGACGGCCTGGAGATGGACCTGCTGCACTGGGACGAGGTCTACGCCCTGCTCTCCCCGGCACTGCCGGACAACGCCGAGGTGCGCCACCTGGTGCGCTCGGAAATGCGCGACGGTCGCAAGGCGGCGCTGCTGCGCGGCAAGATCATCGAGCGTTTCATCGAGGCCGGCGTGGAGGCCTTCGTGGTCAATCACCAGGCGTTGCTCGACGGTCGCATGGAAGGCGACCTGCTGCATCACTGCGAGCCGGCGGTCCACGACGTGGTGGAGAACGCCAAGCAACTGGCCCGGGGCAAGGTGTTCGAGCACCCGCGCAAGATCGAGCTGGAGATCGGTGCCTTCGAGGTGATGGGGGCGCTGCTCGACGGTCTGATCGAGGCGGCGCTGTCCCATGCCCGGGGCACCGCCCGCAATTACCGCCACGAGCGCATCATCGACCTGATCGGCCGCCACAGTTTCCCGGACGGCCTGGCGGAACTGGATGAGCGGGAGCGGATTTACCAGTGCATCATGCGGGCGCTGGATTTCCTCTCCGGCATGACCGACAACTACGCCACCTACCTGGCCAAGCAGTTCTCCGGCATGGCCGAAACCCGCTACTGAACCCGGCGCAGAATGTCGTCCAGGGCGCGGTTGAACGCCTCCGGCATTTCCAGTTGCGGGAAGTGGCCGGCGCCGGGCAGGCGCTGTTCGTCCACCCGGCCGGCGCAGCGCCGGTAGGACGCGTCCGGAATCAGATCACCGTTGATGGCCAGAACCGGCGCTTCCAGGGCCTGAAAAGCCGGTTCCGGATCCCAGCGCAGCAGGTCCGACCACAGCGGCAGCATGCGCTCCGGGTCGGTTTCCTTCATGCCGTCGGCGAGGGCGTCCTTGGCGCCCCGGCGCATGACGCTGGCGGCGTTGGTGTCCACCAGCCGGTCCAGGGCGGACCCGAAATCCTCCTGGAAACCACGCTCGATGGCCGCCGCGTCGGCCTCGGCCAGATCGCCGTAGGGAATCACGAAGGTATCCACCAGCACCACCGCGGCCACGTCCCGCAGCCGGGCGGCGGCCTCCATGGCCACGGCGCCGCCCATGGAATGCCCCACCAGCACCGCCCGTGCCGGCGCCCGGGCGGCCACCAGGTCCGCCACGTCGGCGGCCAGGCCGGCCACGCTCCCGTCGCCGGCGGTATCGGCGGAATCCCCGTGGCCGGGCAGGTCGGGTGCCAGGCAATGGTACCGGCGCCCTTCCGCCCCCAGGAAACCGGCCCAGTGCTGGCGGCGACAGGTCCAGCCATGCAATAGCACCACCAGGTGGTCGCCGGAGCCGGTCTCCGAGGCACGCAGCTGGCGCCCGTCGGACAGGGTAATGGTGGTTTCGATCATGCGGTTTCCCCCAAACATTCAATCATCAATGCCCCTTTCGGGGCGGATTAAAGGCGGCCTCCCCGGCGCCGCCAGTCGCCCCGGTGCAGCGGGCGCCCGGCGGGCGCGCGCCGGCGCAGGTACACCCAGGCCCGACCCCAGTGGGTGGGGATCAGGGTGCGGCCGTAGTCGGCGGGGTACGCCTCGAGTACATCCAGCCGGTCCAGAATCAGGCGGTCGATGGCGTACACCTCGCCGCGCACTGCGGTGCGCCCGCCGGTGGCCAGCACCGGGTAGGGGCCGGTATCCACCAACCGGTAACGGGGCGGCGTGGTCCAGGCCCCCAGATAACGCGCGCCTTTCAGCCAGCCGTGGTTGCTCTCCCCGGCCAGCAGCGTGCCGTATACGAAGACTCTCACGGGCCACCCCCCGTAACCCGTGAAGGGCCGTTATTGGTGCGTATCGGAACGTTAACCGGCGCCGGCCTCGCGTAGCGTTTTGCTACCCGGTTCTCGTGGCGAGGATAAGTTTGTGACATAGTCGACATCGGGGAACAAGGTTACATCGGGGATTTCATGGAAGCGTCAAGACTCCTTCCATATTGCGGGGCGGCCTACGACGAACTGTTGGACACGCTCTACGCCACGCCGGTGGACCAGCAATGCTGGCCCGCTTTCCTGGAACAGTTGGTGCGCATCAGCCGCTCCCGTTCGGCGCGCATGCTGGTGCTGGACCGGGCCGCCGAGCAGGTCACCTCCAGCGCCAAGATCAATATCGACGACGGCGCCCACCGCCAGTACGTGGACTACTTCGTGAACGCCTGCCCGTGGCGGCCGGAATTGCGCGAAAAGCCCCCCGGGCGCCTGTACTCCACCTACCTGGACTTTTCCTGCCGCCAAAAGCGGTTCTACGGCACCGAATTCTACAATGACTGGGCCCGCCAGTTGGATATTCACCACGGCGTGTGCGGCACCGTTTATCAAGGCGAGGACCACACCATCCAGTTGCTGGTGCAGCGCACCGACGGCCAGGGCCCCTACGACCAGCCGGACACCGACTGGTTCAACCATCTGGTGCCCCACGTACGCCGCGCCATTGAGCTGTGCCGCCACGGTGAACGGCTGCGCTGGCGCGGAGAAGCCGGCTCGGTGGCCGGCAGCCGGCCCTACGCCGTGGTGGGCGCGGCGGGCCGGGTGGACTATCTGTGCGAGCGGGCGCAAACCCTGATCGCCCACGAACCGGCGCTGATTCACCATCATGGCCGGCTGACCCTGCGCCCGACCGGGCTGCGCGACCGCTTCCAGCAACTGCTCGACAGCGTGCTGGCCAGCGCCGGCCGGGGCTGGGGCCACGCCGGCGGCGCCCTGGCGGTGCCTCGCCTCGGAAAGCGACCACTGGTGTGCGTGGTCAGCCCGCTGGCGCCGGAAGTGGCCCGCGCCCTGCTGCCCGGCGGCGGCCGGGCGCTGGTCTATTTCCACCTGCCGGAACAGGAGGGCCGGGTGGACGAAGCCCTGGTGGCCATGCTGTTCGATCTCACCCCGGCGGAAGCCCGCGTGGCCCGGGGCGTGGCGGAGGGCCGCGATCTGGCCTCCCTGGCCGGGGACCAGGGCGTCTCGGTGCAAACCGTGCGCGGCCAGCTCAAGGCGGTGTTCCGCAAGACCGGCACCTCGCGGCAGAACGAACTGGCCGCGCGCATCCTCAAATCGCCGGCCTTGCGGCCCGCCGAACCGGCGCCGATCACCCTGGACCGGGTGCGCTAGCCGCCGTGCTCTTCCGCCAGATGGCGGCGGTTGCGCTCCCGGGTGTGGGCCACGATGGCCGGGTAATCACGCAGCAGTTCCGCCGCCGGACGCGCCGGACGGGCGCATTCCAGGCAGGCCAGATGCGCCCGTTTTTCAACCACGAAGCGGTCCCGCGACTGGAACGGGCCGGTCACCGTCTGCCGCTTCTCGTCCTCCAGCCCCTCCGGTTCGGCGCCCCAGAATTCGCCGGTGATGCGGCCTGGCTCCACCTGGTAATGCACCAGCCCGATGCCCACGAACTGCTTCGCGGACCAGCCCTGGGGACCGTCGTCGAACAGACGCACGGAAGCGCCGCCGGTGCCGCACAGCACCTGCACATAGCCCAGCGATGATTCGACCCCGTAGGCCATGGGTTTGGAGCGCTGATAAACGTGGTCGTGGCCCACCAGCAGCAGGTCCACGCCGTAGCGCAGCAGAATGTTTTCCTGCAGGGTGACCAGCGCGAAATTGGCCGGGCTGCGACCGTCCTGGTCGGTCCAGATCGGGTAGTGCTGAACCAGCACGATGAAGTCGATTTCGCCTCGCGCCCGCCGCGCGGCGGCCTTGGCCAGATCGATCTCCAGGTTCACCAGCTCCTCGGCCAGGGAAAAATCCTCGATCAACGCACCGGCGCTGCTGACGAAGAAATGCACCCGGTTGATGTCGAACCCGTAGTAGGTGCTGCCCGGATTGGGGTTCAGGTTATCCAACAGCGGGTCCGGGTGGGTCAGCCGGCTCTTGAAGGCCTTGCCGGCGGTGAGCCCTTCGCCGTCCTTGGCCTCGTGGTTGCCCGCCGCCGCCATGGTCAGGGTACTGGCCAGCAACGGCTCCGCCAGATCGAACCACTGGTCCCACACCGGCTGGTCGCCATTGGCGTAGGACAGGTCGCCGGCCAGGATCAGCAGATCCCGCCGATGGCGCCGGCTCTCGTCGATAACGCGCCGGGCGCGCTCGTTGACGCCTACGTCGCCGTAGTGGATGAAGGTCCAGTTGTCCCGGGGAATGGCGTCGAGCCAGTAGACCCGGGACCAGCCACCCTGCTCGGACCCGACCCGGTAGCGGAACGGCTTGTCCGGGTCCAGCGCCGGGGCCATGGCCCGGTGGGTGCGGGCGTCCACGCCGAAGGTGTCCTCCGAGAAGGCGTACACCCATTTCAGCAGCGGCCGGCTCTGAATGCGCTCCTCGTCCCAGGGGCCGTCGGGCTGGTCGTACTCCAGCCGCTGGCGGGGTGCCTCGGCGCCGTCGGTGAACCAGGTCAGGGTGCGGGTCCGGTTACTGTTGTCCTGCACGCTGACGTGCAGCCCCCGGGGCGGATGGGTCGCCGGCCGGGGCTCCGGCGGGACCGGCGTCTCCGGGTCCGGCGTGGTGGGCCCGGGCGGCGCCGGGTCCGGGGCGTTCGGCGCCGGCGCGGCGGCGCCGTTGCCGCCGCCACCCCCGCCACAACCGGCCAGCACCACGGCGGAACCGGCCATGCCCTTCAACAGAAACCGGCGCCGTCGATTCAAGGCACCGGCAAACTCATCGTCACGCTGCATGATCGTGCTCCTTGGCGAAAAGCCGGGAGCATGGCCGCCGCTGATGTCGGTTCCCTGACAATACCCCGCCGCGACGGTGGGCTTTTGGTAGCGTTACGTGAAGGTCCGGTAAACGGTCCTACTCGATCAGGGGCAGGCGGTGTTCCAGGGTGGCCGCGCGCACCGCGTCGGGGATGCGGATTTCCGTGGCCAGGGGCAGGTGATCGGAGAGCCTGCAGTCGGTGAGCACGCGGGTGTGGCGCACTTCCAGCTCCGGCGAACGCAGGATGTGGTCGATGTGCCGGTCCGGGGCCCAGCTGGGGAAGGTGAACAGCTCGCCTTCCACGGGCACCAGGTCAAGCTCCGCCAGGGGCGACTGAGCCAGGTGCTCCAGCCGGCAATTGAAGTCCCCCATCACCACGGTGTAGCGATAGGGGTGCAGCAGGCGGCTCACGTAACCAAGCTGGGTGTTGCGCATCTTCTCGCCCAGGGCCAGGTGCACCACGGCCACCACCAGGGGCTGTATCGGATGGCCGAACTTGATCAGGATGGCGCCGCGACCGGGCAGGCCCGGCAGGGTGTGGTCCTCCACCGCGAACGGCGTGAGGCGGCTCAGGAAGCCGTTGCTGAACTGGCCGAGGCGGCCCAGGTTACGGTTAAGCTGCTGGTGCCAGAATGGGAAGTCCGCCATCGAGGCCAGGTGCACCAGCTGGTTGACGTTGCGCGAGCGCAGGCTGCCGCCGTCCACCTCCTGCAGGCCCACCACGTCGAAGTGGCGCACCACCTCGGCGATCTGCTCGATGGTTTCCACGCTGCGCGGATGCGCCACCAGATGCTTCCAGCTGCCGGTGAGGTACTCCCGGAAACGGCTCGTGCCGATGCCCGCCTGGATATTGAAACTGAGCAGCTTCAGGCTGTCCTCGGGCAGGGTCACCTCGCGCACCCGGCGGGTGCGGCGGTGCCCTTCCCGGGCCAGGGAAAAGCCCGCCGGGCGGGCCTTCCAGGATTGATAGGCGGTACGGGCGCGGTCCAGCAGCATGGACGCTCGGGCTCCGGTTACTGGCTCTCTTGCTCGACCAGGTAGTCGATCACGTCGAACATTTCCGCGTTGCTCTTGAGGCCATCACGCAGGATCAGGTACTTGCCGTTGACCACGAAGGACGGCACGCCACGGATCTGGTAGTCACGGGCCAGGGCATCGGCCTGACGCAGCTTGGTGGACACCCCGAAGGAGCCGTAGAGCTGGTTGAACTCGTCCTTGTCCACGCCGTACTTGGCGAAGAAATCCGCCAGGGCGGTGGGCGTGAACAGCGGTTCCCGGTGCTTGTGGATGGCGTCGAACACCGGCTTGTGGACCTTGTCCACGATGTCCAGGATGTCGGCCACGTAGTAGGCACGGGCCAGCGGCTCGGCGTTGCGCAGGAAGGTCACCGGGGTGCGCACGTAGTTCACGTTGTCCGGCTTGTCCTCGAGCCAGTCGTGCACCAGCGGTTCCAGGTTGTAGCAGTGCGGGCAAACGTAGGAGAAGAACTCGCGCACTTCCACCTTGTCCGGATCATCCACGCTACCCGGCGCTTCGAGCACCTTGTAGTGCGTCCCTTCCGCATAGCGCGCATGGCCGCTGGATTCCGCCGCCCCGACCGCGCCGGCCAGGCCCAGACCCACCAGCAACGCCGCTGCCGTCATGAGCTTACGCAACATGAAATTCTCCTTGTTGTCGACTAGTCCACTCTGTGACCACCGTGGGGCGAAAACGCTCCCGGCGGCCGGAAAACATCCTCATTATGACCACATCTCCGGTCACTTGCATGAAGAGAGCCCATAAAAAAGGCAGCCAGAGGCTGCCTTTTTTCGTCGCGGGGCGGGTCGGCGCTTATTCCTCGGCGCCGCCCTCGTTCGCGGACAGGCCGGAGACGAAGCTGGCCACCGCCTTGATCTGAGCGTCGCTCATCTTGGCGGCGATGGTGCGCATCATCGCCTGCGGATCGTTGGCGCGCTTGGCCATGTCGCCAATGGCCTCGCTGCCGGCGGCGCGGAATGCCTTGAGTTGGGCTTCCACGTAATCCGGGTGCTGGCCCGCCAGCGCCGGGAAACCGGCGGCGTCGATGCCCTCGCCCGCCGGGCCGTGGCAGCCGGAGCAGGCGGGAATGCCGGCTTCGACGTCGCCGCCACGGTACAGGCGCTCGCCCTGGTCGACCCAGTCCGCGCTGGCCTGGCCAGTGGTGATCGTCTGCTCGGCGAAATACGCCGCCAGGTCCTGCATGTCCTGGTCGCTCAGGTTGGCCACCTGACCGGCCATGATGGCGTTTTCACGGGCGCCGGATTTGAACGCCTTGAGTTGTTCCAGCAGGTACTTCTGCCCCTGGCCCGCCAGGCTCGGGTACATGCCGGACGGCGAATTACCGTCCGGGCCGTGGCAGGCGGCGCACGGCTGGGATTTTTCCTTGCCGGCTTCCGGATTCCCCTCAGCCAGTGCGAAAGGGGCGGCAACCAGGGCCGCCAGCAGCACGATCAGCTTGATACACTTCATGGCCTTTCCTTCAAAAACAGCGACTTACTTCGACATGTATTCGATCAGGGCGCGGTATTCCTCGTCGGAGCAGTCACCGCACATGCCCCCCGGCGGCATCGCGTTGTAGCCCTCTTTGACGTGTTTGACCAGCGTGTCCATGCCTTTCTCGAGGCGCGGTTTCCAGGCGGCCTGGTCCCCGGTCTTGGGCGCGCCCGCGGCGCCGCTGGAATGGCAGTAGGTGCAACTTTGATCGTAGCGTTCCTTAACGGCATCGGCCTGGGCGCCGGTGGTCAGGCCCAGGGCCAGGGTCAGGGCGAGCCCTGCGATCAAACCTTTCATGCGGTATCTCCCCGTGGAGCTGGCGACATGCTGGCTTTATTGTGGGTCTTTATCGATATTTGCCTTTAAAGACAAAGACCTGTAGAACGTCGGCCACGCGGCGAACGCGCGACGGCGCGCATTATATACTAGAGGTCCGCTCCCGTCATATGCCTTATTAACGGTGCGGTCTTTCCGAGCCGCCCAGTGCCAACCGCCCAGTGTGTGAGACCCGGCCCATGCCCCAACACCCGACCCAGCGCCTGCTGCACCAGGCCCGTTTCCTGAAAAGCGCCCAGACCGTGGAACAGTGCCCACCGGACGAGGGCTACGAGGTGGCGTTCGCGGGCCGCTCCAACGCCGGCAAATCCAGCGCCATCAACCGGCTCACCGGGCAGCGCAGCCTGGCGCGCACTTCCAAGACCCCGGGCCGCACCCAGCTGCTGAACTTCTTCGAGCTGGACGAGGAGCGCCGCCTGGTGGATCTGCCCGGCTACGGCTACGCCAAGGTGGACAAGCAGACCCGCCAGCAATGGCAGCACCACCTGGACGACTACCTGGCCCGCCGCGCCTGCCTGGCCGGCCTGGTGCTGCTGATGGACATCCGCCACCCGCTCAAGGACTTCGACCGGCTGATCCTGGATTGGTCCGCCCAGGCCGGCATGCCGTTGCACCTGCTGATCACCAAGGCGGACAAGCTCAAGTTCGGCGCCGCCAAGTCCACCCTTCTACAGGTGCGCAAGACGCTGAAGGATCACCCGGCGCCGCTCAGCGCCCAGCTGTTCTCCGCCACCGCCGGCACCGGCTGCGACGAGGCCTGGACCCGTCTCGGCGAATGGCTGCGGATGCCGCCGCCGGACGACGACACGCCGGCGAACTGACCTGCTCTGTCACACTGTCGACGCTTTTCGGCACTACATTGATTCCCGTCAACGCGGACCCATCCGGCTTCGATATCATAACTTCATGATTTGTATCCGGTTTTTCTGTATCGACCGGTACGGCACGGGGTTTGCTAGGGATAGTTCGCTAGAGAAAGGTTGGAAAGGGGAAAAGTCCGGCCCGGAGCCGGCACCTGCTTTTCAGCAGGCAAAAAAAATCCCTGGCAGCAAGTGGGGGGAAGGGAACGACTGCGCTGCCAGGGAGGCTTGCCGCCCCGGCCTCCTGGGGGAGAGACCGGGGTGTCCAGAAGCTACGAACCGGCGAGGGTACTGGGGGATCGGGGGTACCGGTCCGTAGCCATTAGTTAGGACCGGCCGCCTTTCGAAAAAGTTTCCAGGTGATTTCACCTTTTACAAATTTCACTTTTCGTCTCCGAAACCTTTCCGGAACCACCGGCCCGGCGCCCGTTCGGGCTACTGCTTCCAGGGCCGGCCGCGGGTGTCCTCACGGCGTTTCAGATCCCGGTGCATGGCGGCCTTCGCCAGCATGTGCGCCGAGACCGGGGCGGTGATGAACAGGAACAGCGCGATCAGCACTTCCTGCAACTGCAGCGCCCGCTCCTGCCAGGAAAAGAACAGCAACGACGCCAGAATGGTCCCGCCCACGCCCAGGGTGGAGGCCTTGGTCGGCCCGTGCAGCCGCAGATAGAAGTCCGGCAGACGCGCCAGACCGATCGACCCCACCAGGGCGAATACGCCTCCCACCAGAATGGCGGCGCTGACCAGAAACTCAACCACTTGATCCATGATTTTCCTCCGTCCGCTATTCGATGATGTCGCCGCGGGTCATGTATTTGGCCACCGCCACGGTGGATACGAAGCCGATCAGGGCGATCAGCATGCCGGCTTCGAAATACAGCTTGCCGTCGGTGGCGATGCCGTACAGCACGATCAGGGCGATGGCGTTGATGTACATGGTGTCCAGCGCCAGGGCCCGGTCTGGCAGGGTGGGCCCGCGCAGCAACCGGTACAGGTTGAGCAGCAGGGCCAGCACGATCAGGCCGAAGCCGATGGGGAGCGCGATGGCTAGCATTCGAAGATCTCCTTGAGCGGCCGCTCGTAGCGCTGCTTGATCTGCGCCACCAGCTCCGCTTCGTCGTCCATATCCAGGGCGTGGATAAGCAGGGTGCGGCGGTCCTCGCTGACGTCGGCGCTGACCGTGCCCGGCGTCAGGGAAATGGTGCTCGCCAGCAGGGTTATGGCGAAGTCGTCGGTGAGCTCCAGGGGCAACTCCACGAACGCCGGCCGCAGCTTGCGCGGCGAGCCCAGGATCAAACGCGCCACCACGACGTTGGCGGTGATGATGTCCCAGTGCACCACCAGCACGAAGCGCACCAGCTTGGGGAAATCCCGCAGCCTCGGCACGTTCGGCCAGAACGGCCGGGTGCCCAGGGGCAGCACCACCGCCAGCACCAGGCCCAGCAGCCCGTGGCCCCAGGAAAACCCGTTGAGCAGCAGCCAGGACAACCACAGCAGCAGGCTCAGCATCGGAAACGGTAATAAACGGCTCATCATGCGCCTCCTCCCAGAACCGCCTCGATGTACAGCCCCGGCTGGGCCCATTGGGCGGCGGCCGCCACGGTGGCTTCCAGCACCGGTTCACCCCAGATCGCCAGGGCCGGCGCCGCGCTCAACAACAGCACGGTGGCGGCCAGGCGGGGGCGGTCCAGGCGCCGCGCCCGACCGTCGCCGGTGGCGCGCCAGAACAGGGTGGAGCCGGCGCGGCTCATGCCCACCAGGGCCAGCAGGCCACCGCCCAGCAGGAACAGCCAATACAGCGGCGACGGCACGGTCTGCAGCAGCGCCACCTTGCCCATGAAGCCGGACAGCGGCGGCAGGCCGATCACCGCGATGGCGCCCAGGAAGAACAGCGCCGCCAGGCCGGAACGGCCCGCCGGCGCCGGCCCGGCCACCAGTTGATCGCCAAGCTTGCCGCGCCCCCGGGCCACCAGATCGGCGAGCAGGAACAGCCCGCCGCACACCAGGGTGGAATGAATCAGGTAATAGAGCATGGCGCCGGTCGCCTCCGGGGAGCCCCAGCTGAGCCCGGCCATCAGGGTCCCCACCGACATCACCACCAGGTAGGCCACCATCTCGCCCAGCCGGCGCGCGCCGAGCACGCCGATGGCCGCCAGCAGCAGCGTCAGCAGCGCCAGCACCCAGAGCGCGTCACGGCCCAGACCGGCCAGAGGGCCGTCCAGGAACGCCAACCCCTGAACCCGGGCAATGGCGTAGACGCCCACCTTGGTCATGATCGCGAACAGCGCCGCCACCCCGGCGGTGGCGTTGGCGTAGGTGGCGGGCAGCCAGAAGTAGAGCGGGAACAGCGCCGCCTTGAGGCCGAACACCACCCACATCAGCAGGCCGGCGATGCGCGCCAGCTCCAGGGCGCCACCGTCAAGCTCGCGCACCTTGACCGCGAAATCCGCCATGTTGAGGGTGCCCGTGGTGCCGTAGACCAGCCCCAGGGCCACCAGGAACAAGGCCGAGCCGATCAGGTTGAGCACCACGTAATGGATGCCCGCCTTCACCCGGGCCGGGCCGCGCCCGTGCAGCGCCAGGCCGTAGGAGGCGATCAACAGCACCTCGAAGAACACGAACAGATTGAACAGATCGCCGGTGAGGAAGGCGCCATTGATGCCCATCAGCTGAAGCTGGAACAGGGCATGGAAGTTGGCGCCCCGTTTGTCGTCGGCGCGGCTGGCGTAAATCAGCGCCGGCAACGCCAGCAACGATGTGAGCAGCACCATCAGGGCGCTGAGCTTGTCGAGCACCAGCACGATGCCGAACGGCGCCGCCCAGTCACCCAGCTGGTAGACCAGGATGTCGCCGCCGGCGGCGCGCAGATACAGGCCCACCGCCACCGGAATCAGCGCCAGCGCGGACACCAGACCGGTGAGCCGGCGCAACGGCTGGCGCTCGCGTACCTCCAGCAGCAGCAACATGCCCGCGAAGGCGGGAATCAGGATGGGCGCGATGATCAGGTGTTCCATCAGCGCTGCCCTCCTTCATCCGCGTCACCGTCCACGTGGTCGGTGCCGGTTTCCCCCTGGCCACGCAGGGCCAGCACCACCAGGAAGGCGGTCATGGCGAAGCCGATGACGATGGCGGTGAGCACCAGCGCCTGGGGCAGCGGATCGGTGGCCGGGCCACGCCCCACGATGGGTGCCTGATCCAGCGCCAGACGGCCGGAAATGAACACGAACAGATTGACCCCGTAGCTGAGCAGGGTAATGCCCAGAATCACCGGGAAGGTGCGCGCGCGCAGCACCAGGTAGACCCCGGTGCCCACCAGCACCGCGATCATGATGGCGACCATGGCTTCCATCAGGCCCCTCCCTTCTTGTCGTCCAGCAAGGACAGCTTGCCCAGGTTGGCCAGCATCAAAAGCGTCGCCCCCACCACGGTGAGGAACACCCCGGTGTCAAACAGCATGGCGCTGGCCAGCTCGAATTCCCCGACCAGGGGCCAGTGCACGTGGTCGAAGGTGCTGGTCAGGAACGGATGGCCGAAGAACCAGGAGCCCAGGCCGGTGACGCCGGCCAGCAGCAGGCCCACGGCCACCACCGGGTGGTAGTCGCCGGGCATGCGCCGGTGCACCCATTCCACCCCGGAGGCCACGTACTGCAGCAGCAGCGCCACCGAGGTGATCAGGCCGGCGATGAAACCGCCGCCGGGCAGGTTGTGGCCGCGCAGGAAGATGTACACCGAGATCAGCAGCGCCAGCGGCAGCAACGGCCGGGAAATGGTCACCAGCACCAGCGGATGGGCATCCCGGGCCCAGGGCCGGCCCACCGAATCGCTGCGCGCGGACAGCAGGTCCAGATCGCGCAGCAGGGCATAAATGCCCATGGCGGCGATGCCCAGCACGGTGATCTCGCCAAAGGTATCGAAGCCACGGAAGTCCACCAGGATCACGTTGACCACGTTGGTGCCGCCGCCACCCGGCTTGGCGTTGTCCAAGAAATAGCCGCTGATGGTCTGGAAATCGCTGGTCATCATGGCGAACGCCATCAGCCCAACGCCGCCGCCGATCACCACCGAGAGCAGCAGGTCCCGGGAAACCCGCAGGGCCCCGGACTCCATGCGCGTGCGCACCGGCAGAAAGTACATGGCCAGCATCAGCAGCAGCACCGTGACCACTTCCACGGACAGCTGGGTGAGCGCCAGATCCGGCGCCGACAGGCGCATGAAAGTGAGCGACACCACCAGGCCCACCACGCTCACCGACATGATCGCGGTCATCCGGTGGCGGTGCAGCACCGCCGTGATCAGAGCCGCCACCACCAGCATGGCGCCGGCCAGCAGGGCCACGCCGTCCAGCGGCAGCAGGCCGCGCGTGCCGTCGATGGCCGCCGGCGACAGATGCACCAGCAGCACCAGGGCCACCAGGGCCAGCAGCCAGGCGGCGTAGCTTTGCAGGGAGCCGTTGCGCAAGGTGTTGCCCAGGGCCGTGGCGGCCCGGGCCAGGGCCTGCACCCGGCCCTCGAAAATCAGGTTGGCGTTGATCGCCGGCAGCCGGTCGTACTGGGTGTACAGCCAGCGGCGCAGGCTGTACACCGCCACACCGCCCACCAGCGCCACCACGCTCATCAGCAGCGGCACGTTGAAGCCGTGCCAGATCGACAGATGGTACTCCGGCAGCTCGCCACCCAGGGTGGCGCTGCCCGCCACCGCCAGCAGCCCGGACACGGTGATCGCGGGCAGCACGCCCACCGCCACGCACAGCGCCACCAGGATCTCCACCGGCACCTTCATGTAACGCGGCGGTTCATGGGGCGGGAACTTGGGCAGATTGACCGGCTCGCCGTTGAAGAAAACGTCATGGATGAAGCGCGCCGAATAGGCCACCGAGAACACCCCGCCCAGGGTGGCGCCCAGGGGCAGCACCCAGCTCATGGCGCCCAGCCGGCTGGACTGCAGGGTCTCGGCGAAGAACATCTCCTTGGACAGGAAGCCGTTCAGCAACGGCACCCCGGCCATGGCCGCCGAGGCCACCATGGCCAGCACCGCGGTATAGGGCATGTACTTCCACAGGCCGTTGATGCGCCGCATGTCCCGGGTGCCGGTCTCGTGGTCGATGATGCCGGCGGCCATGAACAGGGACGCCTTGAAGGTGGCGTGGTTGATGATGTGAAACACCGCCGCCACCGCCGCCAGCTCGGTGTTGAGACCGAACAGCAGCGTGATCAGACCCAGGTGGCTGATGGTGGAATAGGCCAGCAGGCCCTTCAGGTCATGCTGGAACAGGGCCGCCGCCGCGCCCCACAGCAGGGTGGCCATGCCCGCCAGGGTGACCAGATCGAACCACAGGTCGGTGCCCGCCAGCATCGGGTAGAAGCGGGCCAGCAGGAACACCCCCGCCTTGACCATGGTGGCGGAGTGCAAGTAAGCACTCACAGGCGTCGGCGCCGCCATGGCATGGGGCAACCAGAAATGGAACGGGAACTGAGCGCTCTTGGTGAAGATGCCCAGCAGCACCAGCACCAGGATCAGCGGGTAGAGCCCGCTGGCGCGAATCAGATCGCCGCTGGCCAGGGCCTGATCCAGGGAGTAGCTGCCCACCACCTGACCGATCAGCAACACCCCGGCCAGCAACGCCAGGCCGCCCATGCCGGTGACCGTGAGCGCCATGCGCGCACCCTTGCGGGCGGCGCTCTGGTGGGACCAGAAGCCGATCAGCAGAAAGGAGCTGAGGCTGGTCAGCTCCCAGAACAGCACCAGCAGCAGCAGGTTGTCGCTGGTCACCACGCCGAGCATGGCGCCCATGAACAACAGCAGGAACGCGTAGAACCGGCCTGCCTTTTCGTTGGCGGACAGGTAATAGCGCGCGTAGAGGATCACCAGCAGGCCGATGCCCAGCACCAGCAGGGCGAACAACAGGGCGAGCCCGTCCAGGCGGAAGGCCAGCGTCAAACCCAGGCTGGGCATCCAGCTCAGGGCGTCCTGCACGGTGCGGCCCTCGAACACCTGGCCGGCGGGGCCGATCAGCAGCGCCAGGGCCAGCGCCGGCATCAAAGCCGCGCTCAGCGCCAGGGCGGTGCGCGGGGCCCTCAGCCGCTCGGCCAGGGGCGGCAGCGCCGCGCCCAGAAAGGGCAGCAGCACCAGAATGGCTAGATTCATAGAGTATCCGTTATCCGTTGCGGCGAAGCCGCTTTGAGCTTAACAGGTCAAGGCTTGGCAACAACAGGCGGATCGGGAAAATAGGGGCGGCGACCGCGGCGGGGACAGTGCGCGGGTGTGACCATCATTCTGTTGTGGGGCGAATGACGCGCCATGAACGGGGCTCTTCGAATGTGGGCCGTCAGTATGCCACGAGCCCCGGGGGTCTGTCAGAACTCGCCGACGAATTGGTTGTAGAACTGGCGCGCGGTGCGCCCGGAGCGCACGCCCTTCTCCATGGAGAAGCGCCGCGCGCGGATATGCAACTGCTCCGGATCGCCCACCGCACCGAACAGATGGTCGACCATCTCGAAATAGCGCTCCTCGTTGATCGGGTAGAAGCTCAACGACAGCCCGAAGCGGTCCGCCAGGGAGATCTTCTCCTCCACCACGTCGCCGTGATGGATCTCGCGGCCCACCACCCGGCTCTGCTCGTTGTCGCTCAGGTACTCGCTGACCAGATGCCGCCGGTTGCTGGTGGCGTAGAGCTTCACGTTCTCCGGGGGCAGCTCCAGGGAGCCTTCCAGCACGCTCTTGAGGTGCTTGTACTGGATGTCGCCGTCCTCGAACGCCATGTCGTCACAATAGATCACGAACCGCTGGGGACGTTCCCGAATGTCGTCGACGATTTCCGGCAGATCCACCAGATCGTGCTTTTCCACCTCGATGACGCGCAGGCCCTTGGGCGCGAACGCATTGAGCAACGCCTTCACCAGCGACGACTTGCCGGTGCCCCGGCTGCCCCACAGCAAGGCGTGGTTGGCGGGCTTGCCGGCAAGAAAGCGCTCGGTATTCTGAATCAGCTTGGCCTTCTGGGTCTCGATGCCCAGCAGATCGTCCAGGGACACCGGATCCAGATGCCGCACCGGGCGCAGCCGCTGCTGTCGGGGACGCCAAATCGCCGCCACGTCGTTGCGCCAGTCCACCTCGTTCATGCTGCCTGTTTCCTTTTCACCGTTGATCTTTTCACCGTTCACGCAGGACGCCAATGATAAGGTCAAGGCGCTTGTCATGGCACCCATGATCGACACTCATGGGAACGGGCGCGCCAAAAAGCCGGTCCACGCGGTACCATGGCGGCCAGATTTCATTGTCCAAAGGGAGTATTCCGATGCTGCGTTCCATTGCCCTGCTCGGCGGCCTGACCGCCCTCGCCACCGGCTGCGCCCAGCAGGCCGTGGCCCCGCCCGCCGGCGCCAACCTCTGCCCGGAGCCGCGCCCCCAGGCCTGCACCATGGAATACCGCCCGGCGATCGGCTACGACAAGAACGGCAAGAAAGTGGGCCAGTTCGGCAACGCCTGCCACGCCTGCGGCCAGGACGGCGTCTACTACACCCTTCCCGAGGACGGGGAGACGCGCTAATTGTCCCGCTCGCCCCTGCCGCTTCTGCTGGATTTCGACACCCAGTACCAACGTGACCGGGACCAGACGCCGGCCTTCCTGCACCGCCGCGACCGCCGTCTGGCCCTGGCCCGGGAAGAAGCCGGCGCCGAGCCCCCCTCGGTGGCGGAGTGGCTGCATGCGGTGAACGCCGGCCACCACGACCCGGCGCCGTTGCGGCGCTGGCGCCGGGCCACCCTGGCGTTCACCGGCGCCGGCGCGGTGCTGGGCGTGCTCACCATGCTCGGCCTGCTCTACGTCACCGGCCCGGCACGCATCAACGTGACCCTGTTCGTGGCCCTGGCCCTGCTGCAACTGCTGCTGGCCCTGGCCACCGCCGGCCAGGCCCTGGCCGGGTGGCGCCCCTGGGGCGGGCTGTTCGACCGCGACCGCCACGGCGCCCCGGTGCTGCGCCAGCTGCAGCCGCAACTGGCGGCCCGGGCGGCCCAGGCCGGCGGCCTGGCGTTCGCGCTCACCGCCCTGGCCACCCTGCTCGCCCAGGTGTTGGTGCGGGACCTGGCGTTCGGCTGGAGCACCACCCTGCAAACCTCGGCGCCGGCCTACCAGCAACTGATGGACGCCCTGGCCTGGCCCTGGCGGGCCTGGCTGCCCGCCGCCGTGCCCGGCCCGGACCTGGTGGCCCAGTCCCGTTATTTCCGCCTGGAAGGCGGCACCCCGGCGGACCCGGCGCTACTGGGCGGCTGGTGGCCGTTCCTCACCCTGCTGTGGCTGTGCTATGTGGTGCTGCCGCGCCTGGCGCTGCTGGCGCTCAGCCGCTGGCACCTGAACCGGCGGGCGCGCCGCCAGCTGCGCGACCACCCCGGCTACGCCGCCCTGGGCGAACGCTTCGCCACCCCCTGGGTGGACAGCGGCGCCGACGAACCGCCCGGCCCGGCGCCGGCCCGGGTCGAGGACACCCCGGCCCCGCCGCCGCCGGACCACGCCGGCACCCTGATCCGCTGGGCCGGCGCCGACCACCCGGCCCTGCCCCAGCGCCCCGACCGGGTCCTCGACGCCGGCGGCAGCGCCAGCCTGGAACAGGACCGGGACGCCCTCAACCGGGCCGACCCGACACGGCCGGTGTGGCTGCTGGTGCGCGCCTGGGAACCGCCCACCGGCGACCTGGCGGATTTTCTCGATGACGCCCGCGCCCACTGGGGCCCGGACACCGTGATCGCCCTGTTGCCCCTGACCGGGGACGCGCCCACCGCTGCCCTGGCCCCCTGGCAACGCTTCGCCGCCCGCCGCGAGGACCCGGCCCTGCGGCTGTGCGCGCCGCCGGCGCCGGTCAGCGAGGAGGCGCGCCCATGACCGCCCTGCCCCGCTTCGCCGTGGTCGGCCACCCCAACAAGGGCAAGTCGAGCATCGTCGCCACCCTGGCCCAGAACGACGGCATCGCCATTGCCCTGGAGCCGGGCACCACCCGGGACAGCCAGCGCTACCCGCTGAGCGTGGACGGTCGCCCTCTCTACGAACTGATCGACACCCCCGGCTTCCAGCGCCCGCGCAAGGTGCTGGCCTGGCTGCAGGCGCACAGCGCCAGCGCCTCGGACCGGCCGGACACGGTGCGCGCCTTCGTCACCCAGCACCGCGACGACCCGCGCTTCCACGACGAATGCGAACTGCTCACGCCGATTCTGGACGGCGCCGGCATTCTCTATGTGGTGGACGGCGCCGTGCCCTACAGTCCGGAGCAGGAAGCGGAAATGGAAATTCTGCGCTGGACCGGCCGCCCCAGCCTGGCGCTGATCAACCGCATCGGCGAGGGCGATCATCTGGCCGATTGGCGCGCCGCCCTGGGCCAGTACTTCCAGATCGTGCGCGACTTCGACGCCGTCCATGCCCCCTTTGAAACCCACCTGAGCCTGCTGCGCGGCTTCGGCCAGCTGGCCCCGGAATGGGAAGCCCCCCTGGAAGAAGCGGTGGGTTATCTGCGCGACCAGCGCGGCCACCGCCAACACCGGGCCATGGCCCTGATCGCCGAAGCACTCACCGACATGCTGCTGCACGTGGAAAGTGCCCGCCTCGCCGACGACGCCAACCGCGACGCCCTGGAACACGACCTGGCGCGGCGCTGGCGGGACCGCCAGCGCCAGCGTGAGCAGCACCTGCGCCGGGACGTGGAAGCCCTCTACCAACACCGCCACCTGCACCGCCGCGAGCAAGCCCTGGACTGGCAAGGCGGCGACCTGTTCAGCGAACAGACCCGCCGCGCCTGGGGCGTGAGCCGCGCCTACCTGGCCACCGCCGGCTTCGGCGCCGGCGCCCTGGGCGGCGCCGGCGTGGACGCCCTGGCCGCCGGCCACTCCCTGGGCACCGGCGCCCTCATCGGCGGCGTGCTCGGCGCCGCCGGCAGCCTCTATTACGGGGAAAAATACGCCGGCAAACTGGCCGCCCTGAAACTGCTGGCGCCGCTCACCGGCGGCGGCCGCCGGGCGGAATTCGGCCCGGTGCGCGACCCGCAATTCGGCTATGTGGTGCTCGGCCGCGCCCTGGAGCACTGGTTCCAGGTCAGCCACCGCAACCACGCCGGCCGCGACCCGCTCACCCTCGACCAGGGCGACCGCCACTGGCTGGAACAACTGCCGCGCGGCGACCGCCAGCGCCTGCAAAAAGCGCTGCAAAACCCGCCCCGCCACCCCGGCGACGGCAAGCGCCGCCAGGCCCTGGAGCAGGCCGTGGAAAACGCCGGCGCCGCCTTTCTTCAGTGGCGGAGCGGCAACGATGATGCCGAATGACTAGGCACCCCATGGAAGGTCACCGAACTCCCAGCAAAAAAATCGACCCTGTACCTCCAGACCGCATTTTTTATGGATGGCCGGAAAGCTCACTACATTGAGCTTTGATGAGCGGACCTGAAGCCCTGGATATATTTCAGACAGCCCGTATCAATCCAATACCGTCTGAGCAAGGAGAAAGGCGATCAAGATCGTGGCCGCCACCGAGGAAGCGCGGAACACCCAGCTGTCTCTGTCCCTGAAGTACCAGATCACGCTGATCGCGGCGAGAATCCAGAAACAAACCCTAAGAAAATCCATATCTCACAGCCCCATTAAAGTATCGAAATAATGCTGCTGATTTCACGCGGCGACGAACTAATCAACCCTACATCTGAATTTTTAGAGCCACGTCACGCATATCCAAATCATACACCCTCTTCGTTTAGGCCAGATGTTCGCGGCGGTAGTCGCGGGGCGCCACGCCCATGACTTTCTTGAACAGGCGCGAGAAGTAGTACGGATCGTCAAAGCCCAGTTGCTGAGCGATATCCGCCACGCTCAGGTCGGTGATATCGAGCAGGTAGCAGGCACGGCTGATCTTGAGGTGTTGGAACGCCTGCATGGGCGTCTGGCCGGTCTGCCGCTTGTAGGCGCGGATAAAGTGGTAGCGCGACAGGTCGCTGGTGGCGGCCACCAGGGTATCCAGGTCCACCCGTTGATGGAGCCGGGCGCGCAGCCAGGCTTGCACCCGGGCCACGTCCAGGGCGTCGTTGCGGTCCTCGCGCTGGCGGCGCATCAGGGCCATGTAGCTGAGCAGGCTTTTCAGCAGGTTGGCGGCGTAGATCAGGTGATGGCTTCGAAAGCGGGTGACTGTTGCCAGCAGGGCGTCCAGGTCCTCGGAGAGGCGAGGATGACGACCCACCGGCGCCACGAAGGCGTCCGGCCCGTCCAGCACCACGTCGAAATAGTCATCCACCCGGTCGCCGCCCAGGTGCGCCCAGTAAATGGTCCAGGGGTCGTCCGGGTTGGCCCGGTAGCGGTGGGGCCTGCCCTCGCGGAACAATAGCACGTCGCCGGCGCCCACCGGTTGGCGCCGGCCCTCCAGTTCCGCTTCGCCGGAGCCCGCCAGGCAGTAGATCAGCAGGTGGTCCCGGGGGGCGCTCCGGTCCATATGGTGGCCGGCGGCGCAGGGGTAGAACCCGGCCCCGTGGGGCAGGCAATCCCGACACAGCGGGTGCGCCGCCAGTTCCGCCACCAGTGCCGGGGGAATCACCACCCGCCGGCCGCTTTCCGGCAACGGCCATTGGGAGGTTTCCACCTGTGAACCGGTTCCGCTCATCGCAATTTTGTCCATCATCTAACAATTAAAGCCATCTTATCCGCCAAAATCCTGTGATACACCATAGCAATAATTGAAAAACACGATGACCTCCATGCGAACGTCATCGCCAGAACAACAACACGAGAAACAGGGAGAGCTCATGCTTGTAGCCAGCTTCCTCGGGCTGTTCGCCGGCCTGGCTTTACTGGTGGTGCTGACCATGCGCGGCGTCAACATCATCATCTCCGCGGTGCTGTGCGCCATGCTGGTGGCGGTGTGCAGCGGCCTGCCCCTCAACGATGCCATGCTGGACAGTTACATGGCCGGCTTCACCGGCTTCTTCACCACCTGGTTCCCGGCGATTCTGCTGGGCGCCATCTTCGGTCAGTTGATGGACGACAGCGGCGCCGCCAAGGCCATCGCCCGCCAGTCCAGCCGCTGGTTCGGCGAGAAGCGCGCCATCATGGCGGTGGTGGGCGCCTCCGCGATCCTTACCTACGGCGGGGGGAGCGTGTTCGTGGTCGGCTTCAGCGTCTATCCGATCGCCTTCGAGCTATTCAAGCACGCCAACCTGCCGCACCGCTTCATCCCCGGCGCCATGGTGTTCGGGTCGATTTCGTTCACCATGACCTCGCCCGGGTCCCCGGAGGTGCAGAACCTGATTCCCACCGAGCATTTCGGCACCACCGCGGTGGCCGGCGGGGTGATCGGCGTGATCTGCGCGCTCACCATTCTGGTGCTGGGCGCCTGGGCGATTCGTCGTTGCGTGCGGCGGGCTGTGCACGCTGGAGAGACCTTCGATCCGCCGGCGGCGGCGCGCCAGTTGCACGAGCAGGGCGACGGCGCGCCGGTGCCCACCTGGGCGGCGTTATTGCCGCTGCTGGTGCTGGTGGGCGGCTTCAATCTGCTGTCTCTGGCATTGGGCATGCGCCCGGTGGAGGCGTTGCTGGTGGCCATGGGCGCCAGCCTGCTGCTTGGCTTCGTACTGTTTCATCGCCATTTGCATGAGCGCGCCCGCACCCTGGGCACCGGCGCCGACAACGCGCTGGTGGCCACCGCCAATACCTGCGCGGTGGTGGGGTTTGGCGCGGTGGCGGCGCTGACGCCGGCGTTCAAGGAAATCGTGGCGGTGCTCACCGACCTGCCAGGGCTGGAGTACGCCGGGCTGGCCATGGCGGTGACGGTAATCGCCGGCATCACGGGCTCCGCTTCCGGCGGCCTGGGTATCGCGCTGCCCATTCTGGCGCCGATCTACCAGGGCATGGGCCTGGACAACGGCGCCATGCATCGCATCTCGGCGCTGGCTTCCGGCGGCCTGGATTCGCTGCCGCACAACGGCTACGTGGTAACCACCATTCGCGCGATCTGCAAGGAAACCCACCAACGGGCCTACCCGACGGTGTTCATCGCCAGCGTGCTGGTGCCCTCGGTGGTACTGGTAATGGCGGTGGTTCTATATACGCTGGTGTAGAGACACCGGCTTCCAATACGGCCAATAATGATGGAGAGCCCCATGACCACCCGACTGCCCCAATTGATCGACGGTGAATTCCGCCCCAGTGACACCGACACCTGGATCCCGGTGACCAACCCGGCCAACCAGGAGGTGCTGTGCGAAGCGCCGGCGGCCACCGCCGACGAAATGGAACGCGCCATCGCCGCCGCCAAGGCGGCCTTTCTGGAGTGGCGCGAGGTGCCGGTGTCCGAGCGGGCGCGGCTGATGCTGCGCTACCAGCACCTGCTCAAGGAGCGCCACGATGAAATCGCCGAGGTGCTGGCCCGGGAAACCGGCAAGGTGTTCGCCGACGCCAAGGGAGACGTGTGGCGCGGCATCGAGGTGGTGGAGCACGCCGCCAACATCGCCTCGCTGATGATGGGCGAGACCGTGGAGAACGTGGCGCGGGGCATCGACAGCCATTCCTGGACCCAGCCGCTGGGGGTGTGCGCCGGCATCACGCCGTTCAATTTCCCGGCCATGATTCCACTGTGGATGTTCCCCATGGCGATCGCCTGCGGCAACAGCTTCGTGCTCAAGCCCTCCGAGCAGGACCCGATGACCCCGAACATTCTCGCCGAGCTGTTCCTGGACGCCGGCGCTCCCAAGAACCTGTTGCAGGTGATCCATGGCGGCAAGCAGCAGGTGGACACCCTGCTCACCCATCCGGACATCAAGGCGGTGTCCTTCGTGGGGTCGGTGCCGGTGGGCCAGCACGTTTACCGCACCGCCACCGATCACCTAAAGCGCGCCCAGTGCTTCGCCGGCGCGAAAAACCACATGGTGGTGATGCCCGACGCGCGCAAGGATCAGGTCATCAGCAACCTGGTGGGTTCCGCTTGCGGCGCCGCCGGGCAGCGCTGCATGGCGATCAGCGTGGCGGTGTTCGTGGGCGATTCCCAGCAGTGGATCGAGGAGCTGAAGGACGAGTTCGCCGCCATCCAACCCGGCGCCTGGGACGATGACAAGGCGGCCTACGGCCCGCAAATCAGCGCCAAGGCCCGGGACCGGGTGCTGGATCTGATCCGCCAGGGCAAGGAGGAAGGCGCCACCTGCCTGCTGGACGGCTCCGAGTGCACCGTGGACGGCCTGCCGGACGGCAACTGGGTGGGCCCCACCCTGTTCACCGACGTGAAGCCGGAGATGGCCCTCTACCGGGAGGAAATTTTCGGCCCGGTGCTGTGCTGCGTGTGCGTGGACACCCTGGATGAAGCCATCGAGCTGGTGAACAACAGCCCCTATGGCAACGGCACCTCCATCTTCACCGCCAGCGGCGCCGCCGCGCGCCGCTACCAGCACGGCATCGAGGTGGGCCAGGTGGGCATCAACGTACCGATTCCGGTGCCGCTGCCGTTCTTCAGCTTCACCGGCTGGAAGGGTTCCTTCTACGGCGACCAGCACGCCTACGGCAAGCAGGCGGTGCGCTTCTACACCGAGACCAAGACAGTGACCAGCCGCTGGTTCGACGACGACATTCCGGACGTCGCCCACGGCGGGCCGAACATGACCATTAATCTGAAATGAATCGCGGCTGAAGCCGCTCCTACATAGTCCGTGCCGTAGGAGCGGCTTGAGCCGCGAAGCGCGAGGATCAAACGTGGATTTCGCCCTCAACGAAGAACAACAGGCGTTCCGGGATACCGCCCGCCAGTTCGCCGACAAGGAACTGGCGCCGTTCGCCGCTGACTGGGACACGGGCAGCGTGTTTCCCAAGGACACCATCCGCCGCGCCGGCGAGCTGGGGTTCTGCGCGCTGTACTGCGACGAGGAACACGGCGGCCTGGGCCTGAGCCGCCTGGACGCGGCGCTGGTGTTCGAGCAACTGGCCGCCGGCTGCACCTCCACCACCGCCTTCATCACCATCCACAACATGGCCACCTGGATGCTGACCCGCTTCGGCGGCGACGCGGTGCGGGCGCGCTGGGCGGCGCCGCTGATCAGTGGCGAGGCGCTGGCCTCCTACTGCCTCACCGAACCCAACGCCGGCTCCGACGCCGCCTCGCTGGCCACCACGGCGAAGCGCGATGGTGATGACTACCTCATCAACGGGGCCAAGGTGTTCATTTCCGGCGCCGGCGACACCGATGTGCTGGTGCTGATGGCGCGCACTGGCGGGCCCGGTGCCGGCGGCATCTCCTGCTTCGCGATCCCGGCGGACGCGCCGGGCGTCAGCTATGGCCGCAACGAGGAGAAGATGGGCTGGAAGAGCCAGCCCACCCGGGCCATCACCCTGGAGAACGTACGGGTGCCGGCGGACCAGCGCATCGGCGACGAGGGCCAGGGTTTCCGCATCGCCATGGCCGGCCTGGACGGCGGGCGCATCAATATCGCCAGCTGCTCCCTGGGTGCCGCCACCGCCGCGCTCACCCAGGCCCAGGGCTACGTGGGCGAGCGCAAGCAGTTCGGCCAGCCCATCGCCGAGTTCCAGAACACCCAGTTCGCCCTGGCGGACATGGCCACCCATCTGGTGGCGGCGCAACAGATGGTGCGCCTGGCGGCCTGGAAGCTGGACCAGGGCGACGCCGACAAAAGCACCTACTGCGCCATGGCCAAGCGGCTCGCCACCGATCTGTGTTTCGACGTCTGCAACCAGGCGCTGCAACTGCACGGTGGCTACGGCTACATCAAGGAGTACCCGCTGGAGCGCTATGTGCGCGACAGCCGGGTGCATCAGATTCTGGAGGGCACCAACGAAATCATGCGGGTGATCATCGCCCGCCGGGTGCTCAAGGACTTGTCGTTTTTATAAGGAGAACAACATGAAGATCGGATTTTTCGGCGTCGGCAACATGGGCGGGCCGATGGCCGCCAACCTGGCCGCCGCCGGCCACGACGTGACCGCCTTCGACCTGGTGCCGGCCCTGCTGGTGGCCGCGGAAGAAAGCGGCGTGCACACCACCGACTCCCCGGCGCGGGCGGTGGACGGCGCCGAGGTGGTGATCAGCATGCTGCCCTCGGCGGCGGCGGTCACCGGCCTCTACCTGGGCGGCGACGAGCCCGGGCTGCTGGAGCGCATCGCCCCGGACACCCTGATCATCGACTGTTCCACCATCGACGCGGACACCAGCCGCCGGGCGGCGGACGCGGCGGCCCAACGGGGTCTCGCCATGATCGACGCGCCGGTGTCCGGCGGCGTGGGCGGCGCCAAGGCCGGCACCCTGACGTTCATCTGCGGCGGTCCGGAAGCGGCGGTGGAACAGGCCCGTCCGGTGCTCGAAGCCATGGGCAAGAACGTGTTCCGCGCCGGTGATAGCGGCGCCGGTCAGGTGGCGAAAATCTGCAACAACATGCTGCTGGCGGTGCACATGATCGGCACCGCCGAGGCCCTGCAGCTGGGCGCCGACCACGGCCTGGACCCGGCGGTGCTCTCCGAGATCATGAAGGCCAGCTCCGGCAGCAACTGGTCGTTGCAGGTGTACAACCCCTGGCCCGGGGTGATGCCGAATGTGCCCTCGTCCAACAACTACGAGGGCGGCTTCGGCGTCAATCTGATGAACAAGGACCTGGGCCTGGCGCTCACCGCCGCCCTGGCGACCCGCTCGGCCACCCCCATGGGCGCCCTGGCGCGCAGTCTGTACGCCAGCCACGCCAACCAGGGCCATGGCGGCAAGGACTTTTCCAGCATCCTGACCCAGTTCAAGCGCCAGGACGACTAGCGCCGGGCTCGTGGGCCAGGAACCAGGGCCGCCGGCGACGGGCCCCGTAGGGCGTCACGCAGACATTGTCACGGCGGTTGTAGACGAAAAACACATTACTGCGTGGATCCGGCGACATATTGGCGTTGGACCCGTGCAGGGTGTTGCAATCGAACAGGAGCAAACCGCCGGCTTTGCCGGTAGGCGCCTCGATGCCGCCCCGGTCGATCAGCTCGCGGAGCACCTGGTTATCGGGCACGCCGAACTCCTGGGTTTTCAAGGACTGCTTGTGATGGTCGTCCGGGGTTTCTCCCAGACAAGGTACGAACACCTTATGTGAGCCGGGGATCAGCATCAGCGGCCCATTGAAGGCGTGATTGTCGGTGAGCACGATGGAGGCACTCACCGCGTGCATGGCGGGCATCCCGTCCTCGGCATGCCAGGTCTCGAAATCCGAATGCCAGTTGAAGCCCTTGCCATGGAAACCGGGCTTGTAATTGATGCGGGACTGGTGCACGTAAACGTCGCCGCCAAGAATCTGGCGTACCCGACCGAGCAGGCGCGGATCCTCGGCGAGTTCGCGAAATCGTTCAGACAAGACATGCACGGCGAACAGGGAGCGAATTTCCTTACTGCCCGGCTCGGTGACGCTGAAATCGCGGCCCCGGAACTCCTCTCGGCTCAACAACTCATGCAGGGTGCCGGTGAGTTCCGCCACTTCGTTTTCGCCCAGGAAACCGGGCTCGAACAGAAAGCCGCGGCGTTCGAACTCATCCAATTGCGAAGAGCTCAGCGGACCGTCCTCGGCACGGCCCTGGACCACCGGCTCGCGACGGTTCAGCCACGGCAAATCCGGGCGACGGGAAAGACGGGTGGGGTATGGATCATCCCGCCGGGCGTCGGCTTGGGCGGGGCGGGCTTGCGTCTGCACTGACATCAAATCACCTCCTGAGATTTGGGATCAGAATCAGATTGGCAACGATGTTGAAGCCGGCCCGGGACCCGGGTCCGGCTTGGCAATGTGAATATAAAGACGCTCAAAAGGGTTTCAAGGGGGCGGTCAAGCGTCCTGAATGCGCCGCCAGGGCCGGGCCGCCTCCACCTCGTAGGCCAGTTCCAGCAAGGTGCGCTCGCCGCCCTGCACCGCCGCCAGTTGCACGCCGATGGGCAGCCCTTCCGCCGTGGCCCCCAGGGGCAGGGAGATCGCCGGGCTGCCGGAGGCGTTGTTGGCCGGGGTGAAGCTGGCGTAGTGGATCAGACGCTCGATCAGGGTCTCGAACGGCTGGGTCGGGCTCAGGTAACCGAGCTTCGGCGTGGTGTGGGCGAGCACCGGCGAGAGCACCACGTCGTAGTTTTCAAAGGCGCGGGCGTACTCCCGCCAGCTGCGCCGCAGCCGGTAGAGCACCGCCGGCGTCTTGAGCATGCGCTTGCGGTAATGGCCGGCCAGCCCCTGGGTCAGGTCGTCCAGCCGGGCGCGGTCGAAGCCAGGACCGAACAGCCGGTGGCCGAAGGTGCGCACCATGAACGCCATCATGCCGTAGTAGGTGACGAAGTCGTCGATGAAGGACGGCTTCAGGGGAATCGGCGCCTCCTCCACATGATGCCCCAGGTCCGCCAGCAGGCGGGCGGTGTCTTCCACCGCCGCGCGGGTGGCGGCGTCGGTGGCGCGGCCGGTGATGGAATCCACCACCAGCCCCACCTTCAGGCGGCGCTTGCCCGGGCCGGTGACCTCGCCGATGGCCGGCAGCTTGGGGTTGCGGTAGTAGCCCTCGGCGGCGGCGAAGAAGCGCGCCGTGTCGCGCACGCTGCGGGTCAGCACGCCCTCGCCGATAAGATCCACGGGCAGCGCCTGGGAGGCCTCGGATTTCACCAGCCGGCCCCGGGTGGGCTTGAGCCCCACCAGGCCACAGCAGGCGGCGGGAATGCGGATCGAGCCGCCGCCGTCGTTGCCATGGGCGATGGGCAGCGCGCCAGCGGCCACCAGGGCGGCGGCGCCGCCGGACGAGGCGCCGGAGGAATAATCGGTGTGCCAGGGGTTGCGGGTGGGCGGCTGGTCCATGAACTCGGTGCTGGCGCTGAAGCCGAAATCGGGCAGGCGACTCTTGCCGATCAGGGTGAAGCCTTGATCCAGGAATTGGCGGGCGAAGTCGCTGTCCTTGTCCGCCGGGCCCGGCCGCACCGCGCGGGCGCCGTGGCCGCTGGGCAGGCCGGCCACGTCGATGTTGTCCTTGATCAGGGTGGGCACGCCGGCGAAGGCGCCACGGCCGGGCCGGGCGGCCTCGCCACGGGCCCGGTCCCAGGCTTCCCAGGCCACCGCCTGGAGCACCGGATCCACCCGGCCGATGCGTTCGATGGCCGCCTCGGCGGCGTCGGTGGCGCTCACATCACCGCGCCGGATGCGCTCGGCCAGGGCGGTGGCGTCGTCCGCGCCCAGGGCGTCGTCGGTGAAGGCGTGCAGGCGTTGGCGCGGGTCGTTGGTCGGGGTTCCCATGGTCGGGGGCTCCTTTTGTTATTCGATACCGGTGGGGTCGGTATCGCCCGGAGCCGAAACTGTACCATGGTGCCAAAATCAGAACGGGCCAATCCGGTCAGGCCCGCGCCCGCTCCACCCGCTTGCCGTTGGCCAGCATCCGCCGCGCCAGCCCGGTCAGCCCGCCGATGCTGTCCACCACCGCGTCGGGCCGGTGCGGGTGGCTCACCGTGCCGGGAAAGATCTTGTCCAGCCAGCTTTGCGACCAGTGCGCGCCGTTGTAGAAGATGGCGGTGATCCCGGCGTCCTTGGCGGCGATCACGTCGGTGGTGCTGTCGCCGGCGTACCAGCAGCGCTCGGAGGGTTCCAGCCCCAGCTCCGCCAACGCCTTGAGCAGCATGTCCGGGGCCGGCTTGCGGTGCGCCACGTCGTCGCCGCACACGGTAACGTCGAACAGGTCCCGCCAGCCGCTGCCGTCGACGATGGCCAGTTCGTGCTCGAAGAAGTCGCGCTTGCGGTTGGAGATCACCCCCACCGGCACGCCGGCGGCGCGCAGCCGCTCCAGCTGGGCGCGGATGTCCGGCTCCAGGGGGTGCACTTCGTCCACGTAGTTCTTGTAGCAGTCGTCGAAGGCCCGGTGAATGCGCCGCTTGGCGTCGCCGTCGGCGCCGAACAGCACCTCGAAGATGTCGGTGCGGGAAATCTTGCGCTGGGCGGTGATCTTGGGGTGCAGCTTGTGGTGCTCGCGCACGTACTTGACCAGCTTGGCGTCCTCGATGGTCTTGGACTCTTCCGGCCGCAGAAGTCGCTCCCAGAGGCCCAGCTCCTCCAGGCGCGGCAGCACGTCGTCCACGGCGTGGTACATGGCGTCGTGGGTGTCCACCAGGGTGGCGTGCCAGTCGATCAGGACGGCCGCCGGCGGCGCGTGCGGCAATTGCAGGATACTCATGGTCGCGCGTCTCCGTATGCCCTCCGGCACGGGTGCCATGCCGGAAGCCCAACGGTACCACAGCGGCGTGAAGACGAACCGCGAAGTGGTTTTCTTGACGCGCGTCGCTGGCGATCTCCCGGGCCCCCGTTCTATGCTCCTTCCATGAGCAAGGACCGGCTTCAAGACTACCGCCGCAAACGCAACCTGGAGGCCAGCCGCGAACCCGCCGGCGGCGAGGACCGGGCGCCGCGATTCGTGATCCAGAAACACGACGCCAGCCACCTCCACTATGACTTCCGCCTGGCCTTCGACGGCGCCCTGAAATCCTGGGCGGTGCCCAAGGGGCCGTCCACGGATCCCCGCGACAAGCGGCTGGCGGTGCAGGTGGAGGATCACCCCCTGGACTACGCCGACTTCGAGGGCGTGATCCCCAAGGGCCACTATGGCGCCGGCACCGTGATGGTCTGGGACCAGGGCGGCTACCGGAATCTGCTGGCCGACAAGGACCCGCCGAAAACCATGGCCGAGGGCTGGCGAGACGGCCTGCTGGAGGTGTGGCTGGAGGGCGACAAGCTGCGCGGCGGCTACGCCCTGAAGCGCTTCCGCGACGGCGACAAACCCCAATGGCTACTGATCAAGATGGACGACGAGCAGGCGGACGCCCGGCGCAACCCGGTGTCCACCGAGAACCGCTCGGTGAAAAGCGGCCGCACCCTGGCGGGCATCGCCCGGGAGGCCCGGCGGGAACAGGACGAGGGAGACCACCATGACTGACGCCACCCTGGATGTGGACGGCCGCGCCGTGCCCTTCTCCCACCCGGACAAGGTGCTGTTCCCGGACGACGGCCTGACCAAGGCGGACCTGGCCGACTACTATCGCCGGGTGGCGCCGGTGATGCTGCCGCATCTGGCCGAGCGGCCGCTCACCCTGCACCGCTTCCCGGACGGCATCGGCGCGGACGGCTTCTACCAGCAGAATCGAAGCGACCACTTCCCGGACTGGCTGCCAGGCCGGCGCCTGGATCATGGCGGCGACACTGGCGAGGTCCACCATATCCTGTGCCAACGGGCCGCCGACCTGGTCTACCTGGCCGGCCAGGGCACCCTCACCCTGCACGCCTGGCTCAGCCACGCCGACCGCCCGCAACGGCCGGACCAGCTGGTGTTCGACCTGGACCCGCCCGGCGGCGATTTCGAGCCGGTACGCCAGGCCGCGCGCCAGGTGCGCGACGCCTTGCGCCAGGCCGGCCTGACCCCGTTTCTGAAAACCACCGGCTCCCGGGGCCTGCACGTGGTGGCGCCGCTCAAGCCGGTGGCCGATTTCAACCGGGTGCGGCGCGCCTGCCGCCGGCTGTCGGACCATCTGGCGGCGCGCCACCCGGATCAGCTCACCACCGAGCAGCGCAAGAACAAACGACGCGGCCGGCTCTACCTGGACATCCAGCGCAACGCCTTCGGGCAAACCGCGGTGGCCCCCTACGCGGTGCGCGCCCGCCCCGGCGCGCCGGTGGCCACGCCCCTGGACTGGCACGAACTGGACGACCCGGCCCTGGGCCCGCGCCGCTACACCCTCGGCAACCTGTTCCGCCGGCTCGGCCAGAAGGACGACCCCTGGGCCGGCATGGCCCGCCACGCGGCGGACCCGGCGGTGCTGGAACACGCCCTGGAGGAATGGGACCAGGGCTAATCGGCCTGGCCGCCGGGGAGATCACCTTCCCAGCGGCGGGCGCCGGGCCCGTGCTCGGACAACTCATCGCCGGGGTTGCGCAACCGGCAGGCGGTCATCGAAAGACACCCACAGCCGATGCAGTCGCTGAGCTGGTCGCGCAGCTGGGTGAGCCGCTGGATGCGCTCGTCCAGCTCCTGGCGCCAACGGGCGGACAGCCGCGACCAGTCCCGCGCGTTGGGGCTGCGCGCCTCCGGCAGGGACGCTAATGCCTCCGCCACCTCCGCCAGCGGAATACCAATGCGCTGGGCCACCTTGATCACCGCCACCCGGCGCAGCACGTCCCGGTGGTAGCGACGCTGGTTGCCGGCGCTGCGGCGGCTGTGAATGAGCCCCTTGCGTTCGTAGAAGTGCAGCGCGGACACCGCCACGCCGCTGCGTTCCGCCACTTCACCCACGGTGAGGGCCTTGTCGATGTTGGCGGCGGTGACCCTGGCCATGGAAACATCTCCTTCGCGCCGGAGGTTGACCTCAATCTTGGTTGAGATTCCATGCTGCCCCCTCCTCGCCCGATTCACAAGACCTCTCTAGAATGTCGGGTCCCAGGCCATTGGCAAGGAGCATTCGTGTCCAACGTCATCCAGATCGAGCGGCTCAACAAAACCTACGACTCCGGTTTCACCGCCCTGCGCGACGTGAACCTGAGCATCCGCAAAGGCGAAATCTTCGCCCTGCTGGGACCCAACGGCGCCGGCAAGACCACGCTGATCAGCATCGTATGCGGCATCGTCAACGCCAGTTCCGGCACCGTGCTCGCCGACGGCCACGATATCCGCCGCGACTACCGGGCGGCCCGGGCGCGCATCGGCCTGGTGCCCCAGGAGCTGTCCACGGACGCCTTCGAATCCGTGCAGGCCACGGTGACCTTCAGCCGGGGACTGTTCGGCAAGCCCGCCAATCCGGCCTATGTGGAGCGGGTGCTGCGCGACCTGTCCCTGTGGGACAAGCGCAAGGACAAGATCATGGCGCTGTCCGGGGGCATGAAGCGCCGGGTGATGATCGCCAAGGCCCTGGCCCACGAGCCGGATATCCTGTTCCTGGACGAGCCCACCGCCGGCGTCGACGTGGAGCTGCGCCGGGACATGTGGAACCTGGTACGCGGCCTGCGCGAGCGGGGCGTGACCATCATCCTCACCACCCACTACATCGAAGAGGCGGAGGAGATGGCCGACCGGGTGGGCGTGATCAACCACGGCGAGATCGTGCTGGTGGAACGCACCCGGGAGCTGATGGACAAGCTCGGACGCAAGGAACTGCGTCTGCAGCTGGCGGAACCCCTGGCGACACTGCCCGAGGCGCTGAGCGATCCGCCGCTGAGCCTGGAGGCCGAGGGTCAGGAACTGGTGTACCGCTTCGACGCCCGTCACGATCAGGGCGACGTGGCCGGCTTGCTGCGCCGTCTGGACGAGCAGGGCATCGCCTTCCGCGACCTGCGCACCCGCGAGAGTTCGCTGGAAGAGATTTTCGTGGACCTGGTCCACAACGGTCGCAAGGGAGACTGACATGAACCTGCACGGCGTAAAGGCCATTTACCGGTTCGAGATGGCACGCACCTGGCGCACCCTGCTGCAAAGCATCGCCTCGCCGGTGATTTCCACTTCGCTCTACTTCGTGGTGTTCGGCTCCGCCATTGGCTCGCGCATGGTGGAGATCGACGGCATCAGCTACGGCGCCTTCATCATCCCCGGCCTGGTGATGCTGATGCTGCTCAACGAGAGCATCTCCAACGCTTCGTTCGGCATCTACATGCCCAAGTTCACCGGCACCATCTACGAGGTGCTGTCGGCGCCGATCTCGCCGCTGGAAATCGTGCTCGGTTACGTGGGCGCCGCCGCCAGCAAGTCGATCATTCTCGGCCTGCTGATTCTCGCCACGTCGCGTCTGTTCGTGGATTACCAGATCGCCCATCCATTCGCCATGGTCGGTTTCCTGGCGCTCACCGCGGTGACCTTCAGCCTGTTCGGTTTCATCATCGGGGTGTGGGCGGACGGGTTCGAGAAGCTGCAGATCATTCCCATGATGATCGTCACGCCGCTGACCTTTCTCGGCGGCACCTTCTATTCGGTGTCCATGTTGCCGCCGTTCTGGGAAACGGTGACGCTGTTCAACCCGGTGGTTTATCTGGTGAGCGGCTTCCGCTGGAGTTTCTACGGCGTGGCGGACGTGCACCTGGGGGTAAGCCTGGGCATGACGGTGCTGTTCATGCTGGTATGCGCCGGGTTGATCGGCTGGATTTTCAAAACCGGTTACCGGCTGCGTGATTGAGCGCCAGGTATTCGTAGGAGCGGCTTCAGCCGCGATCGTCTGATCGCGGGATCGCGGCTGAAGCCGCTCCTACAATGGGGTCTTATTGCTTCTCGGCGCGCACCGCCTTCTCGATGCGCTCGCCGATGTCCTTGTCGATGTTGCGCCAGTACTCAAACACCCGGGACAGCACCGGCTCCTCCACGCCGTCGAGCACGTGCCCGGCCACGTTGTTCACCAGGCGCTCCCGGGCGGCGTCATCCATCACCTTGGTGACCAGGTCATGGGCCTGGTTGAAGTCGCCGTCGTCGGGGCGAAGGGTGTAGGCCTCGCGCACCAGCTCGCCGTCCGCGGACCATACCGCCTGCTCCGGATAACGGTGCGGGTCCGCCGCCGGGCCGCCCTTGGTGTTGGGCGCGTACACCGGATCCTCGGTCTTGCGGATGCGCATGGCGCCGCCCTTGCTGTAGCTGTGCACCGGGCATCTGGGCTCGTTCACCGGAAGCTGCTTGTAGTTCACGCCCAGCCGGGCGCGGTGGGCGTCGGCGTAGGACACGGAACGGGCCAGCAGCATCTTGTCCGGGGACAGGCCGGTGCCGGGCACCATGTTGTTGGGCTCGAACGCCGCCTGCTCGATCTCGCTGTGAAAGTCCGTGGGGTTGCGGTCCAGGGTCAGCTTGCCCACCTCGTGCAGCGGATAGTCCTCGTGGGGCCAGACCTTGGTGAGATCGAACGGGTTGATGCGATAGGTCTTGGCATCCTCGAAGGGCATGATCTGAACGTTCAGGGTCCAGGTCGGGTAATCGCCGCGCTCGATGGCCTTGAACAGATCCCGGCGGTGGTAATCGGCGTCGGCGCCGGCCATCTGGTCGGCCTGCTCCTGGGTCATGCACTTGATGCCCTGATCGGTCTTGAAGTGATACTTCACCCAGAAGCGCTCACCGTCTTCGTTGACCCACATATAGGTGTGGCTGGAGTAACCGTTCATATGGCGCCAGGTGGCGGGCACGCCCCGGTCGCCCATCAACCAGGCCACCTGGTGGGCGGACTCCGGCGACTGGGTCCAGAAATCCCACTGCATGTCGTTGTCGCGCAGGCCGTTGTCGGCACGGCGCTTCTGCGAGTGAATGAAATGCTGGAATTTCATCGGGTCGCGCACGAAGAACACCGGCGTATTGTTGCCGACCATGTCGAAGTTGCCGTCCTCGGTGTAGAACTTCACCGCGAAACCGCGCGGGTCACGCCAGGTGTCCGGGCTGCCCGCCTCGCCGGCCACGGTGGAGAACCGGATCACCACATCGGTCTTGGTGCCCTTCTGGAGAAATTTCGCCTTGGTGTAGCGGCTCACGTCCTGGGTGACCTGGAAATGGCCGAAGGCGCCGCCGCCCTTGGCATGGGGCTGACGGTCGGGAATCATCTCCCGGTTGAAGGCGGCCATCTGCTCCATGAGGTAGTGGTCATGGAGCACGATGGGACCGTCGGCGCCCACGGACAGGGCGTGTTCGTCGCTGGCCACCGGGTTGCCGGCGTCATTGGTGGTCGGATTACGATGCTGATCGCTCATGGTGCTGTCACCTTCCTTGAAGTCCGCATGCTTTGAAGTCCGCATGATCTGTCGGGGAATTCCCCTAACGTCTCAAGGTGGCGCGGGGCCGGGAAGGGGCCCATGGCGAGCTTTACAAAGTTTGATCTTCAGCGCCGGTGAGGGTCCTCGTCGTCGAGGATTTTCTCCACTTCGTCGCGGGGCAGATAGTCCAGGTCCCAGTGGCTGGTGTAGGTTTCCTTCAGGCGGCGGCGCCCCCGGTGCAGGGGCTCCGGATCATCGCCGCCGTGGGCACCGCTCTCCTCGCCCATGGCGGGCGGCGGCGGCCGGCTGGGGGGCTCCGGTTCCGGGCGGCGCCGGAACAGGCGCCGCAGTCGATCCATCAATGCGCTCATGCTGGCTCCCGACGTGAACGTCGATACCGCCATGATGCCAGGGCATCCGGCGTCGGTCAGCCACCCGGTTTCCTTCCCCGCGGGCGGCGCTTACCATGAACCGATAATGACCACCGCGGATTGAAACCGACGTGAACCTGGCTCTCACCGACCTTCTGCTGCTGGCCGCCCTGGTGATCGGCGCGGCCCTGTTCTGGCGGGCCCAGCGCATCCGCGAAACGACCCTGCGCGTCACCCGCCGGCATTGCGAGCGCGAGGAAGTGCTGCTGCTCGACCAGACCGTGGGCCTCAAGCGCCTGCGGCTGCGCCGAGACGGCGAAGGCCGGCTGCGCCTGTGGCGGGTTTACGAGTTCGAGTTCACGGTCACCGGCGGCGAGCGCTACCGGGGCGAAACCCTGGTGACCGGCGACCGGGTGGTGCGGGTGACCCTGCCGCCGCACCGCTTCAGCCAGGAGCCGGATCAGCTTCACTGACCGGCTTTTACACCTTTTTGTCTTCCCCGCCTTGCCCACGCCGGGCCCATGGGCGTACCCCTGTGCGAAACGGTCAATGGAGTTGCCCATGTCGTTTTCGCATCGCGTGGAAAACATCCAACCCTCGCTGACGCTGAAGATCAACGCCGAGGCCGCCGCCCTGCAGCGCGGCGGCGAAAGGGTGGCGCGTTTGGGCGCCGGCGAGCCGGATTTCGATACCCCGGCGGCGATCAAGGAAGCCGCCCACTCGGCCATCGACCGGGGCTTCACCCATTACACCGCGGTGGACGGCTATCCGGATCTGAAAGCCGCCGTGCGCGAGAAATTCCGCCGCGACAACGACCTGGTGTTCGGCGACGACCAGGTGCTGGTCGGTTGCGGTGCCAAACAGGCCCTGTTCGACCTGTGCCAGGCCCTGCTCGGGCCCGGCGACGAAGCGGTGGTTCCGCGCCCCTACTGGGTCACCTATCCAGCCCAGGTGATTCTCGCCGGCGCCGAGCCGGTGTACTTCGACCTGGACGCGGAGGACGGCTATCTGCCGGACCCGGACCGCCTGGAAGCCAGCTTCACCGCCCGCACCCGGCTGCTGTTTCTGAACAGCCCCAACAACCCCACCGGTCGGATCTATGACGAGGACCGGCTGCGCCGGCTGGCGGCGGTGATCCGCCGACACCCGCGTTTGTGGGTGGTCAGCGACGAAATCTACGAGCACCTGAACTGGAGCGGCCGGCCATTCCGGAATCTGCTCAATGTGGCGCCGGATCTGGCGGACCGCTATTTCCTGGTCAACGGCGTATCCAAAGCCTACGCCATGACCGGCTGGCGGGTGGGCTTCGTGGCCGGCCCGGCGGACGCGCTCGCCCGTCTGAAGAAAGTGCAGGGCCAGAGCACCGCCGGCGCCGCCACCATCAGTCAGCACGCCGCCACCGAAGCGCTCACCGGTGACCAGACCCCGGTGCGCGACATGGTGGCCGAGTACCGGCGCCGTCACGACCGGGTGGTGCCCGCCCTGAACGCCCTGCCCGGCGTGCGCTGCGTGCCCTCGGACGGCACCTTCTACGCCTTCCCGGACGCCCGCGAGCTGATCGACGAACTGGACGACATCGACGACGACTATCAGCTGGCGGAGACCCTGCTTCATCAAGCCGGCGTGGCGGTGGTGCCGGGCAGCGGCTTCGGCGCGCCGGGCCGGCTGCGGGTGTCGTTCGCCGCCGACATGGAAACCATCGACACCGGCCTGGAGCGGCTGCGCCGCTTCATCGGCTGAAGAGACAGCGCAAAGGAGGCAGTATGAGTACCGCGACGGTATCGGATTTTCTGGTCGACCGGCTCCATCAATGGGGCATCGACCGGGTGTTCGGCTATTCCGGCGATGGCATCAACGGGGTGATGAGCGCCCTGCGCCGGGCCGATGACAAAATCACCCTGGTGCAACCCCGCCACGAGGAACTGGCCGCCTTCATGGCCTGCGGCCACGCCAAGTACACCGACCGTCCCGGGGTGGTGGTGACCACCTCCGGCCCCGGGGCCATCCACGCCCTCAACGGTCTGTACGACGCCGCCAAGGATCACATGCCGGTGGTCGCCGTGGTCGGCCAGCAGGCCCGCGCCAGTCTGGGCTCCGACTTTCAGCAAGAGGTGGACCTGGAAAACGTGTTCCAGGACGTGGGCGCCTATGTACAGACGGTGATGGCCCCGGAGCAGGCCCGCCACGTGGTCGACCGGGCCGTGCGCATCGCCGAGGCGGAGCACACCGTGACCTGCGTGATCCTGCCCAATGACGTCCAGGACGCGGCCATGAAGGCGCCGCCGGACGGTCACGGTTCCACCTGGTCCGGGGTCGGTTACCGGCCTTCCGTGCGCCGGCCCCTGGACGGGGATCTGGATCGCGCCGCCGAGGTGCTCGACGGCGGTGAAAAAGTGGCGATTCTGGCCGGCGCCGGGGTCAAGAACGCGGTGCCACAACTGCTTAAACTCGCCGATGCCCTGGGCGCGGGCATCGCCAAGGCGGTGCTGGCCAAGACCATGGTCCCCGACGACGCCCCCGGGGTCACCGGCACCATCGGCCTGCTGGGCACCGAGCCCAGCGACCGCATGATGCGCCATTGCGACACCCTGCTGATGGTGGGCACAAGCTTCCCCTACGCGGAGTTCCTGCCGGCTTCCGACCAGGCTCGGGCGGTACAGATTGATCTTGATGCCGCCAACCTGGGCCTGCGCTACCCCACCGAAGTGAACCTGCATGGCGACGCCGGAGCCACCCTGGAGGCCCTGCTGGAACGGATCACGCCCAAGACCGACCGCGCCTGGCGGCGCGACCTGGAAGAGCAAATCGACGATTGGTGGGACACGGTGGCGGCCCGGGCCAACACCGAGGCGGACCCGCTTAATCCCCAGAAGATCTTCTGGGAGCTGTCGCCGCGCCTGCCGGACGGCGCTCTGCTGGCGGCGGACGTGGGCACCGCCACGGACTGGTACGCGCGCTTTCTGAAAGTCACCGGCAATGTCCAGGGCTCCACCTCCGGCGGCCTGGCCTCCATGGGCAACGGCGTGCCCTATGCCCTGGCCGCCAAGTTCGCCCACCCGGACCGGCCGGTGATCGCCCTGGTCGGCGACGGCGCCATGCAGATGATCGGCAACAACGGCCTGATCACGGTGGCCCGGTACTGGCGGGAATGGGCGGACCCGCGCCTGGTGGTGCTGGTGCTCAATAACCGGGACCTGAACCAGGTGACCTGGGAACAGCGGGTCATGGAAGGCGATCCCAAGTTCGAGTCCTCACAGGCCCTGCCGGATTTCGACTACGACCAATACGCGGAGATGCTGGGCTTGCGGGGCCTGCGCCTGGACAGCGCCGAGCGGGTCACGGAGGTGCTGGACGCCGCCCTGGCGGCGGACCGGCCGGTGGTGATCAACGCGGTGGTGGACGCCAATGTGCCGCCCTTGCCCACTCACCTGGAGATGGACCAGGTGAAAGGCTACATGGAATCCATCCTCAAGGGGGACCCGGAAGCCGGGCCGGAACTGCGCCAATCCCTGAAGGCCATGGCGGCCAAGTATTTGAAACGATGAGGGTATTTGAAACGATGAAGCCGACCGCCCGGCGGAGGCCGGGCGGTCGGCGGCTCAGCCTTCGACGTCCGGCTTGTTGAGGTGCACGTCCATCTGCGGGTAGGGAATGCCGATGCCGGCGGCGTCGAAGCGGCGTTTCACTTCCTCGGTCATGCCCCATTTCACCGGCCAGTAGTCGGCGCTGTTCACCCAGGGCCGGCACAGGAAGTTCACCGAGCTGTCCGCCAGCTCGCCGACCACGATGGTGGGCGCCGGGTCCTTCAGGCAGCGCTCGTCCTCGGCCACCACCTCCTCGAGGATTTTCTTCACCTGGCTCAGGTCGGCGTCGTAGGACACGCCGAACACCATGTCCACGCGGCGGGTGGGTTTCTCGGAATAGTTGACGATGTTGTTGGACAGGATCTCCGCGTTGGGCACCGTGATCACCTTGTTGTCCGGCGAGGTGAGGACGGTGGCGAAGATGCGGATTTCCTTCACCGTGCCGCTGGTGCCCGCCACTTCCACGTAATGCCCCTCGCGGAACAGCCGGAACAGGATCAGCATGACGCCGGCGGCGAAGTTGCTGAGCGAATCCTTCAGCGCCAGACCCACGGCCAGGCCGGCGGCGCCGAGAATGGCCACCAGGGAGGTGGTTTTCACGCCCAGGCGGTCCAGGGCGGCGATCACCACGAACAGGAACAGCAACACATGGATGATGCGTCCCAGAAACTTGGCGATGGTGCTGTCCAGGCGCTTGCCCATCAGGTTTTGCAGCCACTTGCTCAGCCTGGCCACCACCCACAGGCCGATCAGGAAAATCAGCAAGGCGGCGACGATGTTCCAGGCGTAGGGCACCAGGTTGTCATTAAAAAACGTCTGCAACTGCCCCATGTAGTCGTCCATCAGATGCGCGCTCCGTTAAAACCGTGAAGAAAGCGTTAAGCGTTACGGAGCCGGGCGCCGCTGTCCAGACACCAGGCCGCATTTTACAAATCCATTCCGACCTCCAGGCCACTGATCGCGACTGAAGCGGTACGCCGCCCGGTCGCTCCTACCGTGGCCCTCATAAAAAAGGTTCATCGCGCTTTGGCGGGAAGTCTCGCTCCAGCCGGAGCGCGACTCAGGGCGCGACGCCCTTCCGGGAACGCCGCAAGTACGTCCCTG